>Ga0233425_10005639_pt1 | contig 19527 bp, 23 predicted proteins | sample Watercolumn_Towu_2_FD_181712 | JGI IMG/M metagenome (GOLD analysis project Ga0233425, IMG submission 181712) | Freshwater microbial communities from Lake Towuti, South Sulawesi, Indonesia - Watercolumn_Towuti2014_140_MG | ecosystem: Environmental > Aquatic > Freshwater > Lake | place... | reverse complement strand
CGCCGCGATCTGTACGGGCGCGAGCCCTCGCAGCGCCGCGCTTGCGCCCAACGACGGTCCCGATCCTCCGGCTTGCGGCCGGCGATCCTCCTGATTGTCTGATCCAGCCCTCTCCACAACGCATGGTTATCTCGCCGGTTCGCCCGGAGCAAGCGATTGGCGCGGGGGCGGGAATGTCGCTATTCAGGGACTGACGTCCGGAGAGCGCGTTTTGACCGCCGTACCCCTCAATCCCCGCTCGCAGAGAAAGCCGAAAGGCGAGGGCCACGCGCGCCGCGCGGAGATCCTCGCGGCGGCCGAACGGATCTTTGTCGAGCATGGCTATGAGGGCGCCACCATCCGCAAGATCGCGGACGAGGTCGGCCTGTCCTCGACGGCGCTCTACATGCATTTCTCGGAGAAGAGCGAGATCCTGCATGAGATCTGCAGCCGCGCCTTCTCCGCCCTGCTGGAGGCCAATGAGGGCGTGACCAGCCGGACCGGCGAACCCGCGGCGCGGCTGCGGCTGATGCTGGAAGCCTATGTGGCCTTCGGCTTTGAAAACCCCAACGCCTACCGCCTGGCCTATATGACCCGCCCCGTCGAACTGCGCGAAGGGGCCCAGTCGGCGGCGCGGGAACTGGGTCACGAGCTGTTCCGGTCGTTCGAACAGGCGGTGGAGGACGTGGAGGCGGCCGGGCTGTTGCGCGGCGATGCGCGCACCACGGCCCAGGCCCTGTGGGCCGGGGTGCATGGCGTGGTTTCGCTGATGATCACCAAGCCCTATTTCGACTGGGTCGACCGCGAAACCCTGGTCGCGACCCTGCTGGACGGCCTGTTCGCGGGTCTCCTGAAACCATGAGGCTCGCTGTCGCGGTCCTCGCCGGCGCGGTCCTGCTCGCGCCGGGCGCAGCCGAGGCGCGTCCGCTGCGGGTCCTGTCGCTGGATCAGTGCGCCGACCAGTATGCCCTGGCCCTCGCCCCCGACGCCGACCTGGCCCTGTCGCCGCGGGCTGACGATCCGGACGCCTGGATGCGGGACGCCGCCGCCGGCCGCCGGCGCGTCCGGCCGACGCTGGAGGCGGCTATCGCCTTCCGGCCCGATGTGGTGGTCCGCTACTGGGGCGGCGAGCCCCGCCTGCTGGCGCGGCTGAAGGCGGACGGCGTGCGGGTTCTGACCATCGAGGACGCGACCGGTTTCGACGGCGTGCGCGCCGATATCCGTACGGTCTCGCAAGGCCTGGGCGCGACGGACCGCGGCGAGGCCCTGATCGCCCGCATGAACGCGACCCTGCCCGTGCGCCCGGCCAGCCAAACGGCGGCGAAACCGCGGGCGCTGTATCTGACCGCCGGCGGGTTCACGGCGGGGAAGGGGACGCTGATCGACGCCATCCTGTCGGCGGCGGGGTTCGCCAATGCGGCCGAGGCGCCGTTCTTCGCCCCGGTCAGCATCGAGCGGACGGTGCTGTTTCCCCCGGCGCGGTTCGTGCTCGGCTTCTTCGACCAGACGCGGAGCGACTGGCGCGGCGCGGGCCGTCATCCTGTGCTGCGGCGTCTGGTGCAGGGCAGGGTGGCCGCGAAACTGCCGGCCGCGGCCCTGACCTGTCCCGGCTGGTTCGCGGCCGACGCCGCCGCGATGCTGAAGGGCGGGGCGTGAAGCCGTCGCGTCTGACCCTCGGCCTGGCGCTGCTGATCCTCGCGGCCGTCGTGGGCGCCGTCCTGCTGGGCGAGAGCGTCTTCGACAGGGGCCAGTGGGCGCAGGCCTTCGCCGATCCGGGTTCCGGCCCCGGCGAGGTGCTCTGGCAGGTCCGGGCGCCCAGGGTCGCCACCGCCCTGATGGTCGGCGCCGCGCTGGGGCTGGCCGGCGCGGTCATGCAGGGCCTGCTGAGGAATCCTCTCGCCGATCCCGGCGTGCTGGGCGTCTCGGCGGTCGCGGCCCTGGGGGCGGCGAGCGCCATCGTCCTGGGCGCGGCGGCGGTTCCGGGCGCGGTCGAGGTATCGGCTCTCGTCGGAGCGGGGCTCGCGGGAGCGCTGCTGATCCTGTTCTCGTCCCGCGTCCGGTCGCCCGAGGCGCTCATCCTCTTCGGGGTCGCCCTGTCCAGTTTCGCCGGCGCCGCCACGGCCCTGATCTTCAACCTGTCGCCGTCTCCGATCGCCAGCGCCGAGGTCATGGGCTGGCTGCTGGGCTCGGTGCAGAACCGCAGCTGGATCGACGTCGCCTGGGTCACGCCGCCGGTGCTGGTTTCGGCGGTTCTGGCCGCCTTCGCCGCTCCCGGCCTTCGCATGCTGAGCCTCGGCGAGGAGACGGCGCGGACCTCGGGCCTGCCCATGGCGCGCCTGCGTCTGCTGGCTCTTCTGGCCGCGGCGCTCGCGACCGGGGCGGCGGTCGCCGTCGCGGGGGTGATCGGCTTCGTCGGCCTGGCCGCGCCGCATCTGGTGCGCGGCGCCGTACGCGGCGATCCGGGCCGGCTGCTGGCGCCCGCCGCCCTCGCGGGCGGGCTGATGCTGATCATCGCCGACCTGCTGGCCCGGCTGACGCCGACGGATCAGGAGCTGAAGCTGGGCGTCTTCACCGCCTTGGTCGGCGCGCCCCTGTTCGCGCTGATCGCATGGCGGGCCGCCCGGGAGTGGAGACTGTGACGGCGTTTCTGACCATGTGCGACGCCGACGCCAGCCTTGGCGGGCGCACCGTGCTGGACGGCGCGGATGTGCAGGTGGAGACCGGCGAATTGGTGGCCGTGGTGGGCCCGAACGGTGCGGGCAAGTCCAGCCTGATCCGGGCCTTCGCCGGCCTCCTGCCCCTGACGCGGGGCGTGGTTCGCCTTCGGGGAGACGACATCACGACCCTGTCGTCCAGAGACCGGGCGGCGCGGGTCGCCTATCTGCCCCAGGAACGGCGCATCGCCTGGAACCTTCCCGCCATCGAGATCGCCGCCCTCGGCGCGCCCTTCCTGTCCGCGGCTGACGCCGCAGCCGCGGCCCGCGCGGCGCTGGAGGAGGTCGAAGCGGATCATCTCGCTGACCGCGGCGTGGCCGAGATGTCGGGCGGCGAACGGGCCCGGGTGCTGCTGGCCCGGGCGCTGGCGACCGGTGCGCGCGGCCTGCTGGTCGACGAACCGATCGCCGGGCTGGATCCGGACGCCCAGCTCATGGTTCTGGAGCGGCTCCAGGCGCGGGCGAGGGGCGGTCAGGCGGTTCTGGTCAGCCTCCACGATCTGACCCTGGCGGCGCGATACGCCGACCGGGTGGTGGTGCTGGACCAGGCGAGGGTTGTCGCCGACGGACGGCCGCTGGACGCCCTGTCGCCCGAGGTCATGGCGCAGGTGTTCGGCCTGAAGGGCCGCTGGATCACCGGCCCGGACGGACCGCTGCTGGCGGCCGGCCGCCGTCAGTTGGCCGGATAGGGCGTCGCCGTCGAATCCGTCTCCGGCGCATAGGCGGCGTACGGAGCGGGGCCCGCGGGCGCGCCGCGTCTCAGGTCGTCCGACAGCGTCAGCGGCGCCGATCCGCCGTTCAGTCGGGCGCGATAGACCTGCATGTTTTCCATGACTCGCATCATGTAGTTGCGGGTCTCGGTAAAGGGCGCGCACTCGATGAAGTCGACCGGATCGACCGATCCCGCCCTTGGATCGCCGCACCGGGCGATCCATTGCGGCGGGCGCGCCGGGCCGGCGTTGTAGCCCACCGTCGTCAGCAGCATCGACCCGCCGAAATTCCGGGTCAGGTCGCCGAGGTGATAGCTGCCCAGCGTCATGTTGAAGTCGGCGTCCCACAGCCGCTCGGCCGAGAACGGCAGACCGAGTTGCCGCGCCACGGCCGCGCCTGTCGACGGCAGGAACTGCATCATGCCGCGCGCGTCGGCGCCGGAGCGGGCGCGCGGGTCGAAGCTGGATTCCTGCCGCGTGATGGCCAGGGTGAACTCCAGCGGCGCGGCGCCCCCGACCTGGGGCGGGATGCGAATGGGATACTGGCGCTCGGGCATCAGGAAGCCGCGCTGGCTGGCGGCCCGGCCGACCATCATGGCGGTGAAGCCCTCGCCGTAGTTGCGGGACATGTCCATCAACAGGGCCAGTTGCGCGGGGCCCGGCAGGTCGTCGTCCAGCTGATAGGCGAAGACGCGGAACAGGCTGGTCTCGCCGGTCTCGCCGAGGATGCGCATGGCGCGGACGATCTCATTGTCCTCGAACGCCGCGATATCCGCGCCCGAGGGCACGGGATCGCCGGGCAGGGTGATGGTGGTCATCCCCGCCTTCTCGGCCGCCAGCTGGCCGTAGAAGGTCTGGATGTGGCGCGAACCCGCCTGGTAGTACTGGACCGCGGCGGGCGTGGCTCCCTGTGCCTCGGCGGCGCGGCCCAGCCAGTAGAGGGCCCGGCCCTGGGTGATCGGGGTCGAGGACGACTGGCGCAGGGTTTCGAAATGGCGCGTCGCCCGCGCCGGATCGTTCAGCTTCACCAGGGCGACCCAGCCGGCGAAGAATTCGGCGTCCACCTTCCGGTCGCCCGAGGGGAAGCCATGACCGGCCATGGCGTCATAGGCCGCCCGCCAGTTGCGCTGCTGCAGGGCGTCGAGGAAATAGTTGCGACGCTCGCTCCACAGGGTGTTCTGCCCCTCGGCGTGCGAGGGCGCGGCGGGCAGGGCGCCCAGCAGGGGGAAACCCTCGGACTGGCGGGTCTGCGAGCGCAGGATGCGCACCCGCTCCAGCACCACGGCCGGATCCATGGCCTGCGACGGACTGAGACCCGCCACGATGGCGTCCGGGCTGTAGGCGGTGCGCAGGGCCATGACGGCGTTGGCCACGGCCTGACGCTCGGACGAGACGCGCGAGACCATGGACCGCGTCGCCCGACCGTGCGGGCCCAGCAGCAGCATGTTCAGCCGCGCCTCGTGATCGGCCCGGCTCAGGTCGCCGCCCCAGCGATTGAGGATGCGGGTCTGGGCCGCGTCGTCGAAGGATTTCGTGCGCCACCATTCGGTGATCAGGGCGCGCGCCTCGGTCCTGCGTCCGCGCTGCTCCATGGCCTCGGCCAGGGCGATCGCGCCCTGAACGGTCGAGGGCGGGGCCGCGGAGAACAGATTCATGACCGTCTCGGCGCCCGGCGAGGCGAGGTCGAGTGCGCGCTCGACGGCGATGCGGCGGCTTTCGGCGCGGGGCCAGCCGGCGAAGCGGGTCTGGGCGTCGGCGAGATCGCTGAAGGGCAGTTGCTCGCCCGAGGTGTCCAGCAGGGCCCATTCGACCAGTTTGCGCGCCGTGGGGTCGCCGATCTGGGCGGCGGCGCTGCGGGCCCCCGCGACGTCGCGGTTGCGGGCGGCGGCCAGGCCCTGGCGGAAGAGGGCGGTGTCCTGATCGTTCAGCGTGCGCGGCTGGTTGCTGACCGGTCCGGAGGCGACCGCGCTGTAGGGCCGTTCCTGGGCGAACAGATCTTCGGGCGCCATGGTCTCGAGCGGCGGGGCGAGCAGGGCGATAGCGCCCGCGAGGCTGGCGGCGATCATTGCGTGTCCGAACTCCATGCGTCGCGGTTGCGGTCGGGCGACCGGCAACCTACCCTCCAGCGCTTGTCGCGGCGAACGTCGCCATTTCCACGCAGGACCATCTCTCTCAATGACCGCCCCCTTGTTCAAGGGCGTGATCACCGCCCTGATCACACCACTTCGTGACGGAAAGGTGGACGAAGCCGCCTTCACAGGGCTGCTGGAACGCCAGATAGCCGCCGGGGTTCACGGCGTCGTCCCCATGGGCACGACGGGCGAGAGCGCGTCCCTGCATCCGGATGAACACAGGCAGGTCGTCGAACTGTGCGTGCGCGTGGCCGCCGGCCGCGTGCGCGTCATCGCCGGCGCCGGATCCTCCGCAACGGACAAGGCCATCGAGCTGGCGCGCTTCGCCAAGACCGTCGGCGCCGACGGCGCCCTGATCGTCACCCCCTTTTACAACCGGCCTTCGCAGGAGGGTCTGGCCCTGCATTTCGAGGCCGTCGCCGACGCCGTCCAGCTGCCCATCCTGCTGTACAATGTGCCCGGGCGGACCGGCGTGGACATGTCCAACGACACCGTCGCCCGGCTGGCGGCCCATCCCAACATCGTCGGCATCAAGGACGCCACGGGCGACCTGTCGCGGATCAGCTGGATGCGCGCCCACATCGGCGGCCAGTTCGATCTGATCTCGGGCGACGACCCCAGCTACCTCGGCTATCACGCCCACGGCGGCGTCGGGGTGATCTCGGTGACGTCCAACGTCCATCCCGAAGGCATGGTCGCCCTGCACGAAGCCGCCGCCGCCGGCGACTACGCCACGGCGCGCGACTGGCAGGACCGGCTGATCGGACTGCACAAGGGCCTGTTCCTCGACAACTCGCCGTCGCCGACAAAATACGCCCTGTCGCGCCTCGGCCTGTGCAGCGAGGAGGTGCGTCTGCCGCTGGCTCCCACGTCCGAGGCGGTGAGGCCGGCGATCGACCGCGCCATGGCGGACGCGGGTCTGGGCTGATGGCTTCGACAGCGCCGAAGATGAAGGTGATCGCCGAGAACCGGCGCGCGCGCTTCGACTATTTCCTGGAGGACTTCATCGAGGCCGGGATCCAGCTGCTGGGCACCGAGATCAAGGCCCTGCGCGACGGCCGGGCCAATATCGCCGAAAGCTATGCGGCGGTGGAGGGGCGCGAGATCGTGCTCGTGAACGCCGACATCCCGCCGTACAAACAGGCCAACCGCTTCAACCACGAGCCGCGCCGCCACCGGAAGCTGCTGCTTCACCGCAAGCAGATCGACAAGCTGATCGGCGCCGTCCAGCGCGACGGCCAGACCATCATTCCGGTCAAGCTGTACCTCAACGAGGCCGGCAAGGCGAAGATCGAGATCGCCCTGGCCAAGGGCAAGAAGCTGCACGACAAACGGGAGGCGACCGCCCAGCGCGACTGGCAGCGCGACAAGGCCCGGCTGATGAAGGACCGGGGCTAGGCCTCAGACGACCGGCGCGACCGCATCCATCACCGGCTGGGCGTCCAGCACCCCCGGCGCCGAGGCCGTCATATAGGCGTCGATCCCGCCGGGGCCGACCGACGGCTGGCTGTACTGCTGGATCATCAGCCCCATCGCCGCGAGCAGGGCCGCCATCAGCAGGGCCCACATCGCCATCTTCCGTTCCTGGGGCGTGAACGCCCCGTTCGACCTGCGCATCACAGCCTCCAAAGCTGTTCGATCAACGCAAGCTGGGCGGCGCCGTTCCTGACGCCGGAGGGTGCGCCCTGCGCCGTCTGATTCGCGTTGCAGGGGAGCCACACACGCCGCCGCAGGGCGGCCTTCTGTCAGGCTTCGATCAGTTCCCGGGCCCGCCGGAACACCCCCTCGAACATCGCCGGCGTCAGCCGCCCCGTGTTCGTGTTGAGCCGGGAGCAGTGGTAGCTGTTCAGGATCACATAGCCGCCCAGCGCCGCCTCGACCCCGTGCCCCGGGGGCGCCGCCGTGCCCTTCAGCCCCAGCGCCTTCAGTACGTTCCGGCGGGAGACGTCGCCGAGGGTGACGATGACCTTCAGCCGGGGCAGGGCGGCCAGACGCGCGGTCAGGAACGGCCGGCAGGTCGCCTCCTCGACGGGCAGGGGCTTGTTGCCGGGCGGGGCGCAGCGCACGGCGTTCGTCACCATGCAGTCGACCAGCTTCAGCGTGTCGTCGGGCCGCGCCTCGTACGTCCCGGTCGCGAAGCCGGTCCGGATCAGGGTCTCGTACAGAATCCAGCCGGCGCCGTCGCCGGTGAACGGCCGGCCCGTGCGGTTGGCCCCGGTCCGTCCGGGCGCCAGGCCGGCGACCAGCAGCCGTGCGTCCGGATCGCCGAACGACGGGGCCGGGCCGTTGAACCACTCCGGATTCCGGCCCTGGTTCTCGCGCCGGTATTCGACCAGCCGCGGACACAGGGGGCAGTCGCGGGGCGGCTCGGGGTTCAGGCTCATTCGCGGTGATCCGTCTCGAACACCCGGCTGGTCGGCGTCGCCGCCGCCGTGCGCGGCCGGCCGATCTCGGGCAGCAGATCGGCCAGATCCACGAAGGCGTCCGCCTGTCGCCTCAGCTCGTCGGCGATCTGCGGCGGCTGGCTCTTCGTCGTCGAGACCACGGTCACCCGCACCCCCTTGGCCTGCACCGCCTGCACCAGCCGGCGGAAGTCGCCGTCGCCCGAGAACAGGATCGCGTGGTCGATGTGCGGCGCGAACTCCAGCATGTCGACGGCGATCTCGATGTCCATATTGCCCTTGGTCCGGGTATGGCCCTGGGCGTCCGTGAACCGCTTGACCGGCTTGGTCACCACGGTGAAGCCGTTGTAGTCCAGCCAGTCGACCAGCGGCTTGATCGGCGAGAACTCTTCGCCCTCGATCACAGCCGTGTAATAGTAGGCTCGAACCAGAACGGCCCGGTCGCTATACATCCCGACCAGCTTCCTGAAGTCGAGGTCGGCGTTCAGGGCCTTGGCCGCGGAATAGAGATTGGCCCCGTCGATGAACAGGGCGATGCGCTCGGTCGGATAAGGCGTCATGGAAAAGGGCTCCGGCGAAATAGACGTCCACGCCTCCGTCGAAATAGACGGCGCGCTCGATCTGGACTCGGCTGTCATCGTCGCCCTCGGCTGCAATGACAAGGGGGCCTGGGCCGACTGCCGCGAAGCGCTGGAGGCCGCCCTGGCCCGGTTCCGGGCCGAGGGGATCGACGTCGTCGCGCGCTCGTCGTGGTGGCGGTCGGCGGCCTGGCCCGACCCCGCGGATCCGCCCTTCCTGAACGGCGTGGTCATCGTGCGCACCGAACACGAGCCCCACGAACTCATGGCGGCGCTGGGGCGGATCGAGGAGGCGTTTGGGCGCCAGCGAGGCATGCCCAATGCGCCGAGGACGCTGGATCTGGACCTGATCGCCTATGGGCGACTGACGGGCATGCTGGGCTCCCTGGTCGTCCCGCATCCCCGGGCGGCGGAAAGGAAGTTCGTCATGGGACCGATCGCCGAGATCGCGCCCGGCTGGCGCCATCCGGACGGAGGGAGGGCGACGGATCTCGCGGCCTCCGCTACCGTGGGCGTCGACGCCGCACCCCAGCACTGAAGCCCGTCCCGACCTGAGGCCCCGTATGCTGATCCCGATTCTGACCACGATCCTGTTCTCGCAGGCCGCAAGTCCCGTCAGCGCGCCTCGCGAGTGGGGTGTTGGAGATCCGGCGGTTCGCTTTGTCGAAGGGACGACCGCCCCGCGGATCAATCCGGTTCCCGGATGGAGGGGCCGGGCGGAGATCTCCCTGCGTTGCACGGTCGCGGCCGACGGTGCACTGGACGACTGTGCGGTCGTCCGGGAGTCGTCCCCAGGTGCGCTGCGTCATCGCTCTGCGCGCGTTGCCGTAGAGAGAATGCGCCTGCTGCTGGGCGATAGGGGCCCCGCGCCGGGTGATGCGCTCACGATCGATGTCGTCGTGACGACCAACTGAGCCGTCACTGACGCCTCATTCTCGCCCATGCGGCGTTGCACAATTGGGCCCGACCCTATAGTTTGTGCGGTTCTCCCCCCGCGCCCGAGGATATTCATGGCTCGCGTCACTGTCGAAGACTGCATCGAGAAGGTGCCGAACCGGTTCGGCCTGGTTCTGCTCGCGGGCAACCGCGCCCGCGCCATCGCCAACGGCGCGCCCCTGACCCTCGACCGCGACAACGACAAGAACCCGGTCGTGGCCCTGCGCGAACTGGCCGACTCCACCGTCTCGCCGGAAGAGCTGCGCGAGACCGTCATCGTCGCCCTGCAACGCGTCGACGAGCGCACCGAAGCCGAGGACGAGGCCGAAATCGTCGGCCTGCTGGCTGAACCCCAGCACATGAACATGGCCGAGGCCGAGCTGATCCGTGCGCTGCAGAGCGACCGCGACGGCGGCCAGGAGGAGCGGTACTGACGGCGGAACCCGCCAACGGTATCACCATCCTGCCGGCGCGGCAGCCCGCGCCGACGCCCGAACCCGCCAATATCAACGACCCCGGAGGTCCGCGTCCGCACGTGGATCCCGAGGATCATCCGCGCTCCCGGGTCCTGCGCCAGTTCGAACTGGTCGAGGCCGTCCGCGCCTATGATCCGACCGCGGACGAGGCGCTGCTGAACCGCGCCTACGTCTACGCCATGAAGATGCACGGCTCGCAGCTGCGGGCCTCGGGCGATCCCTATTTCGCCCATCCGATCCAGGTCGCCGGCATCCTGACCGACTACCGGCTCGACACCGCCACCATCGTCACCGCCCTGCTGCACGACGTGGTCGAGGACACCTCGGCCACCCGGGACGACATCGCCGGGATGTTCGGCGAGGAGATCGCCTCGCTGGTCGAGGGGGTGACGAAGCTGTCGCGGCTCGAGCTGCAGGCCGAACACACGCGCCAGGCCGAGAACCTGCGCAAATTCATCCTCGCCATCTCCAAGGACGTCCGCGTCCTGCTGGTGAAACTGGCCGACCGTCTGCACAACATGCGGACTCTGAAATACGTCAAGCCCGAGAAGCGCGAGCGCATCAGCCGCGAGACCCTTGAGGTCTACGCACCTCTGGGCCGGTCGATCGGCATCCATTCGATCGCCTCCGAGCTGGAAGAGCTGGCCTTCGAACACCTGAACCCCACCGCCCGCACCGCCATCGAACGCCGGCTGGAGGCCCTGAAGCTGGAGCACGGCCGCGCCATCGATGGCGTGTCGCGAGAGGTCGAGCGGGTGCTGTCGGAGGCCGGGGTCAAGGCCCAGGTCTTCGGCCGCCAGAAGACGCCCTATTCGATCTGGCGCAAGCTGCAGCGCAAGTCCGTCGGCTTCTCGTCCCTGTCGGACATCTACGGCTTCCGCGTCCTGGTCGAGGCCGAGGACGACTGCTACCGCGCCCTCGGCGTCATCCACCGCGCCTGGCCCGTGGTGCCCGAGCGGTTCAAGGACTTCATCTCGACGCCGAAGTCGAACAATTACCGCTCCTTGCACACGACTGTTGTCGGCCCGTCTGGCCTGCGCATCGAGATGCAGATCCGCACCGAGGCCATGGATCGCGTCGCCGAGGACGGGGTGGCGGCGCACTGGGCCTACAAGAACAAGTCCTATGGCTTCGACAAGGAGGCCATGGAGAAGGACGGCGGCCGCGACCCGCTGCAGAACCTGCGCCACCTCGTGCAGGTGATCGAACACGGCGAGGGCGGCGAGGACTGGGTCGAGCACGCCAAGCTGGAGATGTACCTCGAACAGGTCTTCGTCTTCACGCCCAAGGGCTCGCTGATCACCCTGCCGCGCGGCGGCATGCCGCTCGACTTCGCCTACGCCGTCCACACCGAGGTCGGCGACACGGCGGTGGGGGCCAAGATCAACGGCGAGCTCAAGCCGATGCGCACCCAGCTGCAGAACGGCGACGTCATCGAGATCATCCGCGGCTCCAAGCGCGAAATTCCGGTCGACTGGCGCTCCCTGACCGTCACCGGCCGCGCCCGATCGGCCATCCGCCGCCACATCCGCACCTCGGAACGCGGCGAGTTCCAGAAGCTGGGCCGCGCGACCCTGGACCAGACCCTGTCCCGCGCCGGCAAGACCCTGGCCGAGGTTTCGCTGAAGGCGATGCTGGAAACCCTGTCCTTCGCCTCGGAAGAAGACCTGTTCGAGGCCATCGGCCGCGGCCGCCTGTCGGCGGCGAAGGTCGGCGAGACCCTGTTCCCGGCGCTCAAGGGCCGGCTGAAGGCCGGGCCCGACCGCAAACGCATCGGCGACGAACAGGCCCGTCTGTTCGTCCGCGGCGGCGGCCTGACCCCCGGCGTCAGCATCCATTTCGGCCACTGCTGCTCGCCCGTGCCCGGCGACCGCATCGTCGGCATCCTCGAGCCCGAGGCCGGGCTGACGGTCCACACCATCGACTGCCAGCGCCTGGCCGACTTCGCGGACGACGATTCCGTCTGGCAGGATCTGCAGTGGACGCCCCAGGCCGAGCAGGGGGCCGTCGCCTCCGCCCGCATCCGGGCCACGATCAAGAACGCGCCCGGCGTCCTCGGCCAGGTCGCCACCATCATCGGCGAGGCCGGGGGGAACATCCTGAACCTGGTCATGAGCCACCGGCAGCAGGACTTCTTCGACGTCGACATCGACATGGAGGTCGAGGACGCCAAACACGCCACCGCCATCATGGCGGCCCTGCGCACCAATCCCTCGGTCGACACGGTCGAACGGGCGCGGGGTTGATCCCGCCTTCCTTCTCCCCTTGCGGGAGAAGGTGGCCCGCGCAGCGGGTCGGATGAGGGGTCGCACAGACCTCGCCGACATCCGCAAACTCATCCCGCCCGCCGGCAAGACCCCTCATCCGTCAGCGCTTCGCGCTGCCACCTTCTCCCGCGAGAGGAGAAGGGTTATGAGCGGCCTCATGACCTCAGACGACGTACTCGACGAATTCCGCGGCGCCGGCGCCCTGCGCGAGGGGCATTTCGTGCTGTCCTCGGGCCTGCACAGCCCCGTCTTCCTGCAGAAGAACCTGGTCTTCATGGATGCGGAACGCTGCGCCCGCCTGTGCAGGGCGCTGGCGGAGAAGATCACGGCGGCGGTCGGGCCGGTGGACGTGGCGATCTCCCCCGCCGTCGGCGGCATCATCCCCGGCTATGAGACGGCCCGCTGGCTCAAGGTCCCCTCGATGTATGTCGAGCGCGAGGGCGGCGAATTCAGACTGCGGCGCGGCTTCCACGTCGAGCCCGGCCAGAAGGTCGTCATGGTCGAGGACATCGTCACCACGGGCCTGAGCTCGCGCGAATGCATCGCGGCGATCCAGGCCGCGGGCGGCGACGTCGTGGCCGCGGCCTGTATCGTGGACCGTTCCGGCGGCCGCGCCGACGTCGGCGTGCCCCTGGTCGCCCTCGCCACCCTGGACGTGCCGGCATACCCCGCCGACGCCCTGCCGCCCGAGCTCGCCGCCCTGCCGGTCGAGGATCCCGGCAGCCGGCGGCTGGCGAAATAGGGGCGGGCGGATGGTCACGCCGGTCAGGCTGGGCGTCAATATCGACCACGTCGCCACGGTGCGGAACGCCCGCGGCGGCGTCCATCCCGATCCGGTGCGCGCGGCGCGCGAGGCCCTGGCCGCCGGCGCGGACGGCATCACGGCCCATCTGCGCGAGGATCGCCGCCACATCACCGACGCCGACATCGCGGCCCTCAGCGACCTCTGCGCGGTGGCCGGGCGGCCGCTGAACCTCGAGATGGCGGTCACGGAGGAGATGCTGGCCATCGCCCTGCGCCACCGCCCGCACGCCGCCTGTCTGGTGCCGGAGCGGCGCGAGGAGGTGACGACCGAGGGCGGTCTGGCCGTCGCCGGCCATGAAGCCCGCATCCGGCCCGTGGTGAAGGCCCTCGCCGACGCCGGCATCCGGGTTTCGCTGTTCATCGAGCCCGGCCTGGAACAGGTCGAGGCCGCCCACGCCGTCGGCGCCCAGGTGGTCGAGTTCCACACCGGCCGCTACTGCCATCTGTCGGGCGACGATCGCGCCGTGGAGTTCGAACGGCTCCAGGCCGCCGCCACGCGCGCCTTCGACCTCGGCCTCGAGGTCCACGCCGGCCACGGCCTCGACTACGTCACCGCCGCCGACATGCTGGCCATCCCCGAGATTCGCGAGCTCAACATCGGCCATTTCCTGATCGGCGAGGCCGTGTTCGTGGGCCTGACCCCGGCCATTCACCGCATGCGCGCCGCCATGGACAATGCCGGATCGGGGGCGACATGATCGTCGGCGTCGGGGCGGACCTGTGCGACATCCGCCGCATCCAGCGCTCGCTCGACCGCTTCGGCGACCGGTTCAAGCAGCGCTGCTTCACGGAGCTGGAGCAGGCCCGGTCCGACCGCAAGCCCGACCCCGCCTGGAGCTACGCCAAACGGTTCGCCGCCAAGGAGGCCTGCGCCAAGGCTCTCGGCACGGGCATGCGGGTTGACGTCTACTGGCGCGACATGGGGGTGGTGAACCAGCGCTCGGGACAGCCGACCCTGGCCCTGACCGGCCATGCTCGCGAACACCTGTTAAGGCTGACACCGCCCGGTCACGAACCACGGATACATCTGACGCTCAGCGACGAGCATCCGTACGCCCTGGCGTTCGTGGTGATCGAAGCCTTGCCGATGGCTTAATCACGTTATACCGATTTTGCCGCAATGACCGCGGAACAGCGGCTGGGGGACAAACCGAGATGAGCGACGAGCACAAGCCGCACGACGACCACGGCCATGCGGGTCACGACGACCACGCCCCCGCCGCGCCCGACGCGCACGGGCATGACACCCACGGGCATGACGATCACGCCGCCCGTCCGGCCGCGGACGCTCATGGCCACGGTCACGATGACCATGCCGCCCCCGCGGACCACGGCCACGCCGATCACGGCCACGACGCGCATGCGCCCGCCGCGCATGGCCATGACGACCACGCCCACGGTCACGACGATCACGCCCCTGCGGCGCACGGTCACGAGGACCACGCCGCTCATCCGGCGGAAGCCCACGCTCACGGGCATGACGACCATGCTCACGGTCATGACGACCATGCCCATGGTCATGGCGACCATGCTCACGGCCACGATGATCACGGCCATGACGGTCATGCCGCGCCCGTGGCCGCCGCCGCCGGGGGCGCTGCCGTAGCGGCCGCCGCGACGCCCAGGCCCGTCTGGAGCGACGCCGGAGACGCCCCGTTCGAGGACGTCGACACGACGCCCGTCTACGCCCGCGGCAAGGGCGGCAAGAAGAAGAAATCCGGCGGCTCCGGCGGCGAGGGCTTCGAATTCGTCAAGACGATCTTCTTCGCCCTGCTGATCGCCTTCGTCCTGCGCGTGATCCTGTTCCAGCCGTTCACCATCCCGTCGGCCTCGATGGAGCCCAACCTCTACGAGGGCGACTACATCGTCGTGTCCAAATGGAGCTACGGCTATTCGAAACACTCGATCCCGTTCAGCCCGCCGATCTTCGACGGCCGGATCCTGGCCCAGGCGCCGCAACGCGGCGACATCGTCGTGTTCAAGCTGCCGCGCGACAACAGGACCGACTACATCAAACGCCTGATCGGCCTGCCGGGCGACCGGATCCAGATGATCAACAATGTGCTGCAGATCAACGGCCAGCCCGTGCGCGACGTCGTCGTCAGCGGCGCCGATGTGACCAATATGTACGGCATGCCGATCGTGCGCATGCGCGAGACCCTGCCCGAGGGCAAGACCATCACCATCCAGGACTTCGGCCCCGGCAATGATCTGGACAACACCCCCGTGTTCGAGGTTCCGGCCGGCCACTACTTCATGATGGGCGACAATCGCGACAACTCGATCGACAGCCGCGTCGAACAGTCCCAGGGCGTGGGCCTCGTGCCGGCGGAAAACCTGATCGGCAAGGCCGAGATCATCCTGTTCTCGTGGTCGCCCGGCGCCTCGCTGTGGAACCCGGTCAGCTGGTTCTCGAAGATCCGTCCGAGCCGGTTCTTCACCGTTCTCGACTGATGGCCGACCGACGGGCCGAGGCTGTCCGGGCGCTGGCGCGCCGCCTCGGCCATGAGTTCAGGGATCCGGCCCTGCTGGATCTCGCCCTGACCCACGCCAGCGTGGGGGAGGGGGCCGAGCGCGACGCCCGCGGCCGCCTGTTCGCCGACAACCAGCGGCTGGAGTTCCTGGGCGACCGGGTGCTGGGCCTGCTGGTCGCCGACCACCTGATGCGGAACTACCCCGACGCCAACGAGGGCGAGATGTCCTCGCGCCTGCACGCCCTGGTCGACAAGGCCGCCTGCGCCCGCGTGGCCGAGGCGATCGGGGTGGGCGACGCCATGCGCCTGTCGCCCGGCGAGGCCAGGCAGGGCGGGCGCCGCCGCGAGGGCGTGCTGGGCGACGCCATGGAGGCCATCCTGGCCGCCGCCTGGCTCGACGGCGGCATCGAGGCGGCCCGCGCCGCCTTCGACCGGGCGTGGGCGGACGAACTGGCGGCCCCGCCGCTCAAATCCCTGACCAATCCGAAATCGGCCCTGCAGGAGTGGGCCCTGGCCCACGCAAAGCCTTTGCCCGTCTACCGTATCGTCGAACGCAAGGGCTCGGATCACGCCCCGACATTTACCGTCGAAGTCAGCGTTGCGGGATATCCGCCCTTGACCGCGCAAGGCCGTTCGCGTCAGGACGCGGAGAAAGCGGCCGCCGTCGGCCTGCTGCAGCGTGAAGGCGTGATTTGACCAACCCTGAAAACCAGAGTGCCGGCTTCGCCGCCATCATCGGCGCCCCGAACGCCGGGAAGTCCACTCTGGTCAATCGTCTGACGGGCACCAAGGTCTCGATCGTCACCCAGAAGGTCCAGACCACGCGCTTCCCCGTGCGCGGCATCGCCATCGAGGGCGACGCCCAGATCGTGCTGGTCGACACCCCCGGCATCTTCACCCCGCGCCGCCGTCTGGACCGCGCCATGGTCGCCTCGGCCTGGGGCGGGGCCCAGGACGCCGACGTGGTCGTCCACCTGATCGACGCCGCCTCCCACATCGCCTCCGAGGGCAAGGAAGGCCAGGCCGCCGACCGCCGCTCGGCCGAGGACACCGAAACCATCATCGCCAACCTCAAGGCGACCGACACCAAGGTCATCCTGGCCCTGAACAAGATCGACGGCATGCGCCGCGACACCCTGCTGGCCCTGTCGCACGCCCTGTTCGAAACCGGCGTCTATTCCGAGGTCTACATGATCTCCGCCCTGACCGGCGACGGCGTCGACGACCTGAAGCAGCGCCTGGCGCGCGCCATGCCCAAGGGCCCGTGGCTCTATCCGGAAGACCAGTCCGCCGACGTGCCGATGCGCGTCCTCGCCGCCGAGATCACGCGCGAGAAGGTCTATCTGCGCGTCCACGAGGAACTGCCCTATTCGGCCGCCGTCGAGACCACCTCGTTCGAGGACAAGGCCGACGGCTCGGCCCGGATCGAACAGACCATCTATGTCGAGCGCGAGAGCCAGCGGCCCATCGTCCTGGGCAAGGGCGGCCAGACCCTGAAATGGATCGGCCAGAAGTCGCGAGAGGAGCTGACCGAACTGCTCGACCGTCCCGTCCACCTGTTCCTGACGGTCAAGGTCGACCCGAAATGGCAGGACTCCCGCGCCCTCTACGCCCAGTTCGGGCTGGATTTCGACGTCTAGTTCACCGTGTTCAACGTACCCAGAAACGCCGGGGGCCATCCCCGGCTTGTGATCGCCGTCCTGTCGGCCCTGCTGATCCTGGCCGCGGCCGTCTTCGCCTGGACCAGCGCCCGGCCGCCGTCCGCCGCACCCGAAGGCGAGCCCCTGCCGCCGAGGCCGCCGCTCGAGGTGGTCGAGACCCTTCCCGCGCTGAAGGCCCAGCTGGACCGATGGGGCGGCTCGGGCCAGTTCACCGGCGGCGTTCTGGTCGCGCGCGGCGACCAGGTCCTGTTCCGTCAGGTCCACGGCTTCGCCGACCGCAGCACCGGGGCGCCCCTGCAGCTGGACTCCCGCTTCCGACTCGCCTCGATCAGCAAACAGTTCACCGCCGCCGCCATCCTGCGGCTGCAGGACGAGGGCGTGCTGTCGACCCACGATCCGCTGTGCAGATGGATCCGGCCGTGCCCGCCTGCATGGGAGCCGATCCGCCTGTATCACCTGCTGTCGCACAGTTCGGGCGTGTCCGACCTGATGGCCCGGCCCGGCTGGGGCGTGCGCCGCGTCACGCCAGCCACCCCCGACGAACTAACAGAAGAGTCAAAGCAGTACGGCCTTCAGTTCCCTCCCGGTACGAAGGTCCGTTACAACAACGCCGGCTACAATCTGCTGGGCGCCGTCGTCGAACGGGCGTCCGGCATGCCGTTGCACGACTACCTCCGGAAGGCCTTCTTCGAGCCGCTGGGGATGAACGACACGGGCTATGACGACGGCCTGTCCGGCGTGGTCATGGGCTACGCCAACCTCGGCGGCGGCGGCCCGACGCCCCAGCCCGACGCCAACGTCAGCATCATCTTCGCCGCCGGCGCCCTGTATTCGACGCTGGACGACCTGCTGGTCTGGGAGCGGGCCCTGCACCGCGGCCATCTGCTGACCCCGCGCAGCTACGCCATGATGATCGCCGACCACGCGCCGGAGAACACTCCGCCGGAACGGGGCCGCCAGCGCCGCGACTGGGGCTTCGGCGTCTTCGTCAACAGCATCGGCCAGCGCGTCTCGCCGCCGTTCCTGGACCGTCAGATCTTCCACACCGGCAGCTGGTCGGGGTTCCGCAACCTGATGACCTGGCAGCCGGACGAGGACGTCACCGTGATCGTCCTGTCCAACAACTACCATTCGCGCGACGCCGTCTTCCTGCTGTCGCAGCAGGGCATGGCCGAGGCGTTGGGGCGCGAGGTTCCGACGGGAATGGCGCGCTGACGGTCAGGCGAGGACCGCCCCGGCCAAGCGCTGGATCAGGGCGCGGACCGCCGTTTCGTCTTCGGTCACGGTCATGCCCATACAGCCGGGGTTTCTTTCATTTCGCGGGCCCAGCGTTCGCGGCGGGCCAGTTCGGCCGGGCCGGGCGCCTCGTCTGCGAATGAGCCGCTCTTCACCTCGCCGGCGCGGCGGTACGTCCCGACAATGACGCCGGTCCCGGACATGTCGCTGCTTTCCAGCGTCCAGGCGTGCGGTCGCGAGCCTTCGTCGAACAGCCGTCTGCCCCTGCCCAGCACGATCGGGAAGGTCAGGACGGTCAGCTGGTCGATCAGGTCGTGGGCCAGCAGCGTATGGATCACCTCGCTCGAACCCTGGATCAGAAGATCGCGGCCGTCGCTCGCCTTCAACGCCCGCACCGCCTCGACCAGGTCGCCCTCGAGCCGATGGCTGTGGGCCCAGTCCAGCGGCGTGTCGGGGCCGGCGGCGACGTATTTGTTCACGGCGTTGAAGGTGCGGCCGATCTCGTCGTCCTGGTGCGGCCAGTAGGCGGCGAAGATCTCGTAGGTGCGGCGGCCCAGCAGCAGGTCGTAATTCTCGCCCATGGCGCGGTCCATCAGGCTCCCCAGCTTCTCGTCGAAGTAGGGAAAGACCCAGCCGCCGAACCGGAAGCCGCCGCGCGGATCCTCGGTGGGCCCGCCGGGCGCCTGCATGACGCCGTCCAGCGAGACGAAGGTTGCGGTTCTGATCGTGCGCATCGGCTTTCCTCTCATTCGCCCGGGACGTCTTCGAACAGGCCCGGAGGGCGCGGCCGGGTCCGGTCATCCAGGAACGACAGGATCATCGCCGCCAGCAGGTCCGGATCGCCGAAGACGTCGATGTGCGAGGCGCCCGGCAGGATGGCCAGACGCGCGGGCGGGGCCTCGGTCAGGAAGGGCTGGGACGCCCGCGCCGTGTCGCCGCCGCCGCGCAGGCGGTACAGCTCGACCGCGTGCTCGGGCCGGACGATGTCGTGATCGCCGACAATGATGAAGGTCGGCGAGGCCAGGGCCCGGATCTGTTCGGCGGGCCAGTCCTGCCCCCTGTCCATCACCTTGATCTTGTTGACCACCGACGGGAAGGCGTCGGGGTTCGGCGCCAGGCGTTTGAATTCCGTCTCCATCGGCGTGCCGGCGAAGATCT
>Ga0233425_10005638_pt1 | contig 19528 bp, 11 predicted proteins | sample Watercolumn_Towu_2_FD_181712 | JGI IMG/M metagenome (GOLD analysis project Ga0233425, IMG submission 181712) | Freshwater microbial communities from Lake Towuti, South Sulawesi, Indonesia - Watercolumn_Towuti2014_140_MG | ecosystem: Environmental > Aquatic > Freshwater > Lake | place... | reverse complement strand
TTATCTGGCGCCACCAAGAGCCGGGTCATGATCGAAATCAAAAACGCCGCCGTCTTGCCGGTGCCGGTCTGGGCCTGACCGATGGCATCAACACCGGACAGGGTGCCGGACAAGGTCTGCGCCTGGATGGGCGTGCAGTACTGAAATCCAAGGTCGGCGATAGCATGCATGATTGCGATAGGCAGGTCGAAGTCATGAAAGCGGCTCTTTCCCTCCACCGGCACCACCTCGAATGCACTCACATCCCAGGTATCCTTGCTGGCCACCTTGGCCTGCTTCGGCCGTCGGTATTTTGGCGCGACTGAAGTCTGGCGTGGGCGGTCAGCCTCGGCAACGGATGTGGACGACTGCGTGGCTGGAAGCGGCTCAGTGCACAAAGGTGCCGCATCAACAAGGGTCTTGTCGGCACGACGGGCTCTGGAACGGCCAAGGTCTTTCAGCGTGCCGCGGACAAAAGAAATGATTTTTCGTAGCATGATTTCCTGCGTGGGGGAAAGAACGACGGAGGCCCATCATTGATGGGGAGGGAAAATTCAGGGATGTATACCATTTTGCACACAGGGTGACAACGTCAACCCATAGAGGGCAAAAAAAACTTAGGAACCGTAAAAGAATGCCATGGCCATTTATATTGCCTTACAGTACGGCTCCCTATGTCATCCGGCCGCCTGAAACGGCCAAGTTATTGTACAACAATGGCCTAGCGCGGCTGGAGGCTACACACAAGCCAGAATTCAGGACTCAGGAGGGACGCCACTGAATGCCGGGAAAAGCTAACGGCTTGGGATGTTTGCCCTACGCTTGCCGCTTCCTGCTGTCAATCCCGCCATTCTTGGCCTCTTTGTCCGTTGAATTTTGAGTCCTGCCTGCCGAATCCTGGACATGAAGCGTCACATAGCACTATCAGCAGAATCTCCCCCTGCCGACATCGCCAGAAACGCCCGATTCCGGCCCGCCTCCTTCGCCCTGTAGAGTGCCATGTCCGCTTCCTTCAAGACCTGGTCCGGCGTCTGCCCGTGGCTGGGGAACAAGGCGGCACCTAAAGAGATAGTGACGCAAATATCATGCTCGTGGTAGGTAAGCCGCAAATCGCCCTCCACCTTTGCCCTGAGCAGATCGGCACGACTCAGGGCCTGATCCGGCGTCACTCCAGGCAAGATGACGACAAACTCCTCACCGCCAAACCGGCAGACCACATCCTCCTTGCGCACATTGGCGGACAGTATCTTCCCCAACTCGATCAGCACCAGATCCCCGGCCTCATGACCATATGTGTCATTAAATTTCTTGAAGAAATCCACGTCGAGGATGACCACCCCGACCGGCAGCTTGGCCCGCACCGCAGCCTTGAACTCACGGGCCAGGGTCTCTTCCATGTAGCGCCGGTTAAACAGCCCTGTCAAGGCGTCGCGCACAGAAAGGTTCTGTAGCCGCTCCCTGAGACGAAGGTTAGCCATGGACATGGCCAGTTGATCAGTGGCCGAAGACAAAAGGCGCTTCCTGTTCTCAAGCTGTCGATCGTCCTCGCGATCAACCGCCATATCGAGATGGAGCATTCCCATCACGTCATTCTGGGCAAAAAGCGGGACGCAAAACGACTGCCGCCATGGGTCGTGCACAGAGTGGCGGCATGAAGACTCTCCCTCCTGGCCTTTGGTGACATGAATCCGGTAATGGGTGAAGGCCAGACAGTCATCTTTCGCCAAAACGCTGGCCAAACTCGGCACCTCTCCCCATTGAATCGCCAGGGAAAAGGAGTTCTCCCCGGCGCCAGGGGTAGCTATGTATAGGTAGCCAGACGATCGCGGGAACAAGGCGCTCATGGCGTCAGCCGCCACGATGAAAGTCTCGTCTACGGCATAGCAGGCCTGAAGTCTTTCGGCCATCCGATTCAGTTCGGTCACCTCATGGTTGTGCTGCTCCAGCTGCCCCACCGTATCCAGCAATTCACGGTTGGCGCTATCCAGTTCCTGGGTCCGTTCCAGCACCTTTTGATCGAGATCATCAATGTTGGCCTTCAAACGCCCGACCATGGTATTGAAGGTCGTTGCCAGAAAACTGATCTCATCCGTGCCGCCCGCCACATCGCTCCGGGCTGTCAAATCACCCTCGGTGACCAGCCGGGCAACCTGGGACAACTTGCGGATCGGCAGCAGCAGACGTCCCATCATCAACGACACAACAACGATGGAGAGCAGGACCACAATCGCCGCCAGGAGCAAAATCTTGTAACGCAGGACATCGGAACTCTGGTTGAGCTCAGCGGTGTTTACCGAGGCGACAATGTACCAGTCAAAGCCTTCCACATGCCGGACCCAGTTGATCTCCTCGTGAAGAGATGCGCTGTGGTTGTCTCTTTCCGTAACGGTGGTCACAACGAGTTTATGATCAGGAGAACGACTGGCCGCGATCAGATCATCCACCAGTTTGTTCTTGGTGGTGGGGTTAACAAGCGCCGACATGTCGGTATTTTCCAGGCTGGAGTCGGCATGAATGATGACATTATGCCAGGAATCGAAGATATACATGAACCCTGTATTGCCGATGACGATCCCTTTCAAGATAACGCGGAGCTCCTCGATCATCTTCTCCTTGCGGAGCAGAATCTCAGCCTCAAGATCATCGACAAAGACCTCGGTGCCGATCACCCACTCCCAGGGGGTAAACAGCCTGGCATAGGCCAACTTTTCGGCGGGCAACTTATCGGTTGGCCGCTGGTCCCAGAAGGTGTGGTACCCCTCCTCCTGTTCAACCGCCTTCTGCACCAATGGGCTCAACATGAAGTTGCCAAACACATCACGGGCCTGAGAAAAGTCCTCCATGTTCCTCTTGGGGTCGGGATGGGCCAGATAGAAGCCATTGTAATCGGCCACCCACACGAAATCCCCTGAGCCATAGCGAAATGCCCGCAACTCTTCTAGAGCGCTCCACTGGGCCTGATCCTCGGAGACGAGTCCATTCCGCACCTGATCGCTCTTGTTCTTCAGGTAGGCCTCGGTAAAGAGGATAATATTCTTGAGTTCCCGGCGGTGAGCCGCAGTCACCGTTTTCCGGTGGGCCTCCATGGCCAGATAATTGGAGGTAATCAGCGACTGGATGTTGGCCAGGTTGGTCTGTACCGACTTCTCCTCCAAGGCGTAGACCTTGGTCTTGATAAAGGGGACGGCATAAAAGTATACCGCCACCGCAAAGGCCATCATCGTCAAGACGATGGGCGCGAGAAACCGCCGGAATAGGGGGGAGGCAAAAACGCTTCCCAAATTTTGACTTGAGTGCTTCGCCATGGGCTATGAGAGTAATGTCGGCGCCAAAATGTGTCCAGATGATAAGGTCGCTCGAAACATACGAGGAGCCACACCATTTCTGCCACAAACTAAGTGAAACAGGGCATGACTAATAACCGCGCCTGGGTTTCACGGCTTGCACGATCGTCAGGTAGACGATTGTTCAAGGTGCCTTCAAGGCAGTAGGCGTGAAAGGGCAGGCCTGCCTGCTACAAAAAAACTTAGCCACCGTCTTGCTCAATTATCTTACAAGATCTTCTCATCATTACACAATTTTTTTCAGCCCGGGGAGAGAAAAAGCAATCATGCGCAATTAAAAGAGATTATTGCTATTTTAGTAGCTACTCAGCAGGAAGTCAGGGGAGAGAACACGGCGGCAGAGGACGCCGTGAAGGGCGGGCAGCAATCCCCTCCTCACTGAATCACCGCGACATCAAAGGGCCTGGCCTTCAGGTCGATGCCAGCCCCGAGCTTCTGACTGGAAAGATCAAGCACTATCAATCCACTGCCTTTGGTGTCGACGGCATACAACCAGTTACGGCTCGCAGAAACTGCCATCTCGCCGGGAGCCCCCCCCGTGGGCACGTCCCTTACCACCGCCAGCTGCTCGGGCCGCACCATACCAATGCTCCCGCCCTGGGCGTTGGCGACAAAAAGCATTCGATCGTGAACCAGTATCCGGCTCGGACCCTGACCAACATACTGGCGCATCACAGTTTCCCCGCCAACATGATACATACCTACCGTGTTAGCCCGGCCTTCGGCGACATAAAGAGTACCCGCATAGCCCGCCACCCCCTCAGGGGCGTTACCCACCGCGATTGATTGCCTGACCCGCAGGCTCGATGGATCGAGGAGCACGACCTTCTGGGACTGGGAGGAAGAAACAGCGAGCACCTTGCCCTCCCCCCAAAAAACGCAATAATCAGGCCGCTCTCCCAGGCGAACCTGGGCCGCCAGACTGCCGGTGCCGAGATCCACCCGATAGACCATCCCAGTGCTCTGTTCGATGACGAAGGCGTTGCGCCCATCCTCATCAACCGCCATGAACGACGGCCGAACTGCCATAGGGATCCGGATCCGGTCCCGCACCTTGCCGTTGGAAAGCTCCATCGCCACGATAACGGCCTGTTCCTCCACCAGGGCGTACAGCGTATTTTCCACCTTGCTCGCATGAATCGAGGTTGGCCGACCAGCAAGTCCCCATGCCCCGCAGATGCGATTCTGATCAGTTCTGATGATGTAAACTGTGTTGATCTCCGGACAAGTGACAAAGGCAAGTTCCGTGGTCAACGGGATGCGTTGCTCCGTGAGGGTGAAGGCCGCCAAAAAATCCGGCGCTTTCCGCAACGAGGCGGTGAGGTCCCAGTGTACGAACACACAGACACTGTCGCCGTTCTCAAGAGTCAGCGGCTTGGCCAAGGGGTACTCCACCGGCTGCGCTGGAGTGCGCAGCACCGTCTCGCCGCCATCCTGCTCGATCACCGCCTTGCCGATCCGGTAACGGACCCGCTGATACTGTCCTGCTGCCACCTGGGCGCGATCCAGCAACATCCCCTTAGCCGCCTGCTCGGAACTTACCGTCATCGGCTGCTTGAGCAGAGAGACCCATGGACCGCCCGCCGAAACCTCAATCTCCTCCAACTCCACCCGGACCCGGCGATTGCCGCCGCTGGCAACCCCGCTCAGACACACCGAAACCTGGGGCTGGCTCGAAAAATGCCCCGCCATCGGTTCGGGTTCCACTGCCTGCGGCCCGCCCACCCTGACGCACCCGGCAAGCATCGGCCCGACAAGACACCAAACGATAATAAAAACTCCTCGGAGGCAAGTGTTCACCGGGTATCACCCATTAGTTTTTTGCGGCTATAGACAATTTTCAGCCATTCATCCCAAGCGGCAATGCCCCTAAGACCTCGCCCAGGGAGCGATTGACAATACCGTTCCCTAGTGGTCCCTGAGCGGAGGCGAGGTGAAACGGCCAAGAACGGCATTTGTCAATATAGCTATAACTTGATTATGACCACATTAATTTTTCGAGGTATGACAATAGCTGCAGCCATTGGTCCAAGAACCGGCAGTGCCACGATAATCCCAACGCATGCTGGCAAAATAAGGGGAGGCATGAGCCCGATGACAGGAGAGGCACATGACGATGCGGTTATCTCCTCCTGCCACGGAAGTAGACGCGGTGGCATGCTGAGGTGCGCTTGGGTCAACCATGGCCAACGGCGCATCAGTCCGGTAAGCGTTGTAGCCACTATACTCACCGCTTTCGCGCATTGAAATATCGACTGGGTGCCGAATCCAGGGGCTGGCAAAGGTGACATCCGCCACTCCCTCTTTGCTTGCCACGCCACCGCCGTTGCTATGGAAGATACCGTGGCATTCGGCACACAGATAGCTGATCGTCTGGGCATCGGTGTGGGTGTCGTTGTTCCTGGCCACGCCCTGGTAGGCATTGTGGTTGATCGCGGTTTCCGCCTCATAGTCGGCATCCTCGTACCCTTTGATCCGATAGAGGAAGCGGTAACTGCTGCCGGTGGCCGTGCCCGGCTGGCCGTTAATACCGTTGGCCGGATGATTGTGATGGGCGCCGGAGATCCCCTTGTCGGTGTGTTCGCCATGACAGCCCCAAACACCGGCGCAGGTCAACTGACCAGTCCAAGAGGCAGAACCTCCGCCGACTTGGCCGTTCTCCGAAAACCCAGTCGTCCACCCCGGAGGCGCTGTCAATGTACTATCGACGCCGCCAGCCAACTCCACGGGGTTGTGGCCGTTGCGCTGACTGGTGAAATCCGAGTGCTTAAAATTCCCTCCGGCCAACTCCGTAGGCCCTGTGGTGTAGACCATGGGCACCGCGACCGTAGGAGTTGCGCTGGGAATAAGGTTGTTGGTCCCTGTATGGCACCCCAGGCAGGTATCGTTCAACAGATGCCCCTGGGGCCCGAGCCCACGCGCCAGGAGCTTGGAGGGCACTGCCCCCACCTGGCTGTAGTGCATAACATGGCAATCGTCACAAGGACCCGTAACACTGGCACACCCCAGGCCCGGCCACATCAGCCACAAAACGGCGAAGAAAAAACACGGTGGCCTATTCACTGTTGTTCTCATACATTACCGCCCATCATCACGGTTGAAAGACACTGATCCGGCCATTTCCCTCGTCCACAACACATACCAGGCCCCATGGATCGACCTGAATCTCGGCGGGATAGGAGAGGTAGCCCTCCTTCTGACCTGGGCCAAGGGACCGGGCCAACAGATGACCATCGGCAAGATAGCGGGCCACCGTCCCGGCATGACGCTCCAGGACAAACATAGCGCCGTCGGCTGCCAAGGCTAGAGAGACCGGAAATTCCGGGGCCGGGAGCAAGGAAATCTTCCTGATCAGGGCTGCGGAGCTGTCAAAGACATGGACCTCCGAGCCCAAGGCCGGCAAGGCATACACCTCACTTCCCTTGACGGAGAAATCAGTATACCCCCCCTGGCAGCCGGGGCACTGCAAACGCCCGCTCACCGCCAGGCCTTGATCAAGGATCACAATGGCGCCGCTGGCCTTGTCAATCACATAAAAACGTCCATCACTGCCACCCTTCAATCGCTGAGGGAAGATCTGCCGTCCCTTGTCCTGCAAGACATGGGTAACCACCGCCCGGGTCTTGACATCGATCTCGGTCAGCGATGCCTTGCCCTTCTCCAGGACCAACAGCCGCCCGTCTGCCTTCTTGCTCATGGCTATAGGCTTGTCCAGAGCGCCACCAGCGGTAAAGGCATGGAGCAGTTTCCCGGAACGGTCGAAGGAGACCAGCCGGTTATGTCCGCTATCAGTTACATAATAGCGCTCCGCTTGGGCATCCGCATACAATCCTGTGGGGTGCGCCAAGGGACCAGCTGCCTGGTCAACCTGCAATGAGAACAACAGCTTCCAGTCCTGCCAGGCCGCCAGCGCCTGAGTCGATCCGGCTATGATATTCGCGATGACGAACAGAACACAAAATTTTCTTCTCATGGGCAGTTATCCGGTCACGAGATACCTAGGTGGGCAACAGCCTCTCCATTGCCCATGCGGCCTTTGTGCCACACTTGGCACGGGTGCCGATGCTCTCGAGAGTCTGGCTCAATAATTATGACACTGAACACAAAGCTCCTTTTCCCCGCTCATCTTGAGCTGATGAGGAAAATCTGTCCCCTTGGGGTCATGGCAGCTGCCGCAGGTCATCATCTGACCGTTGCGCGGATCAAGGACCTTGGCCCCCACCGGATGAGTAAACTTGCCCTGAGTCTCATGGCACCGGCTGCATACCGTGTTGCCATCCCCCTTCAGCATGGCAGGGGCGTCACCGCCATGGGCGGCATGACACGAGACGCATCCATTGCTCTTGGGGTGGCGGGAGGACTTCCCCCCGTGCCGGAGTGCCGTGTCTTGGTGACAGCGCAAACAGACCAGACCTTCGTTCCCGGCCAGCAGCATCCGGTCATTGCCAGCATGCGGGCTATGGCAGGAGACACAGCCGTTACCCGTGGCATTGTCGGTCAAGTGGCTGTGAATCAGCAGATAGTCCTTCTTCACCTGCTCATGACAGGACAGACACACCTTGGTCGGCACCGCACCATCGCCCTGGTGACAAACTCCGCAGCCCTGTTTGTATGGAGCGTGCAGGACCTTGCGCAGCATCGCCTTGGAGTCGCCGCCGTGGGGGTCGTGGCAGGTCATGCATCCTTTGACCTTGATGGCAAAGGAATGCTTTCCGCGGATGGCATCAACGGCATGGCAAGGCAGGCACAACCGCTCATCATCGACCTTGAGGAGTTGCAGGGTGTCCGAACCGTGAGCCAGATGACAGGCGCCGCATTGCCCTTTCTTGAACGGCGCATGGGCAACACTGTGAGACGCAGCCTGCTCCTTGTGGCAGGAAAAACAGGCCGTGGTCAGGTCGGCAGGCAGGAGGTTGGCGGCCTCGGAGGCGTGGGGGGCGTGACAGCCAAGGCAGCGGCCATCGGCATAGGGCTGGTGCATGAAACGTTTTGCCTCTTTGTCTGGACCATGACAACGCCGGCACACCTTGTTGGCAGGGGCCGGCAGCAGAGGAGGATATGGCCCCGCATGCAGGTTATGGCACTCGGAGCATGGCTTCTCCTGCACCGGCTGATGCACCCGCCGCCCCTGAAACGATTTCCGTTCGTGGCAGGTGAAGCAAAGTGCGTCATTGAGGCCTACCGGTTTTACCGCCCCGGTGCCAGCGGAGTGGCAAGTCTGACACTGGCCCTTGCCAAACGGAGGATGAGTCTTCACGTATAGGAGTTTGGCCCCAGCGCCGCCATGGGGATTGTGGCAGCGGTGACAGCTGTTCTCCCCTGGCCTGATGCCCTTGTGCTTGGCGACAAGTTCATCAGGGGTGAGGGCGTGGCAGTCCTGACACAGCCCCCCCACCGCCTTTTTGAGCAGCCCTGGCCCTGCCGATCCATGACCAACATGACAGTTGGTGCAGCCATCAACCGCAGCCCGATGGGGCTTACCATCCTGCCATGCCTTGGCGATCCCTTGGTGACAGCCCAGACAGATGGCGATGCCGGGCTTGGCTAACGAATTGGCCAGATTCGAACCATGGGGGGCATGACAGGCGGTGCAGGCCCGATCAGCAAAAGGCTTATGAACATTTTTCGCCTTCAGCATGGCAACTGTCTGCTGGTGGCAGTCCAGGCAGATCTGCCCCGCTTCTTTCTCAGCCATGGCTTGGCCGTCACCGGCATGGGCGTTATGACAGAGTTGACATTTACCCTGAACAAAGGGCTGATGGCGGGTGCCCTCGGTCTTGACCTTAGCGTGGCAGCGCAGGCAGAGCTTTCCCTGTTCAAGCGAGTCTTTGAGCATGGCCTTGCCGGAACCGCCATGGGGGGCATGGCACTGACTACACTGACCGTCGGCAAAGGGCCGGTGCCGGCTGATCTTGACCTTCTGCCGGGCGGTATCCTGATGGCAGGACAGACAGAGCGGGCCTTCGCTACTCCGCACCAAGGCAGGGACACCGGCCATGTGGGGCTTGTGGCAGAGCAGACACTTCCCCTGGCGGGCCGGGGCATGGCTCATGGCCGGCAGCCCCCCCTTGCCCTTGCTGTGGCAGGGCAAACAGATCTTCTCCTCCCCGCCTCTGACCAGGGCCTTTTGCTCGGCGGCATGGCCATAGTGGCAGGCCAAACAGTTTCCCTCCGAAAAAGGCGCGTGGGTAGAGACAGCCTTGGCCGCGCTCATCTGACCATGGCACGATCGGCACACCTGAGGGGCTGGCCGAGCTAGCATTGCCGTAAATTCACTGCCGTGGGCCGCATGACAACCAAGACAGTTGCCGTCGCGATAGGGAGGGTGAACCTGGTCCTTACGGGCATCGGCTCTCTTGTGGCAGTCAAGACAGAGGGAGTTGGCCTCTTTTTTCACTGTAACGGCGGCTCCGCCATGGCATAGCTGGCACTGCCCGGCAACAACCGGTCGATGCATTATCGCCTTCAGCAGACCTGGGGCATCCGAGCTGTGGGGATTGTGACACCCGCTGCAGCCCTTCACCACCGGGACACCCTGGTGTTTGTTACTTGCCGGTTCATGACATTGCCGACACAGGGTCGCCTCGCTCTCTGCCAAGAGGTTTGGCTGGTCCCCGGCATGTGGGAGGTGACAGCCAGAGCACCCCTTGGCCAAGGCGCCATGGACATACTTACGGCTGAAAGGGTCTTTGCCATGACAGCTGAAGCACAAATCCTGCCCTGATGTGATCAGCAGCCGTTCGTTGACACTGTTGTGGGAGGCGTGGCAAACGCCACACTTGCCATCGGCCACCGGTTTATGAACCGACGGCTTGCCGCTGAGCTTGCCCTGGGCCTGGTGACAGGTCAGACAAAGGCCCGGCGGCTTGCTGCGCAGTTGTACCCCGCCGATCATCCCGTGCGGCAGGTGACAGGCCATGCAATTGCCGTCGGCCACCGGCCGATGGACATTGCCGCTCATCACTTTTCCCTTCAGGGCTGGATGGCAGTCAAGACACCCTTGCTGCTGCCGTCTCAGTCCGCCCACCCTGCCTGAATCACTTGGCACGCAGGCAAAAAGCGCTGTAACAGTCACGGCGAACATCACCAAAAAACGTCTTCTCATTGTGGCAGGTTCCTCAGGCACGTACGCGTATGGCAACCGCACGACCTAGCGCTTATCACACACAAAACTTCATCTGGCCGGGGTGAGCAAGGCGACCGGCCATGGCTATTTTTCCTCAACAATGGCCGCCCACACATCGTCATTGATGGTCACGGTGGACCGTGCCCGCAAGGCCTCAGTCAAGACCTGCCTGCGCCTCGCCTTGTTATCGGCCGCGACTCTCTCCTTAACCGTCTGCGCCACTTGCTCGTACGGAATCGCCGTCCCGGCCCTTTGCTCTATCAGCCTAATCACCACCCACTGATCATTGTCAAGAAAAGGCGGGCTCATCTCTCCCGCCTTCAGGCCTGCCAGGACCTTCTGGGCTGCGGCAGAAAAGTGCTGCAGCGGCACCTCATTGGCCGCGGGAACAGCCACCTTGACGGCGTTGGCCTCGGCGGCCCTGCTCAGCTCCCCCCCGCCCGCCACCTCGGCCCAGACCGTTTTAACCGCCGCCTCCGGCCCTGCCACCATGACCCCCCGGATCATGTCCGGACGCCTGAAGTCATCTTGGTGAGCCTGGTAGTAGGCCTGAGCCTCGACCTCGGCAACGGGCTGTCCAGCCCCCGGTGTCCGGTTCTCCAACTCGACAACCAGCCGGTTCTGGCGGTAAAAGCGATACGCCCCGGCGAGTGCCTCCTTCTCCTCATAGTGACGGGCCAAGGCCTCCCACGACACGACGCTGTTGGCGATCATGGTCTTGGCCAGCCGCCGCTTCATCTGCATCTGGCCATCCGCCTCGGTGGGCAATGCATGGGTGATGTCAATCTCCTTGCGAATCTGATCAAGAAAATACCCCACCGTCACCGAGCTCCGGTCCGAGGTAATCAGCACCTGCTCGCGGTCGTTACGGCCAGGGTCAGTCAAGGAAATCTTCTGCAGCACCTCTTCAGCAAGGCGGACCTGATATTTGGACATCAACACCCTGACCAACTCCTCTGTCAACGCCTGCTCCCGTCGTTTACGGAGATCGTAGTGGATGGCCGCCTTTTTCTTAGCAAAATCATCCTGATCCCCGACCTTGACCTCGGCGACAAAAAGGATGGCCGCCTTTTCCCCCAGCGGCACCGGCCCGCAGAGTGCCCCGGCGGCCGCCTGCTCCAGAGCCGCCTGCCACGAGACCGGCGTATTGATCGGTCGGAGCCACTGCGGCTGCTGGAGAACGAAGGGAAGTTCTGCCTGGCCGTCAGGCAACACCCGCAGCCCCTCAAGGGTCATCGCCTGCCCAGCAAAACGATCCTTAAATCTCGTAGCCTGGTCCAAGGAGGCAAACTCGAGCGCCCCGATCAACCGGCGCGGCACGTATTGACGATCATAGCTCGCCTGGAGGTCGGCATCGTTTATGGCAATCTTGGAGTCGACTTCCTCCTGCTTCAGGAGCATCAAGGCCCTGGCCTCGACAAACACCTCGACCTTGTGCTTGAAATCGGGCAGAGTCGCAAGATCCATTCGCTCCGCCTCACGCACCATGAGCATCCAGTTGACAAAGGGCTCGATGCTCTCCTGCTTCTGATCGTCACGGTCGCGCCACTGCTGCCACCACGCCTTGTACTCGTCGGCGGAATACTCCTGGCCATCGATCACCATGAGCGGCTTCCTGCCCCACGACCACGCGGCAGCGGCGTCGGTCGCGGCCAGAACGCACAGGAGGCAGGCCACAACAGCCCGAATCACAGAGCGCATGGCCGCAAGCCCTTGGCAAACCAGGTTTCCAGTATCTCGTCTGCCACCGTGGCCGCAAGAGACGTCATAGTGTTCACCAAGCCAAAATGGAGAACCTTGCGGTAGTCCGCGCCCCGCCGGCGGTGGTAGGTGGTAAGTAGCGGCTTGTTTGACCCCGCCGCCTGAAGTTTCAGATTGAGCGCCAGCAACGGATCGGTCTCCTGAGCCCCTTCAGTCTCGTGCATAGCCACGATTTCACCGGTGATAATGGCATCGACCCCCAGCCGGTCGGCCAGCACCTGGGCCTGCTCATGGTTGGGCAACTCCTTGGGGCTCAACCGCATCTGCCGGAGAATCCGTCTGACATCTCCCTCCTGGGCAACGGCAAACCCGCCCAGCCGGTTCAGCTCAGCAACGAAGATCCGGTAGACAATCACATCGCCCTGGACATAATCGGTGGTGTTGATAAAGGGCAGGACCGCAACCCGGCAGATCGCCTTGGCCGACGTGTCCGCCTGCTGGACCTCAGGCGGCGACGAGGAGGGGACGCACCCCGAGATGACGGCCATGGTCATCAAGACAAAGAGGGGGATAGCGCGAGACAAAGTCATGGGATGTGGACTGGCTCTGGAGGAGAAGTGGGTGGTGAGGGAGCGCGGAAACAGCCGCCGTCAAAAATCGGCATGCCAATCGTCCTCGCCCGCGTTGGCCTTAACGCCTGCCGCGGAATCCTTGCCAGTCACCTGGGCAAGGAAGTTGGGCACCTTCTTGCTCGCCTTCAGCCCCAAGGCGTCTCGCGCCTGCAGGATACAGCCGATTGGTCCGGCGCTGGCGCCTAACGAGTCTGGCAAGTCGATCCTGGCGGGTAGGGCTTGCCCCTCAAATACCTTGAGCATCGTGTTGTCGGCCGACCAGAGCTCCATCCGCCAAGCGGTGATGGCCACCTGGTCGGTGGCGGCAAGGATGGCTCGGATTTGCCCCTGTTCGCGACTGACCGCAAGATTGAATCCTGGATTTGCGTTCAACAGCCGCACCTTTTGGCTGGCACTCCCCATATTGCCGGCCCGGTCCCACACCGTAAGCGAGATCTGGTAGACCCCGGGATCCAGTCGCTGATTCTTGCTGTCCTGGCCCCGCCATAGAAACTCCCCTGGCGGTTGATCGACACCCTTCTCTTCGAGCAACGGTTTTCCCTCTACCGACGTCACCGCAAACTCCCAATGATCAATCGGCTCGTTGCGCCTGAAAACAATGGAGATTGGCAACTCCTTCCTGAAGGCTGGAAGGCCGTCAATGGACTTGGCAGCAGCCTTGATGATTGCCTCCGGCGGTGCGCTATCGACCACATAGGCCCCCAGATACAGCTCCTCACGTCTTCCGGAAGGCCACTCCAGAATAAGACTGACTGGATATCTGGCGTCCTGGCGCTCCCCGCTCCAGATGCCATTGATGATGTGGGGTTCCGGGTTGGCCATGGCGACCTGAACCGGGTTGCCGCCCTTGCCGTCCGAGCCCACCCAGGTAACCTGGTAATAGAGACCGTCATCGGTCCTGGCCGTGTGGATCCGATTGCCGACCCTGACAAAGACCTTGGCGCCACCATAGTCATGACGCATAGTAAAACGGATGGTGCAGGTCACATTCTCTCCAGGCCGGACGTGTTGGGGGGTAAGGAGAACGGAGTCCACCGCAATCGCCGCCCCGGCGCTGCCAATAACGCCATCGCCCTGGGAAGATCTGCGCCCGGCAAGGGCCTCAAGGTCCAGAGGCCAGGTGACGAATAAGTCCCGAACCAAAATCGCCTGCAGATCATCCATGGTCGACGGCGCATCAATCCCCAGCAACCGCTGTTCAGCAAGGAGACTGACGCCCTTGCTGCTGGACCAAATCACCCGGCCGTCGCTGGTCCGCACCAGGGAGATGGTCTCGCCTAAGGTGCGGGCCGTATTGTTCTGTTGACAGACAGAGCCCAAGAGCACCAGATCGGCATGCAGTTCATCCCGAGCCGCCGCAATCTCTTGCCCTTGGAGGACCCCAAGCCGCCGGATGCGGTGCGCCGACATAAAATCCTCCACCTGCTCCCTGGCCACCACCTGCACCCCGCGCCCGGACACCTCCCGCCGGATGGTCTCGGTCATCGCTTGGTTGATGCTGTTATGGGCAGAGCTCAAGTCATCAAGGGGAAACACGGCCACAGTAAGGGCGCTGGCCTGGGCCACCGGACCAATCAGCAAACAAAGACCTGCTACGATTGTTCGAATTCTCTGCTGGGCGGTTATCCGCATGGTTCCCTCCGGAACCCTCATGTCTTGATCACTCCGGCCAGGCCTGGTCGAGCTGGAGTGATGGCGCAGCTTCTGCCGCTGGAGCAGGCCTGGCTGGTTGCTCGGCAGCAGGCTTGCTCGGTGCCGCCGCGGGTTTGGCTTCAGCTGCCGCCGGGGCTGGTGCGGGAACAGATTCATCCGGTTTCATGTCATCATCCTCGGCGGTTGGCGCCTCCTGGGGCTGGGTCACTGTGGCAGGAGCCATCTCTTGTTGAAGTTCAGTGGGACTTGTCTCCGCCGGTGCCAGGGTCTCTTCCTCACCCATAGGCGCGGCGTCCTGCGGCAGGACTGGTTCCGGCATAACGTCTTTTGCCGGATCTTCTCTGCGGGGCGTTGCCTCCGCTGCCGGAACCACCACAGCAGGAGCCCCAGCCGTAGCCACTGGCAACTTCACCTTACGCTCGGAAGAGATGGAGGCAAGGAGTTTACGCAACAGGCGCAGCGAGACCTTAAAATCATCGTCAGAGCCAACGCCGAAGAGACGCTTACCCAAAGAATTTCCGCTCTCGTTGCCGCTGGCATGCCAGAAGATCATCCCAGAGTTGACATCAACCAGGCGCAAGGTCAACCCCAATTCCGGGTAGGAATTTTGTCCTCGCTGCACATCGCCAGCATGATCGATGGCCCCCATCAGGAACGCCTGCACATTGAGGCGCTGCCCAAGCCGCTTCATGGCAGCAGCATCCATAGGACCCTTGCTCAAGTCGATGGCCTCCTCGCGGAAGGCGCTGTCAACCAGCCCCTTATCCACCACATCGAACAGACCCTGGGCCAAAACTTCGGTGATGGCTATTCCCCGCACCCGCTCAGGGGCAAATTGCTCCTTGCTGTTGTTCTCAAACGGCGCAACCGCCACCCGGGTGACATACCCCAGGTCCACTTCGTCTCGCAAAAAAGACTCCATCGCGCTCTTACTCCCGCACCCGGCCAGGGGCAGGACTGCCAGCATGAGACAGAAGAACGCGTATAAAACAGAATAGTCCCCTCCCCCCTGGCGAGGGAGCCTGGTGCATGGTTTTAGCCGGACAACGCTGATCATGGCGGTAACTCTCCCAATCGTATCATCGATTAAAAACTCGTAAACCGGGTATTGACCCGGCTAACCACGTTCCACTCTTCCCTCACCCCACCCCACAGAATCGCACCGCTGGTCATCATGGACAGATACCGGGTAATGGCCCATCGCCAATCAACAGCCGAAATATTGGACACCTCCGGAGCAAACTCACGCCGCTCCGTGAACGAGAGCTGCATGGTATCGGTCAAGCCCACATCGACCCCTGCGGAAGCCGTGGTGACGTCCGTCACTCCCCAAGAGCCGTTAACATTACCCCGCAAGGCCAGATTATCGGTGAAGCGCCAGGTCATGATGGCGTCTGAGACAATGGTTGATCCCTTTCCCGAGGTGTCGCTCACCGTAGTCGACCAATCAGCCACCAGACCAGGCACCAACCGGGCAGTGACGCCCACTCGGGTGGATATCGTCTCTGTCTCACGGCCGGTCTGCACATTGTCGCTCTGGGTAACAATAAAGTTCAACCGTCCGTTGAGGTCACGGTACAATTCGGCCATAAACTGCAGGGTGTAGTCATGATTGATGGTAGTCTTGATAGGCCCCTCATAGTACTCAGAAAAATTGATCCCGGCAACCGAATCGATTGCCGGGATGGTAGGAAAGCCAACGCTGACCCCGTAGCCGCGGGTCTCGTCATCGATGATGCCGGTACGGGTACGGAGGTTGCGGTTGCTATTGACCCGCACAGACCACTCGGGATTGGGGTTCCAGCTCAATCCCGAGGTAACCCCGGTGGAGGTGAGATCGTAGCCGGTAGAGCTATCATTCTTCAGGTAGGCGACATTGGAAGTCAACTGCAGGTCGGGCCGCAAACGCAAACTCATGGTGGCGTTGGTCTGATAGGTGTCAAGGGTGTCGTTGACGGCAATTCTCGAGGCATTGGCGGCAACTGCCTGATAAGCTTCGACCTCAGTGAAATTCACAGCGGTAATCGCTGGGTCGTCTTTGGCCACCAGCTTGACAAACTCCTTGCCCAAAGATGGCACTACAAACTCGAACCTCTTGTCGATGGGGTTATATGTGCCCGGAATAGACGCCTGGACCAACACCCAGTCGATATTGTTGTTGCTACTATAGAGATCCCAAACGAACTGCGCTGACGTTGCCGCAGAGAGGGCCGTTTCCGTATACAGATAGACGCGATCGACCTGCTGAAAATTAGTCCTAACCCCTATATTCATGGGGTGCACAGGATTATTGACCGTAACCGCCACCACGTTCCGGTTGCCATCGGTCAAGGCACCGTTGGCGGCCAAGGTTACCGGATCAGGAATGGCTTCTCCGTGATAGGCGGAGACCGCGACAGGGAGTAAGGCAAAGCCGCCAGCCACCCGGGCCAGGGTGTCTGTCTTGACGCTGGCGATCTGCTGGGAGAGGGACACAGCCCCCCTGCCCTGCCAAAACGAGGCGTCGGTTTCTATCCGGGTCAATTGATCCCGGGTCTCCGATTCGTTACCAAAGATCTGGTTGTTTGAATCATAGGCGTTATACCGGTAAAACACCCGGGCCAGGGCGAGATCCCAGTCCAGACTGCCGCCTCTGCTGGAAGAATCAGAGTCCTGCCGGGAGGGTGTGAGAGAGTCTTCCTGCCAGTTGTTGTTGGCGTTGAGGTTCACTCCAGGAAGCCACCAGACTCGCCTCCCCCAGGCCGAATTCCAGGCCACTGCCAGCGAACGGTTGCTCCGATCCCCCTGTACGCTGTCGCTGAACTCCTCGTTGGCGGTCCCAGAGGCGTTAAAAAAAAACACGTCGTTATTGATTATATATGAGAGCGAAGGGATGACATTCTGACGGGTCGAATCGGCGTCGCTACGACTGGAGCAACGAAGGGTGGTATCCATGGACATCACCTCGGTCAACTCATGCCGCGTTGAATAGTCGGCGGTATAAGTCTCGGCCAGACGACCAGCATGTTCGCTCGAGCCCTGGTAGGTCCAATCCGCGCTCAACGCCAGTGGCCCGGCCTGGACCTCGGACAACGACACATCTCCCAGCCACGCCAGGAAGATTGATACACAGCAGACATGGTTTTTCCTGAAGCGCATTGGTCCGTGCTCAGCCACCGAGTTTCAACAAGTTGAATTTCCTTACCATTTACTATTTACTCTTTGGCGTCCAGAAGGCAAGGAGGAATTGCGTAAAAACATAAAAACCCAGACAACATCGCCCGGGTTTCATGTTTCACGCCTCTCTCAGCCTGTGTTACGGATCGCCATCCTTTGCCGTATGACAAGCAAAGCATCCTGTATTTCTATCAGCGACAGCAGCCGTCTCGGCTAGCATCTTACTGTAATCCCAACGTAGGGAGGCGTTATTGGGGCCGGCATGGGCATAATGACACGACAGACACATGACGATTCGATCGGTTGCCGGGGAAGTGGTTACATCATAATCGGTAGTTGCCGTCGTGGTGTCGCTGGTCGCCACTGGGACAGCAGGGTTATAGCTGCTATATCCAGCATATTCGCCTGAGTTCGGCATTGAAAAATCGACAGGGTGCCGCAGCCACGGGCTCCCAATGGTGCCGGACGCCAAGCCGTCAGTTCCTGCCCCGCTGTGGAAGATGCCGTGGCATTCGGCGCAGAAATAACTCATGGTGTCGGTGCCGCCAGCTATGGTATCAGCCGCCCCGGCTACCCGATTGGCCCCGATATAGACATTGTGATCAGCTGCGGTCTCATACTCGTAGTCATTATCTTCTCCCCCCTTGATACCCTTGAGGAAGCGATAACTCTTACCCAGTGTCGAGCCATCGACTGTCGTCGCAGTCCCGGTGACGTTGGCATGGTGCATCGACTCAACCGTGCCATCATGCCGGCCATGACAGCCATAGACGCCGGCGCAGGTCAACGGATTGTTCGCCCAGTTATCCGTACCGCCGCCAACCTGGCCATTGGCGGCAAAGCCGGTATTCGTCCACCCGGGAGGCTCTGTCAATGTGCCGTCGGCGTTCAAGATTCCGGTAACCAAGGGGTTATGCCCCTTGCGGTCCCCCGAATTTTCTGAATAATAAAAACTTCCTCCCGCCAAAATAGCCGCCCCGGGGGCCGAGGCCTTATAGACATACGGGGTCGTGTCGACACCATTATTGGTGCCCGTATGACAGCCAAGGCAGGTCTTGTTGAGCAAATACCCCTCAGGTCCCGTCGTCGGCAAAGGTGAACCGCCTTGGCTGGCATGCATCACATGACACCCGGAACACACCCCTGCAACAGCCCCTGCCCACTGAGGCAACACCAAGATGACCATCACCGCCCCTATCACCAGTCGAGCCATCGAGTCTCTCTCCATACAACACCTCGCCAAAACGGTCAATTTACCATCCCTCTGACAGAACAGCCGGAGGGATGGAAGACCGACACACACTCTGCCCCACAACTACTAGCACCCAATACTCTTATAATAATAAACACAGTTCTTACGAAAAAACAATCGTTGCATCAACTAATGAAAAACTTAAGAAGGTCCAGATACTGTCTCTGTCTGTTTTTCACCCCCAAGGACTGCCCGCAACTCCTGCCGCCATCTGTCATGTAAATTCGCCCCCTTACTTGCCCCGCTCCTCCTCAGCAGGGGGAGGACTTGCCCGCCACAACGATGCCGATTTGTCTGGAAAATCAGGCAATCTCACCTCGAAGACCTGGGCTCGCTGGTTGAATAAATCTGCCACGACCACCTGCCCCTGACGCCCGACCACAATGTCCAGCGGATAGTTGAACCACCCCGGCCCCCAGCCCATGCCGCCGAACTCAAAACGAAAGGCCCCAGTAAAATCGTAGACCAGCACGGTATGCCGCATATAATCGACCACATAGATACACTTCTTCTTTTCGTCAATGGCCATGGCCCGCGGCCGGCTCAGCTTCCCCGACGCCCCCCCCTTGGTGCCTAAGGCAAAGAGGTATGCGCCTCCAGCATCAAAGATATAGACCTTTGAGGTTTCCTCGCTCAAGAGGAAGACATTTCCCTCGGAATCGGTAGCCACATTACGAATCGTGGC
>Ga0233425_10005637_pt1 | contig 19530 bp, 18 predicted proteins | sample Watercolumn_Towu_2_FD_181712 | JGI IMG/M metagenome (GOLD analysis project Ga0233425, IMG submission 181712) | Freshwater microbial communities from Lake Towuti, South Sulawesi, Indonesia - Watercolumn_Towuti2014_140_MG | ecosystem: Environmental > Aquatic > Freshwater > Lake | place... | reverse complement strand
AGGGTGACGATCAGGCCCATGACCACGCTGGCGGTGACCCGCTTCTCGGGCGGGAAGGCGGTGAAGGCCACCGCGAAGACGGTCGGGATCATCGCCCCGCCGACGAAGCCCTGCAGGGCGCGGAACACGATCATCGCCTCGATCGACGACGACAGGCCGGTGGCCACGCTCATCAGCATGAAGCCGGCGCAGGACACGAGGAAGACGTTGCGGGTCCCCCACAGCCGCGACAGGTATCCCGACAGCGGGATCATCACGACCTCGGGGATCAGGTAGGCGGTCTGGATCCAGCTGATCTCGTCGGCCGAGGCGCCCACCCCCGCCTGGATCTGCGGCAGGGACGAGGCCACGATCTGGATGTCGAGGATGGCCATGAACTGGCCGATGACCATGCCGGCGAAGCCGAGCAGAAGGGCCGTCCAGTTGATCTCCGGCCGATCGCCGACCGCGGGAGCGGCGGCGGTCACCGGGCGGCGCCCGGGCCCAGGTCCGCCGTGCGCACCGGCGCGACCGCCGCCTCGGCGAAGCTCGGACCGCCGCGGCTCTTCAGGTCGACCTTGACCTCGACCGACAGGCCGGGCCGCAGGGCGGCGGCGTCCGCGCCCTCGATGCGGATCCGCACCGGCACCCGCTGGGTGATCTTGGTGAAGTTGCCGGTGGCGTTCTCGATCGGGATCAGGGCGAACTCCGAACCGGTGGCCGGGGCGAAGCTGTCGATCCGGCCGGACAGGGTCCGTCCGGGGAAGGCGTCGGCCTCGATCTCGACCGCCTGGCCGAGGCGCAGCCGGTCCAGCTGCGTCTCCTTGAAGTTGGCCACCACATAGGCGTCGCCCAGCGGCACGATCGACAGCACCGCCCCGCCCGGCCGCACGTACTGGCCGACGCGCACGCCGCGGGCGCCGACCACGCCGGCCACCGGCGCGCGGATCACCGTCCGGTCCAGCCGGATGCGGGCGCGTTCGACCGCCGCCCGGGCCTGTTCCACGGAGGCCAGCGACTGGCTGCGGGTCGAGCCCAGCACCCCGGCGGCGCGCTGCTCGGCGGCCAGCGCCGCCTGCGCCTCGGCCACCGAGGCGCGGGCGGTCCGCACCCCGGCCCGCTCGGTCTCGATGCGCTGCTCGGACACCCAGCCCTGGGCGGCCAGCCGGCCGTAGCGGTCCACCTGTTGCGCCGCCAGCTCGGCCTGCGCCTCGGCCTGGCTCACCGCCGCCGCCCGGGCGGCGATCAGCGCCTGCTCCTGGGCGGCCCGGGCGTCGACATTGCGCACCCCGGCCTCCAGCGCCGCCAGATTGGCCTCCGCCTCGGCCAGCTCCGCCCGGGCGTCGGCGTCGTCCAGCCGCAGCAGCACCTGCCCCGCCTCGACCCGCTGGTTGTCGCCGACCAGCACCTCGACGACATAGCCCTCGATCTGCGGGCTGACCTCGGTGGTGTCGGCCTGGACGAAGGCGTTGTCGGTGGCTTCCCAGCGCTGCTTGCCCTGCCACCAGACGAAACCGCCCGTCAGCAGGGCGAGGCCGACCACGGCGGCGACGATCAGGGGCAGGCGCTTCTTGAGGACGGGGTTCATCGGCGAACTCGGATCGGGGAGGGGCGGGCCGCTAAAATGGACAGTTGCGTCCATAAATCAACCGGCTTGCGCGCGCCCGGCGACACGTCATGTTTCAGCGCGTTAGCGACCCATGACCGACAGCCTCCCCGCCGCCCTCGACATCGCCGTCATCGGCGCCGGCCCCGCCGGCGTCGCCGCCGCCCGCGCCCTGCGCGGCCGCGGCCTCGCCGTGGCCGTGCTGGAGGCCCGCGACCGCGTCGGCGGCCGCGCCTTCACCCTGCAAGCGGCGGGCTTCCCGCTCGACATGGGCTGCGGCTGGCTGCACTCGGCGGACGAGAACCCGCTCGCCGCCCTCGTCGAACCGCAGGGCCTGACCCTCGACCGCACCCCGCCGCCCTGGCAGCGCCAGGCCTTCGACCACGAGATGACCCCGGCCGAGCAGGCGGAGTTCCGGGCGGCTTTCGCGGCCTTCGAGGCGCGGCTGGAAGAGGCCGCCGCCCGCGGCGAGGAGGGACCGGCCTCGGCCCTGTTCGAGCCCGGCTGCCGCTGGAACCCGCGCATGGACGCCATCTCCGGCGCGCTGAACGGCGCCCGGTTCGCCGAGGTGTCGATCCGCGACTACGCCGCCTACCGCGACACGGACGTGAACTGGCGGGTGGTCGAGGGCTACGGGACGCTGGTCGCCCGGCTGGGCTCCGGCATGGGCATCCACACCGGCTGTCCGGTGACCCGCATCAATCGCTCGGGGCCCGCACTGCGGCTGGACACCCCCCGCGGCGTCATCGAGACGCGCACCGCGATCGTCACCGCGCCCACCGACCTGATCGCCGCCGGCGCCCTGCGCTTCGACCCGCCGTTGCCGGATCTTGTGGAGGCCGCCGCCGACCTGCCGCTGGGCCTCGCCTCCAAGCTGCACCTGGCGGTGACCGGCGCGGAAGACTTCCCGCCCGACAGCCAGCTGTGGGGGCGAAACGACACCGCGGAGACCGGCGGCTATCACCTGCGCCCCTTCGGCCGGCCGATGATCGAGGCCTGGTTCAGCGCCGACCTGGCCCGCGCCCTGGAGGCCGAGGGCGAAGCCGCCTTCGCCGCCTTCGCCGCCGACGAGCTGGCGGACCTGCTCGGCTCGAACATGCGCCGGCGCCTCGAGCCGGTCGCCGTCTCGATGTGGGGAGCGGATCCGTGGGCGCGCGGCGCCTATTCCCACGCCCGCCCCGGCGCCGCCGACGCCCGCGCCCGCCTCGCCCGGCCCGTGGAGAACCGCCTCTTCCTCGCCGGCGAGGCGACCTCGCCCGACTTCTACGGCACGGCCCACGGCGCCTGGCTGGAGGGCGAGCGCGCGGCCGCGCAGGCGCTGGCGGCGCTCGGCCTTGACCCGTCGCCGGGCCCCGGCGACGAGGAGGGATGAGACCGCCCAAGGCCCGCGCGAGATCCGTCGCCCCGAAACGCCCCGCCGTCCTCACCGGCCCCATGGTCCCGGTGCTGCGCTGGCCGCCGGACGAGGACCGGGTGGAGGCGATCTTCGCCCGCCTGTCCGGCGTCATGCCGGACCCGAAGACGGAGCTGGACTACACCAACCCCTTCACCTTCGTGGTCGCCGTCGCTCTCTCGGCCCAGGCCACCGACGTCGCGGTCAACAAGGCCACCGCCCGGCTGTTCGCGGTCGCCGACACGCCGGAGAAGATGCTGGCGCTCGGGGAGGCGGGGCTGATCCCCTTCATCGCCTCGATCGGCCTGTACCGGAACAAGGCGAGGAACGTCATCGCGCTGAGCCGCCTCGTGCTGGAGCAGCACGGCGGCGAGGTCCCGCTGACGCGCGAGGCGCTGCAGGCCCTGCCGGGCGTGGGCCGCAAGACCGCCAGCGTGGTGCTCAACGAGCTCGGCGTGGAGCCGGCGATCGCGGTGGACACCCATGTGTTCCGCGTCTCCCACCGCCTCGGCCTCGCCAACGCCGCCACGCCCGACAAGGTCGAGGCCCAGCTGCACGAGGTCGTGCCGGACGCCTGGCTGCCCAAGGCCCACCACTGGCTGATCCTGCATGGCCGCTACGTGTGCACGGCGCGCAAGCCGAAGTGCAGCGCCTGCGTGATCGCCGACCTCTGTCCCTCGCGGGCCGGATTGCAGGCGCTGGGAGAGGCGGCCTAGAGGCGCGCCTTCACCGCCGCCGCGAACCGCGCCCCGCCCTCCGGCGCCGCGCCGAGGTAGAAGTCCGGCTCGATCAGCTCCGCCTCCATCAGCCGCCAGCCGCCGTCGAGCCCCTGCGCCATGTCGATGCGCGCGTAGAGCAGGTCCTCGTCGATGGCGGCGAGGGTGCGTTCGGCCAGCTCCAGCGCCCCCGCCGGCGGCTCCGGCAGGGCGACGTAGCGGCCGCCGAACTGGGTCTGGATGCGGAAGTCGCCCTGCACCGGCCGCTTGTTCACGACGTGGCTGAGCGCGCCGCCGAAGAACAGCAGGCTGGTCTCGCCCTCGCTCTCGATCGACGGCAGGTAGGGCTGGATCATGGCCGGCCCCTCCGGCGCGTCGGCCAGACGGTCGCCGCGCGACAGGCGCAGGGTCTTCCACGCCCCGCCGGACACGCGCGGCTTGACGATCAGGGTGTCGGTCCCCAGCCGGTCGAAGGCGGCGTCGACGTCGGCCTGGCTGACCCCGTCGGCCCAGATCGTCTCCGGGACGGCCACGCCCCGGTCGGCGAGGCGGCCGAGGTAGGACTTGTCCGAATTCCACGCCAGCACGGCCGGCGGATTCAGCATCCGCACGCCCGCCGCCTCCCAGGTCCGGCAGGCCTGCAGCCAGCGATCGTGGTCGCGGTGATAGCCCCAGGCGATCACCGGCAACACCAGCGGCGCGTCCGCCAGTCCCGCGGCGTCGATCGCATGATCGGTCCACGGCGTCGGCCGCGCCGTGATCCCGGCCCCGGCCAGCGCCGCCGCCAGCCGCTCCAGCACGCCGGGCCACTGGCCGGCGAAGGACAGGTCGGCGGGATCGGGGGTGAGGACGGCGATCTGGGTCATGGCAGGGTGATAGCCGCGCCCGATACCCGGTGAAAAGCGCTGGTGAGCAAGAGGTGAGCCGAATGCCCACGCGAGCCTGCCCGCCCCCTGCTCAGCAGCCCGATTCACCGACAGCCCCTCGCCAATCGGGGGCGCGCCCGCTAAGGGCGCGCCATGACCCAGCCCGCTCCGCCCGCCGCCTTCGACGTCTGCGCCGTCGGCAACGCCATCGTCGACGTCCTCGCCCCATGCGAACCCGCCTTCCTTGAGGCCCAGGGGCTGACCCCCGGCTCGATGCAGCTGGTCGACGCCGACCGCAGCGCCGCCCTCTACGCCGCCATGGCGGCGGGGGTCGAGGCCTCGGGCGGTTCGGCCGGCAACACCGTCGCCGGCGTCGGCAGCTTCGGCGGCCGCGCCGCCTACATCGGCAAGGTGGCCGACGACCAGCTGGGCGGGGTCTTCACCCACGACATCCACGCCGTCGGCGTCCACTTCGCCACCCCGCCGCTGCACGACGGCGCCGCCTCGGGCCACGCCACCGGGGTGTGCATGATCAACGTCACCCCGGACGGCCAGCGCACCATGTGCACCTTCCTCGGCGCCGCCAACCAGCTGACCGTCGCCGACATCGACCCCGACCTGATCGGGGCCTCGGAGATCGTCTACCTCGAGGGCTACCTGTTTGACCCGGCGCCGGCCCGGGCCGCCTTCGAGGCCGCCGCCGCCGCCGCCCACGCCGCCGGCCGCAAGGTGGCCATCACCCTTTCCGACAGCTTCGTCGTCCACCGCTGGCGCGCCGAGCTGCTGGCCTTCATCGAGGCCTCGGCCGACATCGTCCTCGCCAACGAGGCCGAGCTGGCGGCCCTGTTCGAGACCGAGGACTTCGACCACGCCGCCGCCCACCTCGGCCGCATCGTCGAGACCGCCGCCGTGACCCGGGGCGCCGCCGGCTCGGTGGTGTTCGGACGCGGCGGACAGGAGCGCGTCGAGGTCGCCGCCTGCCCGGTCGAGAAGGTCGTCGACACCACCGGCGCCGGCGACCAGTACGCCGCCGGCTTCCTGCTCGGCCTCGCCCGCGGTCTGCCGCTGGCGGACGCCGGCCGGCTCGGATCGCTGGCGGCGGCGGAGGTCATCGCCCACTGGGGTCCGCGCCCGATGGCGTCGCTGGAGCAGCTGGCGCAGGACGCGGGGCTTCGGCTCGGCCTTGAGGGGTGAAGAGTGAAGAGTGAGTAGTGAAGAGTGAGTAGTAAGTTGTGGGGAATGAGCGGCGGCTTCGCCGACCCTCCCCACCCTGATCACTACTCACTATTCACTATTCACTATTCACGACTAGCTACCCCCGTCGGATCGTCACATACAGCGCCCCGTCGCCGCCGTGGTGGCGGGCGGCCGGGGCGAAGCCCGACACCACCCCGCGCAGCGCCGGGGCCTGCAGCCACTCGTGGACCGAGGCGCGGATCACGCCCGAGCCGCCGCGGCGGCCCTGACCGGTGATCACCAGCACCGAGCGATAGCCCCGCGCCTGGGCCCCCAGCAGGAAGGCGGTCAGCGCGTCCTGGGCCTGGAAGCGGCCGTAGCCGTGCAGGTCGATGCGGGCCTCGATCGGATCGCGCTCGCGCGACAGCCGCCGCTGGCGGCGGGGCTCCAGTTCCTCGGGATGGCCGCGCTGGCGGTGGAGCGTCGGCTTCTCCGCCGCGGGCGTCGCTGCGGTTGGGGGCGACCGGGGCGCCGTCTTCGGCGGCGGCGAACCGGTCCGCGGGACCGGCGGGGCCTCTCCCGAGGCGGCGGCGACGATTCGGGCGGCCTTCCTCGGCTTCGCGGGCGTGACCGTGCCGGTCACCCGGGCCCAGATGCGGCGATCCTCCGGCGTGAGGTCGTCGCTCCGGCTCATTTCGAGCCCGGGTCGGTCCCGTCGGGATCCTCGTCGGAGCCGGCGTCCTGCGGCCCCGGCGTCCACGCCAGCAGGTCGCCGGGCTGGCAGTTCAGCTCCCGGCACAGGGCGTCGAGGGTGGTGAAGCGGATCGCCCGCGCCTTGCCCGTCTTCAGGATCGACAGGTTGGCCAGGGTCACGCCGACGCGGTCCGCCAGCTCGGTCAGCGACATGCGGCGTTCGAGGAGGATGCGGTCGAGCTGGACGCGGATGGCCATGGCAGGGGTCTCTATACCGGGGCGCGGAGGGTCGGAAGGCCGTTCAGATGGTCAGCTCGGCCTCGCGGCGCAGCCGGGCGCCCTCGCGGAACACCTGGGCGAGCACGAAGACCACGAGGACCGAAAAGGCGGGGGTGACCAGATCGAACGGGCTGGGCGGCTCCAGCGCCCCGCGCACCAGCCGGGACACCAGCGTCTGCCCGATCCAGGCGCCGCCGGTGACGGTGGCCAGCACGAGGCCGATCTGGCGCAGCCGCTGGACGTTGTCGGGGTGGAAGGGGTCGCCGATCCTCAGGGTGTGCACCATGGCCCGCAGGTTGCGCAGGATGAAGGCGAAGCCGCCAAGATAGCCGATGATGGCGCCGAGGCCGAACAGGATGTAGGCGCGCGGGACCGGAACGCTGGTGCCGCCGTCCTCGGCGGTCACGGTCACGCCCAGCGGTCCCAGCGGCACGAAGGCGGCGAACACGAGGGCGATGAAGAAGGCGCAGGCGGCGAGGGCGAGGGCCCAGAAGGCGGCTCCGAGAGCGACGCCCAGCAGGCGGGTCATCGGCCCGGGCCCGAGGCCCGGGAGGGCGGGGGCGCGCAGGGCGGTCAGCCGGATCCCGAAAGAGGCTGGTTTCGGGAGTCGCATGGGCGGTCGGCCTCTCAGCAGGCCGGAAGTCAGGGCGCGATCGCCGCGCAGGGTCCGGCGAACCCTCGCGCGGCTTCATTCATCGCGTGTGTCATGCAGATCGTCAAAGCTCCGGCGATCGACAGGGTGAAGATCACAGAAACTGCACGATCGTCGCGACCAGGGCGGTCGGCATGGCGGCCAGCAGGAAGGCGTTCAGCACGCCGTGGCCGACCTTTTCGATGAAGTAGGAAGCGTTCATGGTGTCCATCGTCGTTCTCCGTCAGTCCTGAGAGGGGCGGGTTTTGCCCTGTTTGTCCGTTACCGCTGCAAGGATCGTCCGGCTTTGCCTTGGATCAAGGAACGGTGCGGCCTCCGTCCTTGGGATAAGAGATAGACCCTGCCCCGCCGAAAATCACGTTACATATCGTTTAACGATATTAAACTTGTGCAATGAAACGTAACAGCGCCGCCTGAGGTCAGAATGTTGAAACTTGTCAAAGGGATGCGGCTCGTGGCCGCGACCCACAATCCCGGCAAGGCGCGGGAGATCGAGGCTCTGCTGCACGGACATTACGCGGTGGTCACCGCCGGCAGCCTGAACCTGCCCGAGCCGGACGAGACGGAGAGCACCTTCACCGGCAACGCCCTGCTCAAGGCGCGCCATGCCGCGGACCGCTCGGGCGAGGTGGCGCTTGCCGACGACTCCGGCCTGTCGGTGGCCGCGCTGGACGGCGCCCCCGGCGTCTTCTCCGCCCGCTGGGCCGGCCCGGACAAGGATTTCGCCCACGCCATGCGGCGGGTCGAGGAACGGCTGGAGGAGACCGGCTCGGACGATCGCCGCGCCTGGTTCACCTCGGCCCTGGCGGTGGCCTGGCCCGACGGTCCGGCGGTGGTGGTCGAGGGTCGGGTCGACGGGACCCTGACCTTCCCGCCGCGCGGCGACCGCGGCTTCGGCTACGACCCGATCTTCATTCCCGACGGCCACCGCGAGACCTTCGGCGAGATGGATCCGGTCCTGAAGGATTCGATCAGCCACCGGGCGAGGGCCTTCGCCCGGCTGAAGGCGGCGCTGATGGACGAGGGATGAGGGATGAGGGATGAGGGATGAGGGATTAGGGATTAGGGATTAGGGACTGGGGACTGGGGATCGGGAGCCTGCTCCCCGGACAGCTCTTCCGGCGATCTGTGGTCGCCCCTGCCTCATCCCTCATCCCTCATCCCTCATCCCTTTTCCCCAGTCCCCAATCCCCAATCCCCAATCCCCAATCTCGCCCTTGACCCCCGCACCGGCCGCCGACCTCGCCCTGTACGTCCACTGGCCGTACTGCAGCCGCATCTGCCCCTACTGCGACTTCAACGTGGTGCGCGACCGCGGGCGGGCGGAGGAGCAGGCCGCGCTGCTCGCGGCCATCCTGGACGACCTGCAGGCCCAGGCCGCGCTGACGGGGCCGCGACGGCTGGCCTCGATCTTCTTCGGCGGCGGCACCCCCTCGCTGATGGACCCCGCCGCGGTCGCGGCGGTGATCGACCGCGCCCGGACGCTGTTCCCGCCCGCGGGAGAGATCGAGATCAGCCTCGAGGCCAATCCGACCGACGCCGAGGCGGGCCGCTTCGCCGCCCTCGCGGCGGCCGGGGTCAACCGTCTGTCCATGGGGGTGCAGGCGCTGGACGACGCCGCCCTCGCCCGGCTCGGGCGCAACCATTCCGCCGACGAGGCCCGGCGCGCGGTCGCCGTCGCCGCGCGCGCCTTTCCGCGCCTGTCCATCGACCTGATCTACGCCCGCCCCGGCCAGACGGTCGCGGCCTGGACCGCCGAGCTGCGCGAGGCGCTGGACCTCGGCTTCGAGCACGTCTCGCCGTACCAGCTGACCATCGAGCCGGAGACCGCCTTCGGCCGCGCCCTGCGGCGGGGAACCCTGATCCCGCCCGACGAGGACCTCGCCGCCGCCCTCTACGAGACCACCGGGCGCGTGCTCGAGGCCGCGGGGTTCGAGGCCTACGAGGTGTCCAACCACGCCCGCGGCGTCGGCGCCCGGTCGTCCCACAACCTCCACGTCTGGCGCGGCGGCGACTATCTGGGCCTCGGCCCCGGCGCCCACGGCCGCCTGACCCTCGCGGGAGTGCGGACCGCCACCGTCGCGCATCGCCGCATCGGCGACTACGCCGCCGGCGTCGCCGCCGGAACGCCGTGGAGCGAGCGGACCGCCCTGTCGCCCGCCGAGGCCGCCGAGGAGCGCGTCCTGCTGGGCCTGCGCACCGTCGAGGGCGTGTCCCTGCCGGTCCTCGCCGCCCTCGGGCTCGAGCCCGGGGCTCCGCCGCTGTCGGACCTTCTCGCCGACGGCTTCCTCGCCCTTGCGGACGGCCGCGTCGCCGCCACCCCGCGCGGCCGCCCCGTGCTGGACGGCGTGCTCAAGGCCCTGCTGACCTGAGCGACCATCGGGGCGCGCCGGCGATCCGCGGAACGTCCGCCCGGCCCGGCCGGAACTGGTTCGTCGTTTCAGGGAGGAAGGCCGTCGGCCTCAACCCTCATCCCTCATCCCGCCTTGAGCCCGCCCCTCCCGACTGGCACGGTTCCGCCATGCCCGACCCCGCCGCCTTCCCGCCCGCCGTTCCGCCGCCGCGACCGGTGGAGCCGGGGCTGTACCTGGTGGCCACGCCGATCGGGAACCTGCGCGACATCACCCTGCGCGCCCTCGACGTGCTCGCCGCGGCCGACCTGGTGCTGGCCGAGGACACCCGGGTCACGGCGAAGCTGCTCTCCGCCTACGGACTGAAGGCGAAACTGGAGCGCTGCGACGACCACGCCGCCGCCCGCGCCGCCGAGCTGGCCGTCGAGCGCCTGAAGGACGGGGCGGTGGTCGCCCTCGTCTCGGACGCCGGCACGCCGATGGTCTCCGATCCCGGTTTCGTCGTCGCCCGCGCCGCCATCGCCGGGGGCCTGCCCGTCCACCCGATCCCCGGCCCCTCCAGCCTGCTGGCGGCCCTGTGCATCGCCGGCCTGCCGGCCGACCGGGTGCTGTTCGCCGGCTTCCTGCCGCCGAAGTCGGGCGCCCGGCGCACGGCCCTGGAAGAGCTCCGGCCCGGCCGTCAGACGCTGGTCTTCTTCGAGAGCGGGCCGCGGCTGGCCGACAGCCTCGCCGACATGGCCGCGGTGCTGGGCCCGCGCCCGGCCGCCGTCGCCCGCGAGCTGACCAAGCTCTACGAGGAGTGCGTGCGGGGCAGCCTGCCGGAGCTCGCCGCCGACCCGCGCTGCCAGTCGCCCAAGGGCGAGATCGTGATCGTCGTCGGCCCGGGCGAGGCGGAGATCGCCTCCGCGGCCGACGCCGACGCCGCCCTCGCCGAGGCCCTCACCCGCCTGCCGCCGGGCGAGGCCGCGGCCGAGGTCTCGAAGGCGCTCGGCCTGCCCCGCAAGCCGCTGTACCGGCGCGCGCTGGAGCTGCAGGGCCGGTGAGCGCCGCCCGGCCCGCGCCGCGCCTCCGGCCGGCCCCGGTCGCCCGCGTCCGGCGGCCATGGCGGGTGGCCCTGGGGGCCCTGTCGCACCGGCTGGGCCACCGTTCGGAATGGACGGCGGCCGTCTTCCTGATGCTCCGCGGCTACCAGATCCTCGGCTTCCGCCTGAAGACCCGCGCCGGCGAGATCGACATCCTCGCCCGCCGCGGCCGCGTGCTGGCGGTGGTCGAGGTCAAGCGCCGGCCCACGCCGGAGCAGGCCCTGGCCGCGCTGAAGCCGGCCCAGTACGAACGGCTCCTCGCCGCGGGCCGGGCGATGTTGCGCCAAAGACCCGGTCTCGCGGGGCACACGCTCAGAATCGATATTGTGGCGCTGGCTCCGCGGCGCTTTCCGCGCCATCGTCGCGGGGTGACAGGCGGGACCAGCCATGACGCGGGATGAGGCCGAGGGCGTGCTGACGGAGGCGGGACAGGCGCAGAACGACGCCTTTCCGCTGCTCGAGGCGGCCATCGCCTGCGCCATTCACGACTACCCTTTCCGCGACCCCGACCCGGTCCGCGTGCTGGCCCGCGCCGGCGGCGACCGGCTTGCGGAGCGCATCGGCCGCGAAAGCCCGGATGAGGCGCTGGCCGAGACCATGGCGGCCGACCTCCGCCTGAACGGCGACCTGATCACCTACGACCATCCGGCCAACACCGACGTCATCGACGTCGCCGAGCGGCGGCGCGGTCTGTCCGCGGCCCTCGCCGTCTTCTACCTCGACGCCGCCCGGCGGGCCGGGGTGAAGGCGCAGGGCGTGGACTTTCCGGGCCACTTCCTGCTGCGGGTCGAGACGCCGGAAGGGCCGGTGGCGCTGGACCCGTTCAGCCAGGGCCGCGTGGTGCTGCCGTCGGAACTGACCCGCCGCGCCCTGCGCGCGGGGCTGACGCCCCACGTCGCCGACCGGCTCGACGTGCTGATGGCCCCCGTCACCGACCGTCAGGCGCTGATCCGCCTGCAGAACGTCCTGTTCACCCGCGCCCTGCGCGCCGGCGACTTCGAGGGCGCCGAGCGGTCCGCCCTGCGCCGCGCCCTGCTGGATCCGGAGGATCACCGGCCGTGGCTCGACGTCGCCTCGGCGCGCGAGAAGCAGGGGGCGCTCGCCGGCGCGCTGGAGGCCCTGTCGCGGGCCCGCACCCTCGACGATCCGGCGGACGTCCAGCGCCGGCTGTCGATGGACCGGGTCCGGCTGCAGCTGAACTGACCTTGCGCGCCCCCGCGGCGGCGCCCATTAGCCAGAGCTCCACAAGCGCAGGACCGCCGATGCTCAGAGTCGCCATCCAGATGGACCCGATCGAGGGGGTGGACATCGAGTCGGACACCACCTGGCTGCAGGCGATGGAGGCCCAGAACCGCGGCTATCCGTTGTGGGTCTACGACTTCCGCACCCTGGCGCTGGAGGACGGCCGGCTGTTCTGCCGCGCCCGGCCGGTGACCCTGCGCCAGCAGCGGGGCGATCATGTCGTCTTCGGCGACTGGGAGAAGCTGGATCTGGGTTCGGACGTCGACGTGATCCTGATGCGTCAGGATCCGCCGTTCGACATGGCCTACGTCACCGCCACCTACCTGCTGGAGACGGTGCACCCGCACACCCTGGTGGTGAACGATCCGGCCGAGGTCCGTTCGGCGCCGGAGAAGCTGCTCGCCACCCGCTTCCCCGGGCTGCAGCCCCCGACCCTGATCAGCGCCGACCCCGTCGCCCTCGACGACTTCCACGTGCGCCACGGCGACGTGGTGCTGAAGCCCCTGCACGGGGCGGCCGGCTCGGGCGTGGTGCGGCTGAAGGCGGAGGACCCCAACCTCGGAGCCCTGATTGAGATCCACGCCGCCGCCAGCCGCGATCCGCTGGTGATCCAGAAGTTCGTGCCGGCGGTGTCCAAGGGCGACAAGCGCATCATCCTGATCGACGGGGAGCCGGTCGGCGCCATCAACCGCATCCCGGCCGCGGGGGCGGTGCGCTCCAACCTGCGCGTCGGCGGCGTGGCCGCCCCGGTCGAGCTGACCGACCGCGACCGCGAGATCTGCGCCGCCATCGGGCCGACGCTGAAGGACCGCGGGCTGATCTTCGTCGGCATCGACGTCATCGGCGACTTCCTGACCGAGATCAACGTCACCTCGCCCACCGGGGCGCAGCAGCTGAAGCGCTTCACCGGCGTCGACGCCGCGGCGCTGATGTGGGACGTGATCGAGCGCAGGCGCGCCGCGTAACGGCGGTCTTGCCACCGCCTCGGGTTCGTGTTTTGTTCCTTTCCGGATGACGGGAGGGAGCCATGCACGCCAGCGTGGTGACGGTCGCGTTCGAGGGCGTCGACGCCCGGCGGGTGGACGTGCAGGTCCAGCAGCTGTCGGCGGACCAGCCGTCCTTCACCATCGTCGGCCTCGCCGACAAGGCGGTGGCCGAGAGCCGCGAACGGGTGCGCGGCGCCTTCGCCGGCATCGGGCTGGCGCTCCCCTCGAAGCGGATCATCGCCAACCTCGCGCCGGCGGACCTGCCCAAGGAGGGCAGCCACTTCGACCTGCCGATCGCCCTCGCCCTGCTGGCGTCGATGGGCGTGATCCCGCCGGACGCGCTGGCGGGCTGGGCGGCTGTGGGGGAGCTGGGGCTGGACGGACAGATCGCCCCCGTTGGCGGGACCCTGCCCGCGGCCGTGGCGGCCGACGCCATGGGGCTGGGCCTGATCTGCCCGGAAGCGAACGGCCCGGAGGCCGCCTGGGCCGGCGAGGCCCCGGTGCTGGCCCCGCGCTCGCTGATCGGCCTGGTCAACCACTTCAAGGGAACCACGGTGCTGCGCCGTCCCGAGCCGGGGGCGCTCCGCTCGGGCGAGCGGGTCCCCGATCTGCGCGAGGTCAAGGGGCAGGAGAGCGCCAAGCGGGCGCTGGAGATCGCCGCCGCCGGGGGCCACAACCTGTTGTTCATCGGCCCGCCCGGCTCCGGCAAGTCGATGATGGCGGCGCGTCTGCCGGGCCTGCTGCCGTCGCTGACCTCGAAGGAGCTGCTCGAGACCTCGATGGTCTGGTCGGTGGCGGGGCTGATCGAGCGCGGGGCCCTGACCCGCGACCGGCCGTTCCGCGCGCCGCATCACTCCGCCTCCATGGCCGCCCTGACCGGCGGCGGTCTGCGCGCCCGGCCGGGCGAGGCCTCGCTGGCGCACAACGGCGTGCTCTTCCTCGACGAACTGCCCGAGTACAGCGCCCAGGCCCTGGACTCCCTGCGCCAGCCGCTGGAGACCGGCGAGATCGTCGTCGCCCGGGCCAACGCCCATGTGCGCTACCCGGCCCGCTTCCAGCTGGTGGCGGCGATGAACCCCTGCCGCTGCGGCGTCGGCGGGCCCGGCAAGGGCGCCTGCGGCAAGGCCCCGCGCTGCCAGCGCGACTACCGCAACCGCATCTCCGGCCCGATGTTCGACCGCATTGACCTCACGGTCGAGACGCCGCCCGTCACCGCCTCCGACATGGCCCTGCCGGCGCCGGCGGAGGGCACCGCCGAGGCGGCGGCCCGGGTGGCGACGGCCCGGGCCCTGCAGGCGGAGCGGCTGTGGTCGGCGGGGCTGGACCCCGAGGCGGGCTGGGACCAGACCGTCAACGCCCGCGTCTCCGGCGAGGCGCTGGAGCGCTTCGCCACGCCCGACGAGCCGGGCCGCGCCCTGCTGATGCGGGCGGGCGAGGCCGGCGGCCTGACCGCCCGCGGCTGGACGCGGACGCTGCGGCTGGCGCGCACCATCGCCGACCTCGACGGTTCCGACGGGGTGCTGCGCCGCCACGTCGCCGAGGCCCTGATCTACCGCCCGCCGCTCGCGGCGGAGGCGGGTCGCGCTGCGGCTACGACGCCCGCGCCGGCCTGGTGAACCGCCCCCGCCGCCCCCGTCTGGCGACCGCGACTGCGCGGTGCGATCGACCTTTGCTTAACCCGCCGGGTTGAAGCGGTCTTAACCCGTCCGGCGCAAGCTGCCCTCTCCACGGGAGGCGACATGGCGCGACGCAGAAGCGGAAGTCCCGACATCGCAGGCGGCGAGCCGGCCTCGCCCGAGCAGCAGTTCCTGCGCCTGATGAGCCACGAGATGCGCACGCCGCTCAACGGCGTGATCGGCATGCTCGGCCTGCTGCAGCGAACCCGCCTCGACGGGGCCCAGCGGGCCTATCTCGACAGCGCCCGCACCTCGGCCGAGCACCTGCTGGGCCTGGTCAACGACCTGCTGGACTACGCCCGGCTCGAGGCCGGCAAGCTGGAGTTCGACGCGGCGCCGGTCGATCTGGAGGAGCTGGTCCGCGGCGTGGCCGAGCTGCTCAGCCCGCGCGCCGACGACAAGGGTCTCGAGATCGCCTGGTCCGTCGCCGCCGACGCGCCCGACGTCCTGGCCGACGAGGGCCGCCTGCGCCAGGTGCTGTTCAACCTCGCCGGCAATGCGGTGAAGTTCACGGAGTCCGGCGGTGTCCGCATCTCGGTCGAGCGCTGCGGCGGCTCGCGCAAGGCGCCGAAGCTGGCCTTCATCGTCGACGACACCGGCCCCGGCGTCCCCGCCGAGGCTCGCGAGCGCATCTTCGAGGAGTTCGGCCACGTCGACGCCTCCGACGCCGGCCGCTTCGGCGGCGCCGGCCTCGGGCTGGCGGTGGTGCGTCGCCTCGCCGAGGCCATGGGCGGGGCGGTCCGCGTCGCCGACCGTCCCGGCGGAGGCGGGGCCCGCTTCCGCTTCGAGGCGGTCTTCGAGCCCGCGCCGGGGGAGTCCCGCGGCCAGCCGCTGACCGGCCAGACCGTCGCCGTCGTCAGCCCCGACCCCTTCGTCCGCGCCGCCGCGGCGGCCCAGATCGAGGCGTCCGGCGGCGCCGTCGCCGAGGTCGCGCCGGTGGTCCTCGTCGACCATGCGGCCCGGGCCGCCGGAGAGGGGCTGGCGCGCCGCCCGGCCGCCGGCCGCGCCATCGTCCTGCTCAAGCCTTCGGAACGCGACCTGATCGCCCGCTACCGGTCGGCGGGCTTCCATGGCTATCTGATCAAGCCGCTGCGCCGGGCCTCCGTGGCCGAACGGGTGCTGGCCGCCGTCGGGGCCGGGTCGCACCGGCCGGGTCCGCCGCCGCCCCCGCCGCCGGACGACGACCGCGTGCTCTCCGGCCGCTTCTCCGGCACCCGGGTGCTGCTGGTCGAGGACAATCCGGTCGGCGCCCTGCTGGCCTCCACCCTGCTCAAGCGCGAGGGGTGCGCGGTCGAGACCGCGGCCAGCGGCCACGAAGCCCTCGATGCGATGAAGCGCGCCCGCTACGACCTGGTGTTCATGGACATGCGCATGCCCGGCATGGACGGCCCGACCGCCGCCCGCCAGCTGCGCGCCCGCGGCGACCGCACGCCCATCGTGGCGCTGACGGCCAACGCCTTCGCCGAGGACCGCAAGGCCTGCCTCGAGGCGGGCATGGACGACCACCTCGTCAAGCCGCTGGACCTCGCCGCCCTGCGCGCCGCCCTGACCCGCTGGACGAACCGGGAAGTCCGCGCCAAGGTCGCCGCCGGATAGCGGGGCGCAGGGGGCGTCGCCGCCGAGGGACGCCAGATGACTGACAGCAGCGCCGCGAAGCCCGCGAGCCGGCTCGGGGGCTTGGCCGCCTACTTCGAGCGCACCAGCCTGGTCATGCTGCTGCTCGGCTTCGCCGCCGGCCTGCCCAACCTTCTCGTCTACGACACCCTTTCGGCCTGGCTGCGGGACGATGGCGTTTCGCTTGAGCTGATCGGCTTCTTCGCCCTGGCGACGCTGACCTATGCGCTCAAGTTCGTCTGGGCGCCGCTGCTCGACCGCACCGACATCCCCGGCCTCACCCGCCTGCTCGGACACCGGCGGTCGTGGATGCTGGCGACCCAGGCGGTGATCATTCTCGGGCTGTGGTTGATCTCCGGTTCCGACCCGCAGTCGAACCTCGGCCTGATCGCGCTTTTTGCGGTCCTGGTCGGCTTCTTCGGGGCGACGCAGGACATCGCGATCGACGCCTGGCGCATCGAGGCCGTCGATGACAGCCGGCAAGGGGTGATGGCTGCGGCCTACCAGCTTGGCTACCGCGTCGCGGTCATCGTGGCGGGCGCCGTCCCGCTCATCCTCGCACAGCTGTTCAACTGGAACCTCTCCTACGCGGTGATGGCCGCCCTGATGGGGATCGGCGTGCTTGGCGTGCTGCTGGCCCCGCGGGAGAAGGCGCACGTCATCCGGGCGATCCCCGTCGGACACCTCCCGTCGCGGCCGATGGCCGAGAAGATCGAGTGGGTGATCCGGGTCCTGCTGATCTTCATCGCCGCGCTCGTCATCGGCACCGGGCTCACGGACAAGGCGGATGCGCTTGTCTGGGCTCTCGGACCGTTCCTTGGCGGCGGCGCCGAGGCCGCCCTCGTCGCGGGGCTCGAGCAGGGCGATGCGGCGGGCGTCCTCGTCCAGTTCGCCTATGTGATCGGCGGGTTCGCACTGCTGACCGCGGCCTGCTGGCCCTTGCCGGGACTGGCGACGCGGCCGGGAGCCTACCTCGCCGGATCCTTCGGCGAGCCGCTGATGGACTTCTTCAACCGCTTCGGACGTCTCGCCGGGCCGATCCTCGCCCTGATCTGCCTCTACCGGCTGGCGGACTTCGTCCTCAACATCATGAACCCGTTCTACATCGACCTCGGCTTCAGCCTGATCGAGATCGCCGAGGTGCGGAAGGTGTTCGGGGTCGTGGCCCTTTCCGCAGGGGTCATCGTCGGCGGCTGGTCGGTGGCGAAGCTGGGGCTGATCCGGACGATGGTGATCGGCGCCTTCATGAGCCCGGTCTCCAACTTCGTCTTCGCCTGGCTGGCCACCCAGGGCCACGACCTGACCGCCCTCTTCATCTCCATCGGCATCGACAACGTCGCCACCGGCTACGCGGGCACCGCCCTCATCGCCTACATGTCGAGCCTCACCTCGATCGGCTTCACCGCGACCCAGTACGCGCTGTTCAGTTCGCTCTACGCCCTGCCCGGCAAGATCATCGCCAGTCAGTCGGGCAAGATCGTCGAGGCCTCGGCGCGATGGGCGGACGCCGGCGGGCTGCCGGCCGTCCTGAAGGGCCTGTTCACCCGCCTTCCGGAAGGGTCGCTGGTCGAGGGCGCCGCCAAGAGCGGGGTGTCCGTCGCCGGGCTGGGCGCCGGCTACGTCACCTTCTTCCTCTACTCGACGCTGATCGGGGTCTTTGCGATCGTTCTCGCCTTCTATGTGGCGCGGCGGCAGCCGGCGGTGATGGCGGCGCAGAAGGCGCGCGACGCGGCCGCCAGCGGCGCGCCGCCCGCCTGAGCCGGACTCACTCCTCGCCGGCCGCCGCGCCCTCCTCGTAGGCGGCGAAGGTCGCGGCGGTGAGGATCTCGCTGACCGAGGCGCCGAGCGAGACGATCTGCACCGACTTCTCCAGCCCGACCAGCAGCGGGCCGATCACGGTCGCCCCGCCCAGGGCCTGGACCAGACGCGTCGAGATGGCGGCCGAGTGGATGGCCGGCATGACCAGCACATTGGCGTGGCCGGTCAGGCGCATGAACGGATAGGCCGTCCGGGCGTCGGGATCGAGCGCCAGCTCCGGCGGCATCTCGCCCTCGTACTCGAAGTCGACCCCGCGCTGGTCCAGCAGCCGGATCGCCTCGCGCACCTTCTCGGCCCGGTCGCCCGGCGGGTTGCCGAAGGTCGAGTAGCTGAGGAAGGCGACGCGCGGGGTCTTGCCCAGCTTGCGCACCGTCTCGGCCGCCTGCACGGCGATCTCGGCCAGCTCGGCGGCGTTCGGCAGCTCGTGGATGGAGGTGTCGGCGACGAACAGGGTGCGGCCCTTGGCCAGCAGCACCGACAGGCCGATCATCCGCTCCTTCACGTCCAGCACCCGCCGCACCTCGCGCAGGGCCATGTTGAAGTTGCGGGTCACGCCCGTGACCATGCAGTCGGCCTCGCCGCGGGCGCACAGGGTGGCCGCGAAGTAGTTGCGGTCCTGGTTGATCATCCGCTGCACGTCCCGGCGCAGGTATCCACGCCGCTGCAGCCGCTCGTAGAGCCAGTCCGTGTATTCGACGTTGCGCTCCGACAGCCGGGCGTTGGCGATCTCGATGCCGAGGTCGTCGAAGTTCAGCCCCGCCTCGGCGGCGTTCTGGCGGATCAGCTCCTCGCGGCCGACGAGGATCGGCGTGCCCAGCTCGGCCTGCTTGAAGGCCCAGGCGGCGCGGATCACCGAGGTCTCCTCGCCCTCCGCGAAGACGACGCGCTTGTTCGGCGCCGCGCGCACGGCCGCCGAGATGTTCTGCATCAGGGCGGCGGAGGGGTCGAGCCGGCGGCGCAGCGAGGCGCGGTAGGCGTCCATGTCCTCGATCGGCCGGCGCGCCACCCCCGAATCCATCGCCGCCTTCGCCACGAACGGCGGGATGTACCAGATCAGCCGCGGATCGAAGGGCGTGGGGATGATGTAGTCGGCCCCGAACTTCAGCTTGCGGCCGCGGTAGGCGGCGGCGACCTCGTCCGGCACGTCCTCGCGGGCGAGGGCGGCCAGGGCCTGGGCGCAGGCGACCTTCATCTCGTGGTTGACCTGCCGGGCGCGCACGTCCAGCGCGCCGCGGAACAGGTAGGGGAAGGCCAGCACGTTGTTGACCTGGTTCGGGTAGTCCGAGCGGCCGGTGGCGATGATGGCGTCCGAGCGCACCGACAGCACGTCCTCCGGGGTGATCTCCGGATCGGGGTTGGCCATGGCGAAGATGATCGGCCGGGGGGCCATGGAGGCGACCA
>Ga0233425_10005636_pt1 | contig 19538 bp, 23 predicted proteins | sample Watercolumn_Towu_2_FD_181712 | JGI IMG/M metagenome (GOLD analysis project Ga0233425, IMG submission 181712) | Freshwater microbial communities from Lake Towuti, South Sulawesi, Indonesia - Watercolumn_Towuti2014_140_MG | ecosystem: Environmental > Aquatic > Freshwater > Lake | place... | reverse complement strand
CTGCACGGCGAAGGGATAGTCGTAGGGCAGGTAGGCACGCTCGACCTCGTCGCCAAAGAGGTCCATGGACGTCTGTCGCCCGGTCGGCGTCATGTGCGTGAGCAGGATGCGGTGCTGCGGATAGCGCGCCCTGAGCGCGGCAACGATGGGCGCCGCGGCACGCGTCTCGCCGACCGAGACGGCATGCAGCCAGATAACCCCCTCTCCCCCCCGGGGAGAGGGTCGGGGAGAGGGGTAGCGTCCGAACCGCTCGCCGACATGCTCCAGGTACTCCGGCTGCTTTCTGCTGCGCAGAAAGAGGTGCACCCAGACATAGGGGAACAGGAGCAGCAGCGCCAGGTTGTAGAGGAAGCGCGCCATCACAGCCGTCCCGTCGCCGCCTCGATCACTTGCGCGGCGGTCGGCGGTGCGCCGGCGCCGCCGAGGTTGATCGCCGTGTCGCCGGCATATACGCCGGTGAGTTCAGGGTGCGAGCCGGCGAACAGGCAGAAAGTCAGTCTCCCCAGGGCGGCGGCGATGTGGCTGAGGCCGGTGTCGACGCCGACGACGAGGCGTGCGCCGACGAGCAGCTGCGCTAGCTCGGCGATGCCCATGGGGGGTGCGGCGACCGCCTGCGTCATGCCGGCGGCGAGGCGCGCGGCGCGCGCGCGCTCTTCGGCGCTGCCGCCGGGCAGCACGCAGGCCAGGCCGCGCGCGTTGAGCGCCGCGGCAAGCGCCAGCCAGTCGGCCTCCGGCCACAGCTTGTCGGCGCGGCTGCTGGCGGTGAGCAGTACGCAATAGGGCCGATCCGGCAGCCAGGCCGCGCCGAGGGGCGCCGCCGCGATGCCGTAATCGAGCGGCAGGTTCGGCTCGTAGCCGAGCGCGGCGGCAGCCAGCCAGCGGTTGCGCTCCACCGCATGCAGGTTTTTCGGGATGACGTAGCGGGCATCGTAGAAGCGCGCCGCCAGCGGTTCGCGCGCCGCCTCGGCGGCATACCCGGCGCGCTTCCCGCGCGCCTGGCGGGCGAGCAGCGCGCTCTTGATCAGGCCCTGCGTGTCCAGCACCAGATCGTAGCTTTCCGCGCGCACTGCCTCACGAAAGCCGAGCAACTCGCGCCAGGTGGCGGCGGCAAGGGGCGCGCGGCGCCAGCGCCGCACCGCCACCGGGATCACGCGGCCCACCGCCGGGTGCAGGCGCGGGATGTCGGCGAAGCCTTCCTCCACCACCCAGTCGATGCGCGCCTGCGGAAAGCGCGCATGGATGTCGCTTGCCACAGGCAGGTTGTGCACGACGTCGCCGAGGGAGGAGGTCTTGACGAGGAGGATTTTCATGGGCGGGGAATTATACCCCGTCAATGAGTTATGCTAGACTTAGTCCATGGACCTAGTCCGCGGAGGCGATTATGGCAGAAGTAGTTAACGTGCATGACGCAAAGACGCATTTCTCGAAGCTGCTGGAGCGCGCCCACGCCGGCGAGGAGATTGTCTTGGCGAAAGCCGGCAAACCCTACGCCAAACTGGTGCCGCTGACCAGCGAAAAGCCGCGCCGGCAGCCGGGAATATTGAAAGGCTGGGTCATACCGGACTCGTTTTTCGACCCCCTGCCGGAAGAGGAACTGAGGTTATGGGAGGAAGGCTGGCCGGGTGATCCACTGAACGAAAAGCCGGAAAAATGAGGCTGTTGCTCGATACCCATGCCTTTTTGTGGTGGTTGATTGACGACAGCCGCCTTTCACGAGTGGCCCGGGACACCATCATGTCAGCGGACAATGCTGTGTATGTCAGTGCAGTGACCGGCTGGGAAGTGGCGACCAAACATCGCCTGGGCAAGCTAACCGAAGCGGATTCCGTCATAGCGCGGCTGCCGGAAATCACGATCAAGGCTGGAATCGAAATCCTGCCGCTGGAGTTCTCGCATGGACTGCGATCCGGAAACTATCGAAACAACCACGGCGACCCCTTCGACCGCATGCTTGCCGCCCAGGCCGAGATCGATGGCCTGACCCTGGTCACCCGCGATCCGGTCTTCCGGGATTTTCCCGTTAAAGTGCTGTGGTAACCCTCAAATCATGAAAGTCCTCATCACCGGCGCCGCCGGCTTCATCGGCATGCACGTCGCGCAGCGCCTGCTCGCGCGCGGCGACGAGGTCGTCGGCATCGACAACCTGAACGACTACTACGACGTGGGCCTCAAGGAGGCACGCCTTGCGCAGCTGGCCGCGCTGCCCGGCTTTCGCTTCGTCCGCCTCGACATCGCCGACACCACGGGCGTCGCCGCGCTCTTCGGAAAGGAAGGCTTCGACGGCGTCATCAACCTCGCGGCACAGGCCGGCGTGCGCTACTCGCTGACCAATCCGCACGCTTACGCCCAGTCCAACCTGGTCGGCTTCGTGAACCTGCTCGAGGGCTGCCGCCACGGCGGGGTAAAACACTTCGTCTACGCCAGCAGCTCGAGTGTTTATGGTGGCAACACGAAGATGCCGTTTTCCGAGCACGACAGCGTCGACCATCCGGTCAGTCTTTATGCCGCCACGAAGAAATCCAACGAGCTGATGGCGCACACCTACAGCCATCTCTTTGGCCTGCCGACCACCGGCCTGCGCTTCTTCACGGTCTACGGCCCGTGGGGACGGCCGGACATGGCGCTGTTCCTGTTCACCCGGGCCATGCTCGACGGCAAGCCGATCGACGTCTTCAACCACGGCAGGATGCAGCGCGACTTCACCTACATCGACGACATCGCCGAGGGCGTGGTGCGCGTGCTCGATCGTCCGGCGGCGCCCGACCCGGCCTTCGTCAAGGAACGCCCCGATCCGGCCACCAGCTGGGCGCCCTACCGGGTCTACAACATCGGCAACCACCAGCCGGTCGAGCTGATGGCCTACATCGAGGCCCTCGAGGAAGCGCTCGGCCGCCGGGCGGAAAAGAACTTCCTGCCCATCCAGGCGGGCGATGTGCCGGCCACCTACGCCGACACGGCGGAACTGCGCGCCGCCACCGGCTTCGCGCCCGCCACCCCGGTCAGGGAGGGCGTGCGCCGTTTCGTCGGGTGGTACCGCGGCTATTACGGCGTGTAGGCGGGCTTCAGCCCGACAAAGGCGGCTGGAAATGTGACATCATTTCACCCATGCGATTGACACAAACGCAGATCGCGGCCATTCGCGCAATTGTCCTCGAACAGGCGGGGGAGGAAGCCACGGTGCGGCTATTCGGGTCGCGTCTTGACGACGCGGCCAAAGGAGGCGACGTGGATCTGTTGGTCGAAATACCCCATCCCGTCGCGGATCCGGCGCCGCTCGCCGCTCGTATCGCCGGGCGGATCAGCCGCAGCATGGAAGGACGCAAGGTGGACGTAGTGCTGGCCGCTCCCAATCTCCTGAGACTTCCTATCCACGACATTGCCCGCCGCCAGGGAGTGCCGTTGTGATCGTCGATCGCCGCGCGGCGGAGCGGCTGCGACAGCTGCTTAATATCGTCGAACGGGAACTCGCCCGCCTTCAGTCCACCGACAGGCGGCTGTTTCAGGAACCCTTTACCCCGGAGCGGGCGAACCGTCTGAGCGAGGACGAAGACCTCGCGGAACGAGTCGAAGCTTTCGTTTCCCGCTTCGGGCGTTTGCAGGACACCCTGGGGGACAAGGTCATTCCGTCTTATCTGGCGGCGCAGGGGGAAAAGGCCGGCGCCTTCGGCGACAATCTGGACCGTGCCGAGCGGCTCGGCGTGATCCCGGATGCTCAATCCTGGATCGACATGCGGCGCCTGCGCAATCAGATGGTCCACGAATACATCGAAGATCCGGTGGTTCTGGCCTCGGCACTTCAGGCTGGCCACGAGTGAGCTTACCCCTGAATTTCGGATACCAAGCGTAGCGAAGCTATGATAGCTACAGGAGGAAGAAGATGTTCAGGATACCGAGGCAGAGTTACACGGAAGAATTCAAGCAGGAAGCGGTGAAGCTGGTTGACAGCGGGCTCAGGCCCGCAGAGGTGGCGCGGCAGCTAGGCATTAGCGAACAGACGCTGGGTAATTGGCGTAAAGCCAAAGCTGCGGGCAAATTCTCTGGGAGTGGCAAGGTCATTACGCCGGCACAGATGGAGCTGTCCCGGTTGCGTGCAGAAGTCATGCGGCTCAAAGCGGAGAATGAAATCCTAAAAAAAGCGGCGGCGTACTTCGCGAAGGAATCTCTGTGAAGTACGCCTGGATAGCGCAACAGGATGCATGGCCGGCGGAATGGATGTGTAACGCACTGGGCGTTAGCGCCAGTGGCTATGCGGCGTGGAAGCGCGGCGGTTGTTGCAGTAAGCGGCTGACAGATACCCAGCTGCTTGCCTTGATCCGGACGATCCATAAAGAGAGTCGTGGCGCTTACGGTGCACCGCGCATCTGGGAAGAAATGAAGGCCAGAGGCTTGCCAGCAGGCAAAGAGAGGATTCGTAAGCTGATGCAAGCCAATGGCATACGTGAACGGCATAAACGGCGCTACAAGGCCACGACCGACTCGAAGCATAGCTTCCCGGTAGCACCGAATGTGCTGAACCGGCAATTCCGCACAGCGCGGCCGGATCAGGCTTGGGTGGCTGACATCACTTATCTGCCGACTGCGGAAGGCTGGCTGTATCTGGCGGCAGTGATGGACTTGCATACCCGCATGATTGTGGGCTGGGCAATGGATAGTCGCATGACGCGAGATCTGGTGATTGGCGCATTACGCATGGCGCGGTTCCGCAGGAAGCCGAGGGCGGGTTTAATTCATCATTCGGATCGCGGCAGCCAGTATGCCAGCCATGATTACCAAGCCGTGCTGAAGGAGTACGGCATGACGGCATCGATGAGTCGGAAAGGCAATTGCTGGGATAATGCGCCGATGGAAAGCTTCTTCAACAGTCTGAAGAACGAGCGCACGCATCATCAGCGATACGCGACCAGAGAAGAAGCAAGGCAAGATACCTTTGAATACATCGAAGTGTTTTACAATCGGAGTCGTCGCCACTCCGTGTTGGGGTACCAGAGTCCGGCAGCGTTCTACGCTAACTGGCTCAACCAACAGAAATTGGCGGCTTAACGGCCTGCGCTTGGTACTCGAAAAACAAGGGCAAGCTCACCTGCCAGTCAGTTTCGAAATAACGTACGACGTCTTCCACTGGAAACGGCGTAGACGAGGCATATCGCGTATTGCGCCCCTTGCCGATCGCTCTGACCCTGCCTGACACGCATAACTCGCGCAAGCGGCGGTTGAGCGTGGACCGGCTTGCGTCAGAAAAGTGTTGTTCCAGGCCTTCAGGAGCAACGCCGGCTGGTCCGGCATCTGCAATGACGCGCTCCAGGGCCGCCGTTGTCAAAGCTGTTCCACGGGCCATTTGACAATTTAATAAATTTATAATGGTTTGAAATTTATTCTTAATTTGTGCTTATTGTCAATTGGATTGGGGAAGTTAATTTGCATGTCACATTTACTGCCGATTTGAATGGAAGCGGCCCCTCAATGCTTGCCCAAATCCCTGATAACGTGCTAAATTCTCGTCCGTTCAACAATTGAACGGACTACCGTGACACCCAGGGAAGCCGCCCATTACCGCGTTCTGCGCCTGATCGAGGAACAGCCCGAGATCAGCCAGCGTGAACTCGCGCGCACACTCGGCGTGAGCCTCGGCAAGACGCACTACCTGATGAAGGCCCTGCTCGAGAAGGGCCTGGTCAAGGCCAACAACTTCCGCCGCAGCGACAACAAGCTGGCCTACGCCTACCTGCTCACGCCGAGCGGCATCTCCGCCAAATTGGACCTGACGCGCGCCTTCCTGCGGCTGAAGGAGGACGAGTACCGCGCGGCGCACGAAGAGATCGAGCGGCTGCGCCGCGAGCTGAAAACGACGGCGGGGAGCGAAGGATGAACGAAAAGACGGTCGCCGTGATCGGCCTGGGCTACGTCGGCCTGCCCCTTGCGGTCGCCTTCGGCCGCAGGTTCCGCACTATCGGCTACGACCTGTCGGAGGAAAAGGTCGCCGCCTACCGTCGCCACGAGGATCCGACCGGCGAGATCGGCGCCGAAGAGCTGCGTGCGGCGAGCCGGCTCGACTGCACGACCGACCCGCGCCGTCTCGCGGAGGCTGACTTTATCGTCGTCGCCGTGCCGACGCCGGTCGATGCGGCGCATCAGCCCGATTTCCGCCCCCTCATCGGTGCCTCCGAAACGGTCGGTCGCCACATGAAGGCTGGGGCCACCGTTATCTACGAATCCACCGTTTATCCCGGCGCGACCGAAGAGGTGTGCATCCCCGAACTCGAGCGTCACTCGGGGCTTGCATGGATGAAGGGATTCCATGTCGGCTATTCGCCTGAACGCATCAACCCGGGTGACCGCGAACACACCCTGACCCGAGTCGTGAAGGTGGTCGCCGGCGATGATGCCGCGACGCTGGACAGGGTGGCTGGACTCTATGGGGCCGTGATTGCTGCGGGCGTGCATCGCGCATCCAGCATCAGGGTTGCCGAAGCGGCCAAAGTCATCGAGAACACCCAGCGCGACCTCAACATCGCGCTCATGAACGAGCTGGCCATCATCTTCGGCAAGCTCGGCATCGACACCACGGAAGTGCTCGAGGCCGCCGGCACCAAGTGGAACTTCCTCAAGTTCAGGCCGGGCTTGGTGGGCGGGCACTGCATTGGCGTGGATCCCTATTACCTGACGCACAAGGCGGAGATGATCGGCTACCACCCCCAGGTGATCCTGGCCGGGCGGCGCATCAACGACAGCATGGGCAAGTTCATCGCCGAGAAGACCATCAAGCTGATGATCACCAACGGCGGGGCGATCAAGGGCGGCAAGGTTATCGTGCTGGGCCTGACCTTCAAGGAAAACTGTTCCGACTTGCGCAATTCCCGTGTGCCGGACATCGTGCGCGAACTGGAAAGCTTCGGCATCGAAGTGGTCGTGCACGACCCGGTGGCGGACCGGGAGGAGGCGCACCGCGAATACGGCATTGCACTGTGCGACTGGGAGGATCTGCCGGTCGCGGATGCCGTTATTTTGGCCGTCGCGCATAAGGAGCTGACGGATCTACCCCCTGCCGCCTTACGCGCAAAAGTCGCGGAGACGGGATGGATCGTGGACGTCAAGGCATGTCTTGACAAAGAGAGATTCGGCGACATGCAGGACCGAATCTGGAGGCTGTAGGCATGCTGGTCGCCAACATCCTTTCTGGCGGCGCGGGGATACGGCTGTGGCCGGTTTCGCGAGAAGCGCTTCCCAAGCCGTTCACGAAGCTGCCGGACGACCAAAGCCTGCAGCAGACCTACCTGAGGGCAGCCGGACTGTCGGACCTCGGAGAGGCCCTCCCCGTCTCCGAACCATGAAAATGATGATGGTTGTCCAGGCCAGGTTTTCATCCAGGCGGCTGCCGGGCAAGGTGCTGCGTCCCATGGCCGGCAAGCCCATGCTCGCCTGGCTGATTGAACGCCTGGAGAGGGTCCATGGGACGGACGGCATCGTTGTCGCCACGAGCACGAGCGTGGATGACGATGCCGTTGCGCAGTTCGCTGCCGGGCTGGGCATATCTTGCTTCCGCGGTCCACTGGATGACGTGTTGGGCCGTTTCGTCGGAACGGTCCGCCAGTTCAGGCTCGATGCGGCGGTGCGCATCAGCGGGGACAGCCCACTCTTAGATCCGGTGCTGGTTGGCAGGGGCATTCGCCTGTTCGGCGAGGAAAGGCCGGATCTGGTGACCAACGTCTGGCCGAGAACCTATCCGAAGGGGCAGTCGGTCGAAATCGTCTCGCGCGAAGCACTTGAGAGGGCCGACGCCGGGGCGGGCGGGGAGGATCGCGAGCACGTAACCGCGCCGATCTACCGCTATCACGAGCATTACCGGATCGCTTCGTTCGGTGCGGAGACCTCGAGCGCCGACGTCCAGATGTCGGTCGATACCGAGACGGACTTCCGGCTTGCCGAGCGCATGCTGGAGGCAATGTCCCGCCCGCATTGGGAATACGGCGTGGATGAACTGCTGGAATTGCGCAAGGCGGTCATGCCGCAGGGGACTGCAACATGAGGGCCGGGGTCATCGGATTCGGCGTCGGCGAGCAGCACGCGATGGCCTACGCCGAGGATGCCCGCGCCAGGCTGGTCGCAATTTGCGATCCCGATCCGGACAAGCGCGAAGCCGCGCACGCGCGGTTCCCGGAAGCGGAAATCCTCGCCGATCCGGGCGAGCTTCTTGCCCGCACGGACATCGATGCCGTGTCGATAGCCAGTCCGGATGACGCCCATTATGGCCAGATCGTCGCCGCCATCGATGCCGGCAAGCATGTGTTCGTGGAGAAGCCCGTCTGTCTCGACAGGGATGAGTTGACCGAGATCCGCCGCCGCCTAGAAGGCAGGCCGGACTTGGTGTTCTCCTCCAATCTGATCCTCAGGCGGTCGCCGAGATTCCAGGAGATTCGCCGGCGCGTCCTGTCCGGAGACATCGGGGCGCCGTATTACATCGAGGCGGATTACAATTACGGGCGAATTCACAAGATCCTCGACGGCTGGCGCGGCCGGATACCCAATTACTCCGTCATGCTCGGCGGCGGGGTGCACGTGGTGGACCTCGTTCTCTGGATCACGGGAAAACGGGTCGTCGAGGTCGTTGCGCTCGGCAACAACATCTGCACGCGGGACACCGCCTTCGGACTGGACGACCTCACCGTTTCCCTGCTGCGCTTCGAGGACGGCCTGGTGGCGAAGGTCGCGGCCAATTTCGGCTGCGTGATGCCGCATTTCCACCGGCTGATGGTCTACGGCACGGGCGGCACCGTGGATAACGATTTCGGCGCGGCCCGGCTCTGGAAATCGCGCGATCCGGACGCAGCCCCTGAGTTGATCGAGGCACCTTACCCTGGCGTGCGCAAGGGTGCGATGATCCGGGACTTCCTCGCTGCGATCCTTGATGGAACCCAGGGTGGCGTGAGCCGGGACGATGTGTTTGCGACCATGGCAGTCTGCTTTGCGATCGACGCCGCCAAGGCTTCCGGCAAGTCATGCCGGGTTGCCGAGATATGCCCAACTTGAGAGACAGGTAGAGAGATGAGCGACATCAGAACAGTACACTTCGGCCGCCCGATCATCGGCGCGGAAGAGCGTGCGGCAGTCATGGAGGTCCTGAACGGGCCGATCCTGGTGCACGGCCCCAGGGCCGAAACTTTCGAGCGCGATTTCGCGGCCTGGACGGGAGCTCCGCACGCCGTTTCGGTGTCGTCCTGCACCGCGGCCATGCACCTGCTCTACTTCTCCTGGGGCTTCGGGCCCGGCGACGAGGTGATCGTGCCGGCGCAAACCCATACCGCGACCGCCCATGCCGTGGAGCTTGTGGGCGCCAAGCCGGTGTTCGTCGACGCCGAGCGGCGAACCGGCAACATCGACATCGGCACCATCGAGGCCGCCATCACCGACCGCACGCGCGCGATCGCCATCGTGCACTTCCTCGGCGTGCCCGTGGACATGGACGCGATCAAGGAGATAGCACGGTCCCGCGGCCTGAAGGTGGTCGAAGACTGCGCCCTCGCAATCGGCACGCGCTACAAGGGCACCCATGCCGGCCTGCTTGGCGATGCGGGTTGCTTCTCCTTCTATCCGGTGAAGCACATGACCACTGCCGAAGGCGGCATTGTTCTCACGCGCGATGGCGCCCTGGCGGCGAGGCTGAACCGGCAGAAGGCCTTTGGCGTCGACCGGCACATGGGCGAGCGCAAAATCCCCGGCATGTACGACGTCACGATGCTTGGCTACAACTATCGCATGAACGAAATCGAGGCGGCGATCGGCATAGAGCAGATCAAGCGCCTCGACTGGATTCTGGAGAAGCGGGAACGCAACTATCAGGCCCTCCGTCGCAGCCTGCGGGAATTGGGCGAACTCGAGTTGTTCGAGGAGCCGCCTATGGGCAGCGTCAGCAGCCGCTACTGCCTGTCCGTCATGCTGAAGGAGCCTTATGCGCAGAAGCGCCATGAAATCGTGGCGGAATTGAACCGGCGCGGCGTCGGCACCAGCGTTTACTATCCGCGTCCCGTCCCCAGCATGACCTATTACGCGGAGAAGTACGGATACAAGCCGGGTGCGTACCCCAATGCCGGCTGGATCAGCGACACGTCGATCGCCCTGCCCGTCGGGCCGCATCTGGGCGATGAAGACATGGACTACATCGGCACAACCGTCAAGCAAGTACTGGGAGCTTTCAAATGATCGATCCGAATGCATTCAAGGGAAAGGTCGTCGCCCTCGTGGGCGGCGCGGGTTTCATCGGGCACAACCTGGCGCTCGAACTCAAGTCGCTGGGCGCCGAGCCGCACGTCATCGACGGCCTCCAGGTCAACAACCTGGGGTCGTTCACGAGCGGCCTCAACCCGAACCCCAACAACAATCTGTACGTGGGCTTCGTCAACCTGCGACTCGACCTGCTGCGCCAGGCGAAGATCCCCCTCCATGTCATCGACGCGCGCGACTACCACGTGCTCAGCCCCTGCCTGAATGCGATCAAGCCCGACGTCGTCGTGCACCTTGCGGCGGTGGCGCACGCCAACCGCTCGAACAAGGACCCCTTCAGCACGTTCGACCACAGCATGCGCACGCTTGAAAATGACCTGGATTCGGTTAAGGACAGGAAACCGCACTTCATCTATTTGTCTTCTTCAATGGTCTACGGCAACTTTGAAGGGGATGCGGTTTCGGAAGACCGGCGCTGCGAACCGATGGGAATTTATGGCGCCCTGAAATACGGCGCGGAGAAGCTCGTGATCGCCTACAACCAGGTCTTCAACCTGCCCTACACGATCATCCGTCCCTCGGCCCTGTACGGAGAGCGCTGCGTGAGCAGGCGCGTGGGACAGGCGTTCATCGAGAATGCAATCCGTGGCAAGCAGCTGACCATCAACGGCGATGGCACGGACGCGCTCGATTTCACCTACATCAAGGATTTCTGCCAAGGCGTGCTGCGCTGCATAGCCCGGCCCGAGGCGCGCAACCAGGTGTTCAACATCACCTACGGCAGCGCCCGAAGCATCAACCATATGGCGGATCTGGTCCGGGAGCATTTTCCGAACATCCAGATCGTCAACAATCCGCGGGACAGCCTGATGCCGGAGCGCGGAACATTGAGCGTCGAAAAGGCACGCCGCCTCATCGGCTACGACCCGCAATACCCACTGGAGAAGGGCTTCGTCCAGTACATCCAGTGGTACAAGAAGCTTGCAGCAGACCAGCCCGAGCTTTTCCGTGAGGAATGAGACTGACACGACCGCGGGCCATAGCCTGCGGCCGGACCAATGGCTGTCGGGCGTGATGGGGCGGCAGGTCTGGCGGGTCGAGCATGGCACGGAGGGGGAGCCGTTCTCGAGGCTTGCCGGGCCGGGCTCGTTTTTCGCCTATGCCAAGGTACCCGTCGGCGAGATCGGCACCGTCTCGCGGTTCACCGATGCCGGCTTCAGGCTTGTCGACACGGCCCTTTCCTTCGAAGGCAAAATCGGCGGGGATGCTGTCGATGGCGGGATTCGCTTCGCCAGGCCAGAGGACCGCGGGTCGGTCGCCGCCATTGCCGCCGGCGCATTCCGCTACTCGCGCTTCCACCTCGACCCGCTCGTCCCCAGGACGCTGGCTGCCGCCATCAAGTCGGCGTGGGCGGCAAACTACTTCGACGGGAAACGCGGCGACGGCATGATCGTGGCGGAACGGGACGACCGCGTTGTCGGTTTTCTCCAGCTTCTCTGGTCGTCGCCCGATCACCTGGTCATCGACCTGATCGGCGTGGAGCCGGCGAGCCAGGGTCGCGGCATCGGCCGCGAAATGATCCTGTACGCCGCCCGACACGGAACGGGGAACGGCCGAGCGCCGTCGCGGATTGCCGTGGGCACCCAGGCAGCCAACGTGCCTTCCGTTCGGCTGTATGAATCGCTGGGGCTGCGGCTCACGGCCGCACAGTACGTTTTGCATCACCATGGCAAGGGCAGGCAGGACGGCGATGATCATTGATGGCGTAGATTTGACGGCGGACGTGTTGGTCGTGGCCGAGATCGGCAACAACCACGAGGGCGATTTCGGGCTTGCGGCGGAAATGGTCCGCGCCGCGGCCGCAGCCGGCGCCCAGGCCGTGAAATTCCAGACCATCCTGCCGGAAAGACTGGTGTCTGCCCTGCAGCCGGCCAGGCTCGAACAACTGGCAAGGTTCGCTTTCAGCCGCGAGCAGTTCGCCGAGCTTGCCGGAATCGCGCGCCGGAATGGCGTCATGTTCCTCTCCACGCCTTTTTCCCCGGATGTCGTGCCGTGGCTCGATGAACTGGTCCCCGCTTTCAAGATCGCCTCGGGCGACAACAACTACGATCCGTTGCTGAGGGCCGTCGCCGCCACCGGAAAGCCCGTCATGCTGTCGACAGGCATGGCCGGCCTGGCGGAGATCGAGCGGGCCTGCAAGGTCGTGGAAAGCGCCGCAGCGGATTGCGGCAAGCGCACGGATATTGCGCTATTGCATTGTGTTTCCGCCTATCCGACTCCGCCCGAGCAGGCCAACCTGCGCGCCATACCCACGCTGGCCAGCCAGTCCGGCAGGGTCGTCGGCTATTCCGACCATACGCTGGGCATCGACGCTGCCGTGCTTTCCGTCGCCCTGGGCGCGCGAATCATCGAGAAGCATTTCACCCTTTCCAAGACCCATTCCGACTTCAGGGATCACGCATTGTCGGCGGATCCGGCGGAACTGGCCGAACTCGTGCGGCGGGTGCGTCTTGCGCAAACGCTCCTTGGAAGCGGCGACAAGGTTCTCCAGGAAGCGGAAAAGCCGACGGCCGCCGCCGCGCGCCGTTCCATCGTTGCCCGCGAGGCGTTTCCCGCAGGGCATCTGCTGGCGGCGGGCGACCTCGACTGGCTGCGTCCCGGCGGCGGGCTGGCGCCCGGCCAGGAAAGCCTCCTTGTCGGACGCCGGCTGTCGCGGGCGGTCGCCCGCGGCGAAATGATCACGCAGGACATGGTGACCTGACATGTGCGGCATTGCCGGATACTACGGCAGGCGGGACCTGCCCCCGGATCGCATCTCGGCGTGCCTGCGCCTGATGGGCCGGCGCGGTCCGGACGGGCATGGCGCGGTCAGCAAGCGCATCGGCGGCATGAACGCCCACCTGCTGCATTCACGGCTGCGCATCATCGACCTCGATCCGCGTGCGAACCAGCCTTTCGCCCGGGATGACAGCCACCTCTGCTTCAACGGCGAACTGTATAACTACCTCGAGCTTCGCGAAGCCCTGGGCCGCAGGGGCCTGGCGTTTGCGACCGAAAGCGACACGGAAGTCCTTGCCGCCACCCTGGCCGCCGACGGCTGGCAGGGGCTGGACGCCTGCGAAGGGATGTGGGCGTTTGCCTGGCTGGACAGCCGGGGGCTCATGTTGTCGCGCGATCGCTTCGGCGAGAAGCCGCTGTTTGTGTTCGAAGACGACTCCGGCGTCTACTTCGGCTCCGAACCGAAATTCATCTTCGCCCTGCTCGGACGCAGGCTGCCGACCAACCTCGATCACCTGCGGCGCTACCTCGTCAACGGCTACAAGGCGCTGTACAAGACGACCGACACCTTTTTCAACGGCCTGGAAGAGGTCAGGCCCGGCACGGTCCTCGCCTTCGACGCAGAAGGGAGGCGGCGCTCCTGGCGGTATTGGGAGCCCCGCTTCGACGACTATGACGAGACGATGGATTTTCCCCGGGCCGTCGAGGCCGCGCGCCACGCCCTGGAGGAGTCGGTGCGCCTCAGGCTGCGCGCCGACGTGCCGATCGCCTTCTGCCTGAGCGGCGGCGTCGACTCAAACGCGTTGATATCCATCGCCAAGAAGCGCTTCGGCTACGACGTGCACGGGTTCACGATCATGAATACCGATGTCCGCTACGAAGAGCGGGACATGGTCGAGACGGCAGTGCGCGAGCTCGGGCTCCGGCACACCGCGATTTCCGTGGAGCGCACCGAGTTCCTCGGCCGTCTGCGCGAGCAATTGAAGTATCACGATGCGCCGGTGTGCACCATCACCTATTACGCCCAGTGGCAGCTGATGGCGGCGGTCGCCGAGGCAGGCTACAAGGTTTCGGTCAGCGGCACCGGTGCCGATGAACTGTTCAGCGGTTACTTCGACCACCACAACTTCTACATCCAGGCGCTGGCCGGCGAGCCGGAGCTGCAGCAGGAAGCGCGCGACAACTGGCGGCGCATCGTTGCTCCCATCGTCCGCAATCCCTATCTCCAGGACCCGGACTGCTTCGTCAGGGAACCCGGCCTGCGCGACCACATTTATCTCGATGCAGCCGATTTCGCCGGCTTTCTGACCGGCGCCTGGCACGAGGCATTCGACGAGGAGAACTACAGCCGGGTGCCGCTCCGCAACCGGATGAACAACGAACTCTTCCACGAGTCGGTGCCCCCCATCCTGCACGAGGACGACCTCAACGCCATGTACTACTCCATCGAGAACCGTTCGCCGTTCCTCGACAGGCGCCTGTTCGAGGTTTGCCAGCGGATTCCTACACGCCACCTCGTCAGGGATGGCCGTGCCAAGGCGGTGCTGCGCGAGGCGGTGCGCGGACTTGCGCCCGATGCCGTCGTCGACAATCCGCGCAAGGTGGGCTTCAACGTGCCGATCTTCGACTATCTTGATGCCAGCGATGCCACGGTCCGCGCGGAGATCCTCGGCGACAGCCCGATTTTCTCCCTTGTTCGCAGGGAAAGGATTGCGGAGCTGCTCGAACGCCCGGAGCTTCCCAACAGCCAGAGCAAGTTCCTGTTCTACTTCCTCAACGCCAAGATCTTTCTTGAGGAATTCGGAGGAGGGGCGCAATCGTGAAATGGTGCCGCTCCTGCGTCCTCCCCGATACAAGGCCGAATCTCGTGATCGGCCCGGACGGCATCTGCAACGCCTGCCGCAGCCATGGCGCGCGGAAGGACATCGACTGGGCTTCGCGCGAGATTGCCTTTCGCCAGGTGGTCGAGCGCGCGCGGGAGCGTGCCGCCGGGTACGACTGCCTGATCCCGGTCAGCGGCGGCAAGGACAGCACCTGGCAGGTGATCAAATGCCTGGAATACGGGCTGACGCCGCTCGGGGTGACCTGGAAGACGCCCGCCCGCACGCCGATCGGGCAGCGCAACCTGGACAACCTGGTGTCGCTCGGCGTCGACCACATCGACTACCAGATCAATCCCAAGGTCGAGGCGCGCTTCATGGTCAAGGCCTTCGAGCGCTTCGGCTCGACGGCCATACCGATGCATATGGCGTTGTTCAACATCCCCCTGACCATCGCCGCCAACTTCCGCATCCCGCTGGTGGTATGGGGAGAGAATTCCGCATTCGAGTACGGCACCGAGGACGAATCCCTCACCGGATTCCGGCTCGACGGCGCCTGGCTCGCACGGCATGGCGTGATGCACGGCACCACCGCGGAAGACTGGCTCGGGCAGGGCTTCACCCGAAAGGAGCTCGTCGCCTACTTCGGGCCCGATGCCGGCACGCTGGCATCGCATGGACTGCGCGCCGTCTTCCTCGGCTACTACTTTCCCTGGGATCCCGAAACCAGCCTGTCCGTCGCCGCCGCCCACGGCTTTGCCTTCGATGCCGGCGCCGCCCGCACCGGCTATTACGACTATGCCGACATCGACGACGACTTCATTTCGCTGCACCACTGGATGAAGTGGTACAAGTTCGGCTTCACGCGCCTGTTCGACAACCTTTCCCTGGAAATCCGCAATGGCCGGATGACGCGCGAGCAGGCCCTGCAGATCATCCGCGAGAGGGGCGACCAGACGCCCCATGCGGACATCGACAAGTTCTGTGCCTTCGCGGGCATCACGCGCGAACGTTTCTTCGCGATCGCCGAGACCTTTCGCAACCACGATGTCTGGAAGCGTCGGGAGGATGGCTCCTTGCATATCCCCGGATTCCTGTTCGATGACTGGAGGTGGTCGTGAAATTCGAACCCAGACAGCCGCCCCGCCTGTTCAAGGTCGGCAATGCGGTCAAGTTCGACATGAAGGACTGCGGAACCCTCCGGCTGGAACCGGACGAACAGGTCACGCTCGTCACCGGGGCGGGCGCCGAGTACGACGTCGCCAGGAAGGATTGGGGCTTCTACGCCACTCCCTCACTCAACGGCAGGCTGGAGCAGTTCGGCCTGCGCGGCGTGCTGATCAAGAACCGCGGCACCGGCCGTTATTTCATCCTGCTGGTGGAGCGCGGACGCGAGGCGTTGTTCGATGCCTACTGCGAGCAGGAGAACCTGGCCGTGATCGCCTGGCTGGACGGCAGCGACGCCCTCGATGCCCTGGCCGCCAGGCTGGAGGCGCCGCGATGATCAAGCCGACCCTGCAATGCCCTTGCGCCGGCCGCCACCTGGAGGCGGCGTTCCGGTACGACGCCCCCCCGCCGGGCGAAACCGCGTTCGACCTTGCCGGGGGCGATTATCGGCGCGGCTATTCCCGCTGCGGCCTGTGCGGCCACTGGTTTTCCGACAACGCCATGGACCTCGGCGGCCTTTACGGCGGCGCCTACGTCGACAACACCTACGGCGAGCGGATGCGCCAGACCTTCGAGCGCATCATGGCGCTGCCGCCGGAGCGATCCGACAACGCCGGCCGCGTCGCCGCCCTGCTCGATTTTGCCCGTGGGCATTTTGCCGCAGGCACGGTGCCGCGCCTGCTCGACGTCGGCGCCGGCCTCGGCGTCTTTCCCTGCCGCATGAAGAAGGCCGGTTGGCGCTGCACTGCTCTCGATCCGGACGAGCGGGCGGCGCGGCACGCGCGCGAGGTGATCGGCATCGAGGCCGTCACTGGCGACTTCATGCGCATCGACACGTCGTCCCTCGGCACGTTCGACGTGGTGACCTTCAACAAGGTGCTGGAGCACGTGGAAGACCCGGTGGCCATGCTCGGCAGGGCACGGCCGCTGCTGGCGCCGGGCGGCTTCGTCTACTTCGAGGTGCCGGATGGCGAGGCCGCGTCCGCCGAGGGGCCGGGGCGGGAGGAGTTCTTCATCGAGCACCACCATGTGTTCAGCCCGGCCTCGGCTGCCCTGCTTGCCGTGCGCGCGGGTTTCAGTCCGCTCCTGACGCAGCGCCTGCGGGAACCCAGCAGCAAATTCACCTTGCGCGTTTTCGCGGCCAGATCATGACTCAGTGGCACCGGTATTCGCCCTTCAGCGCAGACCACGGTCGCGAATGGGAAGAGCGATGGGAATACAGCCCGGCGGAGGGCAGCCCTCCCCGCACGTTCGATGTCAGGGTGCGCGCCGGCAAGCCCCTCGACGTGCTCAAGCTGAAGGGCATTGACCTCGGCGAAGTGCGCGACTATGCGGCTTTCCTCGAGGGCACCTCGGCTCGCCTGTATGGGGCGGGGGCCGACATCCGCCGTTTGCCGGACTGCCCGCTCTGCCACGCCCCATTGGACGGCGCAGCCGTCGAACTGGCCGTGTTCGGCGTTCCCTACGTGCGCTGCGGCCGCTGCGGCCATGTCGGCGTGGGCGCGCGTCCCCAGCCCGAAGTGCTGGACGAGATCTTCGCCGAATCCGAAATGCACTCGTCCACGTATGTCGACCGCAGCGCGATCGAGACGCGCATGACGCAGATCATCGCGCCCAAGCTGGACTGGTGCGTCGGGCTTTTCCAGGAGAGGAACCGGAGGCCGCCCCAGTCGGTCGTGGATGTCGGGGCGGGCGGCGGGCATTTCCTTGCCGGCGCGGCGCGGCGCAGCATGGAGGCGGAAGGCTTCGAGAAGTCGCGCGCTTCGCGCGCCTTCGCGCGGGAAGCCTTCGGCCTCGAATTGCGCGAGGACGATTTCCTGTCGGCCGGTGGCCCGCCGACGGACCTGATCACCTTCTGGGGCCTGCTGGAGTACGTTGCCCGGCCGCGCGACTTCATCGCCGCCGCCCTGCGGAGACTGACTTTTGACGGAATGCTGGTGGTCGAGGTGCCGCGCGTCGATTCGCTCGGCACCCTCGTGCAAGGCATGGCGGGCGCCGTCGTCGCGCGCCACATGGACCCCACGACGCACGTCAACGGCTTCACCGACGCCTCGCTGTGCACCGCCCTGGTCGAGGAAGGCTTTATCCCGGTCGCAGCCTGGTACTTCGGCATGGACGCCTACGAAGCTTTCGTGCAGGCCGCCCTCAGGGCAGACGACCCCAGGCTGTTCGATGTGCTTGCCGATTTTATACCGGTGATCCAGCAGGCGCTCGACCGCGGGCGGCAATGCGACGACATCATCATTGCGGCAGTGCCGGCGAGGCAGCCATGAGCGGCAAGCCCCTGTTCGTGTTCGGCCTGGCCCGTTCCGGCACCAATCTGCTGGCGCGGATGCTCGACCGCCATCCTGAAGTGACTGTCGCGCTCGATCCCTTCCTGCCGCTGTTCCGTTCGCTGCGAAACGCGCTGGTGGCCGCCCGTGCGACCGAAGCGGTCAGGCGGCGGTTCTCGCCGGACGCGCCTTTCCAGGACTACTACTTCGATCCGGACAGCCCGGCCCTGCTCGATCTGGTCCTGGAGGGGCAGGCCGGCCTGCCCCTCGATCCCGTCGAGCTTGGCGCACTGCGGCTCAGGGCCGCCCAACGTGCCGCGCTCGAGTCGCCCGCGCTCGGTGCGCGCATGGCCGCGCTGGAGGGCAGGAACTACGGGGAATTGCTGCGCAGCGGCCTCGACATCGTCGCGAGCGAAAAGTCCGGCGTGCGCTGGGTGGGCAGCAAGGAGGTCTGGGTGCTGGAGTTCGTGCCCCTGCTGGCGCGGCTTTTCCCGGACGCGCGTTTTTTCGCCGTCGAGCGTGATCCGCGGGCCATCGTGGCCTCGCTTCTGGCCATGGCGGAGAAAGACCCGACCCAGGCGGCCCATCCGCCTTCCTACCTGCGCCACTGGCGCAAGCAGGTCGCGCTCACGCACCGATTCGGACGAGATCCCCTCTTGGCGGGGCGGTTTCACAGCATCTCCTTCGAGCGGCTCGCCACGCTGCCGGAGGAAGAGGCGCACAAGTTGTGCGGCGACCTGGGCATCGACTTCACTCCTGAAATGCTGCGCCTGTCGGCCGACGGCTGGCAGGGGAACAGCAGCTTCGATCACGGAGGCAGGGACATCTACTCGGAAACGGTGGACCGCTGGCGGCAGGCCCTGCCGACGCGAGTGGTCGAGGCGGCGGACTATCTTTGTGGGCCGGAGATGGCGCTGACGCCTTATCGGGCGGTGACGGCACCGAGGGCGGAGGAAGTGCTGGCCTATCTGCAGGAAGCGGGGCGAAGCGCCGGCTCATGGAGAAGCGACAGCGGCGACCTGATGTCGGACTTCGGCGGGGAGATGGTGCGCCAGGCCCTGCTTGGTACGGCCAACGAGCCGGATGAATCCTTGGTGAGGAGATGCTTTCTGTTTGGCAATGTTTTTGGCCAACTGCGCCGAAGTGGCGCCTGACCAATACGTAAGGAAGGGCAAGAAAATGAGCAATGATTTTTCGTATCAAGACTATGTCACCGACAAGGCTTTCCTTGATGAATACAACGCCTATCAGGCGAAGTATGCAAAGCAGATGCGCGAAAGCGACA
>Ga0233425_10005635_pt1 | contig 19539 bp, 19 predicted proteins | sample Watercolumn_Towu_2_FD_181712 | JGI IMG/M metagenome (GOLD analysis project Ga0233425, IMG submission 181712) | Freshwater microbial communities from Lake Towuti, South Sulawesi, Indonesia - Watercolumn_Towuti2014_140_MG | ecosystem: Environmental > Aquatic > Freshwater > Lake | place... | reverse complement strand
AAGGCGTCCCCGGAGAAAACATTGTGAAACGAAAAACGGCAAAACCGGAGAATATTATGAGGGACGAGTTGAAATCTAAGGGCGATACATTAAGGAAATGCTATTCCGCGAAGCGGTTGAGTTCAACTACAACGCACACGGAATAAAGTCAACAAAATCGGCGCGTTCGCCGGCTCTTGCCTGCCACCCATGAACGCGCAAAGGGCGCGGCTTGCGCCGCGCCCTTTTTTCGAGTGGAATGCGGTAGATGGCGGCCGTTCTAAGCCGCGCGGCTCTTCAGGAACACCGGCAGGCCGTTGGCCTCGCGCGGCCCCACGGTGATCTTCCAGCCCGGCAGCTTGTCTTCCAGCGCGCCGGAAAGAATGGCCACCTGCCCCGGAATTATCAGCTCCTTGTTGGCGACTTCCTTGAACTCTTCCCATTCGCTTACGAACTGGGCGATCTTGTTCGCCGTGAACTTTCCGGCGGCCCATGCCGTGAGCACCGACAGCCCCTCGCAGTCCATGACCGCAAGGCGGCTTGGCACCTTCGAGTTTTCCACTTCGCCCGCCACGATGAAGTAGGTTAGCGAGAAATTTGTTGTGATCATGAGCGGGGCTTCAGCCGACGGCTCGCCGATCTTGTACACCTTCTGCGGAACCTGCATGGGAACCTGCGGATCGGTGTAGATGTTCTGGCGAAGCGTAAACAGCGCAAGGTTCTTCCAGCGCTCGACGGCGCTCACAAGCACGATCGAAGCGTATTTAGCAACGGCAACCGCAGCGATATTCGCCTCCACCATCGAATCTTCGCGAACGCAGTTGCCAAGCACCGGATAGCCGAGCGCCTTTTCGCCCTTTTTCAGCGCCGAACGCCTGATCTGTGTGTTCAGCTCGACGATTTCCCGCGCATTTTTCGCGCCCGGATCGAGCACGATGTCTTCAACACCGGCGGCTTTGGCCCTGGCCACAAGCGCTATTAACGCCTCTATCCCGTCGGCCTTGAGGCCGAGAATGAGGCCGTGAGCTTTCGCAACGGTTGCCATCGCGTCAACGTTTGAAGCGTCTGCGCCGTAGAGCATCGGCTTCCGCGCGGCTATCGCCTTGGCTGCCGCGTCGGCAACAGCGGCATCGGCGCAGTTGAGGATGATCGCCGACTCCGGAGCGTTATCGGCGGCGGCCTTGACAGCTGCCTCGTATTGTGCGGCGGCGCCGGACTTGAACTCTATCGAAATCGCGTCTACGCGAAGCTTCTGGCCCACTCGGTCGATCTCGGACGACGCGACATCCTTCGCCCTGGCCGCCACGTCGTCGGTGTCGGCGACGTTAAGCGCTATGACGCACGGATTGACGAACTTCTTCTCGTGACGGAACATCACATTTTCCTCGCCCATCTTCGCGGCCTTGTCGCCAAGGCCGAGCTTGATGCCGCGAATCGGAGGGGCCGAAGCCTCGCCGAGCGTCGCCTTGGCCGCTTCGGAGACGTCGGGGCAGGCGCTGATGTCGGCCTGACGCTGTGCAAGCTTCATCGCGAACGCAAGACAGGTGGGGAAACCGCACTTCTTGCAGTTGGTTTTGGGGAGCAACTTGAATATTTCTACACCGGACATTGCCATGTGGTCATCCTCCTAGCAAAGCTCATCGAGCGTTTTTCTGACTGCGTCAACCGCTTTCGGGTGGCGCATGATCAGCATGTTCGCGCCGGCCATCGAAAGGGCGGTTGCCGTTACCGATTCCCATGCCACCCCGCGCTCGGCAAGAGCACCCCAAGCCGGAACGTCGGCCTCGGCGGCGCTCACTTCCTTTATCTTCCAGACGTACATGCCGACATCGCCGATAATCGGCGGCTGCATTGTGGCGTCGTTCTGGGCAAGAGCGGCAAGACGGATGCGCTCCATCACGGAATATGTGTATTCGAGGCCGTAGCCAAGCGCCGAGCACATCGGGTCGGTCAGCACGCGCGCGGTGTCGAAACCCATCTGGGTAATAAGAATGTTCAACTGCTTGGCCAGGTTGATGTCCAGCTCGCTCATCGCGATAAGCTTGTGGTTGTGGGCGAGGGCGGCTGCGACAATTGTTTTGTAATTGGCCTCCTGAGCCTTGCCGATCACGCAGTTCCTGCCAGAAGCGGCTTCCGCCGCGGCAACAAGAACCTTGGAATCTTTCTCGACGTGGTTCGAGCCCAGAATGATGAGCGGAACCTCGATCGCATCGAGAACAGCCTTTATTGTGGCCACTGCGTCCTCGACGCTGCGGTTCTCGCGGTCGGGGTGAGTGCCGGTAAGCCGAAGCGCGATTGCGTCGGCCTTGAGCGTGTCCTGACAGTGCTTTGCCCATGTAACGGCGTCGCCCGAAACCGCGTCGTACTGAGCGCGGACTTCATCGGGCCAGTCCGCCGGAGGAACGTCCTGAATCTCTATCGCGATTACGGGGCGGTGCGACTTCACTCCCTCGAATGTGTGAAACGGAAGCGTTGTGCCGCCGCCCACGGCAACGGCGCGGCCCGCGGTTCCGAGAGTCATCTCCTGAACCTTGCCGCTCATGTTTTCTACTGGTATCGTGTAGGCCATTTTTTCATGCCCTCCTTACATTTCGAGGTAGGAATGCGCGTAAAGCGTTTTATTCATTATCACGTCAATCGTTTTCACGATCTCCGCCATCTTCTTCGGATCATCGAGCGTCTTGCCGGCCATCACCTCGTCGATAAGCGCCTTCTCGTGCATCGCCTCGGCCATTTCCGCCGCGTCGGCTATGGCGGCGGTAAGTCCGGCCTCGGCCAGCATCAGGAAGTAGTATTTATTCAAAATGGGGCGAAGCGCCTTGGGACAGCCGTTCGAGATGTTCGACAGGCCCACTACGGTCTTCATCGGCGGATCGTTCAAGTCCTGGAACATGCGGATGGTTTCGATAACCTTCACGGCCTGATCCTGCGTTGTGGCTATCTGAAGCACAAGCGGATCGAGGTAGATACTCTCGAGCGGCACGCCGTATTCCATGGCGCGGGCCATGATCTCGGCTGCAATGCCCGCGCGCTCCTCGGCGTCCGCCGGAAGGCCGCCCTTGCCGACGGTAAGGCCGATCACGTCGCAGTTGTATTTGGCTGCAAGCTCAAGCACCGGGAAGCGTTCCGGATCGTTCGATGTTGAATTGAGAAGCGCCTTGCCCCACTGGTTGTTGTGAACCTTCAGGCCCGCTTCGAGCGCCGCGACGTTCGTGGTGTCGAGGCATACCGGAGCGTGAACCTTCTCCTGAATGGTGGTAACCATCCACTGCATGAGGTCTTCGCCGCCGTCTTCCGCCGGGCCGATGTTGGCGTCGATTATGGCCGCGCCCTCCCGGAACTGCCTCTCGGCGATCTCCTGAATGGGCCCCTTGTCGCGCGCTTCCATCGCAAGGCGCACGCGCTTGGCGATAACGCTTAACTTCTCACCAATGATGATCATGGCTGAATCTTCTCCTCCTTAAAATACAAACGGTCATTTCTGATGCGGCCCTTGCAGGCTCTTTCACAGAGGCCGCCCGAAAGGGAAGCCGGATACCTCGATGCCCCGCAGCACAGAAGCTAAAGTTGCGAATGATAACACAAAACATGAAACCGCGTAAACACGGGTTGAGCACGGTTTGAAACACTATTTTCGTAAACATCCGATGATGCCAGCCGCTACGCCCATGGAGATGCCGCCCGCCAAAAGCACAGCCGTAAACAGAGCATTGTAGAAAACAGGCGATGCCGATGCGGCTGAGTAGTCGGTCATCATGTTTACCGCCACAGCCGCCGTAACAGCCGAAACACCGATGGAGGCGGCTATTCTCCTCCTTGCGACAAACCGCGCGGCTGCGGCCTCGCCGTGGTTGAAGGCCGATGAAATATATGCCGCAACAGTACCCAGATACGATCCCGCCACGACATCTAGCGGAAAATGCGCGCCCACATATATGCGCGACAAGCCGCCAGCAACCGCAAGCGCGTACAGCGGCAGCGCCTTCGCCCCCCACCACAGCCGGGCAAGCGCGGCCACTCCGAATATCGTGGCGGTGTGGCCCGACGGAAAGCTTCTGAATCGCAGTTTCTCGCCAACCACGCGGACGTCTTCCAGAAGCGTGAGCGGCCTTGGGTGCTGAATCATCTGCTTGACAGCCCATATCAGTATCGAAACAACAATGAGGAGTCTGATTCCGGCCATTCCCTTTTCGGGTTTCCATATCAACATGAACGAAAACACGAAAAACCAGAGATAGCCGTCTGAAATCTGCGTGGCGGTATCGAAAAAAATGTCGGCCAAATGGCCGAGGTCTGTGTTGATGAAGCGGAACAGACGGACATTGAACGAATAGGCAAGTGCGGCGAAAGCCGCGAAAACCAGATGGAATATCACGGCGTTGCGAGATAAATCAGGCTTCATTCCGGAATCAGCTCGCGAAAGCTTTCGATAGACTCAAACTCCTCGGAATGCTTCACCGGCCTCGACGAATTCGCGCCGGCCTTGAACACCACGCGCCGTATGCCGTACAGACGGGCGGTTCGCAGCACCGCTTCCGTATCGTCAACCAGAATCGAATGCTCGCGGTAATCCGCCCCCAGCCTGCCTTCAAGCCTCTGCCAGAAGGCGATGTCTTCCTTTGCCGCGCCCAAGTCGAGCGATGGCGCAACGAGGTCGAAACAGCCGTGCAGTTCGGTTTTTTCCAGCTTCACGTCGAGCGCCTTGAAGTGCGCGTTGGTTACAAGCGCGATGGTTTTGCCCTGCCGCCGCATTTCGCCCAGAAACTCGCGAACGTGGGGATGAACCTCGATGAGATGCCGCATCTGGAACTTCAGCGCGGGGATGTCGATGCCGAGGTTGTCGCTCCAGTAATCGAGGTCTGTCCAGCGGAGGTTTCCCTCCTCGTGCTTGAACCGGGAAAGAAGCTCCGTATGCGCCTCGGCGAAGGTTATGCCGTTGCGCTCGGCGAATATCTCAGGCAGCAGATGCTCCCAGAAATAGTCGTCGAAATGCCGGTCCAGCAGCGTGCCGTCAAGGTCGAGCAGAATGAAGCGGATGTCGTTATCGATTGTCATGGGCGGATAGTATTATAGCCAAATCATCAGTCTGATGGACGGGCTGTTGTGACGGGCCGGGCAGAACCGGTTTATAATTGACCAGGCAGATGACAGACACCAACGACCCGAAACGTCTGATAGCAATCGGCGACATCCACGGCGAGTTCAGGCTTCTTGTGGAGCTTATCGAACGCCGGATTGTTTTCGATCCGTCGTCCGACAGGCTGGTGTTCCTTGGCGACTACATCGATCGCGGCCCTGACAGCAGGCAGGTTGTGGAGTATGTTTCGAAGCTGAAGAAGGCCCATCCGGCCTCGCTGGTTCTGCTTGCCGGAAACCACGAAAGCATGGCCGCCGACGCGTTATACATGGCAAATCCCCTCGATAACCGCATGTGGCTGTCAAACGGAGGGCGGGCAACCCTGGATTCCTACGGCTCAGCCGGCCGTGCCGCCAAGACGCTTCTGCCGTTCATCGAATCGCTTCTGACATGGTACGAGACAGACACCCACATCTTCGTTCACGCCGGAGTGGATCAGTTCATGTCGCTTGCGGAGATGCCGGACGAAGTGATTCTATGGTCGCGCACTTTGTGTCCGCATAAGTCGGGGCGCGTTGTCATAATCGGCCATACGGTACATGAGCGCGTGATGGACTACGGCGGGCTTGTGGCGGTGGACACCGGCGCATATATGACCGGGCTGCTGTCGGCGTATGACGTGTTTGCCAAAACTGTTTATACCGCCGCGTCGGGACGATAGCCGGTTCTTCATCAACCGGCATATGTTCCCCCTCCGCGTGGTTATGACGCACAATCCGCCGATAGGGTACAATTCGCCTGAGCAGTTCCAGAGCAAGGAGATTGGCTATGCCGTTTTTTGGCGAAGTTTTTTCCAGCGAGATAACAAATAAGCCTGTTCTCGACCCCAGTGGCGAGGATTTGGGCAAGGTGCGCGATCTCATTGTTGTGAAGGGCGACCCGCTGCCGAAGGTCTCCGCCCTGATCGTGGAGCGCAAGAAGAAGCGCTATCACATTCCGTGGGAACGCCTGAGCCTGTTCAATAAAAAGATAATTTCCTCGTCGCTCTTCAAGGGCGATCTCCAGCTTTACGTGGAACACGACGAGGATCTGCTGGTAAACCGCGACCTTCTCGACCGCCAGATCGTGGACGCTAACGGAGCCAGGGTGGTGCGCGTGAACGACGTGAAACTGGAAGGCTACAACAGCGAGGCGGTGCTTCTGGCGGTGGATGTCGGAATGCGCGGCCTTCTGCGGCGGCTCGGAATAGAGCGCGGAAGCGAGGAATTCCTTGGATTCTTCAAGACAAGCCTGTCGCACAACCTTATAAGCTGGAACTACATCCAGACCCTCCGGCCAAAGCTCGACCAGATATCGCTAACCGTGCCGCGGCAGATGCTGGCCGATCTGCATCCGGCCGACATAGCCGACATCATCAGCCAGGTTTCGCGCGAAGAGGGCGCGCACCTGATGAAAGACCTCGACGTTGAAACCGCCGCCGAAACGCTTTCGGAGCTGAAGCCCGAAATGCAGGCCGACATCATAAACGCCATGGATACCGAGAAGGCGGCCGACATCATCGAGGAGATGCCGCCGGACGAGGCGGCCGACATCATAGGCGACCTGCCCTCCGAGAAGGCGAAGGAACTGCTTGAAAACATAGAGAAAGAAGACGCCGAGGACATTCAGGAGCTGCTCGGCCACGAAGAGGGAACCGCGGGCGGCCTGATGACGAACGACTACATCGCCTATCCGCCCGATCTCACGGTGGAGGAGGCGACTCAGCGTTTCCGCACCGACGCGCGTCATGTGGAGACGATCTTTTACATCTATATCGTGGATCAGGACGAGAAGCTGATGGGCGTGACCTCGCTGCGGGAGCTTCTTCTGGCCGGAGCCGACTGCCTGATGGCCGACATCATGGAGACGAACGTGAAGTCCGTCGCGCCCGGCGACGACGAGATGGCGGTGGCCGAAATAGTGTCGAAGTACAACGTGCTTGCCATTCCGGTGGTTGACGAAAACGGCTACATGCACGGCATCGTGACGGTTGACGACATCATCGACGTTCTTCTGCCGCCGTCGGCCAAGCGAAAGAGGCGCAAGGTATGACGCGCTGGCGGAAGGTTCTCTATTTCCTGTCGGTGATGGGGCCGGGCATCATTACGGCCAACATCGACAACGATGCAAGCGGCATAACCACATATTCCGTCGCGGGCGCGCATTTCGGCTACGGACTGCTCTGGACGCTTATTCCCACAACCGTGGCGCTTGTGGTCATACAGGAGATGATCGCCCGCATGGGAGTGGTCACGGGCAAGGGCCTCTCCGATCTGATACGCGAAAACTACGGTGTGAAATCGACGTTTTTCATGATGATCGCGCTTTTCTTGGCGAACCTCGGCACAACCGTGTCGGACTTCGCCGGGCTTGCGGCCAGCATGGAGATTCTGGGCATGAGCAAGTACGCGGCCGTGCCGCTTGGCGCGCTTGCCATCTGGATGCTGGTTACGCGCGGAAGCTACGGCCTCGTGGAACGGATTCTGCTGTTCGCCTGCCTGCTTTATTTCGGCTATGTGATTTCCGGAGTGCTTGCGCGGCCGCACTGGCCGGAGGTTTTCAGGCGCGCGGTTGTTCCCGAATTCAGGTGGGACAGCGAATACATCTATCTGAGCATCGCCATCATCGGCACCACGATCACGCCGTGGATGCAGTTCTATCTTCAGTCGTCCATCGCCGATAAAGGCATCCGCAAGGAAAATTACAGCGCGTCGCGCCTCGACGTGATCATCGGATGCAGCATTACCGACATAATCGCGTTCTTCATAATCGTGACCTGCGCCACAACGCTTTTCTCGGCGGGCATACGCATAAACGAGGCGGCCGAGGCGGCCGACGCGCTCCGCCCGCTGGCCGGCGACTACGCCGCCATGATCTTTGCGATAAGCCTCGCCAACGCCTCGCTGCTTGGGGCGATCATCGTGCCGCTTGCAACCGCCTACTACATCTGCGAGGCGATGGGATGGGAGCGCGGCGTGAACAAGAGCTTTCAGGAAGCGCCGGAATTCATGTGGATATACACGGTCACGATTGTGGTGTCCGCGCTTCTGGTGCTCATCCCGAACGCGCCGCTTGTCTTCATGATGGTGTTTTCGGCGGTGATGAACGGCCTGCTGCTTCCGTTTGTGCTTGTTTACGCCATATCGCTCGTGAACAACCGGGCGCTCATGGGCGAATATGTCAACAGCCGGAGTTATAATTACATCTCGTGGGGCACTGTGGCCGTGATAATAGTGCTTACGGCATTTCTGCTTGTAACCACCGTGATGCCGGCGGGGATATGACCGCACGAAAGGATTTTGCATGGCGCTTGCAACCGATGTAATGCTCGATGAGATCACGCGTGTCATCGTCAATCTGATCGATCCGGAACAAGTCATTCTGTTTGGTTCATACGCAAGTGGAGCCGCGCGGGACGACTCGGATATTGACCTGCTCATAGTGGACGGCGGCACATTCGACGAACGGCGCAGCCGCCGGGCCGTCAAGGGGCGAATTTGGCGTGAGCTCGCCCGGTTTCCCGTCCCGAAAGATATTCTCCTTTATACTCCCGAAGAAATTGCCATGTGGCGCGAATCGCGAAATCATGTGATTGCCCATGCACTTAGAGAGGGCAGGATCGTTTATGACAGACATTGAGCACGCCGGACAGTTGCTTCGACTGGCCGAACGCGATCTCATCGCAATGGTAATCCGGCAAACGTAGGTTCAAATGAAAAAAATACCTATCATCGTCTCGCTCGTCGTCCTTGCCGCCGTCGCCGCATTTTTCATCTTCCGCGATAAAAACGACGCGCCGAAATACCGCACGGCGCGGATAACGCGGGGCGACATCGTGGAGGCCGTGACCGCGAGCGGCTCGGTGAACGCCGTCACCACCGTGCAGGTCGGCACACAGGTTTCGGGCGTTGTAAAGGAAATAGCGATCGACTTCAACTCGCAGGTGAAAAAGGGGCAGGTAATAGCCCGGATCGACCCCGCGCCGTTTCAGTCGAAGGTGGATGAGGCGAGGGCAAACAGGCTTGCCGCCGAGGCGAATCTGGAAAAAGCCCGCGCGTCGCTTGCCGACGCCGAGCGAAATCTTGCGCGCACCAGTGAGCTGTTCGAAAAGAACCTCACGCCGCAGTCGGCGCTCGACACGGCGGAAACCTCCGCCCGGATGGCGCGGGCGCAGGTTGGCGTGGCGGCGGCCGGAATCGAACAGGCGCGGGCCGCGCTTTCGGTCGCGGAAACCAATCTTGGCTACACGAACATCGCATCGCCGGTTGACGGCATAGTTATCAACCGCAATGTTGACGTTGGCCAGACCGTGGCGGCCAGCTTCCAGACTCCGACGCTTTTCACCATCGCGCAGGATCTTACAAAAATGCAGATCGACAGCAACGTGGCCGAGGCCGACATTGGGCGGGTGATCGCGGGGCAGGAGGTTGAATTTACTGTTGACGCATGGCCCGGAACCACGTTCAAGGGCGCGGTTTTGCAGGTCAGGAACGCGCCGATCACGGTTCAGAACGTCGTCAGCTACGACGTCGTGGTGAAAGTGGCCAATCCGGAGTTGAAGCTGAAGCCCGGCATGACCGCCAACGTGTCGGTGATAATAGCCAGGCACGGCAACGTCATGAAGATACCGAATGCCGCGCTCCGGTTCAAGCCGAAGGAGATGCCTGAAAGCCGCAAGATGCCGGGCGGCGACCAGCCGAAAGGCCCTTCAGTCTGGACGCTTACCGCCGGGAAGGCAAACGGCAAGCCGAAGCGGACAAGCGTGAAAACCGGCGCGACCGACGGAAGCTTCACCGAACTGGTTTCGGGCGAAATCGCGGAAGGCGCGGAGGTTATAGTCGAGGCACAAGCGGCGGCCAAAGACCAGCAGAACGCGGCGATGCGCGGCCCGCGCATGTTCTGATGCCGCTTATAGAGGTTTCGGGCGTAACCAGGGTGTATCGCCTTGGCGATATTAACGTCAACGCCCTTGCCGGTGTTTCGCTCTTGATCGAGCACGGCGAGTTCATCGCCATCATGGGGCCGTCCGGCTCGGGAAAATCCACCTTCATGAACATGCTTGGCTGCCTCGACCGTCCGACATCCGGGACATATCTTCTCGACGGCGTCGATGTGGGAAAACTGGAGCGCGACCGGCTTGCCGCCATTCGCAACACCAAAACCGGATTCGTGTTTCAGGGCTTCAACCTTCTGCCTCGCACATCGGCGCTCGAAAACGTTGAACTTCCGATGGTTTACGCCGGAGTGCCCACTGATGAGCGGCGCGGGCGGGCAATAGACGCGCTTCGTAAAGTGGGGCTTGAGGGCCGGGAGAATCATCACCCGAACCAGCTTTCGGGCGGCCAGCAGCAGCGCGTGGCGGTTGCCCGCGCGATCGTGAACAACGCGCCGGTCATCTTCGCCGACGAGCCGACCGGCAACCTCGACACTAAAACAAGCGCGGAGATCATGGAGCTTTTCGTCAGCCTGAACCGCGATTCCGGCATTACGGTCATTCTGGTCACGCACGAACCCGACATCGCCGCATACGCAAACCGGGTGATCCGGTTCCGCGACGGCCTTGTGGCATCCGACGAGCGCCGGGAGCGTGCCGCATGATCGACGTTCCGTCAACCGTCCGGATATCGCTTCGCGCCCTTCGGGTAAACAAGATGCGCTCGGCGCTCACGATGCTCGGCATCGTTATCGGCGTTGGGGCCGTGATAGCCATGCTCGCTGTCGGCGACGGCGCGCGCACGCAGATAGCCGACCAGATTTCGAGCATGGGAAGCAACCTCATAATGGTGGTTCCCGGCGCAACAACCGCCGGAGGCGTGCGGATGGGCGCGGGCAGCCAGCCCACGCTCTCGATGGGCGACACCGAGGCGATCGCGCGCGAATGCCCGGCTGTGGCTTACGTGGCTCCGATTCATAGCGGCGTGGCGCAGGCGGTGTACGAAAACAGGAACTGGTCAACCGGCGTGAGCGGCACAACCGGCGACATGATTGCGGTGCGCGACTGGCGGCTTGCCTCCGGCAGGCCGATCACGCCGGAAGACGTCCGGGCCGCTGCGAAGGTCTGCCTTCCTGGTCAAACCGTAATCGAAAACCTGTTTGGAGGAATCGATCCGCTTGGTAAAATCATCCGGATCAAGAATATTCCCTTTACCGTTATCGGAACGCTGGAGACCAAGGGTCAGTCGCCGATGGGTCAGGATCAGGACGACGTCATCATGGTCCCGGTGACCACCGCGCAGAAGAAGCTCTTCGGCACGGCGTTTCCCGGCATGGTGCGCATGATAATGGTTAAGGCCAAAAGCGCGGAAGAGCTTCCGGACGCCGAGCGACAGATAGCCGAGCTGCTTCGGCAGCGGCATCGCATCGGAGCCAGACAGGAAGACGACTTCACGGTGCGAAACCTCACTCAGGCGATGCAGGCGGCGGAGCAGTCCACGAAGGTGATGACGATGCTGCTTGGCGCGATTGCCTCCGTGTCGCTTCTGGTTGGCGGTATAGGAATCATGAACATCATGCTGGTGTCTGTCACCGAGCGCACGCGCGAAATCGGCATCCGCATGGCGGTGGGCGCGAAAACGTGGGACATACGGCTTCAGTTCATGATCGAGGCCCTCACGCTTTCGCTTATCGGCGGGGTCACGGGAATCGTGCTTGGCATCTCTGGCTCATACGCAATATCGGCCATCGCGGGCTGGCCTGCCAACGTGTCGGCGCTATCGGTTGCGCTGTCGTTCTGCTTTTCGGGGTTCGTGGGAATATTCTTCGGTTTCTATCCGGCCTGGAAGGCCTCCCTGTTGGATCCGATTGAAGCGCTGAGGTATGAGTAGGCAACCGCTCCCGCCGCTTCTTACGGATATTTACGACCGCCTTTTCGCCCGGTTCGGCCCTCAGCACTGGTGGCCGGGCGAAACTCCGTTCGAGATTGCAATCGGCGCGATTCTGACGCAGAACACCAACTGGCGCAATGTTGAGCGGGCGATAGCCAACTTGAAGCAGGCCGGTATGCTGTCGGCTGATGGAATTCTGGATGTTAACGAGAACGCTCTGGCCGAGTTGATCAGGCCGTCAGGCTATTTCAGGCAGAAGGCGGCGCGCCTCAAGATATTCTGCCGTTTTCTGGGTGACAATTTCGGCGGCGAGATCGGGCGCATGGCCGACTTCGATATTCATACGCTTCGCAGAAAACTGTTGTCCGTCAATGGCATAGGCCCGGAAACAGCTGACTCGATCATTCTGTACGCAGCCGGAAAGCCGGTGTTCGTTATCGACGCATACACAAAGCGGGTGCTTTTGCGCCACGGCATAATCGATGCAAAGGCCGGTTATCATCATATGCAGGAGCTTTTTCACGCGAATATCGAGCACGACGAACGGCTTTTCAACGAATATCACGCGCTGTTCGTTCGGCTCTGCAAGGAGCATTGCATGAAAAAGCCGCAGTGCGGCGGCTGCCCGCTTCAGTCGATCGATCACGCCCCTTCCATGTCATTTTCAAATCAATAGTTGCATAACTCCACACAAACTTAAGGGGAGGGGGCGCGGCAGCTCCGGAGGGGTTATAAACGTTTAAGCCGGAATGAAACCGTTTCATGCAAAGAAATCCACCTTCCGGCCCAAGCCGGCGCGGCTCGATATGGCGGTCATTCCCTGCCCAAGACGGTTGTAGGCCAGAAGATATTCAGGATCTAGATATTCAGGATCTGGCGCGCGATCCGTAACGCTTGCCCTCTCCCTGCGAAAGCGGGTTGAAGCGGGATCCGGTTCAACCTCCACAACCCGCCTTCCACGCGCGGACAATTGTGGCGCGGCGGCGGAATCGGCTCGCAATGCCGGGCGCGAAGCGTCGGCTTCGCCCCTGGCAACGGCAAGACGGTAGTCCGGATATGGAGGAACTACCCGGTTATTGTTAACAGCGGTCATCCAACCTGCCACGAAAAGGCCGCGTTAAAGCTTTGACCAAATACTACGGTAGCAGGCTAATGACCAACCGTCAAGGGCGTGACTCGGTGTGTTATATGGCGCAGCGTGTGCGCCATTGAAGCGGCAAACCCGGATAGCGAATCGTCGCGCGCGCCGAAAATTATCCAGGTGTCCGATGAATATATCTTGCCGATAAGTGCTTCACGATTTTCGACCGTCTCCGCGTTTCGCCCGCGCTTTCGGATAGGCCCGGCAAGATCCTCGCTCGAAATGCTCATGTCCGTTGTTCCGCCCGCGTAAAGGATCGGAAGCAGGAAAAGCCTGTCGCCGTTGCGAAGATGCGTTGAAAACGTGTCGATGTAGCCGTCGCGCATCAGCCTTGTGGGGCCGAAACCGTGCGGCTGGAAAACATAGCAGACGTTTTCGCGCATGGCGGCCACGGTTTTCATCAGCGCCGCTATCTTGTCGGGGTTGTGGGCGTAGTCGTCAACCACGAGGCGTCCGTTTTCGTTAAGGTGAATGTCGAAACGCCGCTCGATTCCGCTGAATTCGGCAAGCGCCGGAGCCGCCTGATCGGGCGACACCCCAAGCGCTCGAAGCGCCGAAAGCGCCGAAAGCGCGTTGTAAACGTTATGAATTCCGGGAAGCGAAATTCGAAGCTGCACGCCGCCCACCGTAAACGCCGCGCCGAAACCCTCCGGCGCGACGTTTTCGGCCCGGACATCGCACGGGGAGTCTATTCCGAATGTCATGACGCTTCCGGATGTCTTCACGTTTCGCAGCCACGGATCGTCGGCGTTTACGATGATCGTCTCCCGCGTCTGTCCGGCGAGCATCGAAAACATCACGGTTGTGTCCTCTATTTTGTGATGATCGAGCGACAGGTTTGAAATGAGCGAGATTGACGGATGATACCTCACAATGCTTCCGTCGGACTCGCAGGCCTCCGCAACCAGCAGGTTCGACTGTCCGGTGACGGCATTTCCGGGGTTCGATTCCGTGCGAAACTGCTTTACTTTTCCGCCGCCGATGAAGTTCGGGCGCAAGCCAAGGCGGTGCATGACAAAGGCAAGCATTCCGGAGATTGTCGATTTTCCGCTGGTTCCGGCTATCGCGATGCTTCGGTGGCTGTTCACTATTCCGGCCAGGAAATCGGGCCTTAGGATTTTTCGCACACCCGTTTCCGCCACGCGCCTGGCGTCCGGGTTGTCCGGCTCAACCGCTGTGCTGAAAACCGCCAGATTGAAGGATTCATCGATGCCGGAGCCGTCCTGCGGCGTCATGGCAACGCCCTTGGCCGCGAGCATCCGGAAGACGGCGCGGTCGGGGTGGCGGTCGAACTCGCGGTCGGAGCCGAAAACGCGTGCGCCGCGCTCAGCTGCGAACGCGGCAAGGGCCGACATGCCGCTTCCGCCTATTCCGGAGAAGAATATCTTCAAGCCGGCGGGGCTAAGGAATTTATCGTTTGAGTTCTGTGGCATTGCGTGAAAAGTATAAACGGTTGTAAGGCGGAAAGCCAATCCGAAACGCCTTCGTATAACGTCCATGCGGAATCACTTTCATCATGACACCTCCGTCGTTCTACGTTATCCGACTGTGGTGTCCATTTTTTCCATCCTGCATCACTCTCGCTCAGTCATTTTGCTTGCAGTCCTGTCATGCCCCTTGCAAAGAGTGCCTTCATGATCCTTTGTCTTCGCACGGAACATTCCGGCACGGGCAAGGGTCCGCTTCAAGCATGTTGCTACGCTCCGGCAGCGCCTACGTCTTCGCACCACGCATCAAGCTCATTCCAGGGGCCAAGCTGCATGCCTTCGCTCCTCCAATGCTTGTCCTTCGCCTTGCAGAGCTTCCGCTACGCTTTCAGCAAGCCTTGGCCAAGCGCCCGATACTTATTTACTTTCACTATGGATATAGCTGATAATTTATGCTGTGAGGGGTATGAACTATAAAGAAAATAATGTAATTTTCAGGATGCGCTAAAATGGCCAAGCTTGAGGATCTGACTCGCGGGGCCTCTGTTAAAGGGATACTGCCGGATTCTCTCATTACAGTTGTTGATGTCAAATGGCATGGCTCTGCTGTAGTTGAACTCACCTATAAAGATGCCTCCGGTCGTCTCGGTCAGGAACTGCTTTACCGTGATCGTGAACCCACTATCGAGATCGTTTCCGTTGGAAGGCCCTGGAGCTTCGACGGTGACGGCGGCCTTCTAAGGCTCGTATCCGAGGCCTACAGAATCCGCTTGGCCTATCTTTTCGATCCCTTGCTTGCTGTTCACACATCACTGGTTGATCCGCTTCCTCATCAGATCACCGCTGTCTATGGCGAAATGCTTACAAGACAGCCTCTGCGTTTTTTGCTTGCCGATGATCCCGGCGCAGGAAAGACGATCATGGCAGGGCTTCTTATCAAAGAACTCCTGATCCGTGGAGATATCCATAGATGCCTTATCGTCTGTCCCGGCAATCTTGTTGAGCAATGGCAGGATGAACTCGACCGCCGTTTCGGTCTCCCCTTTGAGATCATGACGAATGACAAGATCGAGTCGGCCCGCTCCGGCAACTGGTTTCTTGAGAATCCGCTTGCGATCTGCCGTCTCGATAAGCTCAGCAGGGATGAGGACATTCAGGCCAAGCTTGAGCAGACAGACTGGGACCTCGTTGTGTGTGACGAGGCACATAAGATGTCGGCGACCTATTTCAGCGGAGAGGTCAAATATACAAAGCGCTACAGATTAGGTCAGCTCCTTTCCCGGATCACCCGCCACTTCCTCCTGATGACGGCAACGCCTCACAATGGGAAGGAAGAAGACTTTCAGCTTTTCATGGCCTTAATTGACGGCGACCGTTTTGAAGGCAAGTTCCGTGACGGTGTGCATGTCATGGATACATCGGACATCATGCGGCGTCTTGTAAAGGAGCAGTTGCTTAAGTTTGACGGCACGCCTCTTTTCCCTGAACGCCTTGCCTATACCGTCAACTACAACCTTTCGGATGAAGAGGCGCACCTATACAGTCAGGTTACCGATTATGTCCGGCAGGAGTTCAACAGGGCGGACGCACTCGAAAGCGAAGGCCGCAGAGGCACGGTAGGATTTGCCTTGACGATCCTGCAGCGCAGGCTTGCGTCATCTCCGGAGGCGATCTATCAGTCTTTGAGAAGACGCCGCGAACGTCTCGAAGCACGTCTCAAAGAAGAAAGGTTATTGAAGCGTGGCGCAGAGGCACGGATAACACCCCCCTTTGATCCCCCCTTGCTAAGGGGGGAATTAGAAAAGGCGCTCTCGACGGATGATCTTGAGGATATCGAGGACGCTCCAGATGTAGAGATAGAGAATACCGAAGAAGAGGTTGTTGACCAGGCAACCGCTGCCAGGACCATTGCAGAGCTTGAAGCAGAGATTTCTACGCTCAAAAATCTGGAGGGCCTTGCGCTCAACGTCAAGAGACTGGGAACAGATAAGAAATGGGAAGAGCTCTCAAAGCTCCTTCAAAATAATGCAGAGATGTTCGATTCAAGGGGCCACCGCCGCAAGCTCATCATCTTTACAGAGCACCGCGACACGCTCAACTATCTTACAGAGCGCATTCGTGCGCTTCTCGGTCGGCATGAGTCTGTTGTCAACATCCAGGGCAACATGGGCCGGGAAGAGCGCAAAAAGGCGCAGGAGTCGTTTACTCAGGACAAAGAGGTTCGGATACTGGTTGCTACTGATGCAGCCGGCGAAGGCATCAATCTGCAGCGGGCACACCTGATGGTGAATTACGACCTTCCCTGGAACCCGAACCGGCTGGAACAGAGATTCGGACGTATCCACAGGATCGGGCAGACAGAGGTCTGTCATCTCTGGAACCTTGTTGCAGCTGAGACCAGAGAGGGAGAGGTCTTTACCCGCCTCTTTGAAAAGATCGAGGAAGAGCGCAGGTCTTTAGGTGGACAGGTGTTCGACATCTTAGGCAAAGTCACCTTCGAGAATCGGCCCCTCAGGGACCTCCTGATCGAGGCGATCCGTTACGGTGACAGGCCCGATGTCAGGGAACGAATTAATCAGGTCGTTGATAGCGCTCTGGACCATGAGAGGCTTCGTCAGCTTGTCGAAGAGCGCGCCCTTGCCCGTGATTCGATGGATTCGACCCGCGTTCGGCAGATTCGGGAAGATATGGAGCGAGCAGACGCACGGCGGTTACAGCCGCATTTCATCGAGGCCTTTTTCATCGAGGCTTTCAAGCTCCTGGGCGGAAGCATACGTGAGCGGGAGACGAGACGATATGAGATCACGCATGTCCCTTCTGTTATCCGGAGCCGGGACCGGTCCATTGGCAGAAGAGAACCGGTCTTGCCGCGCTATGAGAGAATCACTTTTGAAAAGAACCTTATCGGCATACCGGGGAAACCGCCGGCTGCATTTATCTGTCTAGGGCACCCTTTGCTCGATGCAACGATAGACTTAATATTGGAACGGTATCGTGACCTTCTCAAACGCGGGGCGGTTCTCGTTGACCCGGTTGATCAGGGAGAGGACATACGAGCACTCTTTTATCTTGAACATGGGATACAGGACGCCCGGACGGATCGTTTCGGCAACCGACGCATAGTATCACGGCAGATGCACTTTATGGAGATCGACAAGAACGCTGATACCCACATGGCCGGTTATGCGCCTTACCTCGATTACCGACCTCTCACAGCCGAAGAACATAACCGGATTGAGTCCTTACTTGCTCAGGATTGGCTGACCACCGACCTTGAGCCGAAGGTACTTTCCTTTGCGGTCTCTCAGCTCGTGCCGCGTCATTTCGACGAAGTGAAAAGAAATAAGGAAGAGCTTGTGCTGAAGACCGTCGCTGCAGTGAAAGACAGACTGACCAAAGAGATCAATTACTGGGACCACAGAGCAAATGAGTTGAAAGCGCAGGAACTCGCAGGCCGCGTGAACGCCCGTATCAATTCAGGTAAGGCCCGGCAGAGGGCAGATGAGCTTGAAGTCCGCCTGCAGAAACGGCTTGAGGAGCTTGAGCCGGAGCGCAGGCTTTCACCTCTTCCCCCGGTTGTCATGGGAGGCGCATTGATTGTTCCAGCCGGGTTACTGTCTCATCTTAAGGGTGAGCAGGAAGCAGAACCGGATACCTTTGCACGGGAGACAGCGCGGATCGAAAAGATAGCGATGAACGCCATCATGGAGCTTGAGCGCCAGCTCGGATATGAGCCCCGCGATGTAAGCGCTCAGAAATGCGGATATGACATTGAATCGAGGATACCGGATAAGGGCTGTCTCCGGTTCATAGAAGTAAAGGGCAGGATCACCGGGGCAAAAACGGTCACTGTCACCAAGAATGAAATACTGACCGCCCTTAACAAACCTCATGACTTTATCCTCGCTATTGTGGAAGTGGATGGAGACAAAAGCGTCCCGCGCTATGTCCGGCGTCCTTTCAGGCGTGAACCCGACTTCGGCGTGACCAGCGTCAACTATGACCTGGGCGAACTTCTGGCAAAGGCAGAGGAACCCATATAAATAATATCGATAGTGCTATAATGCAACCAAGTTGATATCGATGGAGGTAAAGTATGAAAGCTACGATTTCTCCCAAATACCAGGTTGTAATACCGCGTGAGCTTAGGGAAAACCTACATCTCAGGCCGGGTGAAAAGGTTGAGTTTCTGCAATACGAAAACAGGATCGAGATGATACCGGTCAGGGACATAAAGAAGATGCGCGGTTTTCTCAAAGGGATTGATACTACGGTTGAGAGAGAAAAGGACAGGGTATGAACCTCGTCGATTCCTGCGGATGGCTTGAGTACCTTGCCGACGGACCGAACGCCGGTTTTTTTGCCGGCTCGCTCGAAAATCAGGAAAAGCTCCTTGTGCCGACTGTCTGCATAACCGAAGTATTCAAGCGTGTGCTTCAGCAGCGAGGTGAGGATGCAGCGCTCCATGCGGCAGCACTCATGCAGCAGGGAAATGTCGTGGGACTGGACAGCGCCATAGCTATTGAGGCGGCCAGGTTGGGATATAAGCACAATATCCCGCTTGCTGATGGAATTATCCTGGCGACTGGATACATGCACAAAGCTGTTATCTGGACGCAGGATGCGGACTTTAAGGGTTTGAGAGATGTCAAATATAAGGAAAAGGGTAAATGAACAAAACAACCAATGAGTTTGAGACTGTAGCCTCTCTGTATGAGATAGGGAATATTCTTTTCAAAGATTCAAGGGACATAACCCGGGATGAAGCTGTTGTTATGCACAACTATTTCAAAAGGAAATACACAAAAGCATAAGAACAGAGGCAACCCATATAGTGATAGACCCCGATATGACAGACAAAGAGCATATCAAGAAAGAACTGAGAAAGCTTTTCAGGAGCATGGATTTCGTCAGCAATAAATTTCTGGTTCTTCCGTAAATCGCGTGTGAAAAACAATTGAGTTCCGTTAGAATTGCAGGCATGAAAGACACGGACTTATACAAGCAGATACTCGGAATAGGGCCTCCCTGGTATGTGGAGGGTGTGAAGCT
>Ga0233425_10005634_pt1 | contig 19539 bp, 7 predicted proteins | sample Watercolumn_Towu_2_FD_181712 | JGI IMG/M metagenome (GOLD analysis project Ga0233425, IMG submission 181712) | Freshwater microbial communities from Lake Towuti, South Sulawesi, Indonesia - Watercolumn_Towuti2014_140_MG | ecosystem: Environmental > Aquatic > Freshwater > Lake | place: Indonesia... | reverse complement strand
TTGGTTGCCTTTTTGGTTTTACTGGGGGCCTGGGCTAGAACGGAGGTTTTGTTTCAACGCCAAATAAAAGTCCTGATCAATGCCGTCCAACGTCTGACTTCCGGTGACTTGACCGTCCGCACCAATATCCAAAGCGGAGCGGACGAAGTCAAGCTCCTGGGCTACCATTTTGACCGTCTGACCGAGACCTTAAAACAAGAGGAAGTTGAACACAGTCGTTCGGAAGAAAGACTGAAGCGCAGTGCGGGTGAGGAGGCCAGTTTAGGGGCCTTGAGTGGGGCCTTACAGGGCAAGTTAACCATCAGTGAAGCCTCTGAAAAGGCTCTGATTTCAATAGCCCAGTTCCTGGGGGCCTCTATGGGCACCCTCTTTGTTCTGGAGGAAGACGGTCTGTTCCATCGCCGGGCTGCTTATGCCCTCCCCACGACCATGATTTCTTTAACCACAATTCCTGTCGGCAGCGGCAGCATCGGTCTGGCGGCCCGCTCCCGGCAGATGGTCATTACCAAACCGAACAACCAGGCCTGGGAACTGGCCTACGGCTTCGGTGAGATGACGCCTCGCCAGGTGATCACCTTCCCTCTGATCGCCAATGATATTCTGACCGGTGTCCTGGAACTCTGTTTTTTTAACCAACTTTCCGAAGACCAGACCCATTGGCTCTCCAAGGCCTCTGAGATTACGGCTACGGCCCTGCGTTTTGCCCGGGAGGGGCGGGAGAGGGAACTGGCCGAACAAGCCCTGAGAGAGAGAGAGCATGATTTCCGAACCCTGTTTGAATGTTCCCCTATCGGACTGACCCATAAAAGTGCCGACGGGGTGATTCTGGATTGCAATGAGGAATATCTAAAGCAGGTAGGGGCTTCCAGGGAGAAAATGATCGGCTTTAATGTTTTGGATCAGGGCAATGATCCGCTCATGATCGAAATGACCCGAAGAGGTATCAACGGAGAACGGGTGGAATATGAAACCTCTTTCACCTCCATCATCAGCGGTCAGACCCTCGATTGGCATGTGATTATCAACCCGGTCAATCCCGGCCAATCACCGACCGATATCATTACCGCTCATGAAGATATCTCCGCCCGTAAGCAGGCGGAAGAAGAAGTTCGTCAACGTAACGCCGAACTGGAAACGTTCAATCAGGCTATGATCGGACGGGAATCGCGGGTCATCGAGCTCAAAGAGGAAATCAATGCCTTGTGTGCCCGGCTGGGCGCCCCCCCCGCCTATCCCCCGGTTTGGGAAGATTCGGAAGAGGGGCTTCCAAAAGAGGGGAAGAGGTGAGGATGGAAAAGGTCGAACAACATCGCAGGGCATCACTGAACCTGAAGCGCTATGCCTGGATCCTGGCCGTGGTTTGGACGGTCCTTTTAGCCGGCTCGGCCTCTTGGAATTGGTTTCAGACGGAAGAGAAGATTAAGCAGATCGCCCTGGTCCAGGCCAAGTATGCCTATAAGAAAACACTGGCCCTGCGCCGCTGGAATGCCTCTCATGGGACCGTCTATGTGCCGGTGAGCCCGGCTACGCCATCCAATCTCTACTTGGAACACCTTCCGGAACGGGACATCTCCTCCCCTTCGGGAAAACGGCTGACCATGATCAACCCGGCCTATATGACCCGCCAGCTTTTTGAACTGCTGCAAAAGGATTTCGGCATCCTCGGCCACATCACCAGCCTCAACCCCATCCGCCCCCAAAATGCCCCTGATCCCTGGGAAAAGGAGGCCCTGAAATCCTTTGAACAGGGCCGGACCGAATATGCTTCCATATCCATGATCGGTGGGCAGATTTACCTGCGCCATATGCAGCCGCTAAGGACGGAAAAGTCCTGCCTGACCTGCCACGCCACTCAAGGGTATAAAGAGGGGCAGATTCGTGGGGGTATCAGCGTTTCCATTCCCCTGGCCCCATTGCAGGCCATAGAATATTCCAACAGGAATCGGATTCTGGCCATGCATGGCCTCTTGTGGGGCCTCGGTTGCCTAGGACTCTTTTTAGGTGCCAGGCACCTCAGGCGAAGTGAAAGAGAGCGTCGGAAACTGGAGGAGTCCTTGGCCTCTTCCGAAGAAAAATTCCGCAGTATCTTCGAAAATGCCGGGGAAGGGATATTTCAGTCCCATCCTGACGGCTATTTTTTAAATGTAAACCCTGCCCAGGCCCGGATGTACGGTTATGAATCCCCGGAAGAAATGATCAAGGCCGTTACCAATATTGCTCAGCAGTTGTATGTGCGCCCGGAAGACCGGGAGCGTTACAAAAAGATAATGGAGGAAAAGGGCCGGGTCGAGAATTTTGAAACTCTGTTCCGCCAAAAGGATGGGACCATCAGATGGGCATCTCTTAACGCCCATGCCATACGGGATAAGGAAGGAAAGATCAGCTACTTTGAAGGCATGGTCCAGGACATTACGGAACGAAAAGAGGCGGAGACCAGGATCATGAAGGCTTCCCAGGAAATCGCCGATCTCTATAACACCGCTCCCTGTGGTTATCACTCCGTGGGACCGGACGGGACCTTTATCAATATGAACGACACGGAATTGGAGTGGCTGGGCTACACCCGTGAAGAGCTAATCGGCCGGAAAAAATTGAGTGATCTTCTGGCCGCCGACAGTCAGGAGACTTTTCGAGAGGCATTGATTACCTTAAAGAAGGAAGGGTCGATCAAGGATATTGAATACAACTTAATCCGTCGAGACGGGTCCATTCTACCCATCATCCTCAATTCAAAGGCTATGGTTGACCGGGACGGCAATTTCCTGATGTCCCGTTCCAACCTCTTTGACATGACCAAACTCAAACAGGCCGAGAGGGAATTGCAGTCCTTCAACGAGACTCTGGAACAACGGGTCCGGGAACAGACCGATAAAATGAAACAGGCCCAGCGGGTGGCCTTGAGCATGATGCAGGACGCCGAGATGGAACGAAAGCGGGTCAAAGAGGCCCTGGACAAATTGAGTGAGTCCAGTGAACGGCTGCAGGTGCTCTCTTATGCCGTGGAGCAGAGTCCCTCGTTGGTAATGATTACCGACCGCCAGGGTCAGATAGAATATGTGAATCCAAAATTTGAAAAGGTGACCGGATACAGCCTGGAGGAAATCAAGGGACAGACCCCCAGGATTTTGAAGTCAGGGGTCCATGATCAGGGCTTTTATGCGGGTCTGTGGAAAACCATTCTCAGCGGAGCCGAATGGCAGGCGGAGGTATGCAATAAAAAGAAAAACGGCGAATTGTATTGGGAACAAACGTTTATCTCGGCTATTAAAAACGAGTCCGGAGAGATCCTCCATTTTATCTCCGTGCGGGAGGATATCACTGAACGCAGACAATTAAATCGAGACATGCAGGCCCACCTGGAAGAGCTGGAGCGCATTAACCGGATGACCATCAATCGGGAAGAAAAGATGCTCCAGCTCAAAGAGGAAATCAATGCCCTTCTGGTAAAGATGGGACAAGAGAAAAAATATAAAATCGTTGAATGATACTATTGACGGCATCCCGGGAAACAGTGTGACTTCAAAATGAATATTCCAAATTACGACAATGGCAACTCCCGATTTTCTTTAAAGAGCTTAAGAGGACGTTTAATCTTTTTGATCCTCCTGGCCGTCTTTCCTTTTTTGATTCTGGCTCTTTATAACGGATTTGCCCAGAGGAAACAGGCCGCCAGGGATGTAACTGAGGATGCCCTGAGGATAGTCCGTCAGGCTCGCAGTGAATTGGAACTGCCGGTGGAAGTGGCCCGTCATCTGCTGACTCTATTAGCCAAGCATCCCGATCTTGATCAGCGGCGTCAGGGGGAATGTATCAGGACCCTGAAAGATCTTAAAATCCAATTTCCCATGTTCAACAATTTCGGCGTCACTGACGAGCAGGGGAACCTTTATTGCAGCGCTGTTCCTTCAACCGGAACTGTTAATATGAGTGATCGTTTGTATTTTAAAGGTGCTAAAGAGTCGGGCGATTTCTCCGGTGGAGATTTGCAGGTCGGCCGTAATACCGGCAAGCATAATATCGCCTACGCCTACCCTATCCTTGACAAACAAAGAAAATTCAAAGGTGTCGTTTATATGTCCATTGATCCCCATGCCATTAGTCGGCGCCTTTCCCAGATACCCTTATCTGTGGGAACGGAAATCCGGATCATTGATCGAAAGGGAGAGATCCTGGCCAGCAACCAGGACCCGAAAAAATGGACCGGCCGGGATGTGTCTAATGAGCCTTTCATTAAAACCATTTTGGCTAAAGGGGAAGGTACGATCGAGACGGAAGGACTGGACAAGGTACGACGGCTTTATACCTTCACCACTTTGACCTCTGCCGGGACCAAAGAGCTGCATTTTTATGCCGGCATACCCACATCGGTTGCCTACCGTGTTGCCGACCAAACACTCAAGTTCAATCTTATGGTGATCGGCCTGATTGTTTTATTAGCCCTCTGTGGCGCCTGGTTCGGAACGAATGCGATGATCCTTCGTCAGATGAAGATGTTGATTAGTGCCGCCCAAAGGCTGGCCTCCGGTGATCTGGGCGCCCGCACCGGAGTCAACGAAGGGGCCGAAGAAGTCAGGCTTCTGGCGCAAAACTTTGATAGCCTGGCAGAGACCCTACAACAACAAGACTCTGAAAGCAGGCGAACGGAAGAACAATTTAAGCGCAGAGCTGCCGAAGAGTCCGGCTTGGCCGATTTGGGTGCCCGATTGCAGGGAAAGTTAAGTGTTAAAGAAGTGGCCCAAGGGGCTTTAGAATCTTTGGTCCAATTTCTTGAGGCCTCCATGGGCACCCTTTTCGTCCTGGAGGAGGACGGTCTTCTCCATCGCAAGGCCGACTATGCCCTGCCCCCTGGGCTGACCGAGCAGACCTCTTTTCCTTTAGGCAGCGGCAGCATTGGTCAGGTGGCCCAATCCAGGCAGTTGGCCGTTACCGATGCCGGTAATCAGACTTGGAGATTAACCTATGGCTTTGGTGAGTTGACGCCCAGTCAGATTGTCACCTTTCCACTAATGGCCAACGAAATTCTGATCGGCGTGGTTGAGCTTTGTTTCTATGATGCGTTCAGCGAAGATCAAAAAGAATGGTTGTCCAAGGCGTCGGTCATGGTCGCTACGGCCCTTCGTTTTGCTCGGGAGAGTAGAGAAAGAGAAATAGCCGAGGAACGGATTCAGCGCATCATTGAGTTCATGCCTAATCCGGTTATGGTCGTAGATAACCAGGGCCGGGTGGTCTTCTGGAACCGATCCATGGAACGGATCACCGGGATGAAGAAAGAAGACATTATCGGCAAGGGGGATTATGAATACGCCCTGCCTTTCTATGGAGTGCGCCGTCCTATTCTGGTCGATCTGGTGGGACAGTGGAACGAGGAAATAGCTAAAAATTATTTGTCCATCAGAAAGGAGGGTGACCTCTTAATCTCCGAGTCCTATCATCCTCATCTCGGAGAGGGAGGAACCTATCTCCTGTCCACGGCCACGGTCTTTTATGATGCAGCCGGTCAACCTTCGGGGGCCATTGAAATCCTGCGGGACATCACCGAGCAGAAGCGGACCGAGGCCCTGATGGTGGAAAAAGAAGTGGCCGAAGAAGCGGCCGTCAAGGCTGAAAAGGCCCGTCAAGAGGCTTTAGCCGCCCAGGAAGAACTTCGAATTAAAATTGAAGAGATTGAACATTACAAAGGACGGTTGGAACAGTTGGTTGCCGAACGAACCGAGGAACTGAAGATCAGCGAAGAACGCAGCCGCCAACTGCTGGAATCGGCCGACGAGGGTATCTTCGGCTTGGATGCCCAGGGACACTTGACCCTGATTAACCCGGCGGCCCTGAGAATGCTCGGTTTCAGCGAGGCCGAATTATTGGGCCAGGATATCCATTCTTTGATCCATCATTCCCATCCCGACGGTTCGAACTATTCCGCCGAAGAATGTCCTATAACCAACTCTTTCACCAAAGGCACAACCCACCAGGTCAGTGATGAGGTCCTCTGGCGTAAGGACGGCAGCCCTTTCCCGGTCGAATATTCCAGCACAGCCATTCGTAAAGACGGCCGGGTAGTCGGAGCGGTCGTCACCTTCCGCGATGTGAGCGAGCGCAAACGGGTAGAGGAAGAAAGGCGGCAATATGTGGAGGAGTTGGAGGGGTTTAACAAGTTGATCGTCGGCCGGGAAGAAAAGATGATTGAATTAAAGGAAGAGATTAATGATATGCTGGTGAAAATGGGGCAGGAGAAGAAGTATAAGATTCCGGATGAGGAGTAAAAAAAGATCTCTGTTGCGGGTTACGGGTTACGGGCTGCGTGTTCCTTGTTTTTTATCAAACTCGTAACTCGTAACTCGTAACCCGAAACCCGAAACCCAAAATAAACTAAGGAGGCAGACCATGTTTAAAGAAGAAAGAGATGACTTGTTGTTCGACTGGAGTATGTTGGGCGATATCGCCGCCGGCCGACCCAATTTGGGCAGTACCTTGAACGTGGCCGTTTACCGGCTGATGCAGTTCACCCTGCGCGATGTGCTTGTTAAAGAGTTTGGTCCGGAAAAAGCCGATGAGGTCTATTATCTGGCCGGACAATCGGCCGGCCGCCAGTTTTTTAAAAATCTGGTGACCCAAAAGACCGATTTCGGCGAATTCGTCAAAGAGGTGGAGAAACTTTTGTCGGACTTGAGCATAGGCATCCTGCGGGTGGAGAAGGCTGACATGGAAAATATGAACTTCATCCTGACCGTGGCCGAAGACCTGGACTGCTCGGGCCTGCCCATGTGCGATGAGAATATCTGTACCTATGATGAGGGGTTTATCAACGGTCTCTTTTTAGAATTCACCGGAAAGGAGTTTGATGTCAAAGAAATCGACTGCTGGTGTACCGGCGAAAGGGTCTGCCGCTTCGAAGTCAAACCCAAGGAGTAAAACTTAATGCTTGAAGTCCAGGAAGAGATCATCGACAAGATCAGTGAGGTTTTTTACCTGATCATGAAGGGGAAGAGGCCCCAGGCCATTGTCCTGCCGGAGGGGTTTCCCGATAACGAGATGAAACAGGCGGTAAGTTTCATCAATAAGTTCCTCGGGGAATATAACGCCCTGGCCGATTTGATGCAGGCCCTGTCCAAAGGGGAAATAGAATTTAAGGCTCCCAGGGGCAACAGCCAGTTATTCGGGGCCATGAAGAATCTCCAGGGCAATCTCCGAAATCTGACCTGGACTACTCAACGGATCGCCACAGGAGATTTCAGCCAGAAGGTAAGTTTTATGGGGGATTTCTCCGAGGCCTTTAACAGTATGACCCGGCAGTTGGAGAAAAACATCAATGAGCGGGAAGCCGCGGCCAGGTCTTTGGAAACCAAGGTTTCTGACTTGGCCAAGGCCCGCCGGGCCATGATTAATATTTTAAATGATCTGGACGTGGCTAAAAAGGCGGCTGAAGCGGCCAGCCAGGCCAAGGCCGACTTTTTAGCCAATATGAGCCATGAGATCCGCACGCCCATGAATGCCATTATCGGCTTTTCCAATCTGGCCTTAAAGACCAATTTGGAGCCGAAGCAGAAAGATTATGTGCGAAAGATCGAACAATCGGGAAAGCATCTCCTGGGGATCATCAATGACATTTTGGATTTTTCCAAAGTGGAAGCCGGAAAATTGGATATCGAGCAGGCCGATTTTGAATTGGAGAAGGTCATGGAGAATGTCTCCAACCTGATCTCCGACAAAACCGCCTCGAAAGGGCTGGCGCTGAAATTTGAGATCGATCCGCAGGCCCCCAATTTTCTGATCGGCGATCCGCTGCGTCTGGGGCAGATCCTGATCAATTATTCCAACAATGCCGTAAAATTCACCGACCAGGGGGAAATCATTATTTCGGTTAGATTGCTGGAAGAAACGGAAACAGATGTGCTGATGCGCTTTGCCGTCCGGGATACAGGAATCGGTTTGACGGAAGAGCAGATGGGAAAACTCTTTCAGTCTTTTCAGCAGGCCGATACATCCACTTCCCGCAAGTACGGCGGCACCGGACTGGGTCTGGCCATTTCCAAGAAGTTGGCCAACCTCATGGGCGGAGATGTGGGAGTGGAAAGTGAACACGGTCAAGGGAGCACCTTCTGGTTCACGGCCCGCCTGGGCAAGGGTACGGCCAAAGAACGGGAAGAAGGGGATCAAGGGGCCGCCTTGATGGAGAAACTGGCGGCCCTTAAAGGGGCCCTCATCCTTCTGGTGGAAGATAATGAGTTCAATCAGCAGATCGCCATGGAGCTTTTAAGCGATGCCGGTTTCAAGATTGAGGTGGCCGAAAACGGACAACAGGCCCTGGAGAAGCTGGACAAGCAGACGTATGATATTGTCCTTATGGACATGCAAATGCCGGTTATGGATGGTGTGACCGCTACAAAGGAAATACGCAAGGACAGCCGCTTTGCCGAACTGCCGGTTGTGGCCATGACCGCCAATGTCATGGCTGCCGAAGTAGAAAAATGTTACCAGGCAGGAATGAATGATCATGTGGGCAAGCCTATTGAACCGGAGGATCTTTTCGGGAAATTGTTGAAGTGGATCAAACCCCGGGAATTCGGTTCGGCAGCGGAACCCCTTTCCCCGGTTCAGACCGATCCGGAAAGTCAACCGGCCCCGCCAGGCAAGCAAGATGATTTGGCTGATGTGCCGGGCCTTGATACGGACTTGGGGTTGAAGCGGTTCATGGGCAAGAAGGCCTTTTATCTGGATATGCTCAGAAAGTATGCCGAAAAACAGATCGAAATTCCCGATCAGATCCGCCAGACCTTGGCCGCAAATGATCCCGGCACGGCCGAACGTCTGGCCCACACCATCAAAGGGGTCTCCGGAAACATCGGCGCCACCGGGGTTCAGGCCATAGCCGCCGAGTTGGAGCACTCCATTAAGCACAATAATCCACCGGAGCAGACCAGCGAAATACTGGAGCGTTTCGGCCAGGCTTTGGCTGAATTGATTGGGCACTTAAGTCAAGCCTTGGGAATTAAAGAAAAGGTTGAAGAAGAAATTGCCACCGCACCGGTGGACCCGGCCAGGATTAAACCCATTTTACTTAAGGTGTCCCAATATCTCCAGGACAACGATAGTGAAGTGGTCGATTATCTGGAAACGGCCGGGGCCGAATTAAAGGGAGCGGTTTCCCGTGAAGCCTATAAGAAGCTCGAAGACCTGATTGGTTCTTATGACTTTGAAGGGGCCTTGGAATGCCTGAAGGAGATAGGGGAGTTGTTGGATATTACCATATAAAAGGAGGGGTTATGGTACAGACGCATAAGAAGATTTCCTGGTGGGCCAGTTCTTTGTTGATCTTGTTTATGGTTGCTGGACTCAATAGTGCATCGGCACAGGACAAGAAAGTCCGTATCGGGGTGATCAAAATTGTTTCCCATGCCGCCCTGGATGCCGATCAGAAAGGGTTTGAAGAGGCCCTGGCCAGCGCCGGATTCAAAGAAGGCGTCAATGTGACCTATGACCGCCAGGATGCCGGGGGGGATATGGCTAAGGCCAACGCCATTGTTCAAAAATTCATCGAGCAGAAAGTGGATCTGATCCACTGCATTGCCACCCCGACCAGCCAGGCCACGGTTAAACTGGCCAAAAGCATCCCGGTGGTTTTTTCTTCAGTCACCGATCCGCTAAGCGCCGATATTGTGCCCAAGGATAGTGCCCCGGGCAAGAAGACGGGCACCAACGTGACCGGAGTGAGCGATCAATGGCCGGTTTATCTTCAAATGGAGATGTCGGCTAAGTTTGTGCCTAAAGTAAAAAAATGGGGCACCCTTTATAATCCGGCCGAGCCCAATTCAGTCCTGCATATTAAGAGCATGAAGGATGCAGCCAAGAAACTGGGATTGGAGTTGGTGGAAGAGAAGATCGCCAATAAAAATGAAGTGGCCAAAGCAGCCGCTACCTTGGCCGGGCAGGTCAAGGCCTTTACCATCACGGCCGACAATACCGCTGTTTCCGATTTTGATGCTATCGTCAAAATTTGTAATGAGAAAAAGATTCCCCTTTTCGCCGGGTTTGTTGAAGGAGTCGAAAAAGGGGCGATTGCCGCCTACGGCCTGGATTATTATCTGGTGGGTTATTCGGCCGGTAAAAAGGCCGCCCTGGTGCTTAAAGGCGTAAAAGCCGGAGATATCCCCTGGGGTCCGGTGGAAAAATTTATCCTGGCCATCAATCAAAAAGCGGCCAAGGCCCAGGGGGTAACCGTGCCGGCGGAGTTATTAAAGAAAGCGGATAAGGTGATTAAATAAAAAAGAGGGTTTGAGGGATGAGACTTTAGACAACAGACTATAGACTTTTCAACAACGGCCTTAGGTCTTCAGTCTATAGTCTTAAGTCCAACGTTTGCGGCTATGGTTTTGAGTTGCTAAACTAATAGCTTTTTTCTTGCAGGAAAATTCATGCGATTTTTGAAGAGCGTCAAATCATTGTATGCGGCGGTGGGCATTTTATTCCTGACCGTCGGGATCGGATCTTATGTGGATTTCCAAAACGAAGCCATGCATGCCCGGCATTTGGAAATCAATACCGGTTTCGAAAGAATGGTCCGGCTTAATCAGGAATTGACCAATATGCTCCTGATCGCCGTTCTGGAGCAGAACGCCCTGCGGGCCGCCAGTTATGATACGGTCAATAATAATCTGAGCGAGACGATCAAGACCGTGGCTAATCATACCAAGACGATGAATCTGCACCAGGAAATCTCTTCCTTGGGAGAGCTACACAGTAAAATTCACACTATTGAAGAAAATGTCATCAAACTGATGGGTAGTGATAAATTCAAGGAGGCCAAGAAGATCCTCTTCGGTGATGAATATGTGCGTACCAAGAAAACCTACGAGATCGACACCGAGACGGCTGTCAGCGCCGTTATGGGGGAACTTTCCCAGGTTGCCCAGCGCTTCCGCCGGATCAGAACAGGATCTTTAGTTTTAAGAATCAGCGCCTTCTTATTGTTACTGTGGGTTGGGATCATGTTTTCCCGGAGGACCCAGGCCGATTTGAAAGAACAGATCCGTTTGCGAAATGAGATTACGGTTGCCTATGAAGGAATGGAGGAACGCGTCCGGGAACGGACGGCTGATCTGGAGGAAACCACTCGGCAGTTGGCCCTGGAGAATGAAGAGCGCTTGCGCTCCGATGCCCGTACCCGTTTGATCTTAAATTCGGCCGGAGACGGTATTTTCGGTTTAGATAAAGAAGAGCGGGTTACCTTTTTCAATACGGCGGCTGAAACGCTGCTGGGGTATAAGGCCGATGAAGTGATCGGCAAGGAGATCCACAGTTTGATACTGCATTCCTATGGCGACGGGACCGCTTATCCGCGGGAACAATCCCCCTTCTACCAGGCCTGTATCCGTGGCCAAGAAAAGCATGTGACGGATGGAGTACTCTGGCGTAAGGACGGTTCTTCCTTTCCCAGTGAATATGCGGTCACCCCCATTTCCGAAGATGAAGAAGGAACGGTCGGGGCGGTGATGGTTTTTCGGGACATCACCCAACGAAAAAGCAGCGAGCAGGAACTGAAACAACGCATGGAAGATCTGGAACGATTCAACCGCCTGACCATGGGCCGGGAACAGAGGATGATCCAGCTTAAAGGGGAAATCAACGCTCTGTTGGAAGAAATGGGCCGGGAGAAAAAGTACAGGGTGGTTGATGAGGAAGTTTGAAAAAAGGGTATTATCGATGCTGAAAAATCGTTTTTATATTTTCTTGATCCAGCTATTGGTGCTGTTTTTGATGACCGGGGTGACCGCAAGTCTCTTCGCCGCAGAGTCGGCCGCCTCTTCAGCGGGACTGACGGCCGAGGAAAAGGCCTTTCTTAAAGATAAGACCATCCGCTTAGGGGTGGACTCGGCCCGACCTCCTTATGAATTTATAGATGAAAAAGGCGTCTATTCAGGTATCAGCGCCGGCTTTATGAAGGTCTGCCTTGAACGTCTCGGGGTCCCTTATGTCCTGGTCCCCGGTCTCAATGTCGGGGCGGCCATGAAAAAAATGAAAGAGGGTGCAATCGATGTCATTCCCAAGATTTCTCCTGATCCCGAGCGGGCCAAGGAAATCCTTTTCACAAAATCCCATGCCACCTTTGCTTCGGTTATTGTCACTCGCCGGGATGTGCGTTTCATTAAAGGGATCGATTATCTTCAGGGTCTCAAGGTCGGGGTACTGAAAGGCCTGATCGTCGAAGCGACCATCAAGAAAGACTATCCGAATATTGCATTGAATCCTCTTCCGGATGTGCGCACCGCCTTACTGGACCTCTCCGCCGGCAAGATTGATGTTTACATCGAAAACATGGCCATCGTCTCCTATAATATTGAAAAGCTCGGTTTGAATAACCTGAAAATCGTTGCCCAGACCCCATACAATTATGATATGGCCTTCGGTATCCGGAAAGACTGGCCCCTTTTGGCCTCGGCTTTAGATAAGGCCTTAAGCAGTCTGTCCAAAGAAGAAAAAAAAGCCATCATCAGCCAATGGCTTACTGTTGAATATCAGGCTCAGATTGACTGGAAACTCTTCGGCCCTATCGGGGGGGCCTTGGTCCTGGTCATCACCTTTGTGCTCATCTGGAATCGACGATTGAGCCGGACCATGCGGGAGAGGGATCAGATTCAAAAAAAGTTAAAGGCCTATACGCAGGAGCTGGAGTCCCGGTCCAACATGAAGTCCTTTATTTCCAAATTATCCACCGATCTCCAAAAGGCCACAACCTTCGAAGAACTGGCCCGGGAATTTCTGGAACAGACTGTTCCTGTGCTGGAGGCCGCTTATGGATTATTATATGTCTTGGATAAGGATACCAATCTTTGGCAAGCGGCAGGAAGTTATGGCCCCAGCCCAGAGTGGGATGTGGAGCAACTTCTTGGCCTTGGACAGGACTATGTCGAACAATGCGCCATAGATAAAAAACGCTGCGCCATAGAAATGAAACCGGTCACCCATACTCCTGATTCCGATCTTCCTCAGAACTGGAACAAACCGGAGAAGATCCCCAAAGTAATCTTCCAACAGCCCTTGTTGCAAAAGGAAAGGACTGTCGGGGTGTTGGAACTGGCTTTCCTTAAAGATTCCCCGGAAAAAAACCTGGAGCTCCTGGAAGAGTTGAGTCCCATCTTGTCTGTGAATATAGAGATTATTGAGCGTACCCTTGGCACTCAAGCCCTGCTCAAGGGTACACAGGAGCAGCAAAAGGCCTTGATCGAGACCTCGGCCAAACACGATGAGGCCAATAAAGCCCTTCAAAATCAAGTTGCCGAATCGATACAAGCCCACCGCTCCATGATGAACATCATGGAAGATCTGGAGTTGGCCAATCAAGAGGCATTGACGGCCTCCAGGATCAAGAGTGAACAGGCCGACCAGCTCCGCTTGCAGCAGGAGGAATTAATCGAGGCCTCCCGGAAGCGGGAAGAGGCCAATCAGGCCCTTACGCAGCAGCTTGAGGAACTGGCCCGGGCCCGCCGCTCCATGTTGAACATCATGGAAGATTTGGAGGTGGCCACCCAAGAGGCCCAGGCGGCCTCTCAGGCCAAGGCCGATTTTCTGGCCAACATGAGTCATGAGATCCGCACCCCCATGAACGCCATTATCGGTTTTTCCAGCCTGGCCTTGAAGACCGAACTGGACCAGAAGCAACAGGATTATATTAAAAAAATTGAACAATCGGCTAAACACCTCCTGGGCATCATTAATGATATCTTGGATTTTTCCAAGATCGAGGCCGGCAAATTGGATATCGAGCAGACCGACTTTGAATTGGAAAAAGTGATGGAAAATGTCTCCAACTTGGTTATGGAGAAAACAACGGCCAAAGGCCTGAAGCTTGTTTTTGACATCGACCGGCAAGCCCCAAATTTTCTAATCGGCGATCCGCTGCGCCTGGGTCAGATCCTGATCAATTATTCCAATAATGCCGTCAAGTTCACCGAACAAGGGGAAATCGTTATTTCGGTTAAGGTGGTCGAAGAAACCGAAAGGGATGTGCTGATGCGCTTTGGTGTTCAAGATACGGGTATCGGTTTGACGAAAGAGCAGATGGGGAAGCTCTTTCAATCCTTTCAACAGGCCGACACCTCAACGACCCGCAAGTATGGCGGCACCGGTCTGGGCCTGGCTATTTCCAAGAAACTGGCTAATCTTATGGGCGGCGATGTGGGAGTGGAAAGTGAGCCTGGACAGGGCAGCACCTTTTGGTTCACGGCCCGCTTAGGCCGAGGAGTGGAACGAGTTCGGGAAGAAGGGGATCAAGACCTGTCTTCTTTGATTGGGCATCTGTCGTCTATTAAAGGGGCCCATATTCTTTTAGTGGAAGATAATGAATTCAACCAGCAACTAGCACTGGAGCTGCTAAGTGATGCCGGATTTAAGGTCGAGTTGGCCGAAAACGGTCTGAAGTCGATCGAGATGCTCAATAAAACCAGTTATGATATTGTGCTCATGGATATGCAGATGCCGGTCATGGACGGCGTGACGGCCGCGCGGGAGATCCGTAAGGATCCCCGATTCAAGGATCTGCCGATAGTGGCCATGACCGCCAACGTCATGGCCTCTGATGTGGAGAGGTGCCATGCCGCCGGCATGAATGATCATGTGGGTAAACCTATTGATCCCAAGGAGCTCTTTAGCAGATTGTTGAAGTGGGTTCAGCCGCAGGGGATCGTTTCGGTTATAGAACCCGCCTCAACGGTCAGGCCCGAAACGGAAAGCAGGCCAACTCCAGCGGTACAGGAACAGGCCGTGTCTGACATTCCCGGACTGGATACCGGATTGGGTTTGAAACGATTTATGGGCAAGAAGGCCTTTTATTTGGATATGCTTAAAAAGTATGCCGACAATCAAGGCGGAATTCCGGATCAGATCAAGGAGACTCTTGATGCGAATGACCGGGGCACGGCCGAACGACTGGCCCACACCATCAAAGGGGTTTCCGGAAATATCGGGGCCACTGAGGTTCAGGCTTTAGCGGCCGAGCTGGAACATGCCATCAAGCACAATGAGGCCCCGGAGAAAACCGAAGAAATACGGGAGCGCTTTAGCCTGTCCTTGGCCGAACTGATCGGGCAGTTGAAACAGGCCCTGGGCACGGAGGAAAAGGTGGAAGACGAAGCCCCCTCTGCCCCTGTCGATCCGGCCAAGATTAAACCGGTGCTTCTCAAGGTGGCCCAATATCTCCGGGACAACGACAGTGAAGTGGTGGATTATCTGGAAACAGCCGGGGCGGAGCTGAAAGGGGCCGTCTCCCGGGAAACATATAAAAAGCTGGAAGACCTGATTGGCTCTTATGACTTTGACGGGGCCTTGGAAAGTTTGAAAGAAATGGCCGGGCAATTAGAAATCGCCTTGGTCTGAAAAGCAGGGGCAATGGAGTAAGGGAATAATGAATACATCTGATCACAATAAGACTGAGACCAATTTTTCGCTTAAAAGTATCAGGACCCGCATCATTCTGCTGGTCCTCCTGGCGGTCTTCCCTTTTCTGCTGACCTCCCTATACCGGGGTATGGAAATGCGCAGTCAAGGGGCCCGGATTGCCACTGAGGACTCCCTCCGGGTCACCAATCTGGCTATTGCCGAAGTGGAAAAGCTGGTGGAAGGGGCCCGTCAGTTAGTGGTATCCATGTCCCAATATCCCAGTGTCCATCTGCGCCAAGAGAAGGAATGTAGTCGAACTCTGGCCAGCCTGCATAAGGACTTCCCCTTCTATACCAATATCGGGGCCGTCGACGGGGACGGGCGGGTTTTCTGCAGTGCCGTACCTTCCGGCAAGAAGGTGGTTTACCAGGATCGCCTCTTTTTCCGGAGGGTCAAGGAAACCGGGGAATTCTCCTCCGGTGATTTGCAGCGGGGGGGATTCACCGGAAAATGGAACGTGGCCTTTGCCGGGCCGGTTTTGGATGGGCAAAAAAAAGTAAAGAGCGTGGTCTATGTGGCCCTTGATCCGACGGAGATCAGCCGTCGACTGGGCAAGATAGCCATGCTCCAGGGAGGGGTCATCCGAATCGTCGACCACAAGGGAATACTCATTGCGAGCAGTGTCGATCATGAAAAATGGGTCGGAAAATCGTTGGCCAATGAGCCTGTTATTAAATCGATATTGTCCAAAAAAGAAGGAACGATGGAGATGGAGGGGATTGACGGGCTGCGGCGTCTTTATAGCATTAAGACGCCTTCATCCCCGGGACTCGAAGATCTCCGCTTCTATGCCGGCACACCCGTAACCAGCGCCTATAAGGAGGCTGATCGGGCCCTCAGGTTTAACCTGACGGTGGTAGGCCTGGTAACCCTTTTCGCTCTGGTGGCCGCCTGGTTCGGAACGACGGCCATGATCACCCGGAAGATGAAAAAATTAGTCGAGGCAACCAAAAAATTATCCTCCGGGGACCTGACCGTTCGTACGGGAATCGAGAGCGGAGCGGAAGAGGTCAAGATCCTGGCCCAAAATTTTGACCGCATGGCCGAAAACCTGCAAAAGGAAGAGGCCCAGCGCAGCCTGGTGGAAGAACAATTGAAGCGAAGCGCTATCGAGGAGTCCAGCCTGGCTGCCCTAGGCAATGATTTGCAAGGAAAATTAACCATCACTGAAATGGCTGAAAAGGGCTTGAGAGCCATCGTCCAGTTTCTGGCAGCACCCATGGGTACCCTATTTGTTATGAGAGAAGACGGTCAACTCCATCGTCAGGCCGCCAATGCCCTGCCGCCGGCTATTGCCGCCCAAACCACTTTTCCCCTGGGTAGCGGAAGCATCGGCCAGACGGCCCAGGCCCGTCAGATGGCCATCAGCAACCCGGATCAAACGGCCTGGAAAATGGCTTATGGGTTCGCCGAGTTGTCTCCTTTACAGATCGTCACCTTTCCTTTGATCTCCAACGAAATCCTGGTTGGAGTAATCGAACTATGTTTTCTGAAGGAGCTTGATCAGAATCAAATTCGCTGGCTGGCTAAAGCCGCCGACATGACAGCCACGGCTTTGCGTTTTGCCAGGGAAAGGGAAGAGCGGGAAGAGGCCGAGGAACGAATCCGCCTCATTATGGGTTCCATGAGTGAAGGAATCCTTGGATTAAATAAGGATGGTCAGATGATTTTCGTCAATGGGGCTGCTGCTGAGATGCTGGGCTATGCTGAAGACGAACTGATGAGCGGTCCTCTCCATGCCAGAGTCCATTATGCTTATCCCGACGGCCGCGAATTCCCCCGGGAAGAATGTGCCATGTATTTATCCTCCCAGGATGGTCAGGTACGGACGGTCGATAACGAGGTCCTCTGGCGAAAAGACGGCACCCCAATTCAAGTGGAATACACCACCACACCGGTCCGGAAAAACGGACAGGTCCTCGGGACGGTTGTTTCCTTTCGGGATATCAGCGAAAGGAAAAAGGCCCAGGCCGAAATCGAACAAACCAAAAAACAACTGCAAAAGATTCTGGACGCCAGTCCGGTTGCTATCGCCATTTCGGTAAAAGGCACGCTGCGTTTCGTTAACCCGAAGTATGTCGAACTCTATGGCCTCAAGATAGGTGATCCCTCCGTGGGTATGTATGTTGATCCCGAAGAAAGGGATGAGATGATCCGCAAGTTACAAGAGGAAGGCAGGATTGAGAATTATGAAATAAAGATGTACAACGGGAAAAAAGAAGTCATGGATATGCTGGTGACTTATCTCCCGGTTACCTATCTCGGAGAAGAAGGTATTCTGGGATGGGCCGTGGATATCACCGAGAGGAAAAAGGTTGAACAAGCCGTTAAGGATATGGTGGAGCTGCAAAAGGCCGTTTTCGAAAACATCCCGGCCGGTGTTTTTCTGACTGCCGACGGGATTATTCGGCAGGTCAATCCCGGTCTGGCCGAGATATTAGGCGGTACGGATGAGACCTTGATCGGCCAACCGGCCTCGGTAATCTTCCCTACACCTGAGATCTATGCCGCCTTCGGTCAAAAGGTTGGACCTTTGCTGGGGCAAGGGAAATCGATTGTGGAAGAAATGTCTTTTGTCCGCAGGGACGGTCGTTCGATCATCGCCCGGGTGTCGGGACGGCCGGTAACGATCAGTGGATTTTCACGGTCGGCCATCTGGCTCTTAGAAGATATCACCGAAAGGAAAGAAGCCGAAAAGGCCATTCGCCTGGCCAGTGAGGAACAGGCGGCCATCCTGGAGTCGGCTACCTCGGGCATAGCTTTTATCAAGGACCGGGTCATTTATCGTAACAATAAACGGCTGGATGAGTTGTTTGGTTTTGAACCCGGAGAACAGCTTGGGCAATCGACCCGGATCTGGTATCCCGATGAAGAGGGCTATATCTCCGGGGGGGGAAGCGTTTATGAACAGCTGGCCCGAGGTGAGGCCAACCGTCGGGATCAAATTTTAAAGCGCAAGGACGGGACGCAATTCTGGTGCCATTTGAGCGGCCTGGCGGTCGATCCTAACGATATGTCCCGTGGATCAGTCTGGATGCTTGAGGACATTACGGAACGAAAGCGGGCCGAGGAGGCCATCCGGCAGGCCAAAGAAATGGCCGAAGAGGCGGCTAAGGCCAAGGCCGACTTTCTGGCCAACATGAGCCATGAGATCCGCACCCCCATGAACGCCATCATCGGGTTCTCCAGTCTGGCCCTGAAGACGGAACTGGATAAAAAGCAGCGCGATTACCTGACCAAGATCGAACAGTCCTCCAAGCATCTCCTGGGGATTATCAATGACATCCTTGATTTTTCCAAGGTGGAAGCGGGTAAACTGGCCATCGAGCAGACGGAGTTTGAATTGGAAAAGGTCATGGAGAATGTCTCCAACCTGATTACGGAGAAGACCACGGCCAAAGGGCTGGAACTGGTTTTTGACATCGACCGGCAGGCCCCCAACTACTTAGTCGGCGATCCTCTGCGTATCGGACAGATCTTAGTTAATTATTCAAACAACGCCGTCAAATTCACCGACCAAGGGGAAATTGTTATTTCCGTCAAGGTGGTGGAAGAAAGGGAGGAAGATGTTCTCTTGCGTTTTGGTGTCCGGGATACCGGCATCGGCCTGACCGAAGAACAGATGGGCAAACTGTTTCAATCCTTTCAACAGGCCGATACCTCCACTTCCCGAAAATACGGCGGCACCGGATTGGGTCTGGCCATTTCCAAAAAATTGGCCCTTCTAATGGGGGGTGATGTGGGGGTGGAAAGCGAATACGGAAAGGGCAGCACCTTTTGGTTTACCGCCCGCCTGGGCAAAGGCATTGCCAAAGCCAAAAAATTTGTGCCCGATCCGGATCTGCGGGGCCGCCGGGTCCTGGTGGTGGATGACAACGAGATGAGCTGCATCGTCCTTTCCGATATGCTCACCAGTATGACCTTTGATGTTCAGGCCGTAAAATCCGGGAAGGCGGGGCTGGAGGAAATCATCCGGGCCTTTGAAGCAGGAACGCCCTATGAGGTTATTCTGCTGGATTGGAGGATGCCCATCATGAATGGCATCGAAACAGCCCAAAAGATTCGGGAGTTGCCCGTTTCGCCCATTCCCCATATGGTTTTAGTCACGGCCTA
>Ga0233425_10005633_pt1 | contig 19541 bp, 12 predicted proteins | sample Watercolumn_Towu_2_FD_181712 | JGI IMG/M metagenome (GOLD analysis project Ga0233425, IMG submission 181712) | Freshwater microbial communities from Lake Towuti, South Sulawesi, Indonesia - Watercolumn_Towuti2014_140_MG | ecosystem: Environmental > Aquatic > Freshwater > Lake | place... | reverse complement strand
CGACTGTCCGACGTCCGACCGTCCGACACGTCCGACGGTGAGCCCCCGTTTGAACATCCCCAGGCCAACCCTGCGAGCAGCAGAGCCGTCGCGATTCTCACGCCATGCGCCATGTTCACTTCTCCGCTGATTCCGCTACGTAGGACAGCAGGGCCCCTTTCTTGCCCGTCACGACGAGGTGATCGGCATCCGGACCCCAGACCTGGAGGAGCACGCCCGTGATCTCTCCCGGAGGCTGCGTCACTTCGCCCGAGGCCGTGTCCATCACCAGGATCCGGCCGGCCCAGCCGACCGCCACGACCTTGTCCTCGAAGGCCGCCACGCCATACAGGAACAACCCCGGCTCCTCGTGGACCCGGGTCCATTCCGTCCCTTCCTGCTTGAGGATCAGCCCGTTGTCACCGACCGCGTACAACGTCCCGTCCGGGGCTGCATCGATCCGGTACAGGTTGGCCAGGGTCGCCACCGGGATCGTCTCGGCCTTGCCGCCCGATACCGTCACCACCCGGCCCATGTCGCCAACGGCCACGACGTCACCCGAGGCGTTGATGCTGCAGTCGCGCAGCGTATCGAACACCCCGGTCGATACCGGATTCCATCCTTCGCCGGTCTTGGACGTGAACAGCTTGCCCTGCTCGCCCACGGCCGCCACCCAGCCTTCGGCGGAACAGACCCCGGTGAGGTTCGCCGTCAGGCCGGATTCCACGACCTGCAGCTTGCCGTTTCCGATCCCCAGCACGGTCCCGGCCTTGCCCACGGCCAGGTAGCCTTCCTTCCAGCGCGTCACCGCGGCAAGGGGCTTGTCCGTGACCCGGTCCAGCCCCACCCAGCCCGTACCGTCGAACCGCATCATCAGGCCGTCGCCGCCGACCGCCACGGCATCCGTCCAGGCATCTCCGGCCACGTCGGTGATGTCTTCCTGAGGGGCCGAGGCCTGGTCCTTCCACTCGGTCCCGTCGTAGTGGAGGATGGCTCCCTTCTCGCCGACCGCCCAGGCGCGGTTCGGGCTGCCCGCTTCGCCCCACATGGCGTAGAAGCTGTGGTTCTTGTAATAGGGCCCGGTGGCGGCAAAGGTCATCCACTTGTCGTTCTCGCTGTGGATCAGGACGCCATCTTCGCCGGCGAACCAGACGTCGTCTTCTGCGAATGCCCAGGCGACCCGGACGGTGCGTTCGTAGGCATCGTTGCTCGACTTGGGCTCCCACTTGGCCCCCTTGTGGATCACCAGGACCCCTTTGGTCCCACCCGCAAACAGGTGGTTCGTGTCGAGCCCGTGGACCGCGTACAGGGAGGCCGAGCCGAGCGTCACCTGTTCCGAGCTCCACCCGCCGCCGATCTTGCGCAGCATGGTACCGCCCGCGGCACCGACGTGGATGTCCAGCAGCGACTCGCCCCAGATGGAGTGCAGGTTGTACGTGGAGAGGGATTCCTCCTTCTTCCACTCGCTGCCGGCCAGGTGAAGCACCGTTCCCTTGTCACCCACCAGGTAGAGGTGTCCGTCCTCTCCCCAGGCACCGTTCAGGCCGATGCCGGCCAGCGGATCGAGGCCCGTCTCCACCTTGGCCCACTCGGACCCGTCGTAGTGCAGGATCGTCCCGTCCTGGCCCGCTGCATACACGTCCTCCGGGGCGAACCCCCAGACGCAATGGAGATCCTTGGCCGTCGGCGTGAGCATCGGAGTCCAGGCATTTCCCTGCCTGCGGACCACGGCCCCGTTCTCTCCGACCGCAAACAGCAGGCCGTCCTTTCCCCAGATGCCGAGCAGCTTCCCGGACGGGGCCAGCTTCACCGGAGCAAAGCCCCCCGGTGGAGGTTCCACCGTATCCGGGATGACCTCGCCGGGAGACAGCTCGCCCCCTTCCGGCACCTCCACGTCGAGGGGAACCGACGTCTCGGTCGAGTCCTCGGGCAGCACGTCCCCGCCCGTTTCGCTCACGGCGTCCGACGGCAGCACCTCCTTGTCCGAACCGGAGGGACCGCACGACACCAGACCCGCCAGGCCCACGCACAGCAGCACCCGGCACAATGATCGAACCGTCAAGCGCATCCGCACCCTCTCATTCCGAAGTGAAGTTCGCCGTGATGGGGCTCCAGCTCCTCCACGACCGGTAATCCAGGTCGAGGAAGCTGTAGTTGTCGATGTCGAACCCCTCCTTCCACACCTTCTGCACCGTGTAGATGTAGAAGCCTGCCGGTACCCCGGGCGTTCCGGAGATGTTCGGGAAGTCGGGGAGATCGACGTAGGTCACGTCTCCGGCCGCCATGAAGTCCCAGAACATGATCGGACCCGCCATGGACGGCTGCTCGAGCGTCACGTAGTTGAAGCTCGCATCCGGTCCCCCCTGCGGCCACTGCCACTGGAGGAAGTTCTGCTCGATCGCGGCTCCGTCCGTAGGGTGGACGATTCCCGCCGGCGTGACGAACGGCCCGAGGACCACCTGGTGGTTGCCCGAAGCGATCACCTGCCCGGTCTCTCCGTCCGCAAACAGTGCCAGGATATCCTGGCCGGTCCCGGCATCGTCCTTGACCATCGCCTGGCCGTCCCAGCGGAGCACGGCCCCCTTGTTGCCGGCAAAGGTCACGTCCAGGGGACCGCTTCCCGCAATGGCATTGAGCTTGGCCAGGGTCCCCGAGTCCACCACCGTCCACGCCTCGCCGTCGAAGTGGACCACCGCTCCGCCATCGCCGGCTGCCCACACGTCGGTCGGCCCGGTTCCCCACACCGCACGCAGCGTGTGGGAGGTCCCGGAGGCCTGGTTCTGCCAGACGCCGTTGACCAGTCGCACGATCTTGCCGAACTCCCCCACCGCCCACACGTTCTTCGAGTTGATCCCCCACACCGCATAGAACCGGTGCCCGGTGTTGCCCGGCATGGGGGAGAACTTCGCCCCGTCCCACAGGTCGATGGTGTATTCCCCGGCCACCACCACGAACGTCTTGGCCGCGGCCCACACCGCCTTGAGGTTATTGATCTTGTTGTAGGTCACCTGCTCCCACTTGGTTCCCTGGAAGCGGAACACGCCCCCCTTCTCGCCGACGGCCCACACCTCGCCGTCGGCTCCGTGGACGGCCCGCAGCGTGGTGGTCGCCGGGCTCTGCTGGATCGACCACGACGTCCCGTTGAAGTGCGCCACGGTTCCGTCCGTGCCGACGCCGTACACATCGCCGAACGACGGTCCCCACAGGCCGTACAGGTTCTTTTTCACGCCGCTCGACTGCGTCTTCCAGCCCTGCTCTCCCTTGATGAACATCTTGTCGTCCTCGAACTCCTCGAGGCCGGTCTGCAAGGCGAACGTCCTCGGCAGCTTCGTCCCGTCCGTCCCCGCAGTCACCGAAGCGCCGAACAGTGAGAATGTAGACCCCGCGATGCTCCCGGTCAGCGACGACGGCAGGTGTTCGAACGTCACCGTCGTCTCCTCCTCGAAGTACCACTTCAGCGGGAACTCGATGAACTCGAACACCCCGTCCGAGCCCAGCTCCAGGAACGACAGCCCGAACAGCACATTGGGTCCCATCGGGTTCAGGTGCGGCTCGTCGAAGAACACCGTCACCTTCCGGTTCATCGGGATGTCCACCTGGAGATTCACGTCGTTGACCACCTGTCCCGACGCAGTCAGGTTGATGTGCCGGTAGACTCCCATGGCCCACGGCGTCATCTCCGGCGTCCCGTCCGGCATCCAGCACCCGTTGTCCAGGCAGACGCTGTCGCCGAACGTGCAGTCGAACTGGCTCTGGCAGATGGGCAGCACGCCGCCCAGGCAGACCACCGCGACTTCGCCGAGCCCCTCGTACAGCAGGGTGAAGTTGCCCTCGGCATCGGCCACGGAATCCGGTCCGTTGGAGGGTTTGGCAGCCAGGATGTGCCCCTTGGTCGTGCTGCACAGGATGATTTTCTTGCCCCCCAGCGGCAGGCAGTGACCAAAGCCGTCACCGCCCCCCTGAATCGACGTGCACGAGTAGCCGAGCGGGCATTCGGCATCATCCTGGCAGGCCGTCAGGCAGTGCTTCCCCTGGTTTCCCAGGTTCGCACACAGGTTGTCCGGCGAGCCGCAGTCCCCGTCGGTCGAGCAGGGCTGGCACAGGAACGGGAAGTCGAACCCGGTGTAGTTGCACGGGCCCGGCGGAATCACCACGTACTTGCCGAATCCCCACACCCGGCCGTTGATCTTCGGCGGCACGAACGGAGGAGGCATCCCGCCGCCCATGCTCGGGCAGTTGTAGGAGATGTACAGCGTCACGTTCGTGGCATTGTACTCGACCACGCTCGAGTTCGAGTAGCACTCCTTGGACGCAGTCACCATCTGCTCGCCCATCAGGTCCGGGCCGGAGAACGTGACCTGCCCGTTCAAGTCCGTGTACCCCTGGTACGGCGTGTCCGGGTTGGCCCACAGCATCACGAACGCGTCGGGCAGCGGTGCTCCGCTGTTCCCGTCGAGCACCGTCACGTTCACCGAGTGCTGGATGAGCCCGCCCCAAGTCCCGCCGTAGAAACTGACCGGATCGAAGTAGGTGAACGCGGACGGCAGCACGTCCGAGGCATCCCCCAGCGCAACCGTCACGTCGACCGTCCCGGCCGGTCCCGGAGGCGTCTTGGCCGTCACCACGTTGTAGCTCAACACCGTCACGTGGCTGCACGGTGCCCCGCCCACCGATACCTTCACCCCCTCGGCAAAACCCGACCCCACGATCGTGATGAACGTCCCGCCCGAGATCGAGCCGAAATTCGGATTCACCACCAGGGCCTGGAGCGGCCCATCGTACGTGTAGCCGGCAGGCAACACCGCCTGAGTCCCCGCCTGCTCCACGAACACGTCCACCTCACCCGGGCTCCCCATCGGGGCCACGGCCGAAATCTGCGTCGAGCTGAGCACCTTGACCCCCGACGCGGGCAGGGCACCAAATACCACTTTCGCATCCGGCAGGAAGCCCTGGCCCGAGACCAGGACCGAATTGCCTCCCGCAGCAGGCCCGTGCCCCGGAGTGACGTCTTCCACCGTGGCGATCGGCAGGTACTTGTACCCGCCGGGCACCACCGCGGTTCCGTTCGAGTTCATCACCGTGACATCCACCGTCCCTTCCGCTCCTGCCGGTGCCACCACGAACATCTGCATCAGCGACGGCAGCACGTCTGCCACCTGCGCCACCTTCTTGCCGAAGAACACCGTGGTATCCGCCGTTTCGGTGAGCCCGAAGGCCGAGATCTGCACCACGTTCCCGCCCGATGTCGGCCCCGACGACGGCTGCAGCGACAGCACCTGGAGGTCCAGCGGAGGCACATTTCCGCCAAAGTAGTAGTAGCCGTTTGCCTGGCTGTCCGAACCGTACGGGGTCGTCACCGAGATCGACACGAACCCCACTTCGGCCGGCGGCGTGATCACCTCGAGCCGCTCCCAGTCCACGAACGTCACCTGGGCCGCGGGTAGCTCGCCGAAGAACACCTGGGCATCCGGATGCGCCCCCTTCAGCTTCAGGTGCACCACGGCCCCGCCCGAGGCCGGTCCCGCTGCCGGGGTCACTTCCAGGATGTCGGGGTAGTCGTAGTAGAAGAACCCGCCGATCAGCGTGGACAGCCCTTCCACAGACGACACCGACACGTCGGCCGGCCCGGGAACCCCCGACGGCGCCACGGCCAGCAGCGTCGTGTCATCCATGATCTTCGTGTCGATGGCGATCTTCTTCCCGATCACCAGGGCCGGATTCCCCGAGAACCCCGTCCCCATGACCATGACCGGAACCCCGCCCGCCGTCGGCCCGGCTGCAGGCTCGATGCTCGTGATCGAAACCGGGTTGAAATACAGGAACCCCTTCTCCAACGTGGCCTTGCGCCCATCCGGAAGGAGCACTTCCACGTTGGCAGGACCGGGCAGCCCGGCCGGCGTGATCGCCGTGGCCTTCTTGCCCGACAGCACGTACACGTCCGTGGCCTCCTGGTACCCGAACCGCACCACCATCCCGGTCTGGAAGCCGCTTCCCGACAGGACCACCTGGTCGCCGCCGATGGTCTTCCCCTTGGTCGGATCGACCGAGTACAGGGACAGCTCTTCCACCGTGGTCTGGTCCAGGTCCAGGAGCCAGAGGTCGTACCCCGCCTCGCCCTGAACCACGTCCTCCGGCGCACCATCCTCGGGCAGCCCGTCCGGCGGAGTCACCGGCACGTCCGCCGCAACCCCCTCGGAAAGCTGGTCCACAACATCCCCTGCGCCCGCACCGTCCGGCGTCCCGTTGCCGTTCCCGTTGCCGGAGCAGGCCGCCAGGGCCAGCGCTGCAGTCACAACCCAGAAAGTAGCCACGTGCTTCATGATATTCTCCTGCAGATTCCCACTTGCCATGCCTGCTAACCGCGGCCCGTCGCTTACGCTCCGGGTGGTGTGTGTGGGCGTCCCAACTGCTCACTGCCCACTGCTCACTGCCTCCCTACTGCTCCCCCGGCTCCTTGATCAACCCCAGGTCCGAGATGTTCAGCCCGGCCGGGTAGCCGTACGACACGTACTGGTCGTAGCCGTACACGTAGAGGCCCACGGGCTTGTCCGAGTAAACCCGGTGCACCCCGTCCTCGATCTGGAACTTCGTGGTCATGAACTCGCCCGTTCCGAACAGCTCGAACTCGTCCGGGTCGAGCGGGTCGCATTCCTCCACGATCTTCTTCGGGTCGATCTCCTTGCAGTCATACCAGACCTTGGCACCGTCCGGCGCAACGATCGTCACGTAGTCCAACTCATACTTGTTGGGAGCCAGGAACACGTAGTCCTGCCGCATCTGCTCCACCGGCACGAGCAGGATGAAGGCCGGGTCGCCGATGCCGGCATCCCCAGGCTGGGGAACGCCGTTCACATTGGGCTCCGGGGCCTGCTCGGCCGCCAGGAACTGCCCCACCATGACCGGCTTGGATGCCACGACCTCGAAGTTGTCCATCGACTCGAAGTCGACCCACTCCCCCATCTCCAGGACCGGGATGTTGGCCTGGGGCGGAATGGTCGTGACCTTGGTGTTGTTCTCCGCCGCGATGATCCGGTAAACGTCCAGCTCCTTGTTGCGGGGGAAGGTCTTTGACGCCTGGTACCGCTTGCCCCACGCCTTGACCGGGAAGAGCTGCATCTCGAGGTGATCCGCACAGCACGTGTTGAACTTCGCGGTGCAGTCCTCGTTGCTCTTGCACTTGGTTGCCCCGTCCCACTCGCAGACTCCGTTTTCCTTGTCGCAGTGGTTCGTGTTGGGAGCGTTGGAGGCCTCGCTGCCGCCGAACACCGCCACGTCCCGGTTGGCCAGCACCAGCGAGCCCGTCATGTCCGAGCCGATCTCGTCGCTCTCCAGGTTCAGCACGTCGAACTGGTTGAGCGTCGCAGTGTACGTGTCCCCCGGCTGCAACGGCTCGATCACCTCGCCCGTGGCCGCAATCTCGCCCACCAGCGTCGGTGCGGTCACGTCCACGGTCACCTTGGTCTCCCCCGCCCGGACAGCAACGACGGTCACATAGGAGCGCAGCTCGTCGAACGTCTGCTCCCGGGTCATGACGAAGTAGTACTTGCCCATCACGTTGCTCGGGATGAGCAGGGAGGCATCGTTCGAGAACACGTCCACGTTTTCCAGGGGGTTGAACTGGTACGCGGTGATCGGAATCGTGGCCTCGACCCGGTAGGCCAGCGGAGCGATGATCGTGCCGTCCACGTCCCGCCTTGGCAGATCGTAGATGCGGAGCTCCCCGGGCAGCAGTGGCTCCGTCGGGAACGGATTTCCGTCGGAATCGTTCAGCACCGGCCCCTCGATCGTCTCGATCTTCACCGTGGCCGGGTACTTGGGATGCGGGTTGGACACGACCACCGAGAATTGCGCTCCCGCCGCATCGTAGTAGCCCGCCCGACCGCCCGGAACGAATGCATTGTCCAGGTCCGCGGCCCAGAAGTCGCACCCCATGTACATGTTGAGCTTCTGGTTCACCTCGCACAGGGCCACGCAACCACCCTGCACGCAGACCTGCCCCGTGGCCTCGCCGTTGCAATCCGTGAACTCCTCCCAGTCCTCGCCGAACTGCGTGCACTGGAGCACGATGTCGTCATCCTTGCAGCTCTTCACCCCCGGGATGCACTTCGTGCAGTACCCCTTGGGATGGTCCGCGGACGTCTGGCAGATCGTGGCGACTCCCTGCTCGTCCAGGCACTCGATCAGGTCAAACCCCTTGCCCGTTGCATTGCACACGAGCAGGTAGCGCCCGTCCGGGTCGCAGCCGTTCGGCTCCCCGGGACAGCACACCTGCCCGGGCGCTTTGCCGCAAGCAACCTCCTGGTTCGGGACGTCCTGGGGCACGGTGTCCCCGCCCCCGCGGTCCTCGACGCGGTCCCCGGCCGGAACCGTGTCGTCGGGCTTGTTGCCCCCGTTGCCCGTGCATCCCCCTGCCACCAGCACAAGAACAGCCACTGCAATCAGACCATAGCGCACGTCAACCCTCACCGCTTAAACTTGGCTTAGTCTACACTCTCAGGCCCGCGCGTGTCAACGAACCAAGACGAGGCCCGTCACTTCTGCTTGCCACCCGCCGCCCCCCGGGTATAATGGCTTACGAGTTTGACCATCGCCCTGAGAAGAGGTTGGCCATGCTGAAAAGGTCCGTGTTTGCGTTGCTGCTCGTTGCCCTGACCGCGACCCTGGCCGGGTGCCCCCCATCTCCGACCAAACCCGAAGACGTCAAGAAGGACACCTGCACCGGTGATGCCTGCACCGGCGACGTGACCCCGACTGACCAGAAAGGGGAAGGGAACATCGAGATCGATGTCCCTGACGGGGACTTGGGCAAGACCGACGAGACCGCACCTCCGGACGAGGTGGGCCCCTGCGATGTCTGTACGGAGGGGGAAATTAAATGTACGAGCGATAAGAAGTATGTCGAATGCATCAAGGAGGACGGCTGCTGGATCTGGGACGTCCAGCCGGTCGTCTGCAAGGCCGAAAACGACGTCTGCGCCTGCAAGGATGCCCCGGAAGGTATCTGCACGATCGAAGCAGGCCAGGGCTGCACCTGCCCTCCGCAGTGCGACGGCAAGGACTGCGGGCCCGATGGCTGCGGCGGCGAGTGCGGAACGTGCGACCCCTCGGCGGGGGAGTTTTGCGACATTGAAACGAGCAAGTGCGTCAGTGGACCTTGTGAAGATGTCTGCGTGGAAGGTGAAACCTTCTGCAACGGTTCGAAAGTGCAGAATTGCGTGAACGCTTTTGCGGACAAGCCCGAGTTCCCCCCCTGCTGGCAGCCTGGAGAAGCCGTGGACTGCCCCGCGTACCAGACCTGCGTCGGATTCGAGTGCTCCTGCGATTTCAAGGGGTGCGGCGAAGAGGGCAACCTGGTCTGCTGCCCGGGCAACGAGTACACCTGCTTCGGCGGCGAGTGCTGCCTGCCGAGCTGCGAGGGAAAGGCGTGCGGCGATGACGGCTGCGGCGGAAGCTGCGGTGACTGCGCGGATACTTCCTGCCCCGAGGGCAAACCGGCATTCTGCAGCCCGACCGACTTCACCTGCTCCTGCGATTGCGAATCGGACTGCAATGCCGAAGGGGAAAGCACCTGCCAGGGAACCTCGGGCTACAAGAAGTGCCAGAAGGTCGCAAACGCCGAGGACTGCCTCCAGTACAAGCTGTTCGGATGCGCGGCCGGAACCAAGTGCAACCCGGACAAGGGAGTGTGCGAATGCCAACCCAAGTGCTCGGGCAAGGAATGCGGCCCGGACGGATGCGGCGGCGAGTGCGGCAAGTGCCCCGCCAGCGACAACTGGCAGTGCACTGCGGACCAGAAGTGCCTGTGCGACTGCTCCGGCTTCCCCTTCAACCCCGTCTGCGACACGCTGACCGGAACGACCTACGAGAACGCGTGCAAGGCCGAGTGCGCCGGGCTGACCGAGTTCGACAAGGGCGCATGCCCGACCTGCGAGGAGAAGTGCACCGCAGACGAGAAGAAGCCGCTGGACATCTGCGCGGTGGACGGCAAGACCTACACCAGCTTCTGCCAGCTCAAGTGTGCCATCGGCAGCGAGGACTGCATTTCGAGCGGCAAGTGCCCGCAGATCAAGTACCTCGGGGCCTGCAAGCTGGAGTGCTGCAAGGACCAGGGCTGCCCGCAGGACTACAACCCGATCTGCGGCACAGACGGCAAGACCTACTGCAACATGTGCACCCTGCTGCTGTGCCCCGGGGCCGGGAGCCCCGAGTACGCATGCACCGGCGAATGCCTCGACCCGGTCAAGTGCCCGGACTGCACGGATGACTGCGCTCCCGTATGTGGCAAGCTCGGAAACACCCGTAAGACCTTTGGCAACGACTGCCTCATGAAGTGCGCCGGTGCCGAGCTCAAGTGGGACGGGGACTGCTGCCTCGAGTGCCCCGAAATCGATGCCTACGTCTGCTCTTCGGACTTCAACGTCTTCAAGTCGGAGTGCTTCCTGCTGTGCCAGGCGCCCGAAGAGACGCCGGCGCTGTACGACATTCCGAAGTTGGCCGATGGCACCTTCTGGACCGACGTGTGCGACAAGTGCATGTGCGACCTGGGCTCGGGGCCGGCCGTGTGCGGCAGCGACTACAACACCTACGCCAACGTGTGCGCCCTCCAGTGCGCAGCGGATGCGGCTCCGGGCGAGGTGGACCCGGCCCCGCTGTGCGATGGGGAGTGCACCGTCGATTCGTGCCCCTGCCCCCCCCAGACCGGCGGATACCCGGTGGAAAGCGAGCTTGCCTGGGGCTTTGCCGGTGATGACGGCCGCCGCGGCGTGTGCGGCGCGGACGGGTACACTTACGGCAACGAGTGTGCGGCCGCGTATGCCAAGACCACGGTCGTTGCCCAGACCTGGTGCGAGAAGTGCCAGGAAGAGTGCGCCGGCACTCCCTACGAGCCCATCTGCTGCAAGGACAGCGTGACCTACCCCAACTCCTGCGTGCCCCAGAAGTGCAACAACAAGCTGAACGTCGCGGAATGCGCCAAGGGCAAGTGCTGCCTCGTCGACGCAGACTGCGACGACGGCAAGGCCGAAACGACCGATACCTGCAAGGCCGCCGGCGTGTGCGAGAACCTGTAGCTCCCGCCAGCCCCCGCTGCCCCCCGTCCGCCAGCGTTTTCCTTGACTATCTCTATCGGCCGTGGAAGATCCGCACCCGGGAACCGCGGTTCCACGATCACCGGAGGGGCGCTCGGTGTACCTGGATGAGAAGAACGTCTGGAACGGGGAGATGCCCGGCGATCTCCGGGCTGTCGTTCACCGGCTCTCCAAGAAGGAGATCCCCTGCTACGTCGTCGGTCCCGCTGTCCGTGATGCCCTGCTCTCCGGGACCATGGAACGGACCCAGAGAATCGACCTGCTCGCACTGGGCGGCAACATCCAGAAGGTCGAGAAGGTCCTCGATTCCTCCTCCGCATCGAACTTCTTCATCGGTCATCCGGAGCGGCTGCGCCGTGCCACGTCTGCGTTCAACGTCCAGGCCTCGCAGGATGGCGAGATCCTGAGGAAGCTCGTGATTTCCGCCGTCGCGGACGAAAGGGAGCTGCGGGACGAGATGGAGAAGCGGGAGGTCACGGTCAATGCCGTGGCCCTATCCGGCACCGGCACGGTGTACGACCCGTTCGGGGGGCTTCCGGACCTGGAGGCCCAGCGGGTCCGCCCCGTGATCCCGCCGTCGCAGGCCTTTGTGCAGAAGCCGCTCTTCCTGGTCAAGGTGGCCAAGCACGTTGCGTTTCACGGCTACGAGGCGGATTCCGAGACCGAGGAGATGGCCCTCCGATACGCCACCAACATCCTCGATGTGCAGCCGGAGCGGATCCGGCCGGAGCTGGAGCGCCTGCTGGTCAACCTGTTCCCCGACCGGGGGCTCGACTTCCTGCAGCGCACCGGGCTCCTTCCCCTGCTGCTCCCCGAGGTGCAGAACCTGGTGGGGTTCAGCGAGTCGTGCGAGGTCCACCACAAGGACATCTGGGAGCACACCAAGAAGGTGGTTGCCCGCTCCAAGCCCACTCCGGCCATCCGCTGGGCCGCGCTGCTCCACGACATCGGCAAGGTCTGGACCCGGAGCATCGATTCCGAGGGCCGGGTCCACTTCTTCCGTCACGAGGACCTCGGTGCCATCTTCTTTGGCGGGATTGCCACCCGGCTGGCCCTCGATGACCGGCTGGTCGATCGGGTCCGCTTCCTGATCCGCAACCACTCTCGGATCAACATGTACGCCACCGATTGGACCGATTCCGCGGTGCGCCGGCTGGTTCGCGAGACCGGCGAGTACTTCGAGGAGCTGCTGGCCCTCTCCCGGGCCGACATCACCTCCCGCCAGGAGCGCCGGGTCGAAGAGCTCAACCGCCTCCTCGACGAGCTCGGACGCCGGGTCGAGGAGATCCGCACCGAGGACTCGAAAAAGCCTGTTCTGCCCAAGGGGGCCGGTGCCATCATCATGCAGCACTTCGGGATTCCCGCTGGTCCGCTGGTGGGCCATCTCAAGGACCTGCTCGAGCAGGCAATCCAGGATGGGCGTCAACCCCCGGACCGTCCGGTCGAGGAGTACCTGGGCTTTCTCCAGGAGCTGATTCGAAAAGCCGGGGAGTAGGCTACGGTGCCGGGGCTCGGGCAGGAACCGAAGGCCTGATGCACTCGGGGGCTCTGCCGGGCGACAGGCGCACTTCGCCGCCGCACGTTGCCTCGAACACCCCTTCGATGAACGCGTCGAGCTGCTTCCCCAGGGTGGCCGTCTCATGAACCAGGAGCACCGTCGGCCGCCGGGCCTCGACCAGCCGGTACGCCAGCCGTTGAAGCTCATCCGACGATGTCCCCGGTTCCCAGCAGTCCTGGTCCACCTGCCAGTGCGTGTGGTCGCGCAGCCCCGCCAGCTCCAGCCCCTGTCGCACGTGTGCACGGCTCCGCCCCATGCCGCCGGGAAGGCGCGCCCAGCGCCGTTCCCACTGCAACCCGACCGATGCGGACACGATCTCCTCGAACAGGTCCACGTCGTCCCGAAGCTGCTCGGGCGTGAAGAACTGGAGATGCCAGTCGTACTTCGTGTCGTGCGACACCGAGTGATAGCCCAGCCGATGCCCTGACAGCAGGACCCGCCTCATGAGAGCGGTCCCCTCTTCCGGGTGGGCCACCACCAGCCTGGCCATGTTACCGCCGATGAAGAAGAACGTTGCCCTCACCCCCCACCGGTCCAGCGAATCCAGGATTCCCCGCAGCCGGAACATCGTGGGCTGCGGCCCGTCGTCGATGGTGATTTCGAGCCAGTCCGGCCACCACACAGGCTGCCCCGGCGTAAGCTCGTACCGGTCGAACCCCTGCATCGGCACCCAACCGGCGGACTGCCGGGCCAGCGCATTGATGTCCGGCCGGGGGATCGTCCGCCGCGTCACCGCTGCCAGTCCGTAGCTCCCCCGGGCAGCTGCGAGACGCTGCCTGCACGCTGCGGGCAGGCGGGCGGACCCATCCCCCGCGTCCTCAACCAGCCCGAACCGGCTCTCAGAGCCCCCTTCCAGGAACACCGGCGGCTGCCAGGACGAGAAACGGGTCCTCTCGAACACCATGGCCGGCGTCCATCCGGCATCCCGCTGGAGCCGGCCGACGCGCTCGTCGGCACCGTCCCCCTCGCGGAGGCAGGGGAGCCCGGCCGCCAGGATCCCCCGGGACAGCCGGCGCCGCCCCTCCGAATCCGTCGCAGCCTGCAACCCCGCCATCCCGGCCGCCAGCGCGGTCTGGCAGTCCTCGTCCGACAGCCGTGCCAGCCCCCACATGGCCAGCACCCGCACCGGGAGGAGATCCTCGTCTCCGGCCAGGTCGGCACCGGAGAGCACCTCGGTCAGAGTGGCCCGGAGCGAGGCCTCGGTTTCCGGCCCAGCCGCCGACGCCAGCCACGCGGCCGCAGCCACCCGGGCCTCTCCCGACGGCGATGCCTTGTGGATGAGCTGGAGCAGGATACGAAGGTACGGATGGTGCGTCAGCGAAGCCGCGCCCGACAGCAATCCGGCCACGCAGGCCCCGCTGCAACGGGGGCGCATGAGCCCCACCAGCAGCGTCGAGTACGAGAAGTTGTCACGCCATCGTCCCAGCACGTACGCAGCAACCGCCACCGCAGAATCGTCGCTCCCCTGCCGGACCACCTCCCGGAACAGCTCCACAGATTCCACATCTTCCAGTACCGCAAGGGCCAGCAACGCGGGCAACGCGCCACTGTCGAACCGGGATGCCGCAGCCCGCAGCTCCTCCATGCCGCCGTGCCAGTCCGTGACTCCGGCCAGCGCAGCCAGCTCCGCCTGCAGTGCCGGATCGGCCTGCGCAAAGCCGGCATACAGCCTCGTCAGCACGGCACGGTCACAGCGTGCAGGTTCCTCCAGGACGCCGGTCGCCAGGAGCTGAATCTGCAACAGCCACAGCAGGGCCCACATCTCGATCTCCCGCGGGGGAATATCCCCCGGTGACAAGCTCCAATCCGTAGCCTCCGCAGTCAACGCCTGTCAAGCGGAAACCTGTTGCATCCACAGTTCGTTGGCCTATACTCCCGCCGTTTCGTGGCGATGCCTCGGGGAGGTTTGCTCATGGAGTCCGCTTCTGACCGCATTGTCGTGGCCCTCGACGGACCGGCCGGTGTCGGCAAGAGTACCGTCGCCATGGCGATCGCCAGAGAGCTCTCCCTCACCTATGTCGAAACCGGCGCAATCTACCGTGCCGTGGCATTCAAGGCCCGCAGCGAGGGCATTCCGCTCGATGACCTCGACGGCGTGGCTGCCGTCGCCAAGTCGCTCGACATCTCGTTTCGCGTCGATGGGGACATCAACCACGTGTTCCTCGACGGCCAGGACGTGACCATGGCCCTGAGGGGCCAGGACGTCAGCCCGCTGGCCTCAAAGGTCTCGGCCCAGGCCGCAGTGCGGGCGGCCCTGCTCGACGTCCAGCGCTCGTTTGTCCGCTCCGGCCGGGGTGCGGTGGCCGAGGGCCGTGACATCGGGACCGTCGTCTTCCCCCAGGCCTCGTTCAAGTTCTTCCTCACAGCGGACGTCCGCACGCGGGCATTGCGCCGCTTCCACCAGCTCGAAGAGATGGGGCGGCGCCCCGTCCTGGCCGAGCTCGAAGAGGAGATTGCCGCCCGCGACCGGCAGGATACCGAGAGGGCGGTGGCCCCCCTCAAAGCCGCTCCGGACGCCGTCGTGGTCGATACGTCCCGGCTCACCGCTGACCAGGTCATCCAGGTCATCCTCGAGCGGATCCGATTGACCCTGGGCCGCTAGGAGGTCGCAGCATGGGGTTCCGTTCCGGTTTCGTGGCCATCATCGGCCGTCCCAATGTCGGCAAGTCCACGCTGCTCAACCAGCTCCTGGGCACCAAGCTGGCCATCGTCACCCCCAAGCCGCAGACCACGCGCAACCGCATCTCCGGGATTGTCTCCTGGGCCGACTGCCAGATCGTCTTCCTCGATACCCCGGGCATCCACGAAGGCAAGGGCACGCTCAACCGCTTCATGGTCGACGAGGCCCTGAACTCCCTCCTCGAAGCCGACATGGTCTGCTTCATGATCGATGCCGAATTCGAGGTCCGCACCGACGAGATCCGCCCCGAAGAGCTCGGCATTCTCGACCACATCCGCAATGCTGCCCGTCCCGCAGTCCTGGTCATCAACAAGATCGACAAGGTCGGAAAGAACCTCCTCCTTCCGGTGCTCGACCGATATGCGAAGGCCTTCTCCTTTGCCGCCCTCGTCCCGGTCAGCGCCCTGGCCGGTGACGGTGTCGACTCCCTCGTCAGCGAGGTCAAGCAGCGCCTGCCCGAAGGGGAGCGGATGTACCCCGAGGGGCAGCTCACCGACCGAAGCCGCGACTTCATCATCTCCGAGTTCATCCGGGAAAAGGCCTTCCTGCTGACCCACCAGGAGGTCCCGTACTCGGTTGCGGTCGTCGTCGACGCGGTGCAGGAACGCCCCGGGAAGGACAAGCTTCTCTACGTCGCGGCCACCCTCCATGTCGAACGGGACAGCCAGAAGGGGATCCTGGTCGGCCGTCGCGGCGAGATGATCCGGCAGATCGGCTCCCAGGCCAGGACCGACCTCGAAGCATTCCTCAAGCGGCGCATCTTCCTGGAGCTTCGTGTCCGGGTCGAAAAGGACTGGACCCGGTCCGACCGGGGACTTACGCGGGTGGGCTTTACACCATGAGTCGCATCGTTGCCATCATCGGCCGTCCCAACGTCGGCAAGTCCACTCTGTTCAACCGCCTCGTCGGCAACCGGAAGTCCATCGTCGAGGATGTCCCCGGAGTCACCCGGGACCGCATCTACGGCCGTTGCGACCAGGATGACGAGAGCTTCGACATCATCGATACAGGAGGCTTCGACCCCAAGCCCGACGACCCCCTCCTGAAGATCATGAAGGAGCAGGTCCTCCTGGCCATGGACGATGCCGATGTCATTCTCCTCGTCGTCGACGTCCGCAGCGGGCTCAACCCCGTCGATGTCGAGATCGCCCGCATGCTCCAGCGCCAGCCCCGACCCTGGCTCCTGGCCGTCAACAAGGTCGATTCCTTCGAGAAGGAAGCCGAGGCCCACGAGTTCCACGTTCTCGGTGCTTCGCAGACCCACTATGTCTCGGCCCAGCATGGCCGCGGATTTGCTCCGCTCCTCGACGCACTCGTGGATTCGCTCGAAGGGTGCCAGGACGACCCCCAGCCGCCCACCGACCTCACCCACGTCGCAGTCGTCGGCCGCCCCAACGTCGGCAAGTCCACCCTGGTCAACAAGCTGCTCGGCGAGAACCGGCTGCTCACCAGCGACATGCCCGGCACGACACGGGATTCCATCGACACGCTCTGCACACGCCCGGACGGGACCCGCTGCGTCCTGGTCGACACCGCAGGAATCCGGCGCAAGCGCTCCATCCGGGACGCGGTCGAATACTACAGCGTCGTCCGCTCCATCCGCGCAATCGACCGGGCCCACGTCGTCCTTCTTCTCCTCGATGCCCGCATCGGCATGGAGGACCAGGATGCCCGAATCGCCAACCTCGTCCTGGAACGGGGAAAGGCCCTGGCCATCCTCTTCAACAAGTGGGACCTCGTGGAAAAGGAATCTGATACCGCGGACCTGTTCATCAAGGCCTTCCGGCGGAACTTCGGGACCCTCGACCACGTGCCGCTCCTGTTCACGTCCGCAGCCTCGGGAAAAGGGGTCGCCAGAATCCTGCCGGCCGTGGACGAGCTGAAGCAGGCCTGGGAGACCCGCATCTCCACCGGCGAGCTCAACCGCCTCGTCGACAAGGTCGTCACCCGCACACCCCCGCCCATGTATCGGCGCCGCCTCGGCAAGATCTTCTTTGCCACCCAGGTGGAGGCCGCCCCCCCCACCATCGTGTTCCAGGTGAACAACCCCGAAGCGTTCAGCGACAACTACCGCCGCTTCCTCCTCAACCGCATCCGGGAGGAGTACAAGTTCACCGGCAGTCCGATCCGCCTCATCTTCCGCAAACGCGGTGCGGAAGAAGAATAGCCCGGTTTTCCCTTGCATCCCTGCCTCATCCCCTTATCTTAGCCCCGTTGCCGGAATCGGCCGGCGGTGCCTCCAGGGGGGATGGCGGTGCGCAGCGACGACGGGAAGAGCGAAATCCACTCGGCAGTGACTCAGGATCCCGATGCTGGCGAAGCCGGAACCGCTGCTGCCCGAGCAGGAGACGAGTCGGCCCGCGCCCAGGCCGATGAGAGGCCGACTCCGGACGCAACTGACGGGGCTCCTGCCCCGGCGCAAACCGACGCGATACCAGCCCCTGCCGGGACCGAGGAGAAGCCTGCCCCGAACGCAGCGTTCGTGCTCCAGCTCGAACAGCACATAGCGTTCCTCAACTCCAGGCTCGAAGAAGCCGAGCGCCGCAACGAGCAGACCCTGGCTGCCGCAAGGTCACGAGAGCAGGAGCTGGACCGCATCCGGGAACGGCTCGAGCGGGACAGGGAGAAGAAGCTGTTCCAGGAGAAGAGCCGCGTGTTTGCAAAGCTGCTCGACCCGCTGGACAACCTCGAACGCTGCCTTGCCGCCGTGTCCGTGTCGGGGGACGTGAAGGCCATGCAGGAGGGGTTGGCCCTCGTGGTCAAGGCCTTCCAGGGGGCACTGGCCGCCGTCGGGTTCCAGCGCTTCGACCCCACCGGAGAGCCGTTCGACCCCCAGTGCCACGAGGCCATCGCTATCGTGCCCGCACAGGAATCCGCCCAGGCGGAGAAGGTCCATGCCACCTATCTTGCCGGCTACCGGCTCGATGGTGAGGTCATCCGCCACGCCCGTGTGGTCGTCGCTCGAACTCAGAACTGAAGATTGTCTCGGACCCGGATCACCCGGGTCGCCGCAGGTCCTTTGGGGAGCTCCTCCCTGTCGTAGAGAACGTCCTCGCCGTCCAGGAGAGTCTTGTAACCGTCGCAGATGATGACGGTATGGTGCACGAAGATGTCGGGTCCGCCTTCACCTTCGATGAAGCCGTACCCCTTCAGGTCGCTAAACCACTTCACTTTGCCCTTCAGCATCCTTGCCCCATCCGTAGTCTCGTTCCTACCACCACCGCAAATGGTTCTACCATCCGGTCCCGGAGCCGTCAAGGACTTTGGCCGTTGCATCCCCGCAAGCCCGTTGTTATGATGGCCTCGAGGACCTGAATAGGAGACAGCCATGTGGAAGAAGATTCTCGTCGTCACCGACTTCTCTCCCAACTCGCTGAAAGTGATCCCGCCCGCCCTGGCTGTGGCCCGGCGCTTCGGAGGGTCGATCCACCTGTGCCACGTGGACGAGGAGGAGCAGGCGCTTTCCGCACACAGCTCGGACGAGCTCGTGGCGTTTCTCGAAACCGTCGAGGCAAGACGCACCGCCTGGCTCGAGAACCTCGCGAATCAGGTCCGCGAGCAGGACGTGGAGTGCGAGGTCGTGCGCCTCAAGGGATGGGCATCCCGCGAGATCCTCCGATACACCGAGGAGGCCGACATCGACCTCGTGGCCATCTCCGCGCTCGGTGCCCAGGGGTTCAAGGCCCTGCTCATGGGATCCACCTCCACCAACGTGCTGCGCAACTGCACCCGGCCCATCCTGTTCGTCTCCGCCCATTGCCACCCGGCCGAGGAGTTCGACATCACCAGCATCCTCTACCCCACCGACTTCTCGGAAATCTCGGTGGCAGGCGCCCGGGACGCGGCAAAGCTCTGCAAGGAGACCGGTGCCAAGCTCGAGCTGTTCCACGTGCTCAAGGTGCCGACCTACATCCCCGCACTTCCCGGTGAGCCGCCCCTGGTGATGCCGCCCCGGCTCCTCCAGTCCATGGATTCCGGGTTCGATTCCATCCAGGAAGACGTGGCCGATCTGCTCCCCGAAGACCGCATCGGCTACGAGATCGCCACCAGCCAGGACGAGGCCGAGGCCATCTGCACCGGCGCGGTCGCCAAGAAGGCCGACCTCATCCTCATCACCCGCCGCGGCCAGGGGGTGCTCGACGGCCTCCTGTTCGGCCGCGTGGCGGAAAACGTCGCCCGGCTCGCTCCGGTCCCCGTGGTCCTCTTTGAACCCGAGGCCGAGTAACCTTCGATTCCA
>Ga0233425_10005632_pt1 | contig 19541 bp, 13 predicted proteins | sample Watercolumn_Towu_2_FD_181712 | JGI IMG/M metagenome (GOLD analysis project Ga0233425, IMG submission 181712) | Freshwater microbial communities from Lake Towuti, South Sulawesi, Indonesia - Watercolumn_Towuti2014_140_MG | ecosystem: Environmental > Aquatic > Freshwater > Lake | place... | reverse complement strand
TGATCGGGGTCGCGCACCGGCGCGCCCGGTGCTTTGAAATCGCGTCCACGGGAACTGCGCTGATCAACTTCCCGTCCCAATCGTGGGACGCACCGATCCCGGCAGCGATGCCTCTCCCGGCGGGTGAGCGCTCCCTGGGAATTTCTTCTATTTGCCTACCAGCAAGTTAGGCCTATGGCCCTGTGCCCGGCACGGGCGCTGCAAACACGCTGGCGACGCACATGGATATTGCCCGGCCCGATCTCTCCAAAGCCCGCCGCAAACGCCGCCTCCTCCTGGCAGGCCTCGCCGCGGTGGTGTTGGCCGGCATTACCCTCGGGCTGGCGCGCCTCAAACCGGCCGCCCCCACCGTCGACCGCAATCTCGTTTGGATCGATACCGTGAAACAGGGCCAAATGCTTCGCCAGGTCCGCGGCCTTGGCACGCTCGTTCCCGAGGAAATCCGCTGGATCGCCGCCCGCACCTCGGGTCGCGTCGACAAGATCGTCCTGCGCCCCGGCGCTCCGGTCACCACCGACACCATCATTCTCGTTCTCACCAACCCCGACGTCGAGCAGGCCGCCACCAATGCCGAATCGCAGCTCAAAGCCGCCGAAGCCGAGCTGCTCAACCTCCGCGTCACCCTGCAGAGCGCCGTGCTGCAGGCCGAATCCATCGCCGCCTCAGCCAAGGCCGACTTCGAGCAGTCGCGCCTCCAGGCCGAGGTCAATGAGCAGCTCGCCAAGGACGGCCTCATCTCCGCCCTCGACTTGCGCCTCTCGAAGGTGCGCGCCGAACAGCTCGCCACCCGCCACGGCATCGAGCAACGCCGCTTTCAGTTCGCCAAGGACTCGATCGAGCCGCAGCTCGCCGTCAAACAGGCCGAGGTTGATCGCCTCCGCGCGATCGCCCGGCTGCGCCGCGACGAAGTCGAGGCCCTGGCCGTGCGTTCAAGCATGAACGGAGTGCTCCAGCTCCTTCCCGTCGAAGTCGGCGCCCAGGTCAACCCCGGCTTCAACCTCGCCCGCGTCGCCGACCCCACCAAGCTCAAGGCCGAGATTCGCGTGGCCGAAACCCAGGCCAAGGATATCCAGCTCGGCCAGGCCGCCACCATCGATACGCGCAGCGGCCTCGTCGAGGGGCGGGTGGCCCGGATCGATCCTTCCGTGCAGAACGGCACCGTCACGGTCGATGTCCTCCTGTCGGGCGAACTCCCGCGCGGTTCCCGCCCCGACCTCTCCGTCGATGGCACCATCGAGCTCGAGCGCCTGGTCAACGTCGTCCATGTCGGCCGGCCGGCCTTCGGCCAGGAACGCAGCACCGTGGGCATCTTCAAACTCGCCGCCGACGGCGTCCACGCCACGCGCGCCCAGGTCAAGCTCGGCCGCAGTTCCGTCAACACCATCGAAATCGTCGAGGGCCTCCGGCCGGGCGACCGCGTCATCCTCTCCGACATGTCGCAGTGGGACGCCAGCGACCGGATCAAACTCAACTGAGGCCCCGGCAAATCCTGCATCTCTTGCGCACCTGCGGTGTTCTTCCCGGATATCCCGAATCGCTGCTCATGATCGTCCTGTCCCTGATTCTCGCCCTCCTAGTCGTCGTCGTCGCCACCGATGCCTCCGGCGAACGCTGACGACTGCGCCCGCTCCTTCCCACTCCTCCCAATTCGACCGTTTTCAACCATCCCCAAAATGTCCCAACCACTGATCAAACTCGAAGCTGTCACCAAAGTATTCCTCACCGACGAGGTCGAGACGCACGCGCTGTCCGGCATCCACCTCGAGATCAACCAAGGCGAGTACGTCTCGATTGCCGGGCCCTCCGGATGCGGAAAATCGACGTTGCTGTCGATTCTCGGGCTGTTGGATTCGCCCACCGAGGGCACCTACCTGCTCAACGGTCGTCCCGTGCAGCACCTCTCGCTGCCGGAACGCGCGCGCATCCGCAACCGTGAGATCGGGTTCATTTTTCAGTCGTTCAACCTCATCGGCGACCTCACTGTTTACGAAAACGTCGAGCTTCCCCTCACCTATCGCGGGATGCCGGCGGCCGAGCGCCGGGCCGCCGTCACGCAGGCGCTCGAGAAGGTCGGGATGGGGCATCGCTCGAAGCACCTGCCCTCGCAGCTTTCCGGCGGTCAACAGCAGCGCGTCGCCGTCGCCCGCGCGCTCGCCGGATCGCCCGCCGTCCTGCTGGCCGACGAGCCGACCGGCAACCTCGATTCCAAGAACGGGGACTCCGTCATGCAGTTGCTCGGCGAACTCCACCGCGGGGGCGCCACCATTGTCATGGTGACGCACGATGCCCGGTTCGCCCGCCACGCGGAACGCACCGTGCACATCTTCGACGGCCGCGTCGTTCAGGAACAAGTGGAGACGGATCCGACCCGTTAGCCCGGAAGTTTCCTACCGCGGCTGCCGCGGTAGGAAAAATGCAGGCTAGCCCGGAAATTTCATGCTCTCCGACCTGAAGATTGCCTTTCGCCGACTGGCCGGATCACCCGGCTTTACCACGGTGGCTTTGGTCACCCTGGCGGTTGGCATCGGTTCGGCCACGGTGGTCTTCGCCGCCGTCAATGCGCTCTTTCTCAAACAGGTGCCGCTGATCGATCGCGCGACGGAGGAGCGCCTGGTACACCTCAGCCTTTCCCACCCCAATTTCGGGACCGAGCGGATCCGCTTGAGCTATCCCGACTATCTCAGCCTGCGCGAACGGGCGACCACGCTCGCCGGCGTGCTCGTCCACCGCGATCGCACGGTGATCATCGCCGGGCTCAACGAACCCGAGCGGGTCTATGGCACCGAGATTTCCTGGGACGCGTTCGCCCTGTTGGGTGTGCTCCCGTTGCACGGCCGGCCGTTCGGAGCCGCCGACGACGCCGCGGACGCACCCGAGGTGGCCCTGATCAGCCACGCCTTTTGGCGCCGCCGTTTCGGAGGCGAGCCCACCATCGTCGGCACCACGGTTACGATGAACGGTCGGCCGGTCGTCATTGTCGGCATCATGCCGGAAGGCTGGCGGTATCCCAATATCAGCGACATCTGGACTCCCCTGCGACTCGAACCTGGCCTGAGGGTCGCGCGCGGCGATCGTTTCCTCGAGGCGCGCGCCCGCCTCCAGCCCGGAGTCACGCTCGCCGAGGCGCGGACTGAGGCTGAGGCGATCATGGGGGCTCTCGCCCAGGAGTTCCCGCTAACCAACCAGGGCTTGGGCGCGCGCCTGCTGCCGATCCGGGAGGAGGCGACTCAGAATATCGGCCATCTCACCCTGCTGCTTTTCGGCGCCGTCCTCTTTGTCTTCCTCATCGCCTGCCTCAATGTGGCCAACCTGCTCCTCGCCCGCGGCGCCGCCCGGGCCAAAGAGTACGCTCTCCGCCTCGCCCTCGGCGCCCGCCGCACCCATCTCGTGCGCCAACTCCTGGCCGAAAGCCTCGTGCTCGGCCTGGGCGGCGCCGTGGGTGGGCTCGTCATCGCCCTTTGGGGATGCGACGCAATGATCGCCGTCTACCCCGAGGCGATCCCGTTCTGGCTTCGTTTCGATTTTGATCCGCGGGTTTTCGCGTTCGTCTTTGGCCTGGCCATGGTTGGCGCGGTGGCGTTCGGGCTCGTCCCCGCCTTCCGCGCCTCGCGCCCGGACCTCGTCGCCGAACTCAAGGAGGGTGGGCGCACCGCCGATGTCGACGGCCCCCGCTCCCAGCAACTGCGACACGCCCTCGTCATTGCCGAGGTGGCCATCGCCCTCGTCCTGCTGGTCGGCGCCGGTCTGATGATGCGCAGCTTTCTGTTCCTTCAGCACGTCGAGCGCGGATACGACCCCGCCGGCGTTCTCACCTTCCGCACCGGGTTGCCGCCGGCCTTGTTCGGGAAGGACCTCACGGTGCCGGTCCGTTTCTTTGACCAACTGCTGGCCCGCCTCCGGGAGACCCCGGGCATCGACGCCGCCGGCGCCGTCAGCCTGTTGCCTGGCTCCGACGAGATGATCAACGGCTACGTCCTCGAGGGCCAGCCCGAACCCGCCGAGCCCAACGCCGTGCCGCATTCCCACACGCGCTTTGCCGACGCCGGTTACTTCCGCACCCTGCAGGTTCCCCTGCTGGCCGGTCGCCATTTCGATGAAAGCCGCGATCTCGTCACAGCTCCGCCCGTCGTCATTGTCGATGAGGTGTTCGCCAAACGACATTTCGGATCCATCGACGCCGCGTTGGGGCGCCGGATCAAGATCTGGGAACCGGGTTTGGAGAAGGCCGCCATTCCGCATCCGGTTCTTGAAATGGGCCCCAAGATCAATCCCGCCCAGGTCTGGGCCGAGATCGTCGGAGTGGTGGGAACCGTTCGGCACCGCCTCGACCGGCCGACCAATTGGCCCACCATCTACTATGCCTTGCGTCAGTGTCCTTCGAACTTTCTGTCGATCGTCATTCGCGCAAATGGCAAACCCAGCCGCTGGGCCGAAACTGCCCGCGAGGCTACCCTGGCCACCGATCGCGGCATTCCCATCTACCATGTCCGCCCACTGAGCGAAGTCGAGTTGCTGCGCTTCCCGCAGGTCCGCTTCTTCACGCGCCTCTTCCTGGTCTTTGGAGTCGTGGCGCTGCTGCTCGCCTGCATCGGCATTTACGGGGTCATGTCTTACAGCGTCTCGCTGCGCACCCAGGAACTCGGCCTGCGGATGGCGCTCGGCGCCCAGGCCGGCGATGTCGTTCGCATGGTGATCCGGCACGGCCTTGGACTGGTCGGTCTCGGCCTCGGGGCCGGTTTGGTCGCAGCCTTCTCGCTCGCTCACCTGCTCAGCGGCATTCTCCACGGGGTAAGTCCGCACGATCCGCCGACGTTCGCCGTGGTGCCGCTGCTGCTCGCCACCGTCGCCCTCGTGGCTTGTTGGCTGCCGTCGCGCCGCGCCACCCTCGTCCCCCCGAGTTCTGCGCTGCGCGCCGGCTGACGACGTCCCGGCGGCGGCAAGTTCCGCGCCGCCTGGTCCCTGGCCCGATGACCCTCGTCTGCGGCCCCCCAAGAAATGATCGCCCTGGCTCCGCCTCCACCCGCCGAGCTGCCTCGGCTGTGGCCCGCGTGGAGTCTCGTGGCGGTGCAGTGGACGGTGTGGCACGCAGTTCCCGCGATCTGGCCCGAGAGCCTCCTGTTTGGCACGCTCGCGGGGCTTGGTTGCGGTCTGGTGCTGCTCGGGTGGTGGCTGTTGTTCAGCCGGGTACCCTGGCTCGATCGACTCGGTGCAATCGCGTTGATGATCTTCGCGGTGTTCGCCACCAGGCGGTTCGTCCACCCTTCAATCGCCAACGGAATGATGGGCATGATGCTCCCGTTCACCTCCGTTCCGCTGCTGAGCCTTGCTCTCGTCTGGTTGCTGACGGTGACCCGGCGGTCTTCCTCCGCGTGGCGGCGCACGGCCCTCATCGCCGGCATCGCTCTGGCCGCTGCTTCCCTGACGCTCGTGCGAACGGGTGGTCTCACCGGAGAAGGCGTTTCCGATCTCCACTGGCGATGGTCGCCAACGCCCGAGGAGCGTCTCCTGCGTCAGGTGGCGGCCAAGCCGGCCCTGGCCCGACCCGAGGCCGCCCCACCCGCGCCCTCTCGGGGAAGGACACCCGCCGGCTGGCCCGGGTTCCGCGGCCCCGCGCGCGATGGCGTCGTTCGCGGTGCGCGGATCAAAACCGATTGGTCCTCGTCGGCCCCGGTTGAGCTGTGGCGTCGGCCTGTCGGTCCGGGCTGGTCGTCGTTTGCCGTGGAAGGAGACTTCTTCTACACCCAGGAGCAACGCGGGGAAGATGAACTCGTGACGTGTTACCGGCTGGCCACTGGCGAGCCGGTTTGGCGCCATGCCGATGCGGCCCGTTTCTGGGAATCAAACGGCGGGGCGGGCCCCCGCGGGACGCCGACCCTCGGCCACGGTCGCGTCTATGCCGGCGGCGCCACCGGCCTGCTCAACGCGCTCGACGCCCGCACCGGTTCGGTCGTGTGGTCGCGCAACGCGGCGTCCGATACGGGGAGAAAGATCCCCGGCTGGGGTTTCGCGAGTTCGCCCCTCCTGGTGGGCGACGCGGTGATCGTTGCCACCGCGGGCGTGCTCGCCGCCTACGATGCCGCCACCGGCGCCGTGCGTTGGATCGGACCCAAAGGCGGCTTCGGCTACAGTTCTCCGCATCGGCTCGAGATCGCCGGCGTCGAGCAGGTCGTGCTGCTGAACGGAACCGGCGCGCTGGCCGTCGCTCCGGCCGGCGGCGCGGTCCTCTGGCAGCATGAGTGGAAGAGCGATGGAATCGTGCAACCGGCTCTGCTGACGGGCAACGACTTGCTCATCGGCAGTGGCTCGGGCCTGGGCGTGAAGTCCGGCTTGCAGCGCGTCGCCGTTGCGAAGCGCCCGGCCGGCTGGACCCTCGAGGAGCGCTGGACCTCGAAAGGCTTGAAACCGTACTTCAACGACTTTGTCGTGCACGCCGGCCACGCCTACGGATTCGATGGCAGCAGTCTGGCCTGCATCGAACTCGCGAAGGGCGAACGCCGGTGGAAAGGCGGTCGCTACGGCCACGGCCAGCTCCTGCTCCTCGCCGATCAGGAATTGCTCCTGGTGTTGTCGGAAAAAGGCGCGGTCGCGCTCGTCGCCGCGACTCCCGGGCAATTCACCGAGCTCGCGCGCCGGCCAACGCTGGAGGGCAAGACCTGGAACCACCCGGTGCTCGCCGGCGACATCCTGCTGGTCCGCAACGATCACGAAATGGCCGCGTTTCGCCTGCCGTGAGCGGCGTCGCCACGGCTCTTTTTGGGTTTCCCGCCTTCGCTTGCCTCCCTATGCCTAAGCCCACTCTGAAGCGCCTGCCCCCGAAGAAACGACCGCGCCAGGCCCCCGCCAACTCCCGGGGCGCCGCCGCCAGCGAGACACTGCTGCCGGAACTCGCCGGCGACGCCCTGGCAGCCAAGGCGGCCATCGAGCGATCCGGGGGCGTTGTCACCGGCCAGTACCGCGACCCGCTCGGCGGTCACCCGCTGTTGTTTGCCACGCTGCCGATCGATCAGATCGAGCCGACGCCGTTTCAGCGCGACGTCTCCGACGCCCACCATAAGCGCCTCGCCGACGTGATCCACCGCACCGGGATGTTTCTCGATCCCGTCATCGCCATCACCGCTCCGACCGGCGGTTTCTGGACCCCCAACGGCGGGCACCGCCTGGCCGCGATGCGACGGCTCGGCGCGAAGGCCATCACCGCCCTCGTCGTGCCGCGGCGCGATGTCGCCTGGCAAATCCTCGCCCTTAACACCGAGAAAGCCCACAATCTGCGGGACAAGTCGCTCGAAGTGATCCGGATCTTCCGCCACCTGCTCGCGGAAAGCCCGGACAAGCCGGAACGGGATTTCGGCTACTACTTCGAGGAGGCGGCGTTCATCACCATTGGGCTCTGTTACGAAAGGAACCCGCGCTTCAGCGGCGGCGTCTACCACTCGTTTGTCCGCCGGCTGTCGGAATTCTCCGGGCAAGCGCTGGCCAAATCCCTCTCCTCCCACGAACGCCGCGCGACCATGTTGCTCGAGTTGGACGAGAAGGTCGCCGCTGTCGTGACGAAGTTGAAGGAGAAAGGTCTCGTCAGCCCGTACTTGAAGGCGTTCGTCGTGGCGCGCTCGAATCCGCTGCGCTTCCTGAAGGAACCGCCGGACCTCGAGGATCTCCTGCACACCATTCGTGGCAGGATCGAGCGCTTCAACGTCGAGAAGATCCGGCAGCAGGACATCACCGCTGCGGGCGGAGGCTTGGCCGACGACGAGTAGACCGGGTCCGCCCCTTTGCGGCGAGACCGCTTTTCCGGTATTGCCCGGGCGGAGGCGAGCGTGTGAAGTCGGCGCGCCCGGCCACCGTCACAGCCTGGCCTCTCCTCGCATGACTGAAGCTCCCGCCCGCCGTTCCGCGTTCGCAATGATGGTTGGGTATTTCAAGGACTTCGGCGTCCTGAAGGAAACCCGCGCCGAATACTGGGGAATTCAGATCATCAACTTCCTCGACTGCACCGCGTATTTCGCACTGCTCACGATCGCCTCGGTCTTCTTGTCGGAGGATCTGGGCCTCGACGACAAGTCCGCCGGTTACACCATCACCGTGTTTACCTCGGCGACCTCGCTGATGCTGTTGTTCTCCGGCATGACGACCGACTGGCTCGGCATCCGGCGATCGCTGAATCTCACGCTGCTTGGCCATCTCGGCTTGCGCGGCGCGATGGTCTGGATCGGCCTCACGCCCTCGCTGCCGCACCGCGGGCTGCTGGCCGGGGCGGTCTTCCTGCTCATGGCGCCGTTCATGGCCGCGTTGCAGACGATCTTCCAAGCCGGCACCAACCGCTTCACCACCCGCCGCTCGCGCAGTGCCGGGTTCAACCTCTGGTACCTTTTCATGAACATCGGCGCGGCCGCCGCCGGCTTCGCCATCGACATCGTCCGCAAGGTGCTGGCGGTGCCCAACGTTCATATCTTCACCCTCGGCGTGATCACCGCGGTGCTCTGCCTTGTCGTCGGCCGACTGATGATCCACACCGAGGAGCAACTCGTCAGCGCCGACGACCCGCCGGAAGCCCAGCAGGCGGACCAAAAGGTCCAGCATCGCAATCCCTTCAAGATCTGGCGGGAGATCATCGCCGAGCCGACGTTGTGGCGGCTGCTCGTGCTCGTCGCGCTGATCGTCGGCGTCCGCGCGGTCTACGCCTACCTCTATCTCCTGATGCCGAAATACTGGCTGCGCACCATCGGCCCCGAGGCGGCGATCGGCACGCTCAACGCCATCAACCCGATCGGCATCGTGATCGGCCTGGTGCTGTTCATCCCGCTCGCGAACAAGTTCCGGGTGTTTCGCATGCTGGTCTACGGCGCCATGATTTCCTCGATCGCCCTGTTTCCCATGGCGGTGCCGTGGACGGCCTACGGCCTCGACATCGGGCAGACCCACTACGTGATGGCGTTGCTTTGCATGGTGCTGGTGACCATCGGCGAGGTCGTCTGGTCGCCCAAGCTCTACGAATACACGGCGGCGATCGCACCCAAGGGGCAGGAAGGCACCTACCTCGGCCTCTCGCTCGTGCCGTGGTTCCTCGCGAAGACCGGCGTCAGCGCGATGTCGGGCCATTTGCTCGAGACCTGGTCGCCGGAGAAGGTGACCATCAACAGTGCGGCCGTGCCGTTGCAGCAGGCGATGCTCGATCACCAGCTCGGTTACTGGCAGCGGCCCGAGGCGATGTGGCTGATCCTCGGGGCCTACGCCCTCGCCGGCTGCATTCTTGCCGCGTTCCTGGAAAAATGGCTCACCCAGGGCGCCAACGAATCATGAACCGTCACCTCACCCTGCCCTGCCTTGCCCTGCTCGCCGCCGGTGCCCTCGCGGCCCCGCCCGCCCGCCGCACCGAGGTCGCGATTCGCGGCGAAAAGTTCCTCCTCAACGGCCAGCCCACCTACGCCGGCCGCACTTGGGACGGCGTCTCGATCGAAGGCCGGCTGATGAACTCGCGCATGGTCCAAGGGATCTTCGACGACCTCAACCCCGAGACCCGCGCAAAATGGAAATACCCCGACACCGGCCAATGGGACGCCGAACGCAACACGCGTGAGTTCATCGCCGCCATGCCGGAGTGGCGTCGCCACGGTTTGCTCGCCTTCACGCTCAATCTCCAGGGCGGCAGCCCCGAGGGTTACTCCCGCGTCCAGCCCTGGCACAACAGCGCGATCAACGCCGACGGCTCCCTCCGACCCGACTACCTGGCCCGCGCCGGCCGCATCCTCGACCGCGCGGACCAACTCGGCCTGGTCGTCATCCTCGGCATTTTCTACTTCGGGCAGGATGAACGGCTCACCGACGAAGCCGCCGTCCTCCGCGCGGTCGACGCCACGGTCGACTGGCTCCTTGCCCGCGGCGATCGCCACGTGCTGGTCGAGATCAACAACGAGTGCAACGTCCGCTACGACCACGCGATCCTCAAGCCGGACCGTGTGCACGAACTCATCGCGCGCGTCCGCGCCCGCTCGGCCAAGGACGGCCGGCGGCTGCTCGCCGGCACCAGCTACGGCGGCGGGACGATTCCGGGGGTCAACGTGATGAACGCCTCCGACTTCATCCTCATCCACGGCAACGGCGTGAGCGACCCGGCGAGAATCACCGACATGGTGGTGAAGACGCGCGCCCTGCCGGGGTGGCGCCCCATGCCGATCGTCTTCAACGAGGACGACCATTTCGACTTCGACCAACCGACGAACAACTTTGTCGCCGCGGTGCGCGCCGGCGCCTCGTGGGGCTATTTCGACTTTCGGATGAAGGGCGAGAGCTTCCCCGACGGTTACCAGAGCGTGCCGGTCGACTGGGGCATCAACTCGCCGCGCAAGCGGGGCTTCTTCGCGAAGCTCCGCGAGATCACGGGCGGGTTGCCGTAGCCCCGCACGGTTGCAGGAAAGTCGCGCCGGGGCGGGACGGGCTACTTCGACTCGTCGATCGCGAGATAACGCGTCCGCCCGGCCCGCCAGACGAGCACGAGCACCTTCGGGCCCTTGATTTCCTCGCTGAGCTTGACGGCCTCCGCGGCATTGGCACACGGCCGGCGATCCAGCTCCATGATGATATCGCCCTCGCGCAAACCCTGCCGCGCTGCCGGGCTGTCGGCCTCGATGCTGGTAATGATCGCGCCCTTGACCCGCGCCGGAATCTGCAACTGCGAGCGCAGCTCGGAGGTGATGTCGCCCACCCCGACTCCGTTGAGCACGCCCTCATCCTTGGCTCCGGGGGCGCGATCGCTGCGCGCAATCGCCTCCTCGTCGCGCCGGGCGAGCTTGGCGTTGAGCGTCGTCTTCGCACCGTTGCGCAGCACCTCGATCGCCACGTCGCTGCCCGGGGCGATTTGGCTCACGACCAGCGGGAGATGGCGCGAGTCGCGGATCTCGGTGGCGTTGACCCGCGTGATGATGTCGCCGGACTTGAGGCCCGCCTTCTCGGCCGGGCTGTCCTCCGTCACCTCGCTGATCAACGCGCCGCGTTCGGTGCCGAACTGCGACGTGAGATCCTCCGTGAGTTCCTGGGTGCGCACGCCGAGAAAGCCGCGCTCGACGCGGCCCTTGTTCACGATCTGCTCGGCGACGAAGCGCACGAGATTGACCGGAATCGCGAAGCCCACGCCGGCAAAGCCGCCCGTGCGACTGATGATCGCGTTGTTGATGCCGATGACACGCCCCTCCGTGTCGAGGAGCGCACCGCCCGAGTTGCCCGGGTTGATCGCGGCGTCGGTCTGGATGAAATCCTCGAAGGTGCCGATGCCCATCCCGCGGCTGAGCGCGCTCACAATGCCGCGGCTGACCGACTGCCCCACGCCGAACGGGTTGCCGATCGCCAGCACCACATCGCCGACCTGCAACTGGTCGCTGTCCCCGAAGGTGGCGGGCGTCAGGCCGGTCGCGTCGATCTTGAGCACAGCCAGATCGGTGGGAGCGTCCCGCCCGATGATCTTCGCCTCGTAGCGCTTGTTGGAATCGCCGATCGAGACGCGCACGTCGTCGGCGCCGTCGACGACGTGGTTGTTGGTGATGATGTAGCCGTCGCTGGTGACGACCACGCCGGAGCCCAGCCCCTGCTGGGTGCGGTCCGGCAGGCGGCTGCGGGGGGCCGACTTGCCGCCCCGGTTGCGGTCGCCGCCGCGGGGCGCGGCGCCCTCCTCTTCGTCGTCGCGCGGGAGCGGGAGATCAAAGAAACGGCGGAACCGCGGGTCGCTGAGGTAGGGCGCGAGATCCTGGCCGCGCACCGTCTTGCTGGAGAAGACGTAGACCACGCTCGCCGCGGTGCGTTTGACCACGGAGGCGTAGCTCACGCGCTCGGCGGCGTCGCGGTTGATCGGCCGGGTATCGGTCTTGAGCGTCAACGGCGGGCGCTTTTCCGCCGAGTCCTCGCTGGCGGCTTCAGGCTTCGCCGGCGCTTTGCGCTCAGTCTTGCGGCCGGCCTTGGGCTCGGCGGCCCACAGCGTGAGCCCCGAGGTGCACGCAAAGGCGGCGACAAAGGCGAGCAGCGGGAGGGCCACACGGGAACGGAGGGATGATTTCATGGCGTCAGGGGAGTGGGCGGGACCAAGCGGGAGGTTGGCGGACCTGACGTTGCAAAGTTGGTTCCGTCCCGCGCAATCCGTAAATCAGGGCCGGCGACTTGCACCGCACGGACGCCGGCCACCCGGCCCGGATCGGCGAAGTCGAGCCCGGGCTACGGGATTCTCACCCAGCGGCGGGCCCGGGGCACGAAGCGGACCACCACCGATTCCGCCTGATGGTGGGCGCGCTCGAGATGCAGCACCGCCCGCCAGGCCGGTTCCGCGACGAGCAGCAGCGCATCGAGGTGTGGCACGACCACGATCTCGTGGCGCGCGATCTGGTCGGCGCGGTGGCGGGCGTGTTCGCCCTTGGTGGCGGCGAGACGATCCGCCATCCGGGTGGAGGTGCTGCGGCGGGCCCGGGCGGCGAGTTCCGCGGCGTAATTCTCGAAGTAGGCGTCGATCCGCTCGAGTTCGTGACGGAGCCGCTGTTCCTGCCGTGCGCGGATGTCGCCGAGGTCCGAGGCCAGATCGCACGCCAAGGCCTGCTGCAGGAGGCTGCTCCAATGCGCCGGATCCGGTGCCGGCCAGGCCGGATGGTCGACGGGATTGTGGCTGGCGCGCGCGAAACCGATTTCACGGGCGAGACCCTCGTCGAGCGCGCCCTCGGCCAGCGAGAGGGCCAGGCGATGCAGCGCCCAATGCTGATCGATCGCCTGGATCTCGCAGCGGGCGAGCACCACAAGCGAGAAATGCCAGTCGGCGGTGAGGGGGGTCGTCAGCCGGAAGCGGGCGGTGTCGGGGAACTGGGCGCGCCAGAGTCTTTCGGCGACGAGCAGATCGGGTGCGCGGTGGGAGGCATCTCGTTCCAGCACGACGCGTTCGAGGGTGAGCGCGGCCGGGCGGAGTGCCTCGGCGAGGCGAAAGGTCAGCGGGCAGCCGGGAAAGACCTCGCGGGCGGCCTCGCGCATGCCGGTGGCGCCCGGCGGGGTGAAATGCAGCTCAGCCGAGTGCAGCGCGCCTTCCTCGTTCCACAGCCGCGCCGCCGTGCCCTCGGCGACGACCTCCAGGCGGTCGTGCCACGGCCGCGAACAAAGCGCGCCCAGGGTGGTGAGCGCGTCCTCGTAAAAATCGAGAACGGCGCCGGGTTCGTACGGAATGCGGGCGAGTTTCACGGGAGCGGCGCCGCGATGCTGAATCGCGGCCGGCAGTCAGAGGGATTCGTAGTCGCGGGCAAAGAGGGTTTCGTCGAGTTGCCTGACTTCGCGGTACTGGTCGCGGGCGGCGGCGAGCTCGTCTCCCAGCTCGCCCAGCGCCTCGGCCACCCGGCCCTCGCTCTCGCGCCAGCGCCGGAAGATCTCCTCCTCGAATTCGTCGCCGCTGAAACGCTCGCCCAGGACGAGGCCGGTTTCGCCCACCACGAGTTCGAAGAGGTTGAGCTTCTCCTGCAATATCTGCAGGAGGTTCTCCTGCAGGGTGCCGGCCTGGACGAAATTGTAGATCTCGACCGGATGCCGTTGACCCAGCCGGTGGAGGCGGCCGATCCGTTGCTCGATTTCCATCGGATTCCAGGGGAGGTCGAAGTTGGCGAGCCGGTGGCAGAACTGCAGGTTGCGGCCTTCGGTGCCGCTGTGGGTGAGCACGAGCGCGCCGCCATTCTGGTGAAACCGCTCGGTGATCGGCTGGCGCTCAGGCGGCGGCGTGGCGCCATTGATGACAAAGGTCGCCACGCCCGCGCTCCGCAGGGCCTCCGCCAGGGCGGCCTGGGTTTCGAGAAATTCGGTGAAGAGCACCATGCCGCCCGACCTGCGAGCCAGCGGCGGGAGGGCTGCGCATTTCCGGCGCCAGCTCGATTCGAGGGGCGCGCCCTCCTGCCAGGCGCGCGCCGCGGCGCGATCGGGGAACTTCGCGAGGGACGTACGCCAGGCGGCCGGGCTGCTCCCCGCGGCGCGAAGAAGCAGGCGTCCCCACAGGCTGGCCTGGCTGGCGTTCAGCCGCGCCAGACAGGTGCGGAATTCGGTTTCCCATTGCCGCCAGAAGGCCCCCTCGGCCTCGTCGGGGGCAAAGAGCACCGTTTCGGCGTGGCGCGGCGGCAAATCGACCCCCGCGTTGGCGCGGGTGTTGCGGATCATCACCTGGCCGAGCAGGCGCCGCAACTCCTCCGGTGCGCGGGGCTGGCGCGGACGCTTCGGATCCAGAAAACGCGACCGAAACTCGCGTGGCGTCGGCAGCTGCCCGGGCATGAGCAACGTGACGAGGTTGTAGAGTTCCTCAAGCGAGTTCTGCACCGGCGTGGCGGTGAGCAGCAGCAGAAACTGCCGGGGCAGTACATGGACGGCCTGCCAGGCGAGCGAATCGCGGTTGCGCAGATAATGCGCCTCGTCGACCACCAGCAAGTCCCACTGCACCTCCCGGGCGACCGCGAGATGCGCCGGCTGCTTGAGGGTGTGCAAGCTCGCCACGATGCCCGGGCTTTCACCCCAGAACTTCCCGGGGTTGTCACGCGCCTCGTTCTGGTTGGTCGTGGTCACGGCGAGCCCAAACTTGTCGTCCAACTCTTCCGCCCACTGGTCGACGAGCGACGGCAGCGTCAGGACGAGGAACCGTTTCACCATGCCCCGGGTGAGCAGTTCCTTGAGCACGAGGCCGGCTTCGATCGTCTTGCCGAGGCCGACTTCGTCGGACAGGAGGGCGCGGCCGCGCAACGGACCGAGCACCCGGAGCGCCGTGCGCACCTGGTAGTCGAGGCGTTCCAAGCGGCAATGCGGCAGGCAGAGCAGGTCGTCGGACTGGTTTGACACCCACCAGATCGCACCGCGTTCGCGCAAGGCGAATTCCCGCAGGTCGCTCAGCGGCAGGGCGGTGTCCTGAAAGATCAGGGGGGGCAGCTTGATCGCGACCGGGACGGGCGGCACGGGCGTGGAGGGTCGTGGTGCTTTGGACGGCGGGGTGACCGGCGTTTCGGGGCGACCTCGATGATCGGCTGATTTCCTGCCGGCCGGCGCTGGGCGGGCGGGCGTGGCGAAGCGTTCGGCCTCCTCTCGCAATTCGCGGCGGCGGCGCTCTTCCAGATAGCGTTGGATGTTTGCGGCGCGGCGGTCCGCCTCTTCGGCCCGTTTTTCCTCCTTGCGTTGTTCGCGTCGCTGCCGGCGCTCGAAATCCGTGCCGTAATCGTACTCGAAACCCGGCGGGACAAACGGCAGCGGACGAAGCCCCTCGGCCATTCCCATGATCCCTTCCTCGATCACGGGGTACGCCGACGACCGGATGTCTTCGGTCGTCAATGGTTGTCTTACCGGCGGTCCACCGTGCGGCGCCGGCTTGGTCAGGACGATCGCCACGGTGGCCGCGTTGGCTGGAAAGCGCTTGAGCCACTGACCGACCACGGTGCGGATCGCGTTGCGGTCTTGCAGTGTGACCTGCTCCTCCCCTTTGCCGCCGGCGTGCAGCGACCAGAGAAACTGCTGCCGCCCCCTGCAACTCACCGTGGCCACCACGTGGGTCGCCGCGTCGGATGAGCCGCTCCAGGTGAACCGCGTGCATCCCGCGGGGCGGTCGAAGTTCACTTCCAAATCGTACGGCCGGTCCCCCAACAACCGGCGGCGCGTTGGTGTCTGCGGTGGTGGAACGGCCACGCCGAGCTGACGACCTGCCAGAATTCGCAGGAGTTCCCGCGCGTAGGTTTGGAGATCCGTTGGCTCTCCGCCTTCCGCCGCCATCCGGGCGAATTCCGCCATGGCGCGGCCCAGCCAGATCCATCGATCGACGCCATCCAGCGGCCGGATCGGAAGCAGCACCCCGGCTTTGGCGTCTCCGAGATCGGTATCGGCGAGAATGCCCAGGCGCAGCCCTCCTTCCACCAGCACGCAACGCTGGCGAATCCGCTTCAGCAACGCGTGCGCCGATCTTGGCGCGGAGCTGCAATGGTCACGCCAGGGTTCAGCCCCGCAGCCGGCTTCGGCACGAAACTCCCACGCCAAGCCGGCAAAGAAAGGCAGTTCGGAGGGAGCCGGCGTGAGCAGGCCGCAGGCCGCGCAAGTGCCATTGCTGCGCAGCCATTCGAAGCGGATGGCGCCAGCGGCCACCTCGAACGTCACGCTCAAGGCGAACACGTCCAGCCCGGGAAGCTCCGGCCTTTCCGGTGGATTTCCCCTGCCCTCCATTCGAGTTACGCCGACCGCGGGCTCATGGTGCGTGACGGTCCGGCTGTGCTGGCGTGACGACTCACTTCGACGTCGCTTCCGGTTCCCACGGCACCACCCACTTGTAGACCGTGTGATCGCCGTCTTCGTCGTACGCCGTGTTGTTCGATTCTCCCGCCGTCACGTTCACGTGCTGGACCAACACCGGCTTGGCGCCGCGCATGTCGAAATTGTGCGAAACGATGCGCGAGCCCGGTTTCAGCTGCGCAAGCTGTGGCATGAGGCGGACATTCAGCGTCGGCAGCAGATAGAGGGTGATGACCGAGGCGCCCCGCAGATCCAGGGTGAAGATATCCGCCTCCTCGATCCGCACGAGGTGCTCGACGCCGTTCTTTTGGACGTTTTCCCGCGCCTCCTTCACGCGCTGTGGATCAATGTCGTAACCGATCGCCTTGACGCCATACTTCTTCGCGGCCGTCACCACGATGCGGCCATCGCCACACCCGAGATCGTAGACCACGTCGCCGGCTTTGACCTCCGCCAGCTCGAGCATTTTGTCGACCACCGCCTGCGGCGTCGGCACATAGACGACATCGGGGCTCTTGGTCGGCTTGGCGGGCGCGGTCTTCTTTTCGGCGGCAAGGGAAAGCGAGCAGGCGGCGGCGAGGACTGCCACCGCGGCGATGGCGATCCGAGTGGGGCGAACAGGCAGAGTCTTCATAGGTGTGCGCCCTGTACGTCGCCGCAAACCTGCCTGAGCGCAAGCCTCGCGCAGCCCCAGGGGCCGCGGTTTTCGGGGTTTCCGCCGGCCGTGGCCGGCGGCTGGGCACCCGGCGCCGGGGGACCGCGGGATGCTCAGTTGGTCCTTGACGTGTGCATCTGCACACGCACACGATTTCGCCCCGTCAAGTCCGTCGTGACCCCAAATTCCGGGTGATCGCGGGCTTGCCCCGCCGCCTGCCAGGCTTCACGTCTTCGGCAGCGATTCTTCCTCTTCCGCCCGTTTATCTCCAGTCTTTTGCCACCATGTCCAAAGCCACCCCTGCCCGTCCCGAGCCCGCCGAACGGTCCGCCGCCAAATCCGCCCCCGCGCCCAATGCCGCCGCCGTCGCCGCGCGCGACAAGAACATCGAGCTCGCCGTGTCCTCCATCACGAAGCAGTTCGGCGAAGGTTCGATCATGCGGCTCGGCTCGAATACCCGCATGAAGGTCGACACGCTGACCACCGGTTCGCTCGCCGTCGACCTCGCCCTCGGCGTCGGCGGGCTGCCCAAGGGCCGCATCATCGAAATCTACGGCCCGGAATCGTCCGGCAAGACCACGTTCTGCCTGAGCGTCATCGCCGAGTCGCAGAAACGCGGCGGGCTGGCGGCCTTTATCGACGTCGAACACGCCCTCGACCCCAAGTACGCCCGCGTGGTCGGGGTGAACCTCGACGACCTGCTCGTCTCCCAACCGGATTCCGGCGAGGACGCCCTCAACATCATGGAAACCCTGATCCGCTCGAACTCGATCGACGTGATCGTGCTCGACTCGGTCGCGGCCCTCACCACCCGGGCGGAGCTCGACGGGCAGATGGGCGACGCCACCGTCGGCGCCCAGGCCCGCCTGATGAGCCAGGCCATGCGCCGGCTCACCGCGGTCGTCAGCAAGACCCAGTGCGTGTGCATCTTCACCAATCAGATTCGCGAGAAGATCGGCGTGATGTTCGGCAACCCGGAAACCACCTCCGGCGGCCGGGCGCTGAAATTCTTCGCCAGCGTGCGGATCGACATCCGCCGCAAGGACCAGATCAAGACCCCCGAAGGCAAGGTCGTCGGCAACCGCACGAAGATCAAGGTGGTGAAGAACAAGGTGGCGCCGCCGTTCACCGAGGTTGAGTTCGACATCATGTACGACGAGGGCATCTCGAAGCTCGGCTCGTTGCTCGATCTTGGCCTCGAGCACCGCATCCTCGAGAAGAAGGGCGCCTGGATCGCCTTCGAGGGCAATCTCGTCGGCCAGGGCCGCGACGCCGCGAAACAGGCGCTCCGCGAAAAACCCGAACTCGTCGAGAAGATCCAGAAGGCCATCCTCGACAAGGTGAACGTGGTCGGCGGCACGACCGTGACCGGCGAAAGCGCGGAGTAGATCCCTGCATTGCCGGTTGCTGTGGCAGCCGGAATGGGTTTTTCTCGGCGCCCCTTTGTCATGGGCGCCCACCTCGAATCCGTTCCCGCTCCGGCCGCGATCTCCGGCCACGCGGGGGAGCTGCTGTTCCACGTGCGTGGCCTGGCGCGCGTTTACGGCGAGGGTTTGGCGGCGGTAACGGCGCTGGCCGGGGTGGACTTTGATCTGTTTGCGGGCGAACTCATCGTGCTCTTGGGCGCCTCCGGCAGCGGCAAATCTACCCTGCTCAACCAGCTCGGCGGCCTCGATACGCCGACGCACGGCACTCTCTTCTACCGCGGCGACAATCTGGCGGGATTCGACGAGACGGCGTTGACCAACTTCCGGCGCGACGCGGTCGGGTTCGTTTTTCAGGCCTACAACCTCATCCCCAGCCTGACCGCGCGGGAAAACGTCGCGCTGATCACGGAGATCTGCCGCGAACCCATGGCGCCGGAAGAGGCCCTCGCGCTGGTCGACCTGGCGGACCGGCTGGATCACTTTCCCGCCCAGCTCTCCGGCGGCGAACAGCAACGGGTCGCGATCGCCCGCGCCATCGCCAAACGCCCCGCCGTCCTTTTGTGCGACGAACCCACCGGCGCGCTCGATGTGCGCACCGGCATCACCGTCCTCGAGGCGATCGAGCGCATCAACCGCGAGCTCGGCACGCTCGCGGTCATCATCACCCACAACGCCATCCTCGCCGACATGGCCGACCGCGTCTTCACGCTGTCGGATGGACGCATCGTCAACGTGCGCACCAACGCGCAGCGCGGCTCGGTGCGCGCGCTGGCGTGGTGAGTGGAAACCGCGGTCCGCGGCCGGAAGCCAGATGTCAGCCCAAATGCTCCTCCGATCTTTCTCCCCGGCCCGGCTTTACCCTCTTGCCGCCTGACTTCTGACCTCTGACGTCTGACCCCTGCACCATGAGCCTGCTCGACCGCAAACTGCTGCGCGATTTGCGCGCGTTGAAGTCGCAGGCGCTCGCGGTCGCGCTCGTGATGGCCTGCGGGCTGGCGATGATGATCACGACGCGGTCGTTGATCCTCTCCCTCGCGAGCACCCGCGACCAGTATTACGAGGAGCATCGCTTTGCCCAGGTCTTCGCCCGGTTGAAGCGCGCGCCGCACTCGGTGCGCGAGCAGCTGGCCGCCCTGCCCGGGGTGGCGACGGTGCAGACGAGTATCGCCATTCAGGTTACACTCGATGTGCCGGGGCTGCCCGAGCCG
>Ga0233425_10005631_pt1 | contig 19549 bp, 11 predicted proteins | sample Watercolumn_Towu_2_FD_181712 | JGI IMG/M metagenome (GOLD analysis project Ga0233425, IMG submission 181712) | Freshwater microbial communities from Lake Towuti, South Sulawesi, Indonesia - Watercolumn_Towuti2014_140_MG | ecosystem: Environmental > Aquatic > Freshwater > Lake | place... | reverse complement strand
GTCGGTCCCGGAACTCCAGGTGGTCAACAAATCTTCCCAAATGGTCCTGATCCTGGACGGAGAAGAACTGGTAGGGGCCAAACAGAACCGAGTGGTCAACACCACCATCCTGGTGGCGGCCAATTCCACCCTGGTCATCCCGGTCAGTTGCGTAGAGCAGGGCCGCTGGGCCTACACCAACCCCAGGTTTGAAAGTCGGGAACGGATCATGTCGGCCAATATCCGGGCCAACAAGGCGGCCCAGGTTCACGAAAACTTAAGGTCGTCCAGGGGATTTAAGTCCAACCAAGGGGAACTCTGGTTCGATATTGAAGCGAAGGCAGATCGAATGGAGGCCAGGTCCCCCAGCATGGCCATGTCTGAGATATACGAGAAAAAAGCCGCCACCCTGGAAGAGTATACCAGGCATTTCCGGGCCATCGAAGGTCAGGTAGGGGCGGTTTTTCTGATTAATGGACAGGTGGCCGGAATGGACAGCTTCGGTAAGCCGGATACGTTCTTTAAGGTTTTTAAAAAGCTGATCCAGAGCTATGCCCTGGATGCCATTGACTACCTGGAACCAGAAAGAGAGATTAAGGTTTCCAAAACCGGCGTTTCCGACCTCATCCAGTCAGCCCAGTCAGCCCAGATTGAATCCCGGCCCTCAGTTGGCCTAGGAACAGACCTACGCCTGGAATCCCGGAAACTGAACGGTTTTGCTTTGGCTCTAGAGGACCAGTTCATTCATCTGGCTATCTTTGCCCGGCCTTTTAATGAAATAAAGAGGAGGGTTCATTCCCGGATGGCACGTTTTTCTGAACGAAGCCGTAACCAGCGATAATAACCCCAACGAGATTAGATAGGTGTCAATTCCTACAAAGGATCTATCTGTTTTTGATTGACATTAACTGGTTGTTATGTTTTAGATTATCAGTAATCTTTAGTTTTCAATAAACCCTCCACCTCTGGTGGAGGACCCGGATAGGTTATACCGATCCGGGGTAAAATAAATTAGGCTCTTCCTCCGGGAGAGTTCCGTAAGTGATTGAGGAGGAAGAGCCTATGCACGAGTGGCAAAGTTTATCCCACGTGCGGTGGGATTGCAAGTACCATGTGGTAATTATCCCCAAGTACCGGAAAAGAAGGCTATATGGGGAAATAAAGAAGCACGTGGGAGAAGTAATACGCGAGGTATGTCGGCAAAGAGGGATTGGATTGATAGAAGGGCACTTGATGCCAGACCATATCCATATGTGCCTAAGCATACCTCCGAAGCAAAGTGTTGCCTTTGCGATAGGATTCATCAAAGGGAAAAGTGCTGTGCGAATCCACAGACAGGTACTGGAAAATAAGCGAGTAACGGGGCTACATTTCTGGAGCCGAGGATATTGCGTAAGCACCGTAGGGTTGGATGAGGAAACCATAAAAAAATACATTCGCGAACAAGAAGCCCTTGAGCAGCGTCAAGGGGAGTTCAATTTCGAAAAATAATTAAAAGCTTGCGGAACTTTCCCAAGAACGAGCCCCCCTCTGGGGGGCAACCTGAGGCCACCCGCTCCGCGGGTGGAGATTCACTTTTGCCGGTCGTTTGCCCGACAAGGGTGGAATTTTTGAAAAGGAGGAACTTGATGGACGAAAATCAAGCCAACTTGGTTGCCGAAGCATTGGGCGGTGAGGTGTGGCAAAGTGGTGGTGACATATGGGTCGTAATCATCCGGAGATCGGATGGAAAACAAGTAGTGATATCGGACGAAATTGTTTGTGAATATGAAAATTCGATCGCATTCGACGATAACAGGCCCCTAAATTCTATCCTCCTTCATTGAACATAGGCCTGGAGTTCTCCGCAAACGGGCGACAAAAAAGAATTCAATCGTTTTTCAAAAGAAAGAGCACGTCTTTCTCTTGAATCTCGATTCGAGGAAAGTAACCCCCATTTAGGTGAAAATTCGTCATGGGAAATGTTCGAAACGGCCAAAACGACAAAAGGCAGATTTCCATGGTGGACCTTTTCTGTGGGTTGGGTGGTCTGACCCATGGATTCATCAAGGAAGGTATCCAGGTGATTGCCGGGGTGGACAATGATCCTCGTTGCCGATATCCCTTCGAGAGTAACAATGACGCTCGATTCATCTTCGAAGACATCCGTAAAGTTTCCCCCAAACTAATAGCCGATTTGTTTCCAAAAAACCACCTTCGGATTCTGGCCGGATGTGCCCCATGCCAGCCTTTCTCTACCTATAGTCATAGGTATGACGTCTGGGCAGACAATAAATGGCGTCTCCTATACGAATTTGGACGGATAGTCGAAAGAGTATCGCCCGATGTGGTGACCATGGAGAATGTTCCTTCCCTGAAGAAGCACGAAGTCTTCAAGGACTTCATCAGAGGGCTCGAAAAGCTGAAATACAAGGTTTGGCACGACGTCATAGAATGCGCAGCCTATGGCGTCCCTCAGACACGAAAGCGCATCGTCTTGCTCGCTTCCCTTCATGGTCCGATAAGGTTGATTGATCCCATTTTTAGAGCTGACCGATACAAGACTGTCAAGTGGGCCATAGGCAGACTACCACGTCTAGAGGCAGGAGAAACAGACCGTCGAGACAAGTTACATTCCGCTGCTGGACTTTCCCCAAAGAACCTCGTTCGGATCAAAGCCTCGCAACCCGGAGGTACCTGGAGGGATTGGCCCAAGTCTCTCGTGGCCGATTGTCATCTTTCGGATACTGGACGGACCTATCCGAGTGTCTACGGACGTATGGAATGGGACAAACCGGGACCGACGATGACTACCCAATGCTACGGGTTCGGAAATGGTCGTTTTGGACACCCAGAACAAGATAGAGCCATTTCACTTAGAGAAGCCGCAATCTTGCAAGGTTTTCCGAAGTACTATAAATTCGTTCCACCAAGGGAAGAAGTTCAATTCACGCCCGTTGGACGGTTGATAGGAAACGCCGTCCCCGTCCAATTGGGTCGTGCTATCGCCAAGAGTATCATCGGTCATCTCGAAGAAAGGAGGTAGGAATCTATTTCTATCTTGGATCACGAAGAAATCGCCAAGGCCCCTAAAAAGAAGGATGCCCCCTTCCCATCTTCGAAACTGGCCAGTCGGCGTATGGCCGCGACTGGGCAAAAGGATACCCCTCCTGAAAGAAAGATTCGAAAAATCCTATTTACCATGGGGTTTAGATATAGAGTCGATCTTCCGATAATGAGTAGACCACGACGTAAAGGGGACATCGTCTTCACCAGAATCAAATTGGTTGTCTTCGTCGATGGTTGTTTCTGGCATGGTTGCCCCATCCATGGCACTTGGCCTAAGTCCAATGCCGATTTTTGGAGAAACAAGATCGAGACGAATATCAGGCGTGACCTCGAGACGACCAGATTGTTGCAGGGTGACGGTTGGCAAGTGATCAGGGTTTGGGAGCACGAGGATCCACGGAATGCATCTAAAAAGATACGAAAAGCAATCGATTCTCGATACAGAAAGGTCGAAGGGAAATCTCGATAAGATGGCTTCACTAAATACCAATGATTTCGAATCCATATTTACGGTACCTGAACCGGGGCAACTCGTCGAGGTGAGGAGACGTCAATGGATCGTGAACGAGGTCCAGGGTTCGGCCTTGTCTTCGGACTTGAATGGACGTAGTGATCTCGTCTCACTCTCTTCCTTGGACGAAGACTCCCTCGGTGAGGGGCTTCAGGTGATCTGGCAGCTGGAACCAGGAGCACGAGTCTTGGAGAAGGCCGGCCTCCCCCAGATCACCGGATGGGATTCCTCCGAGAGACTCGAAGCCTTTCTCGACGCCGTCCGTTGGGGGGCAACCACCAACGCCGACCGTTCTTTTCTCCAGGCTCCCTTTCGGAGTGGAATCACCATTGAGGACTACCAACTCGATCCTCTCGTGCGCGCCATCGACATGGCTCGCGTAAACCTGTTGATCGCCGACGACGTCGGGCTCGGGAAGACCATAGAGGCCGGTCTGGTAATCCAGGAACTCCTCGTCAGACATCGAGCCCGAACCGTATTGATCGTCTGTCCCGCCTCGCTCCTGGTGAAGTGGCGAACAGAGATGAATGAGAAATTCGGTCTCGAATTTCGTATCGTGGATACCGAATACATCAGACATCTGCGACGTGAGCGAGGCATCCATGCGAATCCCTGGTCCTCGTTCCCACGTCTCGTAGCCTCCATGGATTGGATGAAGGGTGGAGAAGGTCTGCGTCTGCTCAAGGACATCTTGCCTCCGCACGTCACCTACCCCAGGAAGTTCGACATACTGGTCGTCGACGAAGCCCACAACGTCGCACCGGCGACGTCTTTGCAGTATGCCCTAGAGAGCCAGCGTACACGTCTGATACGTACCTTGGCTCCTCATTTTTCACATCACTTGTTCCTCAGTGCGACCCCCCACAATGGTTATCAGGAGTCGTTCACCTCTCTTTTGGAGTTACTCGACGACCAACGATTCGCTAGGACGGTGATGCCCGACGAAAGGCAGTTGCAGAGGGTCATGGTTCGCCGGTTGAAGAGCGACATCGTCGACGCCGAGGGCAAACCGGTCTTTCCTATCAGGAGACTCGAATGCCTAGAGATCGACTACACTTCGGAGGAACGGGAGGTCCATGGTCTACTCAGGACCTTCACTGAGAGTCGTTCGGCCAGCGTTCGGGGTACCCGTCACGAATTCGGGACGGAATTCGTCCACATCCTTCTCAAGAAGCGAATCTTCTCGTCTCCCATGGCCTTCGCAACCACGCTCGCCAAACATCGAGAGGGCCTATCCAGGAGGATTTCGAAAACCGACAGAAAGGTCATGGACGATCGTATCCTGCGAAAGGCCATCCAGAAGACCGAGGAAGAATACGCAGACGACCACGCTGCGGAAGAGGCGAGACACGAGGCGGTTGAAACGGCGGCGGAATTCGCGGTTCCCCTGACCGCTGAGCAGCGATCGTTACTCGATCGTCTCTCCAACTGGGCGGAAGGGGCCAAGAACCGTGTCGATTCCAAGGCGATGGCGATCCTTCGTTGGTTGGACGACCACCTCAAGACCGATGGGTATTGGAACGACAAGAGGGTCATCCTCTTCACGGAATATCGAGCGACCCACGCCTGGCTCCACCAGATATTGACGACCCATGGTTATGGCGGCGAAAGACTCCTGACCTTGCACGGAAACATGCCACCAGACGAACGTGAAGTGGTAAAGGCGTCCTTTCAGGCCAATCCAGACGTCTCTCCCGTAAGGATCCTGCTTGCCACCGATGCAGCCTCCGAAGGGATTGATCTGCAGAATCACTGTAACTATCTCATCCATGTCGAGATCCCTTGGAACCCCAACGTCATGGAACAACGTAATGGTCGAATCGATCGCCATGGTCAGAAGGAAAGAGAGGTATTCGTATGGCATCCCGTGGGAAAAGGGTTCAAACCGCCCGATCCTGCTCGATGGACGAGAGTGGGGGAAATCGATGGAGATCACGAGTATATCATGCGGGCGGTCCTGAAGGTCGACGCCATTCGACAGGACCTGGGCAGTGTTGGATCCGTGATCGCAAGACAGATCGAGGAGGCGATGCTCGGTAAGAGGACCTCCATCGACACCGCAGAGGCCGAAATCAAGGCGGCCAAGGCCAGGAAATTGGTCACAGCCGAGAAGAGGCTCCAGGAAAGGATAGTTCGACTTCACGAAAGACTGATGGAGGCGAAGACCGATTTCCACATGTCGCCAGAAAATATCGAACGGGCGGTTAGGATCGCCCTAGATCTAGCTGAAAAACCACCACTCCAGCTCGTCACCACGAAAGGTTTTCCTTCTGGCAAGGTTTTTAGAATTCCCGTCCTGTCTGGCTCTTGGGTGAGGGCCACGGCTGGACTGGAGCACCCCCACACCGGCGTTCGTCGTCCCATAACCTTCGATCACGACGTAGCCAAAGGAAGAGACGACGTCGTCCTGGTGCATCTCAATCACAAATTGGTCCAGATGTGTCTACGTCTGCTTCGAGAGGAACTTTGGAAGTTGGACGACATCAAACTCCTCAACCGTGTCACGGTCGGTGTCCTTCCCGAGGGAGAATCCAAGGATCCAATGGTCGTCGTCTGGTCTCGGCTGGTCGTCACGGGTGGCGACCACCGCCTCCTACACGAAGAACTGACGCTTTCGGGTGGGGAACTCAAATCGACGGGATTCACCCGAACGACACAGGTCGGTAGGCTGGAGATGATGATCAATAGGAGTCGGCCCGTCGAGCCCAGCCAGACTGCTTTCGACATCCTCAAGGCGAGATTCCAGCTCCATGAGGAATCCATTCGTTCGACCATTGAAGCCCGCTCCCGAGATCGCCTGAAGATTCTAGAGGCCACTCTATCGAGACAGAAGGAAAGAGTGATCAAGGACATCCTCACCATCTTGGACGAACTGGAGAAGGGTATCGAAAGGGAACTCGAAGAGGATCGTGGGCCGAGACAACTCATGCTACCTGGCCTGGAAGAGAACGAACGAAATCAAATGACGAGGGATTTGGAGGCTCTCAGAATGCGGCTTGGACGTATTCCAGAGGAGAGAAGGAGCGAGACGGCGGTCATCGAGAGTCGTTACGCAAAATTCGTCGACCGGACCTTCCCAGTGGCCGTCGTATTCCTCTTATCCCAGTCATTCTTGGAAAGGAGGGATGGATGAGACGCAAGCTGTCCAGGCATGCCGAATGGCGAGGCCTATTGGAAGTTTCCGGCCCCTTCCTCTCTCCAACTACGCTGGAGAAAGCATTCCCTCAAGGGCTCGAAGCGATTGAGACTCCCAGGAGACAACGCCTCCGTGGCGCCTACGACGAATGGAGAGAGGCCATCGACGAAGGAGATCCGCAACTTCTTGAACTGCATCGCGAATGGACGAAGATAGTCTTGGAAGACCTCCTAGAATACGATCGGGATGTCTTTGTCGGAAACGAAGACTTCGGTGACACCTATGTCTGCCAAGCACCGGACTGTCACGTTACATTCATGCCCGATCGACTCATGATGGCCAAAAGCGACGAAAGGCCCCGCCTCTTCGTTTCGATACTGCCCCCTGGCACCGACTTGGAAAAGATCCAGAAGAACGATGGTTGGCCCAGCCCGATCGTCGATAGGATGATCATGCTCTGCCGAACGACCGGGGTCAGGCTAGGCTTGGTGACGAACGGTGAGCGCTGGATGTTGGTGAACGCCCCCGTGGGTTCTCCGTCGAGCCATACCTCCTGGTATGCCCGTCTCTGGTTCCAGGAACCGGTCACCTTGAAGGCGTTCGTTTCCTTGCTCGGCATACGTCGCTTTTTCGGTCCCGCGGACGATACTCTCGACGCACTGCTGGACGAATCCCTGAAACACAGCGAGGAAGTGACCGATACCCTCGGTGAGCAGGTCAGACGAGCGGTCGAGGTACTCGTCCAATGTCTGGACAAAGCCGATCAGGACCGAAACCGTGAACTCATGGAAGACGTCTCTCCGACGGAGTTGTACGAAGCGGGACTAACGGTCATGATGCGGTTGGTGTTCTTGCTATGTGCCGAAGAACGTGGATTGTTGCTACTCGACGAGCCGATCTACGACCAGAACTACGCCATTTCGACACTGCGTGGACAATTGGCCGAAGAGGCCGATCGTCACGGCCCAGAGGTCCTCGAACGTCGGCACGATGCCTGGGCTCGACTCTTGGCCGTCTTTAGAGCTGTCTATGGTGGAATGGAACACGAATCACTCCGTTTGCCAGCCCTCGGTGGCTCGCTCTTCGATCCCGATCGGTTTCCATTTCTCGAAGGAAGAATAAAGGGCACTGGTTGGCGTGACATTGCGGCCATTCCTTTACCCATCGACAACCGAACCGTTCTCCTATTGCTGGAAGCCCTCCAATTACTGGAACAGCAGGGAGGTGCCTTGCTTCTTTCCTATAAAGCCCTGGACGTCGAGAACATAGGACATGTCTACGAAGGTCTGTTAGAACACACTGTGGCAAGGGTCCCGGAAGTTACCCTCGGGCTCCTGGGCTCTCAAAAGGCCAGGAACCTGAACATTTCCCTCCGCCAGTTAGAAGAGGCGAGATCGACGGACGAAAGGACATTGACGAGTCTGCTGCTGGAAGTCACTCAGCGGAGCGAGTCGGCCCTCAAGAACGCACTGGCCAAAGTTGTCGATGAAACCCTGTCGGGGAGAGTGCTGACTGTCTGTGGTGGAGACACCGAGGTGGCCCAGAGGATCCTTCCCTTTGCGAATCTGCTCCGTGTCGACGCCTGGGGAGAGCCGATAGTCTACAAGGCCAATTCGTTCATGGTGACCCTTGGTGCGGATCGTCGAGAAACCGGGACCCATTATACTCCCAAATCGCTCACGGAGACCATCGTCGCCACGACGCTTGAGCCGGTGGCTTATATAGGCCCAGCCGAGGGAAAACTACGAGTTGAGTGGCGGCTCAGATCACCGGCCGAATTGCTGGATTTGAAGATCTGTGACCCTGCGATGGGTTCGGGTGCATTTCTGGTTCAGACATGTCGATGGCTTTCCGAACGTCTCGTGGAGGCCTGGAACGATGTGGAGAAGGAAGGAAGAGTCGTCACGATTGAAGGGGAGATTAGGGATACTATTGATGATGCCGATCCTATGCTATCCAACCTTGACGACAGACTGACTATTGCCAGAAGACTCGTAGCGGAGAGATGCCTGTATGGAGTAGACATCAATCCAATGGCGGTGGAGTTGGCCAAACTCTCCATATGGCTCGTCACCATGGCCAAAGGATATCCATTCGGGTTTCTCGATCACAACCTCCGAAGCGGTGACAGTCTGCTCGGCATTCATCGGTTGGATCAGCTCACACATCTGAGTATGAAACCGGAGGAAGGTCGACAACAACTCCATATTTTTGGGCAAAACATTCAAAGTGCAGTCAACGAGGTCATTGAACTTCGCAAACGGCTTCGAATGATTCCCATCCGAGACATCCGTGATGTCGAGAATATGACGAGACTCGACCTTGAAGCACGCATGAAGCTCAAAGCCATTGAACAAATAGCTGACGCCATGATCGGAGAAGTACTGCGCTTGAATGGAAATGCCTCGGCTATTTCTTCTGCTTTAAACTTACTGGCTGTCTATGCTGCCGATTTCCTTCAGGGAAATAAAAAGTCAGGCGAGGCAATTGCAAATCAGGCATGTAAAGCGTTATCGGTCGATCTACCACAAGGCAATACGCCAAGAAAGCCCTTCCAGTGGTTGCTCGAATTTCCGGAAGTCTATTTCTCCAAAACAGGTTTCGATGCGTTTCTATTTAACCCACCTTTCATGGGCGGTACAAGAATCAGTGGAAGATTTGGGAGTTCTTATCTTGCCTACTTAAAATCTTTCTTTCATACAAGGCAAAACACTGACCTTTGCGCCTATTTCTTCCAGCGAATTCTTTCTTTGGGAGGGAATAATACTCGTGCGGGATTTGTAGCGACAAAGACAATTTCTCAAGGAGATACTCGTGAGGCTTCTCTCGATATTCTTGTTAACGAGAATGGTAAAATTTACCGTGCTGTTCCTGACATGCCCTGGCCCGGACGCGCAGCGGTTCGTGTTTCGTTAATTTGGATTGAGAAAATAAAAACATCCCAATTGGTTGTGCTTGGAAATAAAGAAGTCGGTTATATCTCTTCATTTCTAACGGAAGAAACAGATAACTTGGTACCATATTCCTTGTCTGGCCCATATAAATCTTTCAAGGGAGTAACAGTCGTCGGAAACGATCTTTTCACAGTTTCTGAGGCAGAGTATAAATTATATATAGATTCTAATAAGAGGAATGGTTCTGTAATAAAGCCCTTTTTAGTTGGTGCTAATCTGACATCAACGCCTGAAGTTTCGCCAGCACGTTTGATAATTGATTTTGGTGATATGTCTGAAAACGAAGCGGCTTCATACAAGGAGCCATTCCGCCATGTCCTTGAACGAGTTCGACCATTTAGAATGACAGTAAAGCGCAAAGCTCATCGCGAACGATGGTGGCAGTATGGTGATGTTCGACAGGGACTCCGATCAGCAACAGAATCGTTACAACGGGTATTAGTTTCTGGACAGACGGTTAAGTATCTTTGTTTTGTCTGGTGTCCATCGATTTGGGTGTTTGATCAAAAATGTGTTGTCATCGCCACCGATCGTGACGATGTATGTGCTATTCTTTCAAGCTCGTTCTTTGATTCTTGGGCACGTAAATATTGCGCTACCCTTGGTGAAACCCTTAGCTTCACTCCTTCTGATGCATTTGATACCTTTCCATTCCCTGAAAGAGTTGATGTCCTTTCTAATTTAGGAGCAGAATTTCACGAAGAACGGCGCCTCATTATGCTTGCACGCCAAGAGGGATTAACAACGATTTATAATAGGCTACATAACCCAAAAGATACCTCCAAAGATATCAATCTATTACGTGCGCTGCATGCAAAGATGGATCAAGATGTGGCAACATCATATAGTTGGGGTGGTATTGAGTTTGAGCATGGTTTTCACCAAAGGAAAGAAGGGATCCGCTTTACCATTTCCGAGAAAGCCCGTGTAGAAATGCTTCAACGCCTTTTGCAACTTAATCATGAGCGTCACAAAGAAGAAGCCCTACAAGGGCTTCGAGTACAAAACCGGAAGAAGAAGTAGAATGATCCAGCTAGAAGCGACGAATCCCCTCGATCAGACGTAGCGAATGATAAAGATCATACCGTTCAAACAGGTAAAAAAAAGTCATCTCATCGTTGACGCCATCTATGAAGGAAGCGGAGATGGCCGACTTGCGGGGGAACCGATCTCTTACATTATCCCCGGTGGCGGGAACATGGGTGGATTTCGTATCGCAGGAAGGGGCATCGACAAACGATACGTCGTTCTCTTTACAACAGGGGAGGATAAGGATTGGCCAGATAGGATCGACTTAAATACCGGACGGTTCACCTATTATGGTGATAATAAGACTCTCGGACACGAACTGCATGATACACGCAAGGGCGGAAATCTAGTCCTTCGTCTAGTGTTCGAATTGTTGCATTCTTCTCCCCCGAAAAGAGAATCTATTCCACCGTTCTTCGTCTTTCTGAAACATCCTACTACCAATTCCTCAAGGGCAGTGCAGTTCAAGGGAATTGCAGTTCCCGGATACCCAGGAATGTCCGCCATAGAAGATCTCGTGGCGGTATGGAAGACCACGGCTGGACAACGATTCCAGAACTATCGAGCGGAATTCACCATTATCGACACACAAGTGATTTCACGAGAGTGGCTCGATGGTCTGACTTCCGGGGACAGGTCGATCGACAAGGCTCCGGAAGCATGGCGACATTGGGTCACCGATGGAAGATACCGTCCCTTGACTTCGGAGCCGACGACCGTCATTCGATCGGTAGAAGAGCAGACTCCAGACACCCCATTGAAGAAGGACATCCTTTTTGCGATTCATGAACACTTCAAGGATATACCGACAGCCTTCGAAGCATTTGCAGCTCGCATCTTCCAAATGCACGACCAGCGAGTCATCGTCGACGAGATCACGAGAGGTTCGGTCGACGGTGGGCGTGATGCCGTCGGTCGTTATCTTTTGGGCTTGGATACCGATCCGGTCTACGTCGAATTCTCTCTCGAAGCCAAGTGCTACCAACCGCCACTTGATGAAGCTCGATCCAACACGATAGGGGTCCGCGAAGTCTCCAGGCTCATTTCACGCATTCGGCATCGTCAGTTCGGTGTCCTGGTGACCACTTCCGTGGTGGCACGCCAGGCCTACGAGGAAGTGAGAGAAGACCGTCATCCCATCGTTTTCATCTGCGGACGAGATATCGCCGAAATCTTGATCGAAAAAGGCTACAACACACCAGAATTGGTTCGGGCTTTTCTAACGAGCGAGTTTGCGGTCACATGAGAGATAAAGCCGTGAAACAAAGGGAAAGGAGGGAGTTGTACTGAAATTAAGACTTTATAGAGGCATTGCTGTGGAAAGACATGGTGTGCACGAAGCCATTGAATCAATAATGAGAAATGGAATTTCTGGAGAGGAAGGCAGTTGGTCTTTTCCAATTCCCGACATTTCTGACATCAGAAGGCGGTTAAACGTCCTTTTTTCTATGGATCATCTTTCACGTGAGGACATTTTCAAAGATACTTACTTCAAAGGTATATGTGCATGTGGTGACGAATACGGGGCTCGATATTATGCACAAAGGCACAATAGAATAGAAGAAAAAAAAGAATCTATTTTGATCACCTTTACGGTGGATATCGAAAGAGTTTATATAGATGGTCGAGATTTTTTGTACACAGCATTTCAACTCTGGAATAGAACGACGACTAAAAACATAAAAACACAAAAGTCATGCTTGCGGAAATTGTTCGGTGCCAATATCGAACGATATTTCGAAAGGTGTGTTATCTCGAACGATCAAAGTCTACGGATCATAATGGCTGATCTTGCAACGTTCGATAAAAAAGTAGTGTTATCTCACTGGAAAAACACCAAGGTGATTGGAGGAAGGTATGGGACTCGTTTTTGCTCGGCTTTTTTCGTTCAAGCACCAATTTCAGTATCGGAAATAGATAGTTGCGTCGTGATCGACAGTCATTTTTCTGAAAAAGATGTTTTTATTGATCTCAATAGTTTTTTGGGGAGAGGTCGATAAGACGAGATTTTACATGAGAGGGATAACGAATGAGTGATACGAGAAAATTGTTGGTAGAGCGGGAGGGTCAAATACCGAATGCCTGGCTTATCAAGATAGGTTCGAGGGCGAGTTTCGATCGATTCATATGTAACGTCGACGGTGAGCCTTCAGAGTTCGAAAACATTGAAGAGGGTGATGGTTTCTTGATCTATGACGAGTTTAAAGGTGGTATCGTCAGTCTCACCCGACTCTATCGAAAACGTCCATCCATTGATCATACGAGTCTCTACTTCAACAATGTCATACCGGTCTCGCCTCCTGTCGATCCTCAGTCTTTCGGAATCTCGATTCAAGAGATCATGCGTCCATTATCGAGACTGGACTGGACGACCTTTTCATGGGGGGTCATGGAAAAATTTGGTTTGAACTTCCTTACAATACCTCCTCTAAATGGTTCCTCGATCGCCGAAAGGACCTATTTCCGCGAGTTGCTACAATTGGCTACCATGGACGACCTCCTGGGGCCAGCCAATGGTCCTTTCGAAGAAATAATAGGGATGAGTGTACGGGATCGGTATCTCGTCGGTAAGTTGGCTCCAAAAGAGACATTAGATCAGGGGGGGGTCGAAGGTCTGCAGGGCTCGGGTGTAGTAGAGGAAACGGCAGGAGAAGGTGAAGCCCCTCAAGACCTCCAGCCCTTCGAGGAGACGGGAGAAGGCAGAAAGAAAGCGGCACGACGTCGTCTGCCCGGAGAGGAATTTGCTTCCACGGAAGGGGTCAGCGACCCTGACGACGATCCAAGCCCTACGATGGATGCTTCCAAGAACCAGTCGTTCATACCGTCTTCGATGGGTCTCACCGTCTGTGTTGACGATACGACCGATAGGATTGAAATAGAGGTCCTTTGGGGACGCTATGAAAGGACCACCAGTGAAGAGCAGACCGAAAAAGACGGGAAACCCCTCAGAGCCTGGAAACGAATCCCTTCGGGAGGCAAGTCACTCGTCCCATTGGTGGACGGCAAGATCGGACCCAAGGTTCCGGATCCAGACTGCCCACGGATCACTATTCAAGGAACGATTCGACCTCCATTGCCTTCAGGAGACAGATTGATCACGGTCTTTCTCGTGAACGATCAGGAGAAACCCGAACTGAACCAAGACGAGGCCTGGCTATTCCAGCCTGAAATCGTCCTTCGGCATCCCGAAGGAAAGGCTATCTTTCGCCGTCGCCCCGTCATGGAGGGCGATGGAAGAGATCTAGAACGAGAATCTCTGGAAATGATCTACCGAAAACGAGTGGAATTCGCGGTCGGCCATAGTGTCTCTATCCACGCAGAAGCCTCGGAAGAGGATCCCGAGAGGGCTATAGAAGTCCGGACCTCGGTCTTGCCTCGATACGAGGTGGCGATCACCGAGACGCCCGGTTCGGAGCCCAACGATCGACCAGCCATGCGTCGTATCCAAGAAGAAGGATTCCTGGACATGAAGAGGCTGGCGGAACTCGAGAGATCCGAACTGATCAAAAAGCTTTCGATCCTAGTTGACGACTACCAAGCCTGGATTTCGGAACAACGGAGTCGTATCGGGGCCGAGATGACCGGATACGAGGAGCCGGCAGAAAATGCCTTGGTTCGATGCGATGAGGTTCTCGTACGCCTCAGAGAGGGTATGGAGACGTTGAGATTGGACGACAAGGCATTGCAGGCCTTTCGATTGGCCAATCTCGCCATGGCCAATCAACGGATACATGGCATATTAGCACTCGAACGACGACGACGACACGATATAGATATTGACCAGTTGGACCAACCCGAGAATCGTACTTGGCGTCCCTTCCAGCTCGCCTTTATCTTGCTTTCGATTCCGGCCCTGGCCGACCCAAATCACCGGGACCGTACCAAACCGATCGAGGCCTTTGCCGATCTCTTGTGGTTTCCCACCGGTGGTGGAAAGACGGAGGCCTATCTGGGAATCGCCGCCTTCGCCATGGCCATTCGCCGTCTCCAAGGAAATCTGGGTGGATTGGATGGAAGCCGAGGTCTTTCGGTGATCATGCGCTATACACTTCGACTTCTCACACTGCAGCAGTTCCAGAGGGCGTCGACACTCGTCTGTGCCATGGAATCGTCGCGTCGTCAGGACGCCGAGACATGGGGTGAGGAACCGTTTACTATCGGACTCTGGGTAGGACAGAAGGTCACCCCGAACGACACGGAACAGAGTCACGAAGCGATACTGGCCATACGAGAAGAAAGGTACCATATCGGGTCGTCACCGGCTCAACTCAAGTATTGTCCCTGGTGTGGAGCCGAGATCGAGCCCAGGAGGGACATAGAGGTCAGACGTTACGACAACGATGTGGGAAGGACGATCATGTATTGTGGCGATAGACTTGGCAATTGCGAATTCAGTCGCGCCAAGTCCAAGGGGATCGGTCTTCCGTTATTGTTGGTGGACGACGAGATATATCGTCGTCCACCAACGATGCTAATCGGGACGGTAGACAAATTTGCAATGATGGCCTGGCGAGGTCAGGTGAGGACACTTTTCGGCCATGTCACCCATGAATGCCCTCGCCATGGATTTCTCCATCCGGGTGCGGAATGTACTGGTAACCATCATGCCCAACAACGGACTGGATTGCCGAGGACGGAAGTCAAAGCGGTCAATAGAATTCGACCACCGGATCTCATCATACAGGATGAGTTTCACCTCATCAGTGGTCCTCTTGGCACGATGGTCGGACTATACGAGTCGGTCGTAGACGAATTGTCATCCTGGAAGATCGGTGAGACTCTCATTCGACCGAAGGTGATAGCCTCCACGGCCACGGTTCGAAAGGCCGCCGAGCAGGTGAACAACGTCTTCTTGAGACGCGTGGCCATTTTCCCCCCTCATGGTCTCGACGTGGAAGACAATTACTTCTCCGTACAGCGTTTGATAGGAGAGAGGCCAGGTCGACGTTACATGGGCATATGTGCCCCGGGAAGTGCCAGGCCGGCCGTGCTCATCCGAGTCTACGCGGCACTGTTGACCGCCGGGCAGGCCCTGTTCGAACGCTTCGGACCGGCCGTCGATCCATGGATGACGATCGTCGGTTATTTCAACTCCCTCAGGGAACTTGGGGGTATGAGAAGACTCTCCGAGGACGATGTCCAGACCCGTTCCTTCCGTGTCCAGATGAGCCGGGTATCTCGACCAGGGTTGGCTCAGCGGAGCGTCAAGAACGTGGACGAACTGACCTCTCGGGTCTCTAGCAAAGACATTCCGACCAAATTGGACCAATTGGAGATCGCGTTCAAAGGGAAGGTCGACCCACAGACTGGACTCTTCAAGGTCCACTGGGAGAATGGCGAGACACAGGGGTTGGATATCGTACTTGCTACCAACATGCTCTCCGTGGGGGTCGACGTGAATCGGCTCGGCTCGATGGTCGTCAACGGACAACCCAAGAATACGGCCGAATACATTCAGGCGACCAGTCGAATAGGTCGATTCTATCCCGGTCTCGTCTGTACGGTGCTGACCTGGTCTCGCCCGCGGGATCTCTCCCACTACGAAACCTTCGAGCACTACCATGCCTCGTTCTACAAACACGTCGAGGCCCAATCCGTGACGCCTTTTTCTCCTCGTGCACTCGATCGTGGTTTGACGGGAGCGATGATCAGCTGGATAAGACTCGATAGGGAAGAGTTCAACCCAAATCTCGGTGCTTCTAGGTTGGACAGTCCAACCAAGACGGAAATCGACCTGATGAGACGATTGATATCGGAGAGGGCGTGGCTCGTTACGGACCAAGTGACTACGAGGAATCTGGTGGAGTCCATGGTCAAGGAGCGTTGCGACGAGTGGATCAAAGAGGCTACCCGTGGAGGCAGGAGGCTCGGATACGAACCAGGAAAGGCTAAAAAGAAAGGTGAAGACGACATTGCGGGCCTCCTACGGAAGCCAGGAAGTAAGTCCTGGGACCGCTTCACCGTCCCCATGTCCATGAGGGAGGTGGAACCGGAAGTTCGTCTAGTCATGGACCCCGATCGTATCCCCGAAGGCCCTCCATGGAAACCCCGACCACCAAAATCGGAGAGAGTCGGAGGTGGGTCGTGAGCATAGCCGTTGGAGACGTGAGACCCAGCCAACTCCTGTGGACCTATGGTCCTGGGGCCTTGATCGACCTTCCCAACCTATCCGTGATCACCATGGGACTGAACAAGTGGGACATGAATCGCTGTCTACCGATAGGGGAATCCAGACTACTCGAAGCCGTAAGACGAATCTTGGGACCACAGGTCGCCCAACTTCGGAAGCCTCCCATGGTAGAAGAAGACACCAATCCCTTTGCTCCAGAAAACAGGATTGGGGTTCCAGTGCGGCCGTTTCCCCGCTGGCTCCGTTGTGTCCGCTGTGGACTCTTGGCCGAATTCGACTCGGGACTCTTTACGCTGAAAGACAGTCCCTTTCGCCCAGACCAGATACATTTCGTCCATACCAATTGCGAGAAGGGTTCGCGTTCGGACGCGGTTCCAGCCAGATTCCTCTTGGCCTGTCGTAATGGGCATCTGGACGACTTTCCTTGGCATTGGTTCGTCCACCTCGGAACATCGACCTGCAGGGGAACCCTCCGGTTCTTCGAGCGAGGCGCTTCGCTCCAGACGGAGAATCTATGGGTCAAGTGCGATGGATGCGGATCGGCCCGTTCCCTCGTCCATGCCTTCGGAGAGGAGGCTCATGCCAGTCTTCCGGCCTGTCGTGGTCGTCATCCTCATCTCGATCGGTACGAAGAGGGATGCGAAGAAGAGGCTAGAACCGTCTTGTTGGGGGCCACCAATGGGTGGTTCCCCGTCACCGTGACGGTCCTGGCCATCCCTCCTTTGGGTGACCCGTTGAGTCGGGTCCTTGATATTGGTTGGAATTATCTAGAAGGGGCCAAATCGGTCGATCATGTCGAGATCATAAGAGGTACGCTTATTAAGACCGGCTTGGTCCCGGGTATCGAACGTTTCGACCCAGAAGAATTGTGGAAGGCCATAGAAACTAGACGCAAGGGTGGGATTCCCGATCCGGGCCCGACCGAGGAGGACGTCAAACGACCGGAGTGGGTCGTCTTGACCCATCCGAGTCCTCCCACCGACTGGCCTCATTTCTTGAGCGAAAGGACCCCACCACCAGAAAGATACAGGAAATGGATCCGGGAAGTCCTGCTCCTGAAGCGGCTCCGGGAGGTGAATGCACTCGTCGGTTACACTCGTGTCGAGGCACCGGAGGAGACGGTCGACCCTGCCCAACGCCCCAAGATGGCGGATCTGACCAAGGGACGTCCGGAATGGGTCCCAGCCAACGAAGTCCATGGCGAGGGTATCTTCCTATTTCTGGACGAATCGGAGATCATAAGTTGGGAGAGACGCCCCTCGGTAATGACACGGGATGGCAAGTTGATGGCCGGCCACCGTGGATGGCGTAACGCCAGGAGACTCGATCCGCAGGCAGGCTATCCGGGTATCAGATATACGCTCCTTCACACCTTCGCCCACCTCTTGATCCGTGAACTCTCTCTGGAGTGCGGCTACAATGCCGCCAGCATAAGGGAAAGGATCTATTCGAGTCAGGATTCGAACTCACCCATGTCGGGCCTTCTGCTCTATACGGCAGCGGCAGATTCGGACGGAACCTTGGGGGGTCTCGTGGAACTTGGAAGGGCAGATAACCTCGAACGCCTGATCGACCGAGCATTGGAACGAGCGGCCATCTGCTCGTCCGATCCATTGTGTTCGGAACACGATCCTGGGGTCGACCGATCCCTCCATCTGGCAGCTTGTCACGCCTGCACCTTCGTGGCCGAGACTTCCTGCGAACGTCAAAATCGATACCTCGATCGTGCCCTATTGGTCGGGACTTTCGAATCCATCGACACCGCTTTTTTCAAGAAGGATGATGCCTCGAATGAATGAAGACATCTGGCAAGTTGTCGCCGAATTGGCCTCGGGGCTACATCCAGAACGAATGGAGGTCATCGCCACCCAAATAGAGTCATTGGGATCTATCAATCGGTTTTCGTCGTTGAGACCCTGTTTCGGCCCAAATGCTGACAAAACGACGATTAATAAGTTGGAAGCGGCATGGAGGACCTCGACGGAAGTCGGGACACGAGAATTGGCAGCGGCATTGAGAGGGGCTTCGGCCACTGCGAAATTCTATGAACGGAGTAGATCTATTGAGTTGGTCTGGACAGGTCCTTCGACAGGGATGGTACCGGTTCGACACACAGAGCAGGTTCTCTGCGAAGTCATTGAGTCGGCTAGCTCTAGGTTGTTCGTGGTGAGTTTCGTCGCATACGAGGTGCCCTCTATTATCGAAGCCTTACAGGACGCAGCTGCCCGCAAGGTCCGAGTGGATATCCTTCTCGAGTCATCGACAGATCAGGGTGGAAAAGTTACAGTCGATTCCTTCAAGACGATGAAGGCTGCGGTTCCTTCCGCGAATCTTTACGTCTGGCATGCAGGAGACGGGGAAAAAACCCCAGCAGCCTATACTGGGGCAGTGCACGCCAAATGTGCCGTCTCCGACGGGAAGTTGGCTTTCATCACCAGCGCAAACCTGAGTACGATGGCGATGGAACGGAACATGGAACTCGGAGTTCTCGTGAGGGGCGGACATCTCCCGGATGAACTCCATAGACACCTCGAAGCACTCGTTGCGACAGAATTGGTGGAACGGATTTGAAAATTGAATAACATCAATGGATATGACTAGTATGGGTCAGTTTGGATAACTTTTGATTGAACTTCTTTTAGTCGATTTGAGATAAACTATCTTAAACTGTGATAATTTAGACCTCGGAAGACAATTTTTGTGGGTTGCTAATAAATGATCTCAAGGCCTCATAAGGGGTCTTGCCTCTATGAGCACCATGG
>Ga0233425_10005629_pt1 | contig 19552 bp, 16 predicted proteins | sample Watercolumn_Towu_2_FD_181712 | JGI IMG/M metagenome (GOLD analysis project Ga0233425, IMG submission 181712) | Freshwater microbial communities from Lake Towuti, South Sulawesi, Indonesia - Watercolumn_Towuti2014_140_MG | ecosystem: Environmental > Aquatic > Freshwater > Lake | place... | reverse complement strand
TCGGATTCCAAGATCTCGCGGATGCGTTGCTGGCGTATGTTGAAATAGGGGATATCAATATCCGCGCATGGCCGCACTGCGCCATCGCAGGCGACATACACGCTATAGAGAACCTGCAAACATCCCCAGCCGGTGAGTGGCTTATACGGCACCCAAGAATAACCGAAAGAAGAATCAATCCGTAAGAGTTCTGTCTTGAGTTCTGCCGTTTGTTCTATGTTTGGTTGGAGCAACCCCATGTTCTCTTGGCCTCTTCCCCGCAAAATCAACAATTCATGATTTGGGTAAATCCAGTTCTTCCTACAGAACTTCCATAAATCTGGAATATCATCAAGATTCGGCAGTGTGGAAACAAAGGAGATACCTAGCCGTAATTCTTGCTTCTCCCGAGCTGGGAATCCAGAATTCAATAGTACATCAAGAGCTCCTTGGATAACCTCCGATGCCCCGTGAACCCCAGCTAGCATGTCCTGAGTTCGCGGATTCAAACAATCCATCTTGAGCATGACGCTGGCGTTGTGATCGAAAAGGAATCGGACCATATCTTTGTCAAGGCCCGTCCCATTTGTGAATACTACCGGAATGAGGTTGGATGACGCAATAAATGACACCAGTTCCCTGAAGTCCGGTTGAATTGTAGGTTCTCCTGCTCCGATTATCACAACGGATACTGCTTCTAGCTCTCTGATTTGCTTCACAACATCTTGTGTCTCGTGCAACAGCAATGGTTGTCTTGGCGGAATCTGATGGCCTTGATTACAGTACAAACAGCGGAAGTTACAGGAACACCCTAGTTCGATACGAGCAGCAAGAAGGCGACCCGCCTTTCTGGCTTCCCATGCCTCTAGAGAACTATAGTTGTAACCCCGAAGAAATGGCAGTGTTGAACCAGCAGCCTGTTGCCTCATATTCGTCACTCTATTGACATTGCAGGCTTTAGTTTCCACCAAACCACTTGACGAGAGACCAGATTCCTCTGAGTGCCGGAGTAGTCACTAAGAGAACTGCGATCACCAGAAGGAGCACATAGGGCAGAACTCCGAGGCGATATAAGGAGGCATACCTATCAGCGGTGTGCCTGACAGTTCCAACGCGATCTAGCAAGTCATGGATAGCTGTTGCCAAAATCGCAGTTTGTAATTGGTTGTGGCTTGTCCTTCTCCGCACCGAGGATTTTGCCGAAATCCCAAGCAGAAGATTGATGGTTGTTGACAGGTCATACACTAGGCCTGTGGAGCAGGCGTGCCCTGCCTGATGTTGCTGAAGTACCGGCAACAATCAGGCGATGGCCTCTCCACATCTTTGAGGATCAACCAGCGCTAGGGCATGCAGAACCCGACCGGTATTGATGAAAGCAAGTCGCGACCCCATCTCGTTGCACCAAAGAGGACGGTCGCCTCTTTGAGATTCGAGCCACTGGATTCCGCCTGATACCATGGTTGGGTCTGGTGCAATCCACCCTCTGCAGTAATACAAACCTATCAGCATCTCCGCAGTATGCCACTCGTCTGGCGTGGTTGGATTTGATGTGAGATCGGCCTTGAACCGAACGGAAGTTCCATTCTCCTCATAGAACTTCATGGCACCCCGCAGGAGTTCCTGAATAATGTGTCTAACCTCATCAGATCGCAGATTCCCAGTTCGTTGTTGACAAAGCTGCTCCCCATGTCGCCCAAACAGAGCAAGAGCCGCACCGTAGAAGCCCGCACCGTACCATTCCTTGTTCAGCGAAGCAGCAAACCCGGCTTTGATCTCCTGCAGAATGGAAGTAACCGCTCGCAACACTGCCTTTTGATAGCCAGGCAGAGAAGAATGTGTATTGTGAAGCACAAGCAGAGCACTCAACGTGTAACAGGTGTCATAAAAATCCTCCCCCCAAGTTCCATCGGGCAATTGTTCATGAATCAGCGCAGCGATCATATTCTGAACACTGCGTCGCTCATCATGCACATACCACGACCCCAGCGGCAACTCCAGTTGGTCAAATATATGCAGGACATAGGCCGTTTGAATATGTTCCCAATTTGGACAGGTGGCATGACAAAACCGCCCCTCTCGATAGTCTTCTGCCTCTAGTATCGAGTTGAACAGTTTCGTCAGAATATCTTCATACGCTTCCTTCGTTACCGTCTTTCCAGCAAGGTACGCAGACGCGTCAATGTCTTCGACTATCTTCTCCTCAACTCTGGAAAGTTCTTCGTGTGCATCTCGGATAACTTTCTCCAAGTCGTTACCGATTTCGAAAAAACGACGCCTAACTGTGCTGGGGTTGAGGAATTCGCCCAACAATTCAAGATAGTCTTTTGGTCATTACCCTGTTCGAGAAAATGCCCATCTTGCAGGCCTTTGCTCAACCTCCGCCGATCGATGAACCCCACAACCCCACAAATCAACCGGTTTTACCGGGCTTTTTGATCGGACGCTAATGTCTTTTGGTTGCAGTCTCAAGATTACTTCCTTAAGCGGGTGATGTGGGTTCATTCTTCTTGTCCGGGATATGCTCAACCCGACTGGCGCTAAGCCAAGTGGGGAGCATGTCGGCGTCGTGCGAGTATTCGTTGTACGTGATCGCTTCTCCCTTTTGAATCGCGAACATCGTAGGCATCGGGCATTTGCCTGACAAGAAGAAAAATTGGGGAAGAAATCGCATCGAAACCGAAGACGCCGCAGCTTCCCTGCACGCCAGTAGAGTGGCGTGGCTACATTTGCGAAACGAGCGCGAGTTGTTTCATGTCAGGATGCGGCGGGCGCGGGCGTCGAAGCGGGCCACGACGCTTTCGCGCCAAGCCGTCATCGCCATCTGGAGAACCGTCTGCGTGCGGAAGGCGAGGTCCATCGGGCTCCAGGTGTTCTTCGTCCCTTTCTGGGCGCACTCGATGAGGTTCTTCCAGTGCTCGGAAACATTTTCGGGGCGCTCGATGGGGAATTTCTGCGGCTTCTTCATCATCCCTTTTTCTTTGACCGGCATGAACGCGATTTCCTTGTTGTTCTGGTCAATCGAGAGCGAGCCGTCCCAGCCGCGGATGACGGGACAACGCTGCCCGGCGCCGCGTTGCGGGGTGGCGTTGAAGTCGTTGGCTTGCGTGCCGAGGACGCTGATGGTGACTTTCTCCGGGTACTGCGCGATGAGGTTGAAGGTATCGGGCACGTTGCGCAGTTCGTACTCGTAACGATGAACGCCGCCGAGCGCGACGACTTTCTCCGGGAATCCGACGCCGAGGATGTCCACGACTTGCGTGAGGCAGTGTGGATAGAGGTCGGTCACCGGGCCACCGGCGTAATCCTTGAACAATCGCCAGCGGAAGAGGCGGTCCACGCTGAATTTATACTTTGGAGCGTCGCCTTGGAAAGCGTCCCAGTCGAGGTCTTTGCCGGGCTTGATGTCTGGGTCGTCCACTTTCATGCCGCGTTCGCCCCAGTCGCCGATGCGGAAGAAACCGGTCTCGCCAAAGAGCGGTTTGCCGATGAGTCCGTCCTTCACCAGCTTCTTCATCTGGTGCCACGCGCTGTCGCTCATCGCTTGCGTGCCGAGTTGGAAGGCGCACGGCGATTTCGCGGCAACATCGGCAAGTTTCTTGGTCAGCTCGAACTGGCTCCAATGCGTGACCGGTTTCTCGCAATAGACGTGTTTGCCGGCTTGGAGCGCGGCGATGGCATGGTAGCCGTGCTGATGGTCGGGTGACGCAATGCAAACGAGGTCCACGCGGTCGTTGGCGAGCAACTGGCGATAATCCATGTACGTGTACGATGCGCCGGTGCGTTTCTGGGCGGCATCGAGCCGCGCCCGGTTGATGTCGCAGACAGCCACAAGCTCGATGGGCAATTTCTCCTCGTCGCGGAGATGTTTCAGCATGTTCATGTGCGCCCCGCAACGTCCGCCGGTGCCGATGAAACCGACGGCGATGCGGGTGTTGAGGTCCTTGCCCGACACGGCGGCAGGCGGCTGCTGGGCTTTGAGGATGCGCGGCAGCGCCAGCCCGGCCAACGTGACGGCGGCAGAGGTTTTGATGAAGACTCGACGGGTGGTGTTCATGATGTTTCTCCTGTGATTTTACCAAACGCGCCACTTCGCGCGGTACGGACGGGTCAATAGGCGCGCGGCATTTCTGTCGCCGATGATCTCCTCGCGCACAGGATCCCAATTGATCACGCGGCCGGTCCGGGCGGCGACATTCGCCAGATGCGGGATCGTGTCGCAACGGATAGCCATTTCCACCGGGCACATCGTTTCCTTCCGTGACTTCACGCAGTCAATAAAGTTCCGGTTGTGTTCCGGCGACTCTGGAAGTTTCTCGTCGCTCGGCTTGAATTCGGTTTTCCACAACTTCTGGTTGCTGGAGCAGAAGCCTTCCGCGTCGCTGATCCAGCCCTCGGTGCCGTGAAAGATCGTGCCGTCGTACGGATGCCAGCCGGGAAGAATCTTGCCGATGGCGTCCTTCGCGGTGCGTTGGTCCATGAACCGGAGCGTCACGCCGTTCTCGTAGTTGCACATCACGTCCCAGCGTTCGAGTGTCCGGAAGACGCCTTCCTTCGGCACGGTGCCGGTTCCCTCGTAACGGATCGGGCTGATGTGATCGGTCTTGTTGCCCCATTGGACGAGGCCGAGTTCGTGAATGGCACAACCAGCGATGAACCCGAGCGACGTCTCGGGACAATGATAGCCGCCCCAGCACGTCGCGCGGTCAACGGTGTACGGCACCATCAGCGACGGCCCCATCCACATGTCGAAGTCGAGATCCTCCGGCACCGGCGCCGGCGCGGAAGAGCCGTAGGGCTTGCCGTGGTACTGGTCAACGTTGAACGACACGTCGCGGCACCAGACGTCAATGTGTTTCAACTTTCCGATGTAGCCGTTGCGGACGAGTTGAACCATGAGACGGTATCGCCCCATCGAGCGGTATTGTGTTCCGAATTGGAAGATGCGGTTCGTTTGCTTAAACACGTTCCGCAGCGACCGCGTGAGGTTGAAGTCGAGCGCCAGCGGTTTCTGGCAATAGACGTCTTTGCCGGCCTTGGCTGCAGCGATGGACATCGGGATGTGCCAGTTGTCGTGCGCGCCGATGACGACCGCGTCCACGTCGCGCCGGGCGAGGATCTCGCGGAAGTCGGCGTGCGCCGTCGTCGTGCCGGCGCCGTACTGTTTGTTCAGTCTGGTGGCAGCCGCTTCGCGCCGGCTCTTGTAGGCGTCGGCAACCGCGATGATCCGCACATCGGACATCGCACAGAGGTGCTTCATGTGATAGTTGCTTCCAATATTGCCGCAACCGATCAGGCCGAGGCTCACGCAGTTGCTCGGTGCCGCGGCGCCGAACAACGGCTTGGTCATGATGCTGAGAGCAGTAGCGCGTTTCAGAAACTCGCGGCGGGTGACGTTCATAGCAGACTCCTTAGATGTTTCAGGCTGCGTTCGGCTTGTTCGACCGTGCCGCACTCGACGCTGAACACGATCGGCTTCTTGTTGCCCACGATGCGGATGACTTTCGCCCAGTCAATCACGCCGTCGCCGCACGCACAGCCAACAGCGGTGCCCGCCACTTTGCCGCGCTCGGCGTCGCTCTGCGTGACGCTGATGTCCTTGGCGTGAAGATGAATCAACTTGTCCTTGATCGCCCGGAGGAACTCGTACGGGTCTTCGCCGGCGAGATAGGAGTTGCCGGTGTCGAAGTTCACGCGCAACCACGGCGAATCGTTCAACTCCAGGATACGCAACATGCTTTTCTTGTGCGCCGTGTACGGCCCGTGCGGCTCGACGCCGAGATAGACGCCGTTGTCGGCGCAACACTCCATGATCGGGCGCAGGTTCATTTTCATGATGGCGTACGCTTCCTTGTCCGTCATCCATTTCGGCGGGAACATCTGCTCGCAAATCTGGACCACCGGCGGCGTGTCGAACAAACCGCGGTCGGCCAGCGCGCGCGCATACATGATGCCTTTGCGCGCATACTCGACGCCAATGCGCGTGTCGAGCAAATCGGAGTGCGAACTGACGCCGGAGATCTTCAGTTTGTGTTTGCCACAAAAATTCTTGAAGTATTCCGGGTCAGTGTCGAGCGATTGTAGGTGACAGTAGCCCGCGTTGCTGAGCAGGCAGCAGCCCATCAGGAAGCACGGTTCGATGTAGCGGTAACCCAGTTCGGCTGCTTTTGCAGCGCCCCACTCGAAGGATTTGTCGGCGTGGCGGACGAATTCCAGGTTGATGCCAATAGAGATATTTTGATTCTTGTTCATGGCGGCAGGATACGCTACCAATCAGACGGACTGCTTGCGGTTCTGTTCAGTTGAAGGATTTTACAACTTGTGAGTGAGCGCCCCATCGTTTTCCGCGAACACGGCCACGTCCACCGCGCCGACACCTGCCGGCCGCTGGTCGAGGCCGTTTGTGCCGGCGCATTGCGGCTTGAAGCGCTCGCGCGCGGCACCTACCCCGGCCGACGCCTGCCGGCACACGCGCTGCCCGGCGTGCGCACCGTCGGGTTCTGGGACGCGCGCGGCCTACAAGACTGGGGCCTCCCGTTGCACCGCAACGAAGGAATCGAACTGACGTTTCTCGAAAGCGGACGGATGCCGTTGCGCGTGGACGACCGCAACGCCGTGATGCAGCCGGACCAGCTACTCATCACGCGCCCGTGGCAACCGCACCAACTTGGCAACCCTCGCATCGGCGCAGGCCGGCTGGCGTGGTTGATTCTCGATGTCGGCATCCGTCACCCGCACCAAAGCTGGCGCTGGCCCGCGTGGCTGGTGTTGACGCCCGCTGATCTGGCGGCGTTGACGCATTATCTGCGCGGCAACGAACAACCGCTGTGGCCCGCGCCGCCGGAAATCCGTCACGGCTTCCAAGTCATCTGTCAAGCCGTGCAGGACAACCACGTCTCCAAGCTCGCCGTCACCATCAACGAACTCTTCCTCCAACTGCTCGAACTTTTCCGCGGCCGACGCGTTCCCGTCCGCGCCTCGCTCAGCAGCAGCCGGCGCAGCGTCGAGTTGTTCCTCAAGCAGATGGCGGACAACATCGCCGAACCGTGGACGCTGGCGGCGATGGCGGAACGTTGCGCTGTCGGGCCGACCACGTTTGTTCATCACTGCCGGAAACTGACGAACATGGCGCCAATCGAATACTTGACGCATCTCCGTGTGCAAGCCGCCTGCCGCGCGTTGCGTCAGCAACGCGACCGCGCGATCACCGACATCGCGCTGGATTGCGGCTTCGCCTCCAGCCAGTATTTCGCCAACGTCTTTCGGATGAAGACCGGCTCTTCCCCGCGCGCGTACCGTATTGACAAAGCATAATGCTGCCACTACTTGTTATGTAGTTATGAACCGAACCACTATTGTGCTGCCAGATGACCTCAAAGCCGAGGCGCTGAAACGCGCTCGCGTCAAGGGGATTTCGTTTGGCGCGCTTGTGCGGGAAGCGCTCGATAATCTACTCACTGGACCAGTCGAGGATGCGACCCAGCAATCGCGCCGACAAGCCATCGAAGCCATGTTGCGGTTCAGCGAACACGCGCCCGCCGGGCCGCCCGATTTGTCGGACCGGCTCGACGATTACCTGTACGGCGCCTCGAAAACGCCGGTGAGCGCGTGAAAGCGCTGTTTGTGGATGCTGGCCCTCTGGTTGCCGTCGTCAACCCCGGCGACCAGCATGAAACGGAAGCCCGGCAAGCTTGGCAAAGATTGGCAGCCACGAAGCTCCCATTGGTTTCCTCGGAACACGTCCTTGACGAAGTGGCTACCGCCATTGCCCGCACCCAAAGCCCGCGTCGGGCCGCGGAATGGGTACGGCAACAACTGGACAGCGGGTTGATTCGATGGATTTCGTGCGGCCCGGAAGACTGGCGCGCCGCTACCGACTGGTTGACGCACTACTCCGATCAACAAATCAGTTTCACCGACGCGTTGTCGTTCACGCTGATGCGCCGGTTGAAGATCACGGAAGCGTTCACCTTTGACCGCCATTTCGTGATTGCCGGTTTCCAGAAGTGGACCGGTGAGTAGCGGGTGCAGATCAACGTGATGAGAATTGCGCTGCTCTCGGCCGGTGGTTGAAGGAGTCCCAGTAGGCGCGGTCGGTGGCGTAGATGTCTATCGGGGCGTCGGGCGCGAGGTTCTTCGGGAGGAAACCGAACCGCTGCATCTCGCGGATGTAATGTTGGTTGGGACGGAAGCCGGGCATGTCGAAGCGTTTGCCGGCTATGAGACGGTCGTGGGCGTTCTGGATCGAGGCGAAGATCTGCTTGTAGAGCGGATCATTTGCGTCCTTGAAGCTGACTTCCTCGCACAACGCTAGGCCGCCGGCTTCCTTGGCGAGCGGGGCGCGGAGCATCAGCGATTTTTCGGGACGCGAAATGTTGGAGAACGGTTCGGTGTGGTAGCCCCAGTCTTTGTTGAAGACGAGACGGGGTTGGATTTTGCCTCTGCGATCCTTCACGTTTTCGGTGTGGCATTGGCCGCAACGCTGCATCATCTCGGTCATCGGCAAGCCGACGAAATAGAAACCGCAGCCGAGCGAGGCGTAGGTGCCGGGATAAGTGGCGCTGGTCTCGATCCAGAGCCGGATGGTTTTGCGTTCGAGGTCGGTGGGCGCGGCTTTGTAATGGCTGCCGTCAATGAGCTTCATCAGCCGGCTCGCCGCGCTGCCGTAGGTGTACGGCTCGCGATTGCCGCGCGCCTCGTTGCGGGCGTCGTTGACGAGGTTGCGGGTGCGCATCGTCCAGTAGCTGATGGTGTACATCGCCGTCTTGTCGCCGCAAAGGTCAACGTCGCCATCGCGTTTGTCGGGGTTGTGGCAGGAGACGCAATGACGGTCGAGGATCGGCTGGATGTCGCGCGGGTAATCGAGGACGCTCGGCACGTCCTTGATCGGCGTGACGGGATTGGGCGTGCGGCGCATGGCTTGGGTGAGTTGCACGCCGGCGTGGATGGAGCTTTGGCGGTGTTCGTGGCAACCGATGCAGCCGGTGGTTTCGCCGGGCTGGACGGTGACGAAGCTGTGCATTCGTTTGACGGCAATGTCGTTCTTGTCGAGCGCGACGAAGAACAACGATTGCAACGCGGGCACTTCCATGTAGGCGGAGCCGTCGGGTTCGACGGGCGTTTCGCCGACGATCTCGGCCAGCGTGAACGAGCCGCCGATGGTGAGCGGTTCCATGCCGCCGGAGAAGTTGACGGGCTTGGGAAGTTGTTTGAGGACGAGAAGTTTCTTGATGTCGCCGCGTTTGACGCCGGTCATGTTGCGTCCGTGATAGATGTCCTGGAGGAAAAGCTCACCGGTCGGATACGCGAGGTTGGTGCGGTTGGGAATCAGTCGCTCGTAGGGACGCGGCATGATGGGACGCGGTTCGTGGCACTCGAACTGGCTTTCTTCCGGCGGCAATCGGTAGATGAGTTCCGCTTCGCCGGTGCCGTCCATGACGAAGATGCCTTTGCGGTGGGCAACAAGGAAACATTCTTCGCTGAACGCGTACGGGTCCTTCCAATCGGTCGTCCGGCCAAGTTGGCGCGCGGCGCTGCGGTCGTCGGGGCCGCGTTTGAGGTCCACGATGGTGACGGGGCCGAGATGTTCCGGGCGACCGTGGCCGGGGGAGAAGACGGAGACAACCTTGTCGGAGCCGGGGATTGGTTTGGCGTCGAGCATCGAGATGCCGCCGTGCAGGTTGCCGTAGAACACCTGCTGGGAGGTGCCGTCGGGATAAACCGTCCAGAGATGATGGAAATGGACTTGGCTGCGGTCCACGTATTCCCAGCGCATGTAGAGGATGCGGCCATCGGGCAACATCCACGGCGTGTTGTCGTGATCGTTGTTGGAGGAGAGCAGCCGGACGTTCCTGCCGTCGCCGTCGCAACGGTAGAGCGTGGCGACGCGGGTGTACCAGCAGTTCACAAATCGCCGGCATCGAGACGAACAGAACACGATGCTGCCGTCGGGACAATACGTCGGCTCGATGTCATCGTCGTCGCCGTCGGTGAGCTGACGCAGGCCTTTGCCGTCGGTATTGATTTCGTAGAGATGGAACGGATGCGTGCCGCCTTTGCGATAGGCGAAAAGGATCTTCTTGCCACTGTAATGAAGTTGCGGGTCGCGGACGCCGCCCTTCGGGTCGTCGAGCAACGTGCGGACTTTGCCAGTGCGCAAATCCATCGCGCAGAGTCGCCCGCCTTCGGCGTAGCCCCAATAGACGCCTTCCTCCTTCTTGAAGCCGAGGCGTTGGGCGTAGTCGGAGTGGTCGGAGTAGTTGCCGAAAGTGACATACCAGTGGTCGCGTCCCGGCACCCGCACGGCGAATACGATCTCCTTCACGTCGCGCATCGGCCCGTCGAGGAACCGTTGCAACATCGGTCCCGGAAAATTGGTTGAGACTTGTGCCGGCGCGGAATTCGTCGCCGCGCTGGCCGACGAGATCAAGGCCACCAACAATAATATGAGTCGGGTCATCCGCACTGTTGGAGAGACTAGCCAATTGCGTCGCTTATTCAAGCAATTGCTGGTATTTCATTCACCCGAATGAACATGTTGCTGGCAATCTTAGCGGCTGTGCTTCTGACCGACACCGGCGGCGACCGCGCCACTGGCTACGTGATGAGCAACAAGATCGCCATGGCCAAGGCCGCCGCGTTGAAGACGCCCGAAATGCGGGCGGCCACAGCGAAGTTCAGCGCCGCGCGCAAGGCGTATCAACTCGACCGCGCGAAGTTTCCCGCTGACCGCGACAAGAAGGTCGCGGTGGAGTACCGCAAGGCGCAGAAGGAATACGAGGAGGCCACGCAGAAGGCGATCCTCGCGCAGAATCCCGCGCTCGCGCCGTTGCTGGCGAAAGCAAATCCGCCCAAGCGCAAGAGGAACGAAGGCGAGACGATTGCCGACTCCGATTCGCTGAAGAACCCGGCGATCCGCGCGGTCAAGGACGAGCTGGGCCAGCCGCGTGTGTTGCTCATCGGCGATTCGATCTCGATTGGTTACACGCTGCCGGTGCGCACGCTGCTGAAAGGCAAGGCCAACGTTCATCGCATTCCTGTCAACGGCGGCGCTACCGAGGTCGGGCTCGAACACATGAAATCATGGCTCGGTGACGGCAAATGGGACGTGATTCATTTCAACTTCGGTCTGCACGACGCCAAGTTCTCGTCGGAGACCACGCAACGCGCCTCGCGCGAACAGTACGCCGAGAACTTGCGCAAACTCGTCGCGCAGATGAAAATCACCGGTGCGAAACTGATCTTCGCCACGACCACGCCCGTGCCCAAGGGCGGTGTGCTCACGCCAACGCGCAAGTTCGACAGTATCACGGAACGAAACAAAGTTGCCGCGAAGGTCATGCAAGAAACCGGCGTGGCAATTGACGATCTGTACTCGGTGGCGTTGCCCGTGATGGAGAAAGTCGGACGCCCGAACGACGTTCACTTCCAACCCGAAGGCTACGAACTGCTCGCGAAGGCCGTGGCTGCAAGTATCGAGGAGGCGCTGCGAAAGTGAAGAAATTGCTGCTTCTTCTTTGTCTGGCCGGCGATCTGTGCTTGGCGTCGCCGTTGTTCGAGACGACGCTTGTCTTTCCCAATGCGCCGAAGAACAGGCCGAACTACCGCATTCCGTCCATTCTCCAAGCGCCCAACGGCGACGTGCTCATCTTCGCAGAGAAACGCAACGATGGCCCCGGCGATGTCGGGAACACCGACATCGTCTGCAAGCGCAGTCGCGACAAAGGCCGGACGTGGAGCGCCGAGCAGGTCATCTTCGACGACGGCAGTCGTTGCTGCACCGACATCACCGTCGGCATCGAGCGCGACGCGTCGAAGATATGGCTCTTCTTCCTGCGCGACAAGAAGCAGTACGCCTACTTCACAAGCACCGACAACGGCGCGACGTGGCAGGGACCGGTTTCGATTCACGAGCAGGTCACCAGACCCGAGTGGGACAAACTCGACGGCAAGACCAAGAGTCGCACGGAGTGGGAGAAAGGCTGGGCGCAACGCTACGGCGTCGGGCCGGGCAACGCGATGGCGCAACTCAAGTCCGGGCGTCTCGTCGTGCCGGCGCGGCATCGCGAGGACATCGGCGGCGGACGGCTCCGCAGTTTCTCGCACTGTTTCTACAGCGACGACCGCGGGGCGACGTGGAAACTCGGCGGCACCGTTGGCGTGAACACGAGCGAGTGTCAGTTGGTCGAGTTAGCCAACGGCGACCTGATGCTTGTCAGCCGCGACGAAAGTTCCGAGGATTCACCGGCCAATCTTCGTCATCGCGTGGTCGTCAGCAAGGACGGCGGCGCGACATGGGGCCCGGTTCGCCGGGCAGAGCAACTGATTACGCCGCGTTGCCACGGCGCGGTTGAGCGATACGACAAGGGGCGTCTCTTGTTCTCCGGCCTCGCGTCGCCGGTTCGACAGGAGGAACATCCTTACGGCCGGACGAATCTCACCGTCCGTGTGAGTTGTGATGAAGGCGCGACGTGGAGCGCGGGCAAGACGATCTGGCCGTATCCGGCATCCTACTCTGACATCGCGGTGCTTGACGACGGAACCATCGTGCTCGTCTATGAGCGCGGCGACAAAGGCAGCACGCATTACTGGGATGAACTTCACTTCGTTCGTTTCAATCTCGAATGGCTGACGGATGACCGCGACATCACGTGGCTCGTCAATTACCAAGGCGGGTCGCTGCCCGACTCGACTTGGAGCGCCATCGGCAAGGTAAACACGACCACCAAAGGCGCGGCGTTACATCTCGTGGATGACTCGAACCAAGAGGGTTGTTTCCGCGCGAAATGGAAGGCGGAGCCGGATCAGGAGATCGTCGTCGAGGCGCGCGTGAAGGTCGGCGCGGTGAAAGCGTTTCGCGGCGGACAAAGCATCTGGCCGTGGCGCGACGGCGCGCCCATCGGCGTGCTGGTCAGCGATGGCCGGCACCAAGAGGGACTGGTGCTGATTCCGTCGCGGCTGGCGACGTTCACCGACCGGTTCTTCAAGGCCAACACGTCGAGCAGTTTTCACACGTACCGGCTCGTCATTCGCGGCAACGACATGAGCGTGTTCATGGATGACAAACTCTGCATCCGCGGCGCTGGCGCGTTTTGGAAACCGGCCGAGTCACCGGAGCCGTTCCTCCAGTTTGGATCTAATGCGAAGACGTTCACCGGCAGTGCGCAATGGGAATTTGTCCGGCTTGGCGTACGCAAGCCGACCACCCCGACGGTTACGTCGGGGTTGAAGATTACCATCAGCAAACCGTGGGACATCACGCGCGTGGACAAAGTGCGGATGACGCGACCATATTTATATAACATGGGGAAGGGACTGTTGTTGATGAGCGTGGCCGAAGGGCCGGATGCGTATTTCGAGCCGTACGGCGTTTTGAAATCCACCGACGAGGGCAAGACGTGGATGCCCGTCAAGGGTTTGGAGAAACTGGAGGAGGCGCCGCAGCCGATGGTGCGGATGGCTGATGGCAGCATCATCGGTGTGTCGCGTTGGAACCGCCGACGCGCCGACGGCGTATTGGTCGGGCACACGGTGCGACTCGATGAACGCGCGGAGAAATTCACGATGTTCGAGCACGAGATTCATTTGCCGGCGGAGTCGGTGAATGAGAAGCGTCCCGTGTCACTGGTGTTTGACCGCCACATCTTCGCCGAGCCGGACGGGAGCATCACTGCCGTCGGCTACGGTTACACGCGCACCGGCCGTGCGGGACATCTGTTGCGGAGCACTGACGGCGGCAGGACGTGGCGGTATTTCTCCTCGATTCCCAACGCGGGCGAGCCGGCGGTCGCGCGTCTTTCACCGACGGAACTGACGACCGTTTACCGGCAGGGCACGCTGATGCCGATGATGCAGGTCTGGTCGCACGACGCCGGCAAAACGTGGAGCGCGCCGGTGACGTTGGATGTGGGAAGCGTGTCTCCTGACATCGTGCTGATGAGCAACGGCGTGCTCGCGTGCAGTTACGGCCGGCCAGCGTCGTGCATCATGTTCAGCCTCGACAAGGGCAAGACCTGGGAGTCGCACCGCGTCATCACGGACAAGGCCGGTTTCAACTACAGCGCGATCCGCGAAATCCGTCCGGGCCGGTTGCTCTACGTTCACGACGCACCGGAGATGAACGCCGTTTATGTGGATGTTGAAAGGTGGTAGCTCGACATTCCAATGTCGAGAACGCTGGCAATATGGTACGATACACTCGAATCTCGACATTGGAATGTCGAGCTACATGAACAAACTGTCGCCACCAACAAGCATACCGGACCGGCCTGTATTTTGCGGATGCGATGTGGAGCAGCCGTGGCTGGTGCCAGGTTATCGGCGGAACCTGCCGCATTGGCGGCTCGAAGGCGCGACGTACTTCGTGACCTTCCGTCTGGCCGATTCCATTCCCGAAACCGTCGCGCAACAATGGCGGACAGACCGTCATGACTGGCTGCGGATGCATGGAATTGACCCGGCGTGGGCGGAAGACGAACCCGCGCGTTGGCAGGCGTCGTACCTTCGTGTCGCAGCGGCGGAACGACGCGCGTTTGAGCGCGAACAACAGCGGCGGTTCTTCATCGAGTTGGACCAGTGCCACGGTTCCTGTCTCCTCGAACGGGCGCACGCCGTCGTCGGCAAGGCGCTGGAATTTTTTCACGGCCAACGAATCTGGACGGGCGACTACGTGGTGATGCCGAATCATGTGCATGTGTTGGTACAGCCGTTCCCCGGTGTGAAGCTGGAGGAGTGGTTGTATTCGATCAAGCGATTCACGAGCACCGCTCTGGCCAAGGACACGGCGCTCAACAGACCGGAGACAATGCGCCACGGACACCTCTGGCAGACCGAATCGTTTGATCGCATCGTCCGCGACGCTGCCGAGTTGGGTCGCACGCGGCACTACATCGCGCAGAATCCAGCAAAGCTGCGTCCCGGGACGTTTGCGCTTCAGCGCATGGCGTGGCTGGATGAGTTTGCGGAACGCAGCGCGATATTCCAATCACGAGACGGGCAACCATGAAACCCGTCTTCCTGCTCCTCCTACTCGACATTGGAATGTCGAGCTACATCACAGCCAGCACGGCGCCTGTGACTGTCACCGACGATTTCGTGGCGTACATCCAACGCGCCGCGAACGGAGACAGTTTTGGGTTGCGCGCCGATGGTCGGTTTTATCCGTAGGGCATCTCCGGTAACTCGGCAACCATTGTAGGCCGACTTTGTAAGTCGGCGGTGCGAGTCGCGTATCCGGGGCTTGACCAGCGACAGGAGGAAACGTTGCTGGACTTCGCGCACAGCGAGGGTATCGGCAACCTGAAACCGGAGTTTGTGTCGGCGGTGTTGACGCGGGATTGAGACCGCATCGTCAAGCAGCACCTCTACGTTCGCTATGCGGGACGCACGCCGGACCATCCCCATAACAAAGCATTTGCCGGTCGCTGGAACATCCGCTGAAGCTTTTGTCGCTGTGGCGCGTTGACCGTGCGTGAGGTTCTTATTTGCCAATCGCTCGGCGCAGCAGGTTGTGAGTGATCTGCTGGACGCGCGGGTCGGGGCCGTGCGGCCGGCTCCAGTGCGACCACGGCAACGTGTGCCCCGGCGGCATGGACAAATCCTGACACCAGAAGATTGTCGCGGCGTTGAAGACGAAGTTCTTTTTTGGGCCGGGATAGATCGTCGCGGTGTAATGCGACAAGGTCTGGCCGCCGACCCAGACCGGGCCTTCGGCAACGATTTCGAGGCCGGGAATCTCCGTGGCAGGGAGATTGTGGTATTCCCAGCCGACGAGGCCGGGAATGCGGTCGCCTTTCTTCAGGCCGGTGCCGGCGAACATCCAATGATCGGGCTTGGTGACGATCCAATCGCCGCCGCCGTTGATCGGACGACCGTTGCGAGCGCCCATGAGCAAGCCCTCGTCGGGACCGTGCTCCGGGAATGGGCCGTTCGTGGTCTGGCGCTCCTGCGCGTATTCCTGTTTCCCACCATACGGGCCGCCCCGGAAGATGATGCGGTTTGGCGCGCCGCTGCTGTTGGCGCGGAACGGGCTGACCCAGCAGACGGCGTTGCCGGAGAAAAACATCAGGTTGACACCGGCGTCGCGCATTTTCTCGGCGCTGCGGAACTGGCGGATGTCCCAATACTCGTCGTGCCCGACGCTGAGGAAGACCTTGCACTTGAGGCCGTGATCGGGCGTGAGCATGTCGCTGTTGGAGCAATAGGTCACGTCGTAACCGTTTTCTTCGAGCCAGTAGGCAAAGGGCTGCTCGAACGAGAGGAACTCGCCGGAGCCGACCGAGAGCGGATCGTTGACAATGCCGGTGTATTGCGACTGGCGACCATACGGCCGGTCGAAACTGACGTCGGCCCACGGGCCTTGGTTGCCTTTCGGGTGCGTATAGACCGAGTAATGCGTCGGCCAACGATTGTACGACTGCCAAGTGTTGTCGGAACATTGGAACAGGATGTCGGCAGGCCGCTCGTCGCGCACGATGAAGATGACGTAGCTCTGCCAATACGGTTTCTCCTTGTCCTCCGGCAACGTCGTGAGCCGGCCAAGATAGACGCCGCTGAGCCAGTCCTTCGGAATCGTGAGCTGCGTTGTCGGTTCCCATTTGCACTCGTGTATATCTTTCGCACCGGGCTTGGGTACCGGTTGCGCTTTGCCATCGATCGGTCCGAGCGTCTTCAGCAACCGCGCGCCTTTACCGCCGTAGAAGCCGGTGCGGAAGATCTCGATCTTGAACTTCGCCGGCGGATCGGTCGAGACCATGATGTCAATCGTCTCGTTTGTCATAACGCTCTGCCGCGAGCAATAGCCTTCGACGAACGGCGAACGCATGCCGGTGGGACTATCGAGCCGGACGCGCGTGAGTTGCCAATCCGCAGTGCCGGGTTTGCGGTTCTCAACTTGAATCGGGCCGGCGTTTGCGACGCTGAGAGCGACAAGGGTCAGCAGCAATTGAGTTTTCATAGTGGTAACTCCGATTGACGCGCGGATTATGGCGCGCAGGCACCGTCAAAGCAAGTCTGACGCGCAGTGCGCAGAACATCGCCGTCCCGGCGGTTTGCGGTTTAGCTTCGACCGCCGAGACGGCGGCGTTCCGCATTTCAGGCGTCGGGTGTTGTGTAACAGCTATTACACAACACCGGACGGCGAGGATCGCTCCCATGCACGCCGGCGGAATGTCGTGACTACAACGGGTGTGATTGGAAGTGGTGGTCAATGGGCGGCGGGTGTGGCATAGAGTGGCGACAAGGAGGTAGTCATGAATCGTCCATCCACCAGCGTGGCCCCTGTTGGGGAACAGGCCGCCGCGCGTGTCACCGACCAGCGCGTGGTGGAAAGAAGGCAACGCGCGGGACATGGTGGGATTACGGGTGTTGCGGGCCAATGGCGATTGGGAATCCTATTGGCATGTTTCCCCTCATCCCCTCAACAACTGACCACCATTTCCAATCACACCCTTTTGCCGGCTCGCAGCCGCCGGGCCAACAGCCATGCGGCAACAACAAGGAACAACACGGCGCTCAGGTTCAGGTAAAGCAACCGTCGTTTGTCGTCCAATCCGGCCAGGCACGGATACCACAATCCGAATGCAACCAGTTCCAGCACCAACGCGTTGCCTTCCGCGCCGGGCACCATGCGCAGCAACGCGACCACCAACAACACGATGATCGGCAACACCACGACCGCGCCGGTGCCCCAGAAACCGAGCGGCGTGTCGCAGAAATCGCCGAGCAGTCCGTACGCGAACGCGACAGCGGCGCCGACAAACACGGCGAGCAGCGCGGTGTGTTTGAAACCCGCAAGCGTGCCGCCCAGCAACAACGCGGCAAGAAGCAACACCCAGCCCTTGCGAGCCTCATCGAGCACGGCGCCGGCGAGTTCACCGGGCTGCGTCAGCTTCGGAATCTCGATGCCCATGCCCTTGTTGGAGAGAGCGCGGTCGAGCCGGTAGGTCAACACGCAACCGTGCCCGGCATCGGCAACCGCTGTCGGCGTCATGCAGCCTTCGGGATAATTCAGGCTCTTGCGCGGCATGTCGGGCAAAACGAGTTTCAACTCGAGATCGCGGATTTCGCGGGCTTCACGAACTTGAAAATACCAGAATGACAACCCGCGGCTTTTGAAACTGACTTCGTAGCCGATCTCCTCGCTGGGTTTGAGCGGCAGTTCCAATTCGAGCGCGTTGCTGCGGATGCGGAGACGCTCGCGGACGCTGGCGCCGTTGAGCGCGACGGCCAACTCGTCGTACATCGCCGACGCCGCAGGCAGCGGGAATCGCAATGTCGCCGTCACATCGCGCGCCGCGGGATTGCGCAGTCGCCAACTGAACCGGCATGTGGTCGCGTAGCCGGGATAAACGGCCGGGCCTTTCTTGCGCGGGCTTTGCTGGAGCGTGACGGCATGGCGCGCGCTCACAAACGGATTCTCATCAATCGTGTGGATGATCCTGCGTTTGCGGGTGACGGTCGGCTTGGTCGGGTCTTCGGATTCGAGGCGTTCGATCTGTTCCTCTTCCCAGCGCAACGCGACACTGAGCTCGCCTTGCGTCTGTTCCGGCCCCCAGATGGTGCGGACGGCGTCGAGGTTGGCCTCGGTCACGCGCCCGTGGTCGTGACGGAAACTGGCGGCGGTGCGATCGAGATAATTACCCAACCCCATCGCCGCGCCCAGCAACAACGCCACCAGCGTCGTCGCCCACACGAACCGGCCGAGCCGCGCCCAGACAACCCACGCCAGCGAGGGCGCGGCCTCCGTTTTCAGCGCGGCTTGCAAAAACACCGCGGTCAACGCGGCGCCAAGCGACAGGGTAAACAACGGTTGCGTCCCCAGCGATGCCGAGGCGCGATCACACAACGACTGTAGAAACGGCAGCATGACAACTTCCTCCTTGTGTGGCCGCGGGTGGGGTAACGACCGGAGGGTACTCTACTCCCCGCCGCGACGCTGTCAAAACAAATCTGGAATTTCGCGCCGGTTGTGGCAACAATGCAGGCATGAAACACCGTTGGATTTTGATTGCTGCCGCCGTGCTGGCCATCGCCGCGCGCAAACCGTCTCCTCCTCCGGAACCTCGACTGGTTGACAAGCCGAAGGAAGTCTGGTGTATCGGGCCAATCACGGCGCTCGATGCCAAGGCCGGCCTGTTCACGATTCTCGTAAAATCACAAGGCCAGTCTGTCCAGACGCAAACGGATGGCCCGCGTTTTCTCGGTTCGTTCATCATCGCGGCTTCCAGCGCCGCCTCCGAGGAGCAGCGCACCTTTCAGTGTCCGCCCTACTGCCGGTTCGCCATGCCGGTCAAGCCCCACGGCGCGACGCTCGGCGATTTCAAGATCGGCGATTCAGTCCACGTGACCTGCGCAAGCACCAACGCGCCCTGGATAGCGCTACAGGTTTTGTATCACGATCCCAAGGCTTCCAATCCGCGGCGCTGATGTTTGATGGGCACCTCCGGTAACTCGGCAACCATTGTAGGCCGACTTTGTAAGTCGGCGGTTCCTCGAAGGATTTCGCCGCTTCGCAGAAGCGGCCTACAGCGTAACACCAGTTACCGGAGGTTCCCTGATGTTATTTGGCGCTCTTGGG
>Ga0233425_10005628_pt1 | contig 19555 bp, 19 predicted proteins | sample Watercolumn_Towu_2_FD_181712 | JGI IMG/M metagenome (GOLD analysis project Ga0233425, IMG submission 181712) | Freshwater microbial communities from Lake Towuti, South Sulawesi, Indonesia - Watercolumn_Towuti2014_140_MG | ecosystem: Environmental > Aquatic > Freshwater > Lake | place... | reverse complement strand
CGGGAGGCCCGTCCCCCGGCGAACGCGCGCCGCGCCGCTACTTGAGCAGGGCTTCGATGTCGTCCTTCTTCAGCGACATCGGATGCCCTTCCCACACGATCTTGCCGTCCTTGTCGACGAGCAGCGCGTGCGGGATGCCGGTCACGCCGAATTCCTTGGACAGCTTGTCGTCGATGGCGACGAAGTAGTCCATCGGGATGTCCTTCTGGAACTTCTTGATCGTGCTCTTGTCCTCGTCGGTGAGGCCGATGACGACGAGGCCGCGGTCCTTGTAGGTCTTGTAGAGCTCGTTCAGGTGCGGGATGCTCTGCCGGCACGGCGGGCACCACGTGGCCCAGAACTCCACGATGAGAGGCTTTCCCTTCAGGTCGGGCGTCTCGCCGACGTACTTGACGTCCAGCGCCGGCAACGTGCTGCCCTTGGCGGCCTTCTGGGCGCGCGCCTCCGCGCGTTCGGACAGGGCGACAACCATCAAGCTCGCGATCAGCACACCCGCGATGTGTTTCGTCTTCATGCTTTCCTTTCCATCTTCGCGCTCCCGTGGCGCGGCCGACTGACCATACACGCGGCCGTTCGATCCGTAAAAGCAAAGCGGCGCGCGTCAGAACCGGAAGACCACGCCCGCCCGGAAGAAGAAGGACTGCCACTGGTTGTCCTGCAGGTCGGCCTCGTCGGTCTCCGCCTCCGCCTGCAGCAGGTCGAACTGGTAGCCGGCACCGAGGGCCAGCGAAAGGTCCTCCGCGAGTTCGGCCTCCCACTCCGCCGCCACGACGGCCAGCAGCCCCGTGGCAACGTCCACGTCCCGCCGCCCCGTGGAGGTCTCGAGCTTGAGGTCGGATTCGACGAAGATGACGCGCAGGCCGGCCTCGAGCGTCACCCGCTGGCCGGGCGCCGTCGGGAAGGCCACCAGGCCGGAGGCGCCGAGGGGGAAGGCCAGCGCGGATCCGCCGACGTCCCCCGCCCAGTCGGTGCTGCCGCCGCCGGACTCCCATTGGGTGAGTCCGGCCGCGAGCGACCATCCCCAGGGCGCCTCGCCCCAGAACCGGTACTGCGCCTCGATGCCCGCCGCGTAGTCGTAGACGTCGAAATCGCCCGCTCCCGGCACGTGCAGCGCCGTGCGAACGACGAGGTCCGGATTCGCCGAACCGATGGGAGCGCCGAAGGCGGTCACGCCCGCGAAGGCGCCGAGAACGCCGACGATGGACAAGAGACGAATCCCTATCTTCATGGCCAGATCCTTCCAATGAGAAGACAAGTCGGCCGCCGGTGCGACCGTCGGCCGATTCTAACGCATCGCGCTCCGGCGTAAAGCTACTTCGTCGCCGGGCCGCCCTTCACGCCGCTCCTGCCTTTGCCGTCCATGCTGGGCGCATATGCGATTCGTTATGCCGCGCAGGCGCCACGGGCCATACGGCCGCGAGAAGGCCCCGGCTCGGTCGGAGACCTCGCCCCACCGATGGCTAGCGGACGACAGGTAGGGCGAGCTCTCCGAGCGAGCCGGCGTGCACAGCCCATGTCGCGCACGAATCGACCTCGACGGCAACAACTCGCCGATGCGCTCGTCCATGCTCCCCCGCCGAAAACCGCATTGACACACCGTCCGGGAATGTAGGAGTATGAGAACGATCACATGGGCGTCAACACCACCATCATTGATGTGGCGAAGAAGGCCGGCGTGTCGGCGATGACGGTCAGCCGCGCGCTGAACAACCATCCGAGCGTGCGGGCGCCGGTGCGTCAACGCATCCTCCAGGTGGTGCAGAAGCTGGGATATCGGCCCAACCTCGTGGCGAAGGCGCTCCGGAGCCGGTCGCTGGACATGGTGGCCCTGGTCACGGAGAACCTCGGCGACCCGTTGACCGGCCGGATCGTGGAGAGCCTCACGCGGGGTCTGCACGGGCACGGGCTGCGCACGGTGCTCTGCGTGTCGTCGGTCGACGTCGCCGAGGCGCAACAGAGCCTCCTGCCACGCGGCGTCATCCTGGTGGGCGATGGCACCCAGGCGACGGCCGCGCGCCAGCAGATCGGGGCCGCGGTGGCCATCGGCGACCGGTGCTCGCCGGCGCCGCGCTCGCCCCACGTGGCGTGGGATTTCGGTCCGGCGTACCGGGATCTGGGGGCCCGGTTGCAGGCGGCCGGGCGGCGGAAGGCCGCCTACTGCTGTTCGCCGGGCGCCTACGCGCGCCTCCGGCCCACGCGGTTCGCCCACGCGGAAGACGCGCTCAACGCCGGCGGCTGGCCGCCGGTGATCTTCTCGCAGGAGGTCGTGGAGTCGGTGGAGGAGACGGCCTCGCGCGTGGCGGCGCGGCCGGGGTTGGTCGACGCGGTCATCTGCGAGAGCGACGCGCTGGCGGCGCGCCTTTCGGCGCTGCTGCAGGCCGCGGGCGTCCCCGTGCCCCAGGCCGTTCAGGTGGTCGGATGCGACGGCATGCTGCCGATGAAGGGCTTGTGGACCATCGTGGTGGACGTCGAGGAGACCGCGCGCCAGGCGGTCCGTCTGCTGATCGCGCAGTTCGAAGGCCACCCGACGCGCCCGCCGGGCGTCGTCCTGACGCCCCGCCTGGATACGGGACGCTAGGCCGCGGGGGCTCAGCCGTCCGCTCGCGCCGTCTCCCCTTGCGTCCGCGGGCCGCCGTTCATGGCCCCGGGCCGATCCGGGGCGGCAGCGCCCCGCGGCGCTGTCGGGCTTGAACATCAAGTGAATCCAGGAAGAGCACTCCCCTGTCACGCGGTTCCACGCCGCCAGGGTGCTCGTGACGACCGGCGTCCTGCCGTCGGACCCGCTCGACCGTCCGCCGGCGCCAATCTCGGACGGCGCCTCCGCGTTCCTGGGCGCGCCCGGCCCGCGGACGATGGGCCTCGCCGCGTCGCTGGCGTTAATCACGAAGGCGAACGCCGGGATCCCGGCCGCCTCGCGATGCCTCTTTCCCATGAGCTGCGACGGGCTCCTGACGGAGCGCCTGTCGGCCGTCCGTCCGCGCTTCGGCACGCCGCCCCCGCCGAGCAGGCGTCATCGTGCTGGCCGGCACGCGGGACGACCGGGATTCCACCTCCGCGCCCTGGCGGGCATCGCCCAGCTCGTCCAGGACCCCGCGTTCGAGAAGCGATGGTCGCAGGCCCGCGGCGAACGCGGCCTTCGCGACGTCCTCTTGCTCGGCAAAGCCGCCGCAAACGCCGCCGCGGCGAGGGATGATCTTCAGCCCAGCCGCTGCTTGAGCGTGCTCAGCAGGACCTGCGGCTGAATCGGCTTCTGGAAGAGGCCGTCGAGCCCCAGTTCGGCGTAGCTGCGGTTCAGGAAGAGCTGGTCGCCCGCCGAACTGAGCATGTAGAGCGGCGCGCGGTTGCCCGCGAGCTGCAGCTCCTTCACGAGGTTCATGCCCGAGTCGACCTCCTCCATCATGAGGTCGATGACGATCAGGTCCGGTTTGGACGCGCGGAACACGCGCAGGCCCTCCTCGGCCGAACGCGCCTGCGCGACCGCGTAGCCGTTCGACTCAAGGATCATCCGGATCGATTCGAGATAGTCCGGATCGTCGTCGATGCACAGGATGACGTGCTTGCCGTCTTTCATGGTGCGTCCCTCATGTAGCCGCCTCGGTTCGCCGTTCGGTCGGGCCGTCGCGCAGCCGGGCCGACAGAAAGTCCGCCGCGGCCGCGAGGTTCCGGCGGGCGCCGGCCGACAGCCCCTCGCCGAACTCGTTGAACTCGTAGCCCCGGATGCCCATCAGCCAGGCCTTCGGCCGGGCGTCGAACAGCTCACCGGCCAGCGCGAGGACCGCGCCGGGCGAGATGTGGTGCGTGGTGAAATCCGCCCCGGCCGCGGGCTCCAGCGCCGCGAAGGAGAAGGGCTCCGGCCCGTCCGTCGAGGCGTCGGCGAAGATCACCTCGTCGCAGCCGGACAGCGCGGCCGCGTCCTCGACGGTGAGCTGGTAGTCGGCGTCGGTCTCGACGCCCGGCCCGGCCCGCGCGGCCACGGCCTCGGCCAGGGCGGGACCGAGGCCGTCGTCCCGGCGGCCGGGGTTTCCGTAGCCGATCACCAGCCGTCGTCTCGTGTGAGGGATCTCGTCCATCGTGCCTCTCGCGCCCCGCCGTCCTACCGCCGTTCGCGGCGGTCGATCGTGCGGCCGCCGGCGTCGGCCAGCTCCACGACCAGCGGCATCCGCCCCAGCGCGTGCGTCGCGCAGGAGAGGCAGGGGTCGTAGGCCCGGATCGCCACCTCGATGCGGTTCAGGAGGCCCTCGGTGATGGTCTTCGCGCCGTCGAGGAAGTCCCGCGCGACCTTCTCCACGGCCCGGTTCATGGGCGTGTTGTTGTTGGTCGTCGAGACGATCAGGTTGCAGCGCGTCACCTGGTCGTTGGCGTCGACCTGGTAGTGGTGGAACAGCGTGCCGCGCGGCGCCTCGATCAGGCCGACCGCCTCCGGTCGCCGCTCGCCCTTGACCACCAGGTCCGTGCCCTGCAGGTCGGGGTCGTCCAGCAGGCGGTGGATGACCTCGACGGAGTGCAGGAGCTCGATCATGCGCGTCCAGTGGTAGGCCATCGTCACGTTGTTCGGCTTCCCCTTCGTCAGGGCCATGAAGTCCTTGCGGGCGGCCTCGGCCTCGGGCGTGTCGATGAAGTCGCACGCGTTGACGCGCGCGAGCGGACCGACCCGGTACCAGCCGGCCTCCGGCCCGAGCGAGCGGATGAAGGGGAACTTCATGTAGGACCAGGGGCGGACCTCCTCGCGGATGTACTCGAGGTACCGCTGGTAGTCGACCTGGTCGAAGATCTTCGCGCCCGCCGCGTCGATCGCCCGCAGGTGGCCGTGGTAAAGATCCATGGCGCCGTCCGCGCGCACCAGCGACAGGTGATTCGACTCGAACGATCCGAAGTCGGCGAGGTCCTTGAGATGCTCGACCGTGTAGTCCCGCGCCAGTTTCAGCGCCGACCGCGCCCATGTCTCGATCTGCGCGATGTCCTTGAGGAACGCGTCGCGCTCGGCGATCGGCAGGTTCCGGTTCACGCCGCCGGGGATGGCGCCCGTGCCGTGGATCTTCTTGCCGGCCGTCGCGCGGATCAGTTCCTGGCCGTACTTGCGGAGCATCACGCCCTGCACGGCGAGTTCGGGGAACTTCTTCGCGACGCCGATGACGTTGCGGATCGCGGGGTCGGCGTCGAAGCCGAACAGCAGGTCGGGCGAGACGAGATGGAAGAAGTGCAGCGCGTGCGACTGCAGCATCTGGCCGTAGTGCATCAGGCGGCGGATCTTCTCGGCCGTCGGCGTCAGCCGGTCCACGCCGGCGATCCGGTCCATCGCCTTCGCCGCGGCGAGGTGGTGGCTGACCGGGCAGATGCCGCAGAGGCGCTGGACGAGGACGGGCACCTCCCAGTAGGGGCGGCCCTGGATGAAGCGCTCGAAGCCGCGGAACTCGACGATGTGCAGGCGGGCCTGCTGCACGCGGTTCTTCGCGTCGAGCTGGATAGTGACCTTCCCGTGCCCCTCGACGCGGGTGACGGGCTCGATGACGATCTTGTGCGTGGCGGCGGTGGCCATGGCGGCTCCTTCCTCAGTCATACTTCACCAGCTCGTACGGCAGGTCCATCGGCTGGCCGTTCAGCAGGGCGACGAGGGCCTGCCAGATGGCGTCCGCCGGCGGCGGGCAGCCCTGCAGGTGGTAGTCGATCTTCACGATCTCGTGGCACGGCCGCACGCGGTTGAGCAGCAGCGGGATGTCAGGGTCGTTCGGGTAGGCGCCCGAGGGGTTGTGGACGGTCGGGCCGTTGCGGAAGGCTTCGTCGAGGCACTCCTTGAGCGGGATCGTGTTGCGCAGGGCGGGGATGCCGCCGCAAATCGCGCATTCGCCGACGGAGACGAGGATGTCGCAGTGCTTCCGGAACTCGAGCAGGACGCGGACGTTCTCCTCGTTGCAGCAGCCGCCCTCGATCAGGCCGACGGCGCAGCGCCCGGTGAACTCCTTGATGTCGTCGACCGGCGACTTGTCGAAATCGACGAGCTCGATGAGCGGCAGAATGCGCTCGTCGATGTCGAGGATCGACATGTGACAGCCGAAACACCCGGCCAGCGAGGCCGTCGCGATCTTCGGTTTGGCCATGGGAGCAGTCCTCTCGTTCAACGTCCGTGTCCCGTCACTGCGCGCCGCCGTCCCGGCGGGCCTCGATGTCCGACCCGATCGGCGCATGGTCGTAGCGCCGCTCGCCGATCGGCACCGCGAAGCCGACGCGCTTGCGCAGGATCGCCCCGACCGGACAGAAGTCCACCGCCTGATCGGCCGAGGCGAGCGCGGTATCCTTCAACTTCGCCTCGGCGTTGATCCAGATCTTCTTCCCGGGACCGCGGCCGACGAACTGGAACACGTGCTTGCCGTCCAGGTCGCGCGACGCGCGCACGCAGCGCGCGCACAGGATGCAGCGGTTCCGGTCGACCATCACGTCCGGGTGCGTCGCATCGACGGAGCGCTCCGGGAACTGGTAGGGGTACTTCGGCGCCAGGATGCCGAACCGGTAGCCGAGGGCCTGCAGCTCGCAGTTCCCGCTCTTCTCGCAGAACATGCAGAAGTGGTTGCCTTCGACGAAGAGCATCTCGATGAGCGCCTTCCGGTGCTCGAGCATCTCCGGCGTGTCGTTCTCGACGACCATGCCGGCGACGGCGGGCGTGGTGCAGGCCGACTGGGGGCGGCCGTTGACCTTGACGGTGCACACGCGGCAGGCGCCGAAGGGCTCGAGTCGGGCGTGCGCGCAGAGCCGCGGGATGTAGATTCCCGCCGCGTCGGCGGCCTGGAGGATCGTCTGGCCGGGCGTCGCGGTCACGGCCGTGCCGTCGATGGTGAAGGCGATCGTCTTGTCGCTCATGGGGATCCTCGGCTCATGGGGTGAACACGACCGACGCGCGTCCCTGGAGCGTCTCCGACTCCTGCAGGGCCTCGCGGATGTCGAACGACGGGACGCGGCCGTCCGGGCGCGCCGGCGCCAGGGCTTCGTAGGCGGCGCGGAAGTTCTTCAGGCCCGACAGCACGGGGTTGGGCGACGTCTGTCCCAGGCCGCAGCGGCTGAGGAACTTCACGCTCTGTCCGAGCTGTTCGAGGTAGGGAAGGTCCTCGGCGCGGCCCCGGCCGGCGAGCAGCTCGTCGATCTTCTGCTTTAGGAGCACGTTGCCCACGCGGCAGGGCGTGCAGTAGCCGCAGCTCTCGTGGACGAAGAACTCGAGGAACGTGCGCGCGATCTCCAGGACGTTGCGGCCCGGGCCGAAGATCATCATCGAGCCGCCGGTCGGGAGGTCGTCGTAGCAGATGGTGCGGTCGAAGTCCGACGGCCCGACCAGCTGGCCCGAGGGGCCGCCCATCTGGACCGCCGCGGCCTCGTCGCCGCCGCATTCCTTGAGGACCTCGCGCAACGGCACGCCGAACGGGAACTCGTAGACGCCCGGACGACTGCAGTCGCCGGAGATGCTCAGGAGCTTCGTGCCGGGGCTGCCCTTCGAGCCGATCTGCGCGAACCAGCCGGGGCCCTTCTCGATCACGCGCGCGACGCAGCAGAACGTCTCGACGTTGTTCACGCAGGTGGGGAAGCCCAGGTAGCCTTTCTGGGCGGGGAAGGGGGGGCGCGTCTTCGGGTCGCCGCGGCGCCCTTCGCAGGAGCTGATGAGCGAGGTCTCCTCGCCGCAGACGTAGGCGCCGGCGCCCATCTGGATGCGGATGTCGAAGTCGAATCCCTCGCGGCCGCCCACGGCCTGGCCCAGCAGGCCCTTCGCGCGGCGCTGCTGGAGGACGTTCTCGAGGAAGGCGCGCAGGTAGGCGTACTCGGCGCGCAGGTAGAAGAGGCCCGTGGCCGCGCCGATCGCGTAGCCGGCGATGGTCATGCCTTCGAACACGAGGTCGGGATACTCGGTCAGCAGCACGCGGTCCTTGAACGTGCCCGGCTCGCCTTCGTCGGCGTTGCAGATCACGAACTTCTGCGCGCCCTCGGCGGCCCGCGTGAACTCCCACTTGAGTCCCGTCGGGAAGCCGGCGCCGCCGCGCCCGCGCAGGCGCGAGGTCTTGAGGTCGCGGATGACCTCGACGGGCGACATGGCCACGGCCTTCCGGACCGCGTCGCCCGGCGGCAGGTCGGCCAGGACGACCGGGCCCTTCCGGCGGATGCCGTTGTGCACCATGGCGTGGATGAGCGGATGCGCGTTGTTGCCGTCGCCGAGGCGATGCACGAGCTTGCGGGGGTCGCCGGTCTCGCGAAGGATCCGGACCACCTCGCGCGCCTTGTCCGAGGAGAGGTAGGTGACGACGATGTCGTTGACCATCGCCGCCGGCGCCTGGTCGGACATGCCGATGCAGGCCGTGTACTCGAGGCTGATCTTCCCGTCGGGCGTGGTCCCGCCGACCGGTATTCCGAGTTCATCCGTAAACGCCCGCGCGACCGTCTCCATGCCCGACATCCGGTCGATGATGTCGTCGCACAGCCGGATGACGATGCGGCCTTTCGGCTGCTCGGAGAAGAAGGTGTAGAACGAGACCGTGCTTTCGACCTCCACGCGCGGCACGCCGACGCAGGCCGCGATCCGGTCGAGCGCCTCGCCGGGGATGTGGCCGAACTTGGCCTGCACCGCGCGGGCGATGTCCATCAGGCGGGCGGGATCGTTCCCGAAGGTCCGGCAGATGTCCGCGATCGTCTTGGCCGCGTCGCTCATGTCGTGGTCTCCCGAAACCGCTTCTGGCGTAGCTCAGCAGGCCGGCAGAGTCGGCAGTTTGAAGGTCGCCTCGGGCCCGGTCAAGAAGAAGAGACACGTCAGAGGAGCGCGGCTCGACCGCCCCATTCCCCGTCCCCGCTGCGGCGAGGCCGGCACATGCGGGGCAGAGGTTGGTCTCGATGCCGGCGTGCTTCAGGTCTACGGACGGCGCGAGAACCGCATGGCCGTTGGAGGGCGTCCTCATCCGGTTCGAGACGAGGTTCGCGATGGCCGCCTTCTCCACCGCGCCGACGCGCCCGGCGTGCCGGCAGAACGCTCGTCGTCCCGGTGCCGGGGGTGAAGCGGGGATCGCGCGTGCGCGGCTCGAACGAATAGGCGGCCCAGACGATGCCCGGCGCCGCCGCGGGTGTGCCCACGTGCCCGCCGTCGGCCCCGTCACTCAGGCGGTGCGCCGCTCGCCCGCGTCGTCGGGCCGTCCCAACGTGTGGAAGTGAAGGCAACCCCTCGCGGCGCGGTCGTGGCCGCATCCGCGTTCCGGGCGGCGATCCTTTCATCCGTGCCCCATCCTCACGGCCGGTCGACCAGGTAGTAGACGACCTGCGGGGCCCCGGTGAGTTTGAACCGGATACGCCCGTCGGAGGCCTCGGCCGGCACGTCGGCGACCGGATGACCCGTGACCGCGAGGGCCCGCACGCGCGGGAGCCCCGTCCGGACAGACACCGTCCCCGTCACCGGCTCCATCAGGCACGGCGGGGCGGTGGGGGCTTTCGCGTCGGCGCCCGCCGCCAGCGCATTGGGCTGCGCGCGCCCGACGGCGGCCACGACGATGCGGCCGGCCTCCGCCAGGGGCTTGCCGTCGAGCGACGAGACGAGGATCGCGGCGTGGGTGCTGGACGTATCGATCGCGACGTCGCGGCACTCGATGCGGCGGCCTCCGATCGTGCCGAAGCCGCCCTGCGTGCGCGGGGCGTCGAGCCGCACCCAGCCCTCGCCGTAGCGCCATTCGACGTCGCCGGCGGCCGACGTCACGACGCCGTTCTCCCGGTTCCAGCACCGTTCCACGAGGTCCGCCCGGAACAGGTCGGGCGTGCGCCGATCGACATAGGCGTTCTGCACGCGCCCGATGGCGAGGACCTCGGGCGGCACCGGCATGGTCGCCGGTTGGTCGCCGGTCTGCGCCGCGGGATCGGTGCTCATCACCCGCGACTCCTGCTCGAAGCCGAACTGCCAGTCCGGGTCGCGCCGTCGCTCGAACACGACCGGCCCGGTCGCGATGTCTCCGCGCCGCCAGATCATCGACGCGAACGGGTAGAGCGCCGCGTGCGGCGGCGTCACGCCGAGGCCCAGCAGCCCGGTCTCGAACGTCGGGCCGTTCGACGCGAACTGGAACAGCGCATCCCAACCCTGGATGGCCGCGACGACCGCCATTGCCGGGACGCTCTCGTGGGCGAACGAGCCGTCGGTCGAGTGGTTCCACTCGCTGATGGAGAACGCCCGCCCGGCCTGCTGGTTGAAGCCCTCCATCGGGACGCCCTTGCCGACCGCGCCGAGCATCGACTCGCCGCGGTTGAAGTAGTTGTGGCGGTCGACGATGTCGCCCACCGTCGAGGCCTGGATCACCAGCCGCGTCGTGTCGCCGGCGCCGTTCCAGTTCGACGTGATGATGGGGCACTTCACGCCCCACGATCGCATGGCGTCGACCCAGCGCCGGTAGAAGCCCGTTTCCAGGTCGTAGAGGAACCGCTTCTGGTCCAGCGCCCGCAGGCGGTTCGGGCCGCCGGAAGGGCAGGGGAGCGGCCCGACCTTCACCCGGCCGGCGTCGAGATCCTCGCCGGCCGCGAGCGGCGACGCCTGGCCCTCGACCTGCCACGCCTTCCGCAGCGCGGCCTGCGTGCCGTACTTCTTCTTGAGCCATGCGGTGTGGATCTCGTCGAGGATCTCCGCCGTGCGCCCGCGGCGCATGTTCGTCGTGCCCCAGAACGCGGACTGCTCGTTCTGGACCGTCGCCATGGCCATCTGCGGCGAGTCGATCAGCCGCCGGCCGGTGTGCGGGTTCACCGTCGTCAGCAGCTTCCGGTAGAGCTCGAGGTTGAGCTCGATCACGCGCGGGTGCCAGAACGCCGCCGCGCCGCACGCCCACGACACGTTGTAGTCCTCGCCGCGCCCGCGGGGCGCGTCCGCCGGGCGGATGAGTTCGGGCCCGACGCCGTCGCCCTCGAGGAAGGTGCGGTGGTACATGAAGTCCATGTTGATGTAGAGCCCCCGCTTCTCCAGCGCGGCGAGGACGTAGAACAGCCGGTCGAGCTTGAGCGGGTCGAAATGCTGCGTGTCCCCGCGGGTCATATCGATGAGGCTGTTGATCGCGTGCAGGACGTGGATGCGCACGATGTTCACGCCCAGGTGCGCGAGGTGGTCGGCGTAGCGGTCGGCGTCGAGCTTCTCCATGTAGATCATCTGCCCGCCCCAGTAGCTCGCGTTCGGGCCCCAGAACCGCACGGGCGTGCCGTCCTCGAAGAAGAGGTCTCCGTCCTTCATCGTCACGAAGCCGTGCGCGCCGACGGGGCCGTTGAGGAACGCGAAATCCAGCAACGGAGACTCGCCGTCGGGATAGACGGGATGGAACGGCCACCAGGCCTCCGTCGCGGGGCCTCCGGCGCGAGGGCAGACCGGCACGGCGCCGACGGGGCCGAACGGCCCCGCGGGCACGAACGGCGTCGGCGACAGGCAGAAGCAGTCGAAGTACTGCTGCGCCCGTTCCTTGCCCTCGGGCACGCGCAGCCGGACGGACAGCGTGTGCGGGCCCGCGGTCAGCGGGACCTTGCCGTACGCGATCCACGACGCTTCGCGCTGGCTGCCGTCGGGCGCCGGGACCTTCGTGAACTCGTAGTTGCCGCCGACGGCGGTCGAGACGTTCCACGGCCCGTCGTCGAGACGCCACTCGTGGTCGTTCCAGTGCCGCCAGCCGATCCGCGCCCAGACCTCGTAGTCGCCGGGGCGCTCGCAGGTGAAAGGCCATGCCGCCGTGACCTCCGCGCCGGCCTGGGGGCACGTCGCGGCGACCGCCGCCCCGGCCGAATAGCCGGGGCTCTCCATGCGCGCCCAGCGCGCTCCGGCGGCGGCGTTCTCGCCGGCCGGCGCCTCCGCCTCGATCCAGATGGCGGCCGGAGGCGCGGCGCGGGACGCGAGCGCGAGGACGAACGGAACGGCGGCGGCGAGGAAGATCGCGGCGCGTGGCATGTCGGGTCTCCTTCTCCTGTCCGAGGACGGACGATTCGGCGGTCGGGCCGTCCGGCCGTCACGCATAGCGGCCGACCTCCTTCACGACCGCGACGATGCGGCGGAAGTCCTCGACGCCGACGTTCGACGGCGTGGAGTGGTCGGTGGCGAAGATGTAGCCGCCGCCCTGCATGAGGATGGGCAGGTTCCTCCGGATCGTCGCCTCCATCTTGTCCACGTCGTACCAGTCGAGCGCGTTGAAGCCGCCGTGGAGGAGCAGGCGATCCCCGTACTCGCGCTTGACGGCGAGCGGGTCCATTCCCGCCTTGACCTCGAGCGGATTCAGGCCGTCCAGGCCCATCTCCATCAGGTCGGGAATGAAGGGGTGCACGTCGCCGCACGAGTGCAGGTAGGCCCAGATGCCCTTGCGATGCGCCCACTCGATGGCCTGGCGGTGGATCGGCTTGAGCAGTTCGCGGTACATGCCGACGGAGAAGAACTGGCCGTGCTTGAACCCCATGTCGTCGGGCCAGCTCAGCGCGTCGAAACGATAGCCGGCGTCCCAGATGCGGTCGAGGATCGCCAGGTTGAGGTCGAGCTGCGTCCGCCACATGTCGACGATCCACTCCGGGTCCTCGGCGAGGGCGATCAGCGTGCGCTCTGTGCCGACCATGCGCGAGTGCGTGACGTCGAACCCGAACCATCCGCCGCCGAACACGAACGCGCCCTCCGCCTGCCATCTCGCCCAGTCGGCCTTGAGCTTCGCCCAGTCGATACGGTCGTCGGCCATCGCCATGAGGGGCTTGAGCTTCCGCCAGTCGTCGCCGGTCTTGAGTGTCACGTCGGTCATCTCCGGCGTCGACGCCTGGTGCTTCCAGTTCTTCACCGTCGCGCCCCAGTCGGTGAGCTGGACGATGTATTCGTCCGTCTCCTCGACGGTCTTCCTTGGCAGGCGGGGGGAGGTGTTGCCGCCGACGTGGCCGATGCGGTCGAGGCCGAAGAACTCGATGTAGTCGCCGTTACCCAGGCCCTCGCGGCGCCAGCGTTCGAGCGTCGCACCCCAGGGGCCTTCGTTCAGCGGCACGCGGTCCGCCTCGCGGTGCTCGAACATGCGCCGGATCCGGTCGCGGGAGGTCATCGTCTTCATGTCCAAAGCGCGTCCCTTTCTGCCGCCGCCCTCCGTGAGAGCGACGGGACGCCAGCATGCGACGGAACGGTCCCGAAGGGAAGCCCATTGACAGAGCCCGCTGGCCGGAGGGGACGCGTTGGCGGGTGCGTCCACCGCGGCCCAACCGATCCTCTGACGGCCACGGTCGCGGCCATCAGATGAACGCGGTCGCGAGCCGGCTTGAGCGGTGGAGGGGACTGTGCGACAGTCCCGCCATGCGAATCCTGCTCTCCAACGACGACGGCATCCACTCGCCCGGGCTGGCCGCGCTCTACGGCGCCGTGAGAGACCTGGGCGATGTGACGATCGTCGCGCCCGACTCCGAGCGCAGCGCCGTCGGCCACGCGATCACCCTTTCCGACCCCATCCGCATCCGCGAGGAGCGAAAGGACGGCGCGTTCTACGGCTACGCGGTCGGCGGCACGCCGGCGGACTCCGTGAAGCTCGCGGTGTGCGCCGTGCTGAAGGATCCGCCGGACCTGGTCATCAGCGGCATCAACCTGGGCCCCAACGCGGGGATCAGCGTCATCTACTCGGGCACCGTTTCGGCGGCCACGGAGGGCACGATCCTGGGCATTCCGAGCATCGCCGTGTCGCTCGACACGTACCGGGACCCGATCTGGGACACCGCCGCGCGCGTCGCGCGCGACGTGGCCGCTCAGGTCCTGCGCGACCCCCTGCCCAGGGGCGTGCTCCTGAACGTCAACGTGCCCAATGTGCCGCCCGGACGCTGCCGCGGCTACGCCGCCACGCGCATGGCGGCCTCTCGTTTCGTCGAGACGTTCCACCGCCGCGAGGACCCGCGTGGCGATGTGTACTACTGGATGGACGGCTACCTCGAGGCCGCGGGCGACGATTCGGGCACGGACCTGCGCGCCCTGCGCGAGGGCTTCGTCTCGCTCACGCCGATCGGCTTCAACCTCACCCACGCCGGCACCCTCGACCACCTCCGCGCCTGGCGTCTCCCGGGGCCGGCGGCGCCTCCCGCCCGCTGAACGTCCGCCCCGCATGGGAGGGGGGGGAGCATCGTAAGGGACTCCCTGGAGTCCCTTACATCGCGGTTCGTCCCGACGCCGGCGTCTGAACACGTCCCGGGGCGAGGCGTCTCGCCGAGCCGGAGTGGCATCGACCCGGCACCATGCGCCCGGCGATGCTCCGCGCATCGGGTTCGCCAATCTCCACGATCCCGGCGCGGTGGATGGAACGCCCGGCGCGGTCCGCCGTCGCCTGCCGACGGATCGCCTGACCTCAGCGGCCGCTGAAGCCAGGCGATCAGTCGGGCGAGGGAGGTTCACACATCCGCGCGGAGCCAGCGGCGGCAGGCCGATCCGGCGATGGCGACCGAAAGCAGGGGGAGCGCGATCAGACCGCCGACGAGCCAGCCGGTCCGCAGGCCGTCGCCGCAGAAGGTCACGCCCAGCCACCCGCTCAGCGGCAACGTCAGCACTACCAGTGCGAACACGGCGGCCTGCCCCGAACGCGCGCGGGGGACCCAGTAGAGGGCGTTCGCCAGCAGGAAGGCATTGCCGGCGGCGGACGCCGCGAGCGCCGGGAACGCCAACGTGAGCCAGAAGCGGGCATCCGGCCACGTCAGGAGAACCAGGGCGACGCCTGCGACGTGGAGGGCCAGCCAGGCGTTCGACATCTCGGCCAACCACGCCGCCGCCAACTGCCCGAAGAAGCGCGATCGTTCAACCGGCCGCATCAGCTCCTGCCCGAATCCTGAGGCCCGCGCGTGCCACATGGATGACAACTGCGTGACGGGAAGGACCACCAGCAGCGGGAGGAACGTTTCGGGGCGGGGTTGTTCCCCCACGCGGGTCAGGACGCTGAAAAGGACCACGAACATGAGGGCCGACACCCACGATGCGCGCCTGGGCATGTCCACCGCCATCAGGCGCCGCACCTCTCGCAGAAACGGCTCCCGCAGTGTCGCGCGCCGCGGCGGCAGCCACCGCGGCCGCATCAGCCACGTGGCGTAGCGCGAGAGCCGCGGGTTGTGCGTCGCCGCGTCCGCCGCACGGGCGCGCCCGGCGTGAAGATCGGCCCCCGTTCGCATGCCCCACTCACGATGGTACGCGGGGACCTCTTCGTGGAGTCGCGTCAGCCAGCGTGCGGCCGCCGCCAAGGCGGCCGCCGACAGGACCAGCGCCGCCGCCGCAACGACCGGCGGCGTATCCGCGATCAGCCCCTGGACCCACAGGGGGCGGTTCATGAGCAGGATGAAGCCGAGCGTTGCCGCGATGTTCAGCCCAACGGCTTGCACGATGCCGATCCAGACGCAGAGCGCGGCCAGGGCCGTGAAGAAGGCGACCGTGCCCATGACGGGAAAGCCGGGCAGACCCGCCACGCCCGCGAACGGGACCGCGATGAGGATCGACAACCACAGGCCGGCGGCGGCCAGATGCGCCCGCGCGAAGCCCGGCAGCAGGCGCGCGCGGGGCGCCGAGAACTGCTTCTTCACGTGGAGGGACAGCATCATCCCGAACAGCCAGACCGAAAGGATCAGGAACGTCGGCATGGCCGCCAGGAACGACGGGCCGCGGCCGACCGCCGAGGCGACGCGCGCGACGATGACCACGACGACCGTCAACACCGCGTAGAATCCGACGAAGACGCCGAGGAACCACGGCGAGGCGAGATGCTGGAAGACGCTCACCACGGCCCGGCCGAAGGGATCGCGGACCCTAGACATGGCGGTGCATCTCCAGGAAGCTGTCCTCGAGGTTGAGCTGCATGCGGTCCTTCAGTTCGTCCAGCAGGCCGAAGTGGACGATGCGTCCGCCCTTGAGAAACGCCACACGGTCGGCCACGCGTTCGAGGTCGGAGGTGATGTGCGTGGAGAAGAGGACCGTGCGGTCGCCGCGGCCGGCGAGTTCGACGATGACCTGCAGGAAATCCCGCCGCGCCGCGGGATCAAGGCTGGCGGCCGGCTCGTCGAGGACCAGCAGTTCCGGCTCGTGGCCGAGAGCCAGCAGGATCGCCGCGCGCTGCATCTGCCCGGGAGATAGCTGGCCTATCCGGTCGGCCATCGTGACATCCCACTCGCGCGCGAGGCGGTCGATCAGGGCGTCGTTCCAGGCGGGGTAGAACGACGCCGTGTAGCGGATCCACTGCCCGACCGTCATCCACGGGTAGGCGTAGGGCACCTGCGCGACGTAGCCGATGCGCGCCTTGGCCTCCGCGCTCAGCGTCCAGGACGTCTCGCCGAAGATCCGGCACTCGCCGGCCTGCGGTCGCAGCAGGCCCAGCAGGCACTTGATCAGCGTCGTCTTGCCGGCGCCGTTGGCGCCGAGCAGGCCAACCACCGATCCCCGCGGCACGGCCCAGTCGAGGCCGTCCAGCACCGTCTTGCGGCCAAATCGCTTCACGACTCCCGCCGCGGTCATCACGTTCGTGTCCATCGCTTGCATCGCGCCTCCGTCTCCGGCGCCCCGGCGCGCGGGTCGCGCGCGCCGGAGCGCGGTCCGTTCAGGTGGTCACGGTTGGCCGGCGGCGGCCTTTCCCCCTTCGATGTGCTCTTTCATCAGGGCCTGTATCCTCGGCATCGCGCGCATCACGATCTTCTGGCTCAAGGCCATCGACCGCTGCATGAGTTCGGGCTGCTTGCGCATCAGCGCCTGTCCGGCCGGGGAGCGGTAGAAGGCCGTGATGTCCTTCAGCTCCTCCGTGGTGAGGGTCTCGGCGTAGAGCGTGATGAAGTCCTCCTTCACCTTCGCCCAGGAGAACTCCTCGGCCATGATGTCCATCGACGCCGCCATGGCCTTCGACGCCTCCTGCGTCGCGTTGGTCTGGCCCATGCTCTCGGCCATCGCCTGCATCTGCGCCGGCATCGTCTGTTTGACGGCCGCGAACGCTTGTTCCAACATCTGCGGCACGTTCGACGCCTCCATCATCTCGAGGGCCGCGGCCCGCCGCGCGTCGTCCTGTCCGTACGCGGCCGCCGCACCGAGCAGCGCCACCGCCGCCCACGTTCCGATCGATCTCTTCATCCTGCTTCCCTTTCCTTCCTTCGCGGGATCGTCCTCTTCCGTGGCCGATCCGGCTGATCCCCTTAACCGGTCGGCCATATTCGAGCGATCGCTTCCGTGCTCGAGCGCGCGGTCGACCCGCGCCCGGATCTCCTTCCCGGCGAGGCCGAGCAGCCGGCCGCGCCGGACCAGACGCTCCAATTCCGTCTCCCATGCCTCCTCCTGTGAGCGGCGACGTCCGCGCGGCAGGTTCTCCGCCACGTAGGTCCCGTCGCCGTGCCGTCGCTCCAGGAGGCCCTCGGCGGTCAGCCGCTCGTAGGCGCGCAGGATCGTGTTCGGGTTGAGCGACAGTTCCTCGGCCAGCTCGCGGATGCTGGGGAGGCGATCCCCCGGGGCCAGCGCGCCGCCGGCGCAGAGGTCGCGGACCTGCTCCACGATCTGCCGCGTCAGCGGCACCGCGGACGAGGTCTCCAGCTTCAGGCGCATGCGGGCACCCGGCATAGTGATGACACATATATAACAGTCAGCAGATCCCGTCAACACGGAAAGCGCGGTTCTTTCCGACCTTCGCCGGACACCTCCCGCGCGGTGGACGGACCGGCCCGCGGTGCCGCGCGCCGGAGATGGCGGGTTCCATCAGACCTCCGCCGCCCACGCCGGGCTGCCGGCGCGGCCGCGGGACGTGTTCGACCGGGCCACGCCGTCGGGGAACGCCCTGGCGATCGCGGGGCTGTTCCGCCTGCATGTCAGGACGGGGGATCCGGCGCACCGGTCGGCGGCGGAGGAGGCGTTGGCGGATTCCGTGACGCGGGCGGCGGCCGCGGCGCGCCACGCGCCGACGCTGATGGCGGTGTTGGGCGAGCGCCTCGCGACCGCCGCGGGAGGGAGGGGCGGCGCGGCGGATGGAGGCGGCGTCGTGCGCGTATCGGCGACGGCGCCCGAGGCGGTCGCGCCGGGCGGGGAGTTCGTCGTCGATGTGCGCGTCTCGGTCGCGCCGGGCTGGCACGTGCCGGCGCACGAGTCCGGCGTGCCGGAGCGGGCCGGGCTGCGGGTCGAGGGCGTCGGCGGGCCCGTCGAAGTGGTCGGCGCCGACTATCCGCCGGGACGCGCGAGGCCGGCGATCGCGGGACGGCCGCCGCTGTCGGCCTGCGAGGGAGAGGTCGTCGTGCGCCTCCGGTGCCGCGTGGAGGCGGGCGTTTCACCCGGGCGGCTGGCGTTTCGCGTGGCCGTGCGCGCTCAGCCGTGCGGCGAGCGGTCCTGCGGCGAGCCGGTGCGGCTGGTGGCGGAGGCGACCACGCGCGTCGGGGACGTCCCGCCCTGAGGCGCGACCCGGGCCGCGGCCGCCGGTCGTTTGGGCCATTCGGATACGAGGCGCAGGATATCACGGACGGTATGGCATTCGCACTCGCGGGGGCACGCCGATCGCCCGAGCTGTTGGAGGCAGTAGGCGGGACAGGCGGCGCGGGCGGCCTCGCGGGATCGGAAGAACGGCCCCGGGCTCAGATCCAGGAACGGGCGGACGGCGATGGCCAGCGTGGTGCCGCACGCCTCATGGTTGAAGAGGAAGACGCCTTCCGCGAGGTTCGCCAGGTCCATCTGGTAGCCGATCGGGCGGATCGCGGGATCCGACAGGAACTCGTCCCGCCGCGCCCATGCCTGCCCGCAGGTCGCGCAGACCTTGAATGGCGACGAGTCATCCATGGCGCAATATAGCACAGGCGCGGCCGGGGGCATCTCGTGTCCCACGCCGGGCGTGTGCCGGGCGCGTGGGACAGGCCCCTCGCAGGGGCGCGATTTCTCCGCGGCGTCTCTCAACCGGGGGCGGGATTCAGGCGCGGTCCAGCCGGCGCAGGCCGAGGGCGACGAGAGCGGGCCATGCGAGGACGCGGAAGCGGCCGGCATCCAGCGCGGCCTCGAGTTCGCGCCGGTTGAGCCACAGCATCTCGTGGGCTTCGAGGTCGTCCGATGGCGCGGGCGGACAGGGGCGCGCGTCGAGGGCGAGGAAGAAATGGGCCGTGCCGGCGCCGCGGTTGCTGTCGACGACGCAGGCGCCGATCCGGATCCAGCGCGGGGCGCGCAGGGCCGCTTCCTCCCGCAGTTCGCGGCGGGCGGCGGCGAGGGGGGATTCGTCCGGTTCGACGTAGCCGCCCGGCGGCGCGAGGGCGAGGCCCCGCACCGCGTACTTGCGCAGGCGGAGGATCGGGAAAAGGCCGTCCGTCGTGCGGGCGAGGATGTTCACGTAGTCCGGCGTGCGCACCCACGGCCACCGGCGGATGATCCGGCCGTCCGGCAGACGGATCGCGCGGTCCTCGAGCGAGAGGAACCGCCCGAAGCGGGCGACCGTGCGCCTGTTCAACGTCTGGAACGCCGGCATGGCGGGCATCCTAGGCGCCGCGGCCGCCCATGGCAACCGCGAGCCCCGGCGCCGCCGGCCGTGCCATCCGGGAGGGGGGCGTCGGGGTCCAAGCTTCCAACCTGCCCTCCCGCCTCCGGTCTCTTCTCCCCCCCAAATCCTCGCCT
>Ga0233425_10005627_pt1 | contig 19556 bp, 14 predicted proteins | sample Watercolumn_Towu_2_FD_181712 | JGI IMG/M metagenome (GOLD analysis project Ga0233425, IMG submission 181712) | Freshwater microbial communities from Lake Towuti, South Sulawesi, Indonesia - Watercolumn_Towuti2014_140_MG | ecosystem: Environmental > Aquatic > Freshwater > Lake | place... | reverse complement strand
GAAGTGAAACCGTTTAGCGCCGATGATAGTGTGGCCGTTTGCCATGCGAAAGTAGGGAATCGCCAAGCTCCTATCACACAACCCAGGCTATCACCCTGGGTTTTTTTTCGCTTTGAAAAAGCGAATTTTTAAATTTTTATACGGTAAAGTCGCTGTTGCCAATCAGCTATTCGTACCATTAGTTCGGCAACATTAATCGTTGTTAAGTTGCCTTGTTTTAACAATCGTTTACCGGCTATCCAAACATCTGAAATTTGTTGGCGATTGACGGCATAGACGCAAGCTGACAGAGGGCAATACAGCGGTTGTGTCTCTAAATGAGACAAGTCTATCGCAATCACATCCGCGGCTTTGCCGACGACTAATGACCCTGTTTCGTGGTCAAGACTGAGAGCCTTGGCGCCATTGATAGTCGCCATTTGCAAGGCGGTCATAGCAGGAACCGCGCTCGCATTGTTAGCGACGGCTTTTGCTAAAATTGCTGCCGTGCGCAACTCATTAAGCATGTTCAAGTCATTATTACTCGCTGCGCCGTCTGTGCCGAGTGCTACATTAATTCCTGCGGCTAGGCATTCAGCCACAGGGCAGAATCCGCTTGCCAATTTTAAATTTGATTCGGGGCAGTGAACGATATGGGCGCCTGTTTGCGCAAATAACCGGATTTCATCACTGCTTAGCTGAGTCATATGAACAGCAAGAAAAGACGAGCTTAGCAAACCTAGGTCATGCAGTCTTTGTAATGGGCGTTGATTAAATTGTTGAAATGCAGAATCGACTTCATGCTTAGTTTCGTGAACATGCATATGAATGGGCACATCCAACTCATCAGCGAGAATTCGGATTTTTTTTAAGGCTTCGTCTGACACCGTGTAAGGCGCATGAGGTGCAAAAGCGGTGGAGCCTAACGACGAATGTCGAAGCTGGTCGTGCAGTTTTAAGCCTTTTTCTAAATAATCATCACTGGATTGAGCCCATGCTGAGGGAAAATCAATCACAATCATGCCTACGCAACATCGAATGCCATGATGAATTGCTTGCTGTGCGGTAATGTCGGGAAAGAAATACATGTCATTGAAACAAGTGGTGCCGCCCTGTATCATTTCAGCAATGGCTAAATCAGTGCCGTCGCGGACAAAGGCTTCACTCATCCATTGTTGTTCTAAAGGCCAGATATGATTCTGCAACCAGTCCATTAATGGCAAATCATCCGCTATACCACGTAATAAGGTCATGGCGGCGTGGGAATGACAATTAATAAAGCCAGGCAGTAAAGCGTGCTGATCCAAATTTTCAACACTATTTCCCTGATACAGCTGTGTGGCCAATGATGTCGGTAATAAGTCGATAATACGCCCGTCATTGATAACCAATGTATAGTTCTCGTGCGTTACAGACGCGGGTTCAACAGGTATAATCCAGCGTGCGTGGATCAGTGTATCGACAATCATGAATTAGCCCTTTATTTCAACTGGCGAAATTATAACTTTATTAAACTAGGAATTTGACTGATTAATGGTTAGCCAAGGCAAATTATCTGCGCAAGCCATCTGCTGGACGAGTAACTCGCTGCTTTTGTTAGATCAGCGTCGATTGCCGGAGGAGGTTGTGTATGAGGAATATCATGATGCTGCGGGGGTGGCTGACGCGATCGCTTCAATGTGTGTTCGAGGCGCGCCAGCAATCGGCATTGCTGCCGCGTATGGCGTTGTGCTTTCAGTGCTTCAGCATTATTCGACGGTAAATCAAGACTGGCGGCAACAAGTAGCTGCGGATATCGCTTTGTTGGCAAAATCAAGGCCTACGGCGGTCAATTTGTTTTGGGCTTTGCAGCGCCTTGAGGATCAATTGCAGCACTCGCTGGGCGATCCAGTACCGGCAGTTTTGGCGTGCGCGCAGCAAATCCATGCGGAAGATGTCAAAGCCAACCGCTGCATGGGTGAGTTGGGGGCTGATCTGCTTAAAGGCGCGAAAGGCGTTCTGACCCATTGCAATACCGGTTCTCTGGCAACAGGAGGCTATGGCACAGCGTTAGGCGTTATCCGCAGCGCTTATCAGAGGCAAGCGCTTAAGGTTTTTACCGGCGAAACCCGGCCCTGGATGCAGGGGCTGAGGCTGACTGTTTGGGAGCTAGCTCAAGATGGGATTCCAGTGACTTTATGCGCAGACTCGGTTACGGCCTGGTTAATGAAATCAGGCGCTATTGACTGGGTAGTCGTAGGTGCTGATCGAATTGCAGCAAATGGCGATACCGCCAATAAAATTGGCACCTATTCACTCGCTGTTTTAGCTAAAGCGCATGGCGTTGGTTTCATGGTTGTGGCGCCGACATCAACGATTGATCTTTCCATCGCGACGGGTTCAGAGATTATTATTGAAGAACGCAGCCAAGATGAATTGTTGCCCGCTTGTTATCGGGAAAACCCATTAGTGAATGCTTGGAATCCGGTGTTCGACATTACGCCGGCGGCTTTGATATCAGCAATTGTCACCGAGCGTGGCGTGGTTCTGAATCCAGAAGATGGCGGTGTGAGGGCTTTATGAACATAGACACTAAAGGCAATAATCCCCTGTTCGCGGCGGACTGTTTAGTTCAGGGGGGCAAATTGCTGATTCGACCTGAATTACGGAAATTCATCTTGATTCCGGTTATGATCAATGTGCTTTTATATGCTTCAGCGTTACTGCTGGGCTATCACTATATGGCGGATCTGATAGCTCAATTTATTCCCGGCTGGTTGCAATGGTTAAGCTGGATTTTATGGCCATTATTTTTTCTTAGTTTTTTTATTATTGGTTTTTTTACCTTTACCTTAGTGGCCAATTTAATGGCGTCACCTTTTTATGGCCACTTGTCAGCAAAAACCTACGCTATCATTTCGGGTCAGAAGCACAGCATGACTCAACCGCCTGTCGCTAAAGTGGTTTTGGCCGAATTGAAGCGGCTCGGCTATTTTGCCAGCCGAGCTATACCGTTGTTATTGTTATCGCTTATCCCGGTCATTAATGTTCTTGCGCCATTGCTTTGGGGTTTGTTTGGCGCTTGGGGAATGGCATTGGAATATTTGGCCTATCCACTGGAATACAAAGGCCTGCTTTTTTCAGAACAAAGACGGTGGGCGAAAACGCTAAAAACGGGCGCTTTAAGTTTCGGTGGTCTTGCCGCAATCGGTTTGGCTATGCCGATCGCCAATATTTTTGTTGCTCCGGTTGCGGTCATTGCAGCAACAATTTTTGTTTATCAGTGCGATAAAGACTATTAAACGCATGAATAAACTCTGTAATCATGTAAGATTGACCGTATTGGGGATCTTTTAATTTTTTAAGCCTTCTTTTTGTCATTTAACCATGGAAATTGCTGACAATAAGCGTCGTCATGTTCGTTTGGTACACCGAGCAAAAGTTCAGTTAAGCAATACGAGCGAGTCCATCGTTGGTTATACCAAGGATATTTCCGATAGCGGATTGTTTGTTCATGGCGTGTTTACACAAATGCCGCAAATAGGCGATATCTTAGAAGTCGTGGTGCTGGATATTCACGATGCTATACCGAGATCCGTCATTGTTAAGCGGGTCGATCCTGATAAGGGTATTGCAGTAGAATTCATTTGACGGGATGGAGTGCAAGTTTGTTAAATTTTCTTAGGACTACGAACTGCTCACAGGTTGTTCTCTGCTGCCGACAGTCTTGAAAACCAAGCAGTAAACAGCTCTTCTTTTGAGTGACCAGTGGTTTGTTAATAGGAATCAATTTTATGGGAGTGTTGGCTATGATCAGAATTCCAGGTATTAACTATTTTGTTGTTTTGTCAGTTTTTGCGTTTGTTTTTATTAACAATGCCAAAGCAGAGGAAAAACCGGCATTCAATCGAACCGTGTTAATGCAAAATCAAGTTAATTTGGCAAAACCCGATGTTAAGGTGAAAACCATACGCGTAGTCTTTCCACCGGCGTATAAAACGCCTTGGCATACGCATGACGGCCCGGGTCCGCGCTATGTGGTTAAAGGCGAGCTTAAAGTCACCGAAGCTGGAAAGACACAGATTTATCGGGCTGGTGATGTTTTTTGGGAGTCGGGCAAATTAATGGCGGTGGAAAACGTTTCGATGCAAACGTCTGAATTGATTATCGTTGAATTGGCTCCCGCCAAAGATCACTGATTGAACGGAGAGCTTGGAGCTTCCCTTAGTGAAAAGGCCAAGGCTTCTTTAGCAAACTGATTCGCCAGTCCGGTTGTTCGGTTAGTTTTTTGTTTCAGCGCGCCTTTTAAAACAGCTTCTGAGGTCGCCAAGCGGACTGATTTTTTGGCTCGGGTAATCGCGGTGTACAGCAATTCTTTAGTTAAGAGGGGATGCATGACATCCGGCAGCGCGATTAAGACTTCGTCAAACTCCGAGCCTTGGCTTTTGTGAATCGTGAGAGCGTAGGCGGTTTCACAAGGGGGCATTTGACTTGGCAAGAAGCGTTTTATTGGCCCGTTAGATTGTTGAAAACATACCATCAGCTTGCCATTCTGAGTTTCGCTCGGCAGGCAAATGCCAAGATCGCCATTGTAAAGCTGTAAGGAATGATCGTTTTGCGTGATGATGACCGGGCGGCCGCAATACCAGGGGCCCTGTGGATGAACAAGTTTGAGCGCCGCGAGTTTTTGCTCGATGCGATGGTTGACGTCACTGACGCCATTGCGGCCATGCCGGTTGCTGCACAGCACTTGAAACTGGCCGAAGGCTTGAAATAGCTCATCTATCGAAGCATTAGTCGCGATCATTTGTAGATAAGTTTGATATTTTTGCGCCGCGTAATCTGCAATAGCCTGAGGGAAGATGGTGGTTTCCGGGTTTGCTTGCACAATTTCCCAGGCTGTTTCTGCCTGCTGCAAATTGATTGCATTTGCTAATCTCATGATGGATTCATCAAATCGGTGCGATGTCGTTAAGGTGCAGACGTTGGCTTGCAGAGCCGCTATTTGGGATAAATCGGCCAGTACCGATCCTGATTCGACGGAAGCCAGCTGATCTTTATCGCCCAGCAAAATCAAATTTGTTTTGGGCCTTAAGGCGTTGAATAATTTACTCATTAAGGCCAGGTCGATCATTGACGCTTCGTCGACAACGATTACATCGTAAATCAATGGATTATCGGCATTATGACGAAAATACGGGGTCGGTGGTCTAGCTCCTAATAGTTGATGCAAAGTGCTTACGTTGTCCGGGATTAGCGCTTTTACCGTTTCTGAACAGGGCAGAGCCATTTTTAGTCGACCAACAGATTCTTGCAGGCGTTTGGCGGCTTTGCCGGTTGGAGCGGCTAGGGCCATCAGTAGGGGGGTATCGCTTAAGTGCTGGATCAAGGCCAAAATTTTTACCACAGTGGTGGTTTTGCCTGTACCCGGGCCGCCGGTGATGATGCTGAAAGCTTGCTGCATCGCTAGTTTGGCGGCGGCTCGCTGACTGCCTGAGTCGCTAGGGCCGGACTCAAAAAAGCAATTCAGCGCTTGTTCAACGCGCTGATCATTTGCTGCTGAATACACGATGCCTGGCTGGTTTAGCTTGGCTTTGATTTGTTGAGCGAGACAGTTTTCATACGCCCAGTAACGTTGCAAATACAGCAAATGACCATCGATTACCAGGGGCATTGGCGTGCTTTGCTGATCTGATGGGTTCGCGACCCCAGAAGCCAGCAGCAACGCACGGGTCTGGGCGTCTATTTCAAGACAATTGTGGCCTTGGTTTTGGCGTCGAATCAAGGCTGTGACGATGGTTTCAAATGCCTGATTTGCCGGACTGGTCAGACAGGTTTTTTGGCTAAGAAAGGCTGCAAAGGCCTTGGCCAGGTTGTCGATGGACGATTCTGGCTCTAACATGAATGGCTAGTAAATAGCTTTGCTAATGCTTCCAAAGTAGCTAACTCTGGGCGGTCTTGATAAACCCCGCTCATTGGCGCATCCGCTTGCATACCCCGAACGAATAAATAGCGCACGCCCCCAAAATGACGGTCGTAGTGATAATGCGACAGACGTTTTTGTAAATACAGATGCAATACCAGCGAATAGATCCAGTATTGCAGGCCGTAATTGTGCTCCTGCATGGCTTGCAAGAGATTTTCTGCGCGGTAATTTGGCAAACAGTTGGTCTTGTAATCGATGACATAGTACAAGCCTTTATATTCGCAAACAAGATCGATAAATCCCGTAAGATAGCCTGACAAAGCTTGTGCATTCAACGGTTGAAAAGCAGGCTGATGATGTAAAAGCTTGTTGAGATCTTTTGTTTCCAGTTCAGGCATAGATAAGTAAAACGGCATTTCTTTTAAACAGCGCTGAGGATTAATATTTTTCAGTCTGAAAGACTCATCAGTTTCAGACAGCGGTGTTGTAACTGTTTGTTGCAATAAACGATTGATCAATTCAGGCGTCTCTAAGGCTAAACCATAGCGCTGGCAGGCGGCATCACGCAGCGCCGAAATGTCATGATTGCTGGCCAAATCGTGAAAGGCAATGTTTTCCAGCAAATAATGGATGACATTGCCGGTATGAGGGCCTTTGGGCAGCGTTTTTTCTGAGTTGTCGGCTTCGCTTTCTGGCGTTTGTTTCTCGTCGGCTTTGTCTTCTGGGAACTCAGGCGCTTCATGCTGACTTAACGCCGATAAGGCGGTATAACTGCTCATTTGCCAATGAGTTGAAAGTGAGCGTTTGGCTTGACTTGCCTGTAAAACGGGGGCATTTGTTTTCGGTTTTATCGCAGAAACAGATGGCTCGCTCGAAAGGCTTAATAATCGATAATCGAAAAGTTCGGGGTATTGCTGTTGAAAACTTTGCAGCCTCGATTGTTGCGCCGCGAAATCAGTGCCGGCAAAATCTAACAGCCAAGCCATGGCCGAATCATTATCGGCCCCGCCTGCCCTGGCATCGGCCCAAGCCAGGTAGCATCGGTGTTTGGCGCGGGTGACCGCGACATACAACAGTCTGATGTCTTCAGCAAGTTCTTCGATCAAGGCTGCTTGCCGGCGTCTTGCAAAAGCCTCAGAACCTAAATCGGCAACCATCCGATGTTGTTCGTGGCATTTGACGAAATGTTTTTCAGACTTCAAACGCTGATGGCGTTGCCAGTGGCAGGGGCAAAAGACGATGCTGAATTCCAGGCCTTTACAGCGATGGAGGGTTAAAATTTGCACTGCATTCTCATCGCTTTCCAGCCGTAATTGCTGGTCTTCCTGAGTGGCTGGCTTTTGCTTAGCCTGGGCAATCGCTTGGCTTAACCAATACAGCGTTTTTTGGCTATTTAAATGTTCATCGGTAACTGCTTGCTGAATAAGTTCCAGTAAATGCCGTAAATTGGTTAGCCGTCTTTCAGCCGTTTCCGAGTTTGACAGCGTCGCGCTGATTCGTTCTTGCTGTAACACGCGCTGCATCATGGCAAGAAAACCTTTTTGCTGCCATTCCTGAAAGTAAGCAAGAAAACGCGCAGCCCAATCGTCCATTTGCGTTGCGTGCGTGTTTAGCTGATAAAGCGCTTGGCCGTCCAAGGCAAACCAACTCAGCGTTAGCGCCTGTTTTAACCGATGGCGATTGCCGGGATGCGCGATCGCTTCAAGCAAATGAAATAAATCGACTGCTTCGCAGGTGGTAAAAACCGATTCGGTGGCATTCAGTATGGCCGGAACCTTAGCCGCCCGGAGCGCTTCTTGGTAATTTCGCGCTTGCTGGTTGCTTCTGACCAGGATGGCGATGTCAGAAGCCTGGATTGCTCGGCCGCTGGGTTGTAAACGGTAATCGCCGTTTAACAAGCTAACGATCTCTTGAACGACAGCATTAAGAATATGCTGGGCGGCGTCATTGCGGTCGATTCGCCAGTGCGTTTTTTCGTTTCCGCTTTCCGGTAATTGCCATAACATGAATGGCGGCAGGGTTTGCGTTGATGGGGTTGAGAGGGTTTCGTCGGGTGCTAAGGCGGGTTGGACCGGATAAAACGACAGATCGTCCAGTAAAAATGCTTGCTGACGCTGAAAAAGTAGATTAACCGCGTTGACCAGATGAGGCTGTGAGCGCCAGTTTTTTTCCAGGGTATGGCGATACTGAGCCTGTTTTTGTGCGGCTAAATAAGCATGAATATCAGCGCCTCGAAAATTATAAATCGCTTGTTTCGGATCGCCGATCAAGTATAAATAATGTCTTGAAGAAGTAAAAAGACGCGAAAAAATAGCCCATTGTTTGGTGTCGGTATCCTGAAATTCATCGATTAATGCGGCGGTATAACAAGTCTGCAATTCGGTTAACAAATGATTGCCGGCGGATTTTTGCAAGCTAGCGTGCAAGTGATCAATGGCACTTTCAAACGAAAGTTTATTTTGCTGCTGCAATTGTTTGTTCAGTTCGATTTGCAAGGCCAGCAGTAAATTTCGGCGCAGGGTAAGCGTGACTTGTTGGACGGCAGAGTAAAGCTCATCGCAAGGGTGGGCGTCAATCGCCAATTCTGTCCAGTACTCATCTAGTCGCTGAGCAGCGGTTTTATCTTTAGTGCTTTTGAACTTGACGCCATTTAGGCCATTTTTAATTCCGTGGGTGGTCAATGCGCTAAATGTTTCAGGCACCGGCATAGGCGCGGTTTCATCGTTTAGCCAGGCGTTTAGCAAGGATAGATTTTGCTCAAAGCTTGTGCAATAAGATGTTTTGAACTTTCCTTCAGTAAAAGAAGATGCTAGTAGGTTGGGGATTAAATTCAACGCCGGCCTTGCTTGTTTGATCGCTTGTTTAAGTTGATCAAAAGCGCCATCTAAACTTTGTATGGGTGGGAATACCTCTATGTTCGGGTCGACATAGTCAATACTCGCCAGCAAATCGTCCGGTGTTTTAAAGCTTGCTGTCAAGACAGACGCTTCCCAAGCGGACCGGGGATAAATCTGGCGACGCCAAAAATCATCGGCGCAGGCTTTTTGTAGAGTTGAGACATCGGCGAGCATATCGACGGCAAATAATTGGCCGCTTTCAAGTGCATGTTCGGTCAATACACGTTGGCAAAACCCGTGTATGGTAAAAATGGCGGCCTGGTCAAAATCCAGCAAAGATTGGTCTATTCGGCGTTTGCTAAGATTAGGGTCGAGCTGTAAGTTATCTAGCCAATCGACAATGCTGGCGTCGATGTTGGCCTTTTGCCCGGCCAGAACTTGTCTAGCTTCCTGCAGACGCGAGCGGACGCGCAATTTGAGCTCCTCGGTGGCGGCCTTGGTAAAGGTAACCAGTAGCACATTTTGAATCGCGATATCGTGTTCGACGATAAAACGCAGTACCAAGGTAGCAATCGTATAGGTTTTGCCGGTGCCAGCACTGGCTTCGATGAGATGAACGCCGCTTAGTAATCGGCTTTTGATAGGGTCGAAATAATCAACGGTCACGTTAAGCGTTTGTCTCGATGTAATACTCGCTACCCTTTAATAGTTGCAAGTAGCTTCGGCGCCGAATAGGGCGCTAGCACAATGGATTCAGGAGTCGCTATATATTAAAGGGCTCGGCAAGAGAAACCAAGAATTTCAAGGGCTCGGATTTATTCTCCGAGCCCTTCTTTATTAGGCTTGCACTTTAGAGGTGAGCGCAAAAGCCAGTGTTAACCGTTATTCGCCCCAGAGCAATGAAGATTGCACTGAATGTTGTTTTGGTCGGTTAAGGTAACTTGCCCAACCGGAGAAACATCGGATTGATGACTTTCAAATGAAAATAAGCCACAGCAGAACCGATTGATGTCACGATAGCGAAAATATAAATAGCGCCCATGACTTTGCCGGTGCGTATTTTTCTTACCGTATCAGCCATTTTTCTTAACAAGCGGATGCGTTTAGGCAGTCTTCGTAGTAAAAACCAGGCGACTAGACCGAAAACAAGCAGTCCTGAGGCGGTTTTCGGAGACATCACAATGATTCTGAAGATTTCCTGATTGGCGCGGAATACAGCGGTGAGGCCCCACCAAATTAAGGCTAGAGCAATGATTGCCAAAATTCCGCCAACGATGCGCCCTTTTTGACCCATCAAGCGGAAAGACTTGAATAGGCGATCGCCTGCGATATGCAGGTGCCGCGTCAGTTTGGCAGAATTTTGGCTAATTTCAGCGCGGATATTTAAAAAGCCCCAAGGCTGACTGGAGGGCGATTTTATGCCGGCCGATTGATTAAGAAAACGATCGGCTAAGCAATAACCATCGTACATTAGGCTGTGGGCTTCAATGTCAGAGAAGGCGTCTAAATCAGTGCGAATTGCGGAGATTAAATAGACTTGGCCATTGCTGGTTTCGTCGCTGCTATCGACCGGCGTTGAGAAAGCTGGAAAATGGGCGGTGCCGGTAAAGTTGTCGCGAAGATGCCAGAATCCGGTATTCGGCGCGGAGCTGAGACTACTCGTTTCAAGGCCGCGTACGCGCTCCATCAGAATGTCGTTGGCTTGAAATAATACCGAAATTTCTTTGCTCGACGGCGTTCGGTCAAATTGCAATTGTCCGGACGCATCGCTGCAGATGCGGTGACTACACTTTTCGTCATTGAGCGTTGTTAGCCCTTGGTTGTCGAAAACACCGCCGTCGACTAATTCGACGACAATTTCTTCGCCATTGATCGGTGGGTATAAATCATGAATGGCCAGCGGCGTGAAAATGGCCGGTACGCAGGCCGAGGCCGCAACCGCATCAGACAAGGTCAGGCTGGCTAATTTGTCCCGTTGTTGCTGCGTCAGTTTGAGATCATCGAAATATAGTTGAGGATATAAAGTGGGGCTGGGGTGACTGGGTCCTGGAGTTATTTGCACGCCAACGGACGAAGCGGTAAATTTCCAGTGTTCGCCCGAGTTTAAAGTGGTGGCGTTGATGGAAAGCATCGGAATTTTGAAACTGGCTTTTTTGTTGTACTCGCGAACATTAAATCCAGGTTGTTGGTCAGGGGGATTGATTTTTAAATCCTTGAGAAAAACTCTTCTACTGTCTTTTAAACAAAGCGCATCCAGCAGCCAGTCCACCGTGCTTTCCGGATTAGAGTCCCAGAGGGCCTTATAAAAAGTTTCTTGGTAAAGCTCTGACAAACGGTCGCTTCGGGAGTAATCGTCACTGAGAAACATTTTTGCGCTTTTGAAAGGATTGAGCAGAATGCGAACCCGAATATTGCTTTGTACGCCACGGAGAAACTCTTTTTCCAGCTCTTGAATCAAAATAATATAGGCTTTGGTGCTGGGCTTTAAGCCATCAGGACGTTTTTCTTCAAGCAGTTGCTTCAATTTCAAATAGTACATCGCGCCAACAATGGAACCGCCAGAAACCGTTGATAATACTTGCACATGCCTAAGGAGGTCCAGTTCGGCTAAACGAGCTAGCACGCCGATATGAAATAATGCGGCGCGAAAGCCTCCGCCAGAAAGCGCGAGTCCTAACTTGTCAGTTGTGCTGACGGTAAACAGATTTTGATTGCTCATTGTTTTCTCCTGGCACGTTGGGTCATGGTGAAGCGATAGATTAAACCTAAAACAGCAGGTTAAGCAATTGAATTAAAAAAATAATTTAAGATATTGATTTAAATATGGCTAGTCGTTTTTTTTTTGGGGCGCTTGAGGCAAATCGAATGGTTAAGACTGAAAGGGAACAAGGTTGGAGACGAATTGTTGCGTGCATTTTTCCCAAGTGAAATTCAGCGCGTATTCCCGGCATGCGGCGGGTTTTAAAGACAAGGCTTGCAGGGCGGCCTGCTGAAGATCAGTGGCTAAAATTCCAACTTGAGAGTCAGTGATGACGTCGCGCGGTGCTTGTACCGGGAACGCCGCTACCGGCACGCCGCTGGCGAGCGCTTCTAAAAGCACCACACCGAAGGTGTCGGTTAAGCTTGGAAACACAAACACATCCGCAGCGGCGATATAACGAGCCAGGTTTTCTCCCTGCTGATAACCGGTAAAGCGCACATGGGGGTATTTTTTCTGTAAGAGCTCTCTTGACGGCCCATCGCCGACAACATATTTAGTGCCGGGCAGATCAAGGCTTAAAAAAGCTTCAATATTTTTTTCGACGGCGACGCGGCCAGTAAACATGAAAATTGGGCGAGGGTCGGATAGAAAGTCTTTAGAACGCGGTTTAAAAAGTTCGGCATCAACGCCGCGTGACCAGCAAACCAAATTGCGGTAACCTTTGTTTTGCATTTCGCCCGCTAAGCTAGGAGTCGCCACCATGACCCTGGCGCTTTCACTGTGAAACCAGCGCAAATAAGTGGAGCTAATCCAAAGCGGAAAGCCAATCCTGAGTTTAAAATATTCCGGAAATTGGCTGAGATAGGATGTCGTATAACGGTAGTCCAATTCCAAGCAAAAACGGCGGGCTGCAAAACCGATTGAGCCTTCGGTGACTAGATGCAGCGCGTCAGGCTTGAACGCTTTAATCAGCGGCCGCAATTTTGGGCCGCATAGAAAGGCCATGCCAACATCGGGATACCCCGGCCATGGATAGGTTCGGAATCGATCGGGCGTGATCAATTCAACTGTGTGGCCCAGTTTTTTCAATGCGGCAACGGTGTTGGTGAGAGTGGTCACCACGCCATTGATTTGAGGGTGCCAAGCATCGCTAATGAGTGCAATTCTCAAATTTTTCCTCTGTCTTTATTGGCGCCGAGAATCGATGATGGCTCTGAGTTCTCGATGTTTGTCTTGATTGATCGGGAAATTCCAAAGCAAGGGAAAGGCAAACAGCATGAACAGACAAGGCAGCCAACCGTAAATTCTCATCAAGGCCTGTTTGGTCGCCCAGGCGTGGGAAGGCGCTGAAGGCTCAAAACCATAAAAGGCCGGTAATGAGGTGCCTAAAAATACGCCCAAGCCAATGGCCAGCTTGATAGCCATGCCCCACAGAGAAAAATAGAAGCCAGTGCGCTGGCGACCCGACGCGACGGTGTCATGGTCGATCACATCGGCGGCAATCGAATTGGAAAGAAAAATGATGGCGGCCAGGCTGCTGCCGCGAAGCACGATCAGACTGGCGTAGAGCATAAAGTCGCCTGGTCCGACCAGAGGCAAGGCTAAGCTCCACAAACCGACCCATAAACCCGCAAAAATGAGGCTTCGATGCTTTCCCAGGCGGTCGGAAAGGCGAATCCAAAGCGGCAAGGCCAGCAGTGAGGCGAGGGTTTCGGCCAGAATCATGGCTGAAAACAACTCGGGTTCGCCCACAACATGTTTGAGAACCAATTTATGCAAGGTCGCTTGGATCATCAGGCCCGTGCCGAACAAAACCAGCGCGATAAGGGTTCTGATAAAAGCCTGATTATGGAGAATCAGTTTCATGCCGGTCCAGCCAACATGGATGGGGCCATCGAGTTTCTCGGCAGGTCTTTCAGGCACTTTGATAATCGCCAGCGCGACAAAAAACGGTAAACAGAGGCCTATGATCAAGGCGATGACCAGAAGATGCTCGCGGTTGCTATGAAAGCCCAGTGCGCCCATGGCCGTCAGGATGATAAGAAAAAGCATGTGGCCGCTGGCCCCGAAAGCTTCGCGCCAGGCGGCAACGCGCGAACGCTCCTGGTAGTTGGTTGACAACTCCGCGCCCCAGGCTTTGTAAGGCAGGTCAAAGATGTCGAAGGATAAAAACAGCAAGCTGGTCCAGATCAACAGGTAAATCGCCGATATGGGTTTTGGTGGTACAAAAATCATCCAAGTTGACAGGATCAATAATGGAGTGCCCACGACCATCCAGGGTTTGCGCCGCCCCCAGCGAGTATGCCAATGATCGCTCAGTAAGCCCATAAGCGGGTCGGTGAAGACGTCAAACAACCGGGAAACGGCGATAGCGCTGCCTACACTGGCTAAAGGAAGCGCCAAATCGTCAGCATAGAAAGACGGAATAAACAGCACTAATGGCAATAACACCATTGAGTGAGTTAGATGAGGCAAACCATAAAAAGCCATGGTTTTGTGGCTTAAAGAGCCTGAAATCGCAAACGGAGTTTTATTATCCATTGATTTTACGCCAGCGGTTTACCGAAAACCGGTATCATTATCTACCGATAAATGTGTGAATTGCAATAAAGCCTATTTCACCGTGTGTTCGCTTCATTCAGTAAATGCAGGTTTGCGCTGGCGGGTTTCGGGTAATTAAGTCTTTTCGAAATTCGGCTGACAAAAGGGTCAATTGAATACTTGGAGAGAAGTCAATGAGTTTGATTAAATGTACAGATTGCGGACATGATGTTTCAGATCGGGCTTCCAGTTGTGTTGTTTGCGGCTACCCGATAAAGACTAATGAGGCGCGCTCCGATAAGGCAAGTGGCCTGTGGTCGACGGTGACTCAGTCGAAAACCCCAATCAATGTCTTTGCTCTTGCCATGATGGCTTGCGCATCGGTTATGGGCGTAAGTTCGACCAATGTGCACGATGCGTTTGCGCTAAAAGCCTTTACCTATGCACTGCACATTTTTCTTGCGATTTCAGGAATGTTTTTCGCGACCCTGCTTTTTTGCCGGAAGGGCTTGTATCATCCTCAGGATCTGGCTGCCGCCAAACGAGCGGGCATCGACAATTTCGGCGTGGATAATCCAGCGATTGCAGCGCTTCTGATTTGCTTGATGGTGCTGTTGTACGGGCTTTATCAATTGAATCAAACGCTTTGAAACGGGCCGGAATTTGCAACGGCGCACTGAGCTTCACAGGTTATTTCTGAAGTAAAGTTTTCTTGGGCAAATTCATAGTCATTTAGAATTTTACATAGCGGTAAAATACCCATTTTACGAATTCGGTTGTCGCCATATAGCAAAGAATAATCAGGCACAGATAAAACAACACAGAAAAGGGCAGCGGTTGAAAACCTATCAGCTGTGCAAAAGGCAGGTAGGGGATGACAAGTGTCACGGCGATCACGGTTAAAGTCGCGGCTAAAAGGTAGCGGCTGGGCTTGCTCGTGAAAAAGCAGCGTTTGCTGCGGATAACAAAAAAGATTAAGGCAGCCGAAATTACCGATTCAACAAACCAGCCGGCGCGAAATTGCTCAGTTGAGACCTCAAGCCCATAAAGAAGGCCGAAGGTCAAAAAATCAAACACCGAACTGACAACGCCAAAAGTAATCATAAACTTTCGGATAAAATGAACAGACCAGCGTTTGGGCTGCTCAATCATTTCCGGGTCAACCTGGTCGGAAGCAATAGCCATTTCAGGAAAATCGGTTAACAAATTCGTCAGTAAAATCTGCTTCGGCAATAAGGGCAAAAACGGCAAAAACAAAGAAGCGCCGGCCATGCTGAACATGTTGCCGAAGTTGGCGCTGGTTGCCATAAAGACGTATTTTAACGTGTTGGCGAACGTGATGCGTCCCGCTTTTACGCCCTCGACGAGGACATCCAGGTTTTTTTCCAGCAGCACAATTTGTGCGGTTTCTTTTGCAGCATCGGCGGCGCTCTCGACTGAAATCCCTACATCGGCCGCGTGCAACGCTGAAATATCGTTAATGCCGTCGCCGATATAGCCGACCACGGAGCCTGCTTTTTTCAACGCCAGGATGATGCGCTCTTTCTGGTTTGGGTCGATTTCGGCAAAAACAGTGATGTCGGCCACTCGATTGATCAAGGCATTAGAGCTCATTTGTTCAAGTTCGGCGCCGCAAAGAATTTTTGTCTCAGGCAATCCCAGCTGCTGGCTAATGGTTTTAGCAACCAGACGGTTATCGCCGGTAATGATTTTCAGTGTGACGCCAAGCTGTTTAAGTTGAGCGACGGTTTCCGCGCAATGAGCTTTGGGCGGGTCGAAAAAAGTTAGAAATCCTAAAAAACATAAATTAGCTTCATCGTCTTTGCTAAGTCGTTGTTGGCTATTCATTTGCTTGTAAGCGATGCCTAAGGTGCGAAAGCCACGCGTGCTGAAATTTTCATAATGCTGCAGAATGGAAAGCCGCGCTGTATCGGAAAGCGCTGAAACTGAACCATCGGCATTTTCGTATTGGCTACAGCAAGCTAACACGTTGGTTAGCGCACCTTTGCAGACTAAAAGGCTTCGCTCAGTTTGGGAAGCCAGAACACTTAAGCGCTTTCGGTGGAAATCATAAGGGATTTCGGCAAGTTTTTGGCAATGGCTGATATTAAATCGCCGAAAGCATCGAACTGCTTCGTCGATGGGATTATTAAAGCCAGTTTCATAAAAAGAATTCAAATAAGCATAAAAAGCGGTTTTTTCGCTGACTTCGCCATCAGCGCCATAAGCATTACTTAGCTGAATTTTGCCTTCTGTTAAGGTGCCGGTTTTGTCCGAGCACAACACTGTCATGCTGCCAAAATTTTCGATGGCCGTGAGCTGTTTTACGATTACTTTTTTTTCCGCCATGCGCTTGGCGCCATGCGCCAGATTAATACTGATCACCGCGGGCAGCAATTGCGGCGTAAGGCCGATTGCCAGCGCTAGCGCGAAAAGAAATGAATCGACGACCGGCTTTTGCAGATAGACATTCAGTGCAAAAATCAGAATGACCAACAGCCAGGTTACCTCTAAGAGCAGGTAACCAAAGTGTCTGATGCCACGTTCGAATTCGGTTTCGGGCGCTTTAAGCTTCAGTCTTTTTGACAATTTACCGAATTCAGTATTTTCACCTGTAGAAATGACCAGGGCTTGGGCTTCACCGCTTTGTACATGGGTTCCCATCCACAAGACGTTGCTGCGTTGGCTCAATGGCGCGTCTTTAGCCCTGAGCTCGGCTGTTTTTTCGACCGGATAAGACTCGCCGGTTAATAAAGCTTCGTCAACAAACAGATGTTCAGCAGTCAACACGAGGCAGTCGGCGGGGATGATATCCCCGGCTTTGAGGATAACCACATCTCCCGGAACCAGAGCATCGCTCGGAATTTCGCAGAGTTTATTGTCGCGAAGCACGCCAATGCTTGTTTTGATGAGTGCGAGCAGTTTCGCGACTGCGTTGGCGGCGTTTTTTTCCTGCCAGAAGCCAAGCAAGCCGCTAACTAGAACGATTCCCAGAATAATCAGCGCATCGGTTGAATCGTTTAAGGAAAAAGAGAGCGATGTAGCAAACAGCAGAATCAGGATGATAGGGCTATTAAACTGACTACACAAGAGTCGCCAGGAGTGCATGGGCTGTTTGCCGTTTATCCGGTTAACGCCGTACTGCTTGAGTCTAGCTTGAGCTTCGTTAGAACTTAGACCTTGGATTGGCGTATGCAATTTCGCCAAATGCTGCTCAATCGGGATTGACCAGAAAGCGTGAGTGTCGTGGGTAAGATTTTCTGTAAGTCGCATGATTTTTGCCCGGTAAAATGAGGCTTATTATTGATTTTATTACCACCCATAAACGAGACAGAATGCCGCAGTCAAGCGCCGAATAATACTCGATTTAGCTTAAGTTAAACTTTATATTTTGGCGTTTAACAGAAAATAGTTGGAATCGAAACCGCGTTGCTTCACAGTCATCCGCGCGGATTTTGATGTCAAAGTGACCATAAAAATGCTTATTAAAGATTCCGGCGTATCATTTTAGTTAGGACGGTTGGCGATCAACTCCATCAAATGAATCAGGCTGATTGCTTGTACCTGTTCATTCATTGGAAACGTTTCTTGACCTGGGTACACCACATAACCGGCTTCGGGTGTGATCTCGTTTTGCGCGAAATAAAAGCCTTTGGTTAAAGTGGGCGCTTGGTTGCGCTTGATTTCAATGGCCCAGGTTTTCTGGTCGGGAAAGGTAATCAGCAAATCGCATTCAGCTCCGGCGCTGGTACGGTAAAAATGGGCTTCGCTGTGGGGCGGCGCAACCGACAGGCAATTTTCGATCACAAACCCTTCCCAACTTTGTCCACAAATCGGATGACCAAGCAACGCTTCTTTATCTGAGATACCCAACAATGCATGGGCAATGCCACTATCCCGTACATAGGTTTTAGGCGACTTGACCAAGCGTTTTCCGGTATTACCGTGCCAAGGCTGTAATCGCCGGACCAACAGCAGATCGACCAACAAATCCAAATAGCGGCTGATGGTCTTGCCATCGACGCCCAATGCCGCCGCCAATTTGGCGGCATTCAGCAATTCGCCTTGGTTATGGGCCAGCATGGTCCAGAACCGGCGCAGTGTTTCTGCTGGAATACGGGGGCCAAGGAGAGGAATATCTCTTTCCAGATAAGTGCGAATAAAATCCAGGCGCCATTTCAGGCTGATGGTGTTTCCGCTTGCCAATAAGCTATTCGGAAATCCTCCTCGCAGCCATAACAAATCCATTTGCTCCGCCTCAAGCTCCAAGGCATCAAAAGGTGTTAGCTCCAGATAGGCAATCCGACCGGCAAGCGTTTCGCTGGCTTGCTGCAACAAATCGATAGACGCCGAACCCAATAATAAAAAACGGCCATAACGATGCTCTTGACGCCGACCTTGGTCAATCAGACCACGCAGATTCTGAAAGAGTCCCGGTGCGCGTTGCACTTCATCGAGAATGACCAATTTGTCTCGATGCTCGGCAAGATAAAGCTCGGCATTCTGCAATTTGGCTCGGTCGATAGCCGATTCCAAATCCAGATACATCGCCGAAAAGTGTTCTGCAAGGTCAAGCGCCAAGGTGGTTTTGCCGGCTTGCCTGGGGCCTAGCAGTGCCACGGCTGGGTAGGTAGCCAACAACTGTTCAAGCTGAGGTTGTAATCTTCGTTGTATCATCATTGAAATTATGGCATATTATTCCGTAATTACAATGATGACTTTGGTGATTTTGATTGCAGGTTGTCTCGGTAATTTTGATCGGTTTTTCTGGAATATGGGTGCGCGTATTGGATTTGACCAAGCTAAGATTCGAGCCTTGATTTCATAAGGCCAACTGACATGGCGACCTGACTTTCGACCTTATCAAGTATCTGCAATTCCTGTGAGCTTGATACAAGCTCCTTTAATTCCGCAACCACTTTAGGCAATACCATTTCGATCTCCCGAGTCATGTCTGTTATGACTTTATCGATAAATTGAGGTTTAACGGAAACATCCTCTGCAAATCGCTGCCAATGACGAACCATCAACCATTTGGGCCGATTTTCCCCGCCAATCTTAAATGCCAGTTTCTGGCTTAAATTCGGATAAACGACGGTACAGACCAGATCATAAAACGGCGCTAGTTCGGTTTGATTGCCTTGGGTGGTTAATGACAAGTTTTTGGCATGTCCATCCATGTTGCCGGCCAGTACATTAAAGATTACCCATTCGATCAATCGTTTTTTATCCAGTGCCGGTTGGCTGCTTCTAGCCAATATCGCGTTGCAGCAGGTTTTAAGCGAAGGCCCACCTTCGGCTTCGTATTTCGATAGTGCCGCTATTTTTGCGAAAGCTTGTTTTGGGCATCCAAGCCCAAGCAAGCGGCAAAAATGACGCGGCAACCCATGCCTTCGGCTGCCCCAGCCGTCCTGCTACGCTCGCCACCTCGCTTTACCACGCTCGGTGACGTCGCTGCGCAAATGATGTCAATCATCACCTAAAATTGAGCCACTAAACGTCATCCAAAACTGAGCCACAAGAACTCCAGATCAACTGTTTTCGATGATTTTTTTACGGTGTTTAAAGCGATACGAATCATTGCCGGTTTCCA
>Ga0233425_10005626_pt1 | contig 19562 bp, 20 predicted proteins | sample Watercolumn_Towu_2_FD_181712 | JGI IMG/M metagenome (GOLD analysis project Ga0233425, IMG submission 181712) | Freshwater microbial communities from Lake Towuti, South Sulawesi, Indonesia - Watercolumn_Towuti2014_140_MG | ecosystem: Environmental > Aquatic > Freshwater > Lake | place... | reverse complement strand
GCCGCTGCACGATGCAGCCAAGCTCGTGCGACTTACTGCGAGCACCTACCAAGCGGTGAGCGGCGGTGGCGTCAGCGGCGTCGCAGAGCTCGACACGCAAGTGGCCGCCGCCGACGGGATTGACCGGCTCATCTACGACGGCGAGGCAGTCACTTTTCCCGAGCCCAAGAAGTTTGCCCGTACCATCGCGTTCAACGTGCTGCCGTTTGCCGGCTCGCTCGTCGACGACGGCCAACTGGAGACCGACGAAGAAAAGAAACTCCGCAACGAGACCCGCAAGATTCTGCACATCCCCGATCTCAGGGTGTCGGGCACTTGCGTGCGCGTGCCGGTGTTCACCGGGCACTCGTTGTCGCTGAATGCGGAGTTCTCGCGCGCCATCACGCCCGCAGAGGCGAACGAGATTCTCTCTCGTGCGCCTGGGGTGAGCGTGGTCGACATTCCGACGCCGCTGCTTGCTGCCGGCAAAGACCCGTCGTACGTCGGTCGCATCCGGCAAGACCAAGCGGTCGACGGCGGGCGCGGGCTGGTGTTGTTCGTTTCCAACGACAACCTGCGAAAAGGAGCGGCGCTCAACGCGCTGCAGATCGCCGAACTGGTCGTCGCGAAGCTGTAATCGTCGGGGAGGGGAGATTTGAACTCCCGGCCTCCACGTCCCGAACGTGGCGCGCTAGCCAAGCTGCGCTACTCCCCGTATTGCTGTTAGTGCCGCACCAGCCTAACGGTGCACTCGCAGCGGTCGAGATGGATGCGAGTCGACGCCGTTACCGGTGCTGCACGACGGGCGAAGCGGATTCGTGCCACGTGCGACCGGCGCGCACTTCCGACACGGCCCGACGCAGACGCAGCGAGTCGATCGGCTTCACGAGCCATCCGTCAGCGCCGCTGCGACGCGCGAGATGCACGTCGGCGACGCGGTCGAGCAGCATCACCACTGGCACGCGCGGAAGCCTGCCGCCACTCTCGTCGAGTCGAAGGTTCATCGTGGTGGCCATTGCGCCCATCGATCCGACTTGCAAGTCGAGCACCGCGATGTCGGGAGTGCGCTTTTTCACCGCATCGGTCACGTCGCGGCCGTCGCGGCAGACGCTGAACGAGGTGTCGGGCGTGCCGAGTGCGGCAATCACGTCGTCGAGCACGTACTGGGCATCAGTGGCGATGAGCACGTGCACGAGCGCCAAGGTTATCTCGCGCGTGGGTACCGTTGTCGTGTCGTGTTGGCCGCCGCTGTCCTCAGTCTCACGTTGCTCTTCGGAGTCGGAGCAGTGTCTGCGCAAGAACCCGCAGTAGTTCCGCAAGAGACCGATGATGCGGCTGCCCTCGCCGAGGTGGACGTGTTCGAGGTGAGCGGGCTCATCGACATGGTCGTCGCCAACGGCATCGAGCGTGCAGTTGAACGATCGTCGGTGAACGGCGCTCAAGCGCTCGTCTTGCAACTCAACTCGCGCGGCGCGGTGATCGACGAGCCGCGCATGCGCGAAGTGCTCGCTGCGGTGCGCGAAGCGAAAGTTCCGGTCGGTGTGTGGGTCGGCCCGAGCGGGGCGCGCGCGCACGGATGGTCGGCCTTCTTGCTCGCGGTCGCCGACGTGTCGGCAATGGCCCCGAACTCCACCGTGGGTCGCACCGGGCCAGCGATCGTGCTCGACGACGCTCCGCTGAGACTGGGCGAGGCGAGCACGCTCTTGCGCAGCAACACGTTGCGCACCGACGAGGCGCGCGATCGCGGAGTGCTGCGACTCGACATTCCTGATGAGGGCGTGCCGGTTTTGCGCAACATGTTGTTTGCACTCGACGGCCTGAGCGCCAAGGGCAAGGTGCTCGACACCGTGGTGGAGGTCGTCGGTGACGAAGGCACCATCGTGCGCGAGGCGGCCACCACGAGATTCTTCAAACTGGGAACGCTCGAGCAACTGATGCACACATCGGCGAGTGCCGCGCTCGCGTACCTGCTCTTTTCGTTCGGCTTGGCGCTTCTCGTCTTTGAGTTCTTCACCGCCGGGGTCGGAGTCGCCGGGTTCGTCGGCGCGCTGTGCACGCTGCTCGGTTCGTTCGGGCTGGCCGAGCTGCCGGTGCGGCCCGCGGGCCTCGTGCTGCTCATCCTCGCCGTCGTCGCCTTCGCCGTCGAAGTGCAGGTCGGAATCCCGCGATTCTGGACCGCCGCAGGGGTTGCGATGTACGTGATCGCCTCGTTCTCGTTGTTCGGAGCGGTGCAGGAAGAATCGCTGCGACTCTCGTGGCTCACGATGGTCGCCGGCGTGGCGTCGATGACGCTCGCCTTCGTCGTCGGCATGCCGTCGATGGTGCGCACACGGTTCGCGACGCCCACCATCGGGCGCGAGTGGTTGATCGGTCTCGAAGGCGTCGCTGATACCGACGTGGCACCCGAGGGCGAAGTGACTGTCCGCGGAGCCAAGTGGCGCGCGCGCACCAACCGTGCGACTCCGATCGTCGCCGGAGCGCCGTTGCGTGTCGCCGCAATCGACGGTGTGACGCTCGAGGTGGAGCCGCTCGAGGGTGCGGCGCGCGATTACCGCGAGATGCGCAAGCCGCGCGCGCAATGACGCAGCCCGCAACCGATCCGGTGCCGCTGCGCCCGGCAGCCACCGTGATGCTCGTGCGCGACGCGCGCGACGACATTGAGGTGTTCATGCTGCAACGCACCACCACTGCCGTGTTCGCCGGCGGCATGTACGTGTTTCCGGGTGGTCGCGTCGATGAGATCGATGGCGCCGGCGAACTCGACGAGTTGTGCGACGGTTTGAGCGACGCCGAGGCGAGCGAGCTGCTGCGTGTGCCGCGCGGCGGTCTCGCTTATTGGGTGGCGGCGATTCGCGAATGTTTCGAAGAAGCAGGAGTCTTGCTTGCGCGCGACTCGCGCGGTGACTACGTGCACATGGGCGACGGCGGTGCGTCGTCGCGATTTGTGCAGGCGCGCCACGAAGTGCACGACGGAACACTTTCGCTGGCAGAACTCTGTCGTCGCGAGAATTTGCGTCTCGCGGTCGATTCCATCCGTTACGTGAGCCACTGGATCACACCGGTGGGCGAGAAGCGGCGGTTCGACACGCGCTTTTTCGTCGCGGTCGCACCGCCCGCGCAAGATCCGCTGCACGACGACAAAGAGACCGTCGCCAGTCTGTGGGTGAACCCCAACGATGCGCTCGCACGGGCAGCACGCGGAGATTTGGCGATGATTCCGCCGACCACCGCCAACCTGCGCTTCTTGGCGCCGCACCACACGACTCGTGACGCGATCAACGCGGCCAGCGCGCTCGACGTGCCGACGCCGATACTTCCCAAGTTGCGGTTCGACAGCGACGGCCGTGTGACGGCGATCGTGTTTCCCGACGACCCCCAATACGCGACGCTGCCGTAGCAGGCCGCGGTCAGTTCTTCGGCTTCTTGCCGAGCGCGACGTCGACCGACTCGAGCAGGCGCGCCGAACAACCCGCCATCTCCCCGGCGGGAACCGTGGCGGCGATGATCTGCTTGGCGATGTCGCGGAACACCTCCGCGGCCGGCGACGACCCGGAGAGCGCGACTGGTTCTCCCGTGTCGCTGCCGTGCGCGACGGCGTTCTCGATCGGCACCTGCCCGAGCAAGTCAGCTCCGATGTCGCGCGCCAACGCCGCGCCGCCGCCTTCGCCAAAGAGCGCGTAGGTGCTGCCGTGCTCGCAGGTGAACTGACTCATGTTCTCGATCACGCCGGCGACTCGCAAGAAACTTCTGCGCGCCATGTCGGCGGCGCGGACGGCGACTTTTTGCGCCGACACCGCGGGCGTCGTGACGATGATGAGGTCGGTGCGCGGCAGCATGCGCGCGAGCCCCATCTGCACGTCGCCGGTTCCGGGTGGCATGTCGATCAACAAGAAATCCAAGTCGCCCCAGTGCACGTCGTTCAGGAACTGCTCGACGGCTTTCGTCAACATGAGCCCGCGCCACATGAGCGCAGTGCTCTCGTCGTCGACGAGCATGCCGGTGCTGACCACCTTCAGAAGACCGCTGCCGACGCGCCGCTCGTTGGGGATGATGCGCGGCTTCTCCGAGCCGTCGAGACGTCGTGCCTCGAGACGATCGGCCATGCCCAGCATGCGCGGAATCGAGAATCCCCAGATGTCGGCGTCGAGCACGCCGATGGTGCGGCCCTGCGCGGCGAGAGCGACCGCAAGATTCGCGGTGACCGAACTCTTGCCGACGCCTCCCTTTCCGCTCGCGATCGCGAGCACGCGAGCCGAGACCGGTACGGCAGTGTCGGTGGCGTTCTCGCGGGCATTCCATCGCGCCTTGGTCATCACTTCCGAGCGCTCCTGCGCATTCATCTCGCCCCAGTCGATCTTCACCTTGCTGACGCCGGGATGCGTCTCCAGTCGCGACTCGATGTCGTTCTTGATTTGTGCGCGCAACGGGCAGCCCTTGATGGTGAGCTTCACAGAGATGGTCACCACGCCGTCGTCGCCGACCGACACGTCGGTCGCCATGCCGAGGTCCACGATATTGGCGCCCAGTTCAGGGTCGATGACTGCGCGCAGCAGGTTGCGCACCTCGTCGGCAGTCGGGGGTGGCACCGAGCGCGATGTCACGCTCTCAACCTACCGATGTGTCGTCTGGCATCGGTCACGACGGCACGGTGACGTGCGCCGGTGTGGTGATGTGTGCCGACGGGGCTGCGCTCGGCGTCACGCGCTGTGGTCGCCGTGACCCGCCCCCCGAGCGGTACAGTGAAACCATCATGATCACGCTCACGCCTGCCGCCGCCAGCAAAGTCAAGCAACTGCTCGAGACCGAGAACGCCAGCGACCTCGCCCTGCGAGTCGCGGTGCGACCCGGGGGATGCTCGGGCTACTCCTACGAGATGTATTTCGACGGCGACTTCACGAGCGAAGACAAAGTGCAGACCTTCGGCGACGTGAAAGTGGTCGTCGATCCGGCGTCGGCACAACTGCTCTCGGGTGCCAGCCTCGACTACACCGACGGGCTGAACGAGTCGGGGTTCAAGATCACGAACCCCAACGCCAACCGCACCTGCGGCTGTGGTCAAAGCTTCAGCTGACGCGCCGCAGTCTCACCTGACGCACCGAAGCTTCGGTTGAAGCACTGCGCGTCTAACCGACGACCCACGCAAGTTCGACCTCGTCGAACACTGCATCGAGCCGCGCAACCACGATGCCGTTCGAGTCGGTGACAAAGAGCGCGGGTTCGTAGTTCATTCCGAGCGCTTCGACGACCGGTGCCACCCGTGTCGCGTCAGGGTCGGCATACACCTCCGCGTGGATGAAGACAGCATCGCTGCCCGCCGCCGCGACGCTCACCAAGGCCTCGAGCGCCGGCGCACACGTGCCGGTCGAGCAGTGCGCGGGTGTGCCGACGAGCAGCACCACGGGCACACCGCGTGCGAGTGCATCGCGCAGAGAGACCTGGTGCAGTGGGCACGGCTCGGGTAAGCGCGTGCAGATCGGGTCGACACCGCGCGCGTCAGCGAAGGTCGGAGTATCGAACGCAGGCAGCGCATCGCCGACACCAGGCACCTCTACTTCGCCGCGGCGCACGATCTGGAAGGCCGCACCATCGCTCGGGCCGCCTTCGACGACGAGACGATAAAAACCTGGCTCGGTGATCGTCGCGCGAAACGGCCAGTACGGCACGGCGAGATTGGCGTCGTGGCGCGGGGCGCGGAGGTTCTCGACGAGCAATTCGTCTCGATAGCCGTCGATTCGCATGATGCTCGCGACGAGCTCATCGGGTGTCGACGATTCGGCAGTGAGCAGTTGTCCGGCGCTCGCTAGAGAAATCGGCATGCGAATGTCGCCTTCGACCAGATTCTGGGGGAAACGTTGCACCAACTGCGCGTCGCTCGGCAGCGCGCCCGACGCATCCGACCCCCCGCACGCCGCGGCGAACGATGCAATCATCAACGATGCAGAACCCGCAGCAACGGTGCGACCCGACGCGCGCAAGAACTCGCGCCGTGTCACGACTTCCACGCGACAAGGGTAATGATTCGCGCACTCGTCTAACCTTGTGCGCATGGCAGCACCAATCGGACCATACACACCCGTCGTTCGCGCCGGCGACTGGATCATCGTCTCGGGCCAACTCGGCTTGCGTGACGGCAGTCTCGTCGAGGGCGGAGTGAAGGCGCAGACCACCCAGGCGATCGTCAATCTGCGCGCGCATCTCGAGAGTGTCGGGGCAAAACTCAGCGACGTCGCCAAGACGCTCTGCTTCCTCACCGACATGGACACGTTTCCGACGTTCAACGAGTCGTACGTCGCCGGATTTGGTTCGCACCGCCCGGCGCGCAGCACGATCGGCGTCGCATCGCTGCCTGCGGGTGGCGCGGTGGAGATCGAGGCGTGGGCCTACGTGCCCGTGACGAAGTCGGTTGCAACAACGCCGGCTGCAACAATGCCGGCTGCCACCAAACCTGCCGCGAAGCGCAGGAAGAAGTAGCACGATGCCCGGCGCAATCATCATCGTGATCGCGCTGCTTGCATTTCCGGTGCTAGTTGGTCTCGGCACCGTCGTCATCGCCGCCATCCTCGGTGAGTCGCTCCACCGCGATGCTCGCGCGCGCAACGAAGCGAGCGAGTTGCTCGAGTTGAACTCCTGAACCCGCCGAAACAACTCGACGACCTCGTCGTTCATTCGGCGCGTCTGCTCGCCACGCTCGACGCGCAACGCCGCGAATTGCGCAACGGCTGGGTTGCCGTGCGCGACGGATTCGTCACCGCGATCGGCACCGGCACGCCGCCACCGGCCCGCGAGACGATCGACGCCACCGACTGCCTCGTCACCCCGGGGCTCGTCAACGTGCACCACCACCTGTACCAAAACCTCACTCGTGCATACGGGCCGATGACCGACTCGGCGCTCTTTGGCTGGTTGCGCACGCTGTATCCGCTGTGGAGCGCTCTCGACGACGAGTCGGCGCACGTGTCGGCGTGGGTCGGGCTCGCCGAGCTCGCGCTCGCGGGCTGCACGACGTCGTCGGATCATCTGTACCTGCATCCGCGCGGGGCGGGCGACCTGTTGTCGGCGGAGATCGCCGCGGCGCGTGACATCGGGCTGCGTTTTCATCCGACGTACGGCTCGATGTCGTTGTCAGAAAAAGACGGCGGACTGCCGCCCGACAGCGTGGTGCAAGACCACGACGAGATTCTCGCCACGAGCCTGCGTTCGGTGGAGTCGCACCACGACCGGGCGCGCGGTGCGATGGTGCGCGTCGCCCTGGCACCGTGTTCGCCCTTCAGCGTGACGAAGCGGTTGATGAGCGAGTCCGCCGAGCTCGCCGAGCGCCTCGACGTGCGCTTGCACACGCACTTCGCGGAGAACGACGAAGACGACGCGTACTCGCTGGAGAAATTCGGATGCCGCCCGACGCAGTATCTCGAGGATGTCGGCTGGGTCGGCGAACGCACGTGGTTGGCGCATTGTGTGAAGCCCAACGACGGCGAAATCCGCCGTCTCGGCGCGGCCGGCGTGGGCGTCGCCCATTGCCCGAGCAGCAACCTCATCCTCTCGTCGGGAATCGCGCCGGTCGTCAAGTTGCGCGCGGCCGGCGTGCACGTCGGACTCGGCGTCGACGGATCGTCGTCGGCCGATGCCGCATCGCTGTGGCTTGAGGCGCGACAGGCGATGCTGCTCGCAAAACTTTCGAGCGGAGCGGCTGCCGGCACCGCGCGAATGGCGCTCGAGTGTGCGACGCTCGGCGGCGCCGGATGCCTCGGGCGACTCGGCGAAATCGGCGAACTGAGCGCGGGTTGCGTGGGCGACCTGGTCGTGTGGTCGCTCGACGGCCCGGCGTTCGCCGGCGTGCTCGACGACCCGATCGAGGGCTGGCTGCGTTGCGGCCCGGCTTGCGCCAAGCACACCGTCGTGCACGGACGCTCGGTGGTGCGCGACCACCGCTTGGTGAGCCCGCGACTTACGGAGATGTTGTCAAACCACTCGCGGCTTGCTCGTCGGATGCAGGGCGCGTCGCGCGACTGAGGAAGTCAGCCCGCCCACTTCGACGCGCCGAAGCGGTAGCCGACGCTGCGCACCGTCTCGATGAGATGGGCGTGCTCTTCGCCGAGTTTGGCGCGCAGTCGCCGCACGTGCACGTCCACGGTGCGCGCACCGCCGAAGTATTCGTATCCCCACACCTCTGACAAGATCACCTCGCGCGAGTAGACGCGACCCGGGTTCTGCACGAAAAACTTCAGCAGCTCGTACTCCATGTAAGTGAGGTCGAGCGGACGACCGCCGAAGTTCGCTTGGTACGTCTCGAGGTTCAGGCGCAAGCCCGCGTGCTCGATGACCGACGACGACGGTGCGGTCAGCTCGTTGTAGAAAAGATGACGCAGCCGCGCCTCAAGTTCGCGTGGGTGGAATGGCGTCAACTGAAAATCGTCGAACAGATTGTCGCGAATCTCGAGATCGGCGATCTGTGCACCTGACACGAGCACGAGCACGCGACGCACCGGTCGCTCGAGCCTGCGCAACGCACGGCACATCGCCCAGCCGCCTTCGGGATCTTCGTCGCAGGCGACCACGGCTCCGGCCCAGCCTTCGACGGGAGACATGCGCTCCAACGTGTCTGCGCTGGCGACGCCTTTCCACACGTAGCCCGAGAGATCAAGCGTGCGCGCCAGGTCGACGCTCGGTGACACCGGGAAGACCGCGAGCGTCCCGGTCGTCGTCATGCGCGGCGCACCGTGCTCGTGGCGCAGCCGATGCTTGCCCGCGACATGATCAAATCGACCGGAGGTACGTGTCGATCTCGAACTGCGACACGTGCGTCTTGTACTTCCGCCACTCCGTGCGCTTGTTGCGCAGGAACCACTCGAAAATGTGGTCGCCGAGCGCCTCGGCGACCAGTTGCGAAGACTCCATCACGCGCAGCGCGTCGTTGAGCGACTGCGGCAGTTGATCGATGCCCAATTTGCTGAGCGCCGCGTCGCCCATCTCGAAGAGATTGGCGTCGGCTTCGGCGGGAAGTTCGTATCCCTCTTCGATGCCCCGCATGCCGGCGGCGAGGATCACCGAGAACGCGAGGTACGGGTTGCACGCCGGGTCGGGCGAACGCAACTCGATGCGCGTCGCGAGTTCGCTGCCGCGCTTGGGCACGGGCACGCGGATCAAACCGCTGCGGTTGTTGCGCGCCCACGACACGTGCACCGGCGCCTCGAAACCGGGCACGAGTCGCTTGAAACTGTTGACGGTCTGGTTGGTGACCGCGGTGATCTCGGCGGCGTGACGCAAGAGCCCGGCCATGAACGACTTGGCGACCGGGCTCAGGTTGTACGGATCGTCGTCGCTGTGGAACGCGTTCGTGTCGCCGGCAAAAAGCGAGAGGTGCAGGTGCATGCCCGAACCCTGCACGGCCTCCAGCGGTTTGGGCATGAACGTGGCGTGAACGTTGCGCATCGCCGCGATCTCTTTCACGACGAAGCGGAACGTCATCACGCTGTCGGCCATCGTGAGCGCGTCGGTGTGTCGCAGGTCGATCTCGTGCTGGCTCGGCGAATCTTCGTGGAAGCTGTATTCGACGGGGATGCTCATCGTCTCGAGCGTGCGGATGGTCTCTTTGCGCAGCGAACTCGTGATGTCGGTGGTGGTGAGGTCGAAGAATCCGCCTTCGTCGAGCGGTCGCGGCTTGCCGCCGTCGGGAGGTGCGAAGTAGAAGTACTCGATGTCGGGTGCCACGTAGAAGACGTAGCCGCGTTCGCGCGCCGCGGCAAGGTTGCGCCGCAGTACTTGGCGCGGATCGCCGTCGAACGGCGTGCCGTCGAGTTGCGCGATGTCGCAGAACACGCGGGCTTCGGCCGACTTCGAGTCGACCCACGGCAGCACCTCGAAGGTGTTCGGGTCGGGCAGCGCGAGCACGTCGGCTTCCTGCATGCGGCCGTAGCCGTCGATCGACGAGCCGTCGAAGCTCATCCCGTCGTTGAGCGCGTTATCCAGTTCGGCGGGGCTGATCGCGAAACTTTTCAGGTTGCCGAGCACGTCGGTGAACCACAGCCGCACGAGACGGATGCCCCGCTCTTCGACGGTGCGCAACACGTAGTCGCGCTGGGCTTCGTGCGTAGAGGGCATACCGTTCAGTCAACCGCCGTGTTGGTCAGCACTCATACGTGTCGGCATCGGTCTTCCGCGGAGCGCGCACGGCAGTGTGCAGTGCGCGCCCCAGGGGGTTACTTGCGGGCCTTCTTCTTGCCGGAGCTCGCCGGCAGTATTTCCTGCGAGCAGACCGTCTCGAGCAACAGGCGGGTGACGACGTAGGGGTCCATGTTCGCGTTCGGACGACGGTCCTCGGCGTAGCCCTTCTTGTCGCGCGCGACCTGCCACGGAATGCGGATCGATGCGCCGCGGTTGGAGACGCCGTAGCTGAACTGATTCCACGGCGCCGTCTCGTGCTTTCCGGTGAGGCGGCTCTCGATGTCGTGTCCGTAGTTCTTCACGTGCTCCATCACTCGGCCACCGACGGCCTTGCACGCCGCCTCGATCGCGTCGTAAGACGACCGCATCGCCTTGGTGGAGAAGTTGGTGTGCGCGCCGGCGCCGTTCCAGTCGCCCCTCTGCGGCTTGGCGTCGAACGACACCACCACGTCGAACTCTTCGGCCACACGGTGCAGCAGCCAGCGGGCGACGTACAACTGGTCGCTGACCATCGTTGCGTCGAGCGGGCCGACCTGGAACTCCCACTGACCGGGCATCACCTCGGCGTTGGTACCAGAAATGCCCAGACCTGCGTCGAGGCAGGCTTGCGTGTGGATCTCGATGATCTCGCGACCCATCACGCGACCCGCGCCGACGCCGCAGTAATACGGTCCCTGCGGACCGGGCTCACCGTCGAGCTCGGGGAACCCGAACGGGCGGCCGTTGAGTCGCATGAACGTGTATTCCTGCTCGATGCCGTAGATCATCCCGTGCGCCTTGTACTTCGCGGCCGCCGCGGCACAAGCCGCGCGCGTGTTGGTGGGGTGCGGTTCGCCGGTGGCGGCGAGATACACCTCGCACATCACGATGATGTTGCGTCCGCCACGGATCGGATCTTTGCACCAGTAGACCGGCTTCAGCATGCAGTCCGAGGACTCGCCGGTCGCCTGCTCGGTCGAGGAACCGTCGAATCCCCAGATCGGCGGGGTCTTCACCGAATTCTCGATGATCTTGGTCTTGGAGCGCAGCATCGGCGTGGGCTTGGCGCCGTCGATCCAGATGTATTCGGCTTGGTAGGGCATGCCATGTTTCCTTTCGTGAAACGTGATGTGTCAGTCTCATACATTTCCGTGTCAGCGGCATCATCCGATTGTGAACGGCGTGTAAAAATTCGAAGAGATGCCCGAAAATGGCGAATGCCCGTAGATATGGGCTCTCAGTAGCCTGACGACGTGGCCAGCGCGGCACCAGCAACGACGTTGCGGGTCGGGCTCGCCCAAATCAACCCGCGGGTCGGCGACCTGGCCCACAACTTGGCGAAAGTCGAGGAGTACGTGGCGCGGGCCGAGGCAGCCGGGTGCGACCTCGTCGCCTTCCCCGAACTGACGCTGTCGGGCTACCCGCCCGAAGATCTCGTCTTGAAGGCTGGTTTCGTCGCCGACAATCACGCCGCGCTCGAGAAAGTGGCGGCGCGCACCGGTCGCTGCGCCGTAGTAATCGGATTCGTCGACGTGGCCGACGACGAGGTCGTCGAGCGCGCGAGCGCGCGACCGCCGCAGTTGTTCAACGCCGCCGCGATCTGTGCCAACGGTGCGGTCGTCGGCGTGTACCACAAGCAACTCCTGCCCAACTACGCGGTGTTCGACGAGGTGCGATACTTCGCCGCCGGCCACGACGACGTGACGCTCTACGACGTGGCGGGCGTGGCGGTGTCGCTCAGCATCTGCGAAGACGTCTGGGTGGCCGACGGCCCGGTCGCCCGCCAGCGCGCCGCGGGCGCGCAACTGTGCGTCAACGTGAACGGCTCGCCGTTCGACCGCGACAAGAGCCAGCAGCGAGAAGCTACTGTCGTCGCCCGCGCGCGCGAGACGGGCATGCCGGTTGCCTACGTGAATCAAGTGTGCGGACAAGACGAACTCGTCTTTGACGGCGGGTCGCTCGTCGTCGACTCGGCCGGCGCGGTCGTGGGCCGTGCCGCGCACTTCGAAGAAGAGCTGCTCGTCGTCGACGTGCTCGTGCCGGCGCGCACCGCGTCTGCGCGCGCGATTCCCGTGAGCACGGCCGCCGCCCGCCGCGATGCTGCACCCACGCGCATCGCCGCCGTCGGCGACTCGCACGACCGCGTGCTCGCCGCGCTCGCGCTCGGCACGCGCGACTACGTGCGCAAGAACGGTTTCACCGACGTCGTCATCGGCCTGTCGGGCGGAATCGACTCGGCATTCGTCGCAGCGATCGCCGTGGAGGCGCTTGGTGCGTCGCACGTGCACGGCGTGTCGATGCCGTCGCGTTACTCGAGCGAAGGCTCGAAGACCGACGCGGCCCTGCTCGCCGCGAACCTCGGCATCGAGATGCTCACCATCCCCATCGAACCCGCGTTCGCGGCGTACCTGTCGATGACCGGCGAGGCGTTCGCCGGCCGTGCCGCCGACCTCACGGAGGAGAATCTGCAGAGCCGCGTGCGAGGCACGACGCTCATGGCGCTTTCCAACAAGTTCGGCTGGATGGTGCTCACGACCGGCAACAAGAGCGAGCTCGCAGTCGGCTACTTCACGTTGTACGGCGACTCGGTCGGCGGCTTTGCCGTGGTGAAGGACATCTTCAAGACCGACGTGTACGCGCTCAGCCGTCGCGTCAATGAGCGCGCCGGGCGCGAGGTGATTCCCGCCGCGACGCTCACGAAAGCGCCGTCGGCAGAACTGCGCCCCGACCAGCGCGACGACCAGAGCCTGCCGCCCTACGACGTGCTCGACGCCGTGCTCGCTCTGTACGTGGAGCACGACCGCACTGCGGCAGAAATCATCGCACTCGGGCATGACGAAGCGCTCGTGCGTCGCATCGTGCGGCTCGTCGACAACAACGAATACAAGCGCCGTCAACTGCCGCCCGGCGTGCGCGTGACGGGCAAGGCGTTCGGCAAAGACCGCCGCCTGCCAATCACCAACGCTTACCGCGGCTGAACGCCTCGATCGTCAACGCGCTCAGCGCCGCGCACACTGCACCAGCGAGCGCCGCGGCGGCGATTCCTGCCGACTCATACAAGGAAGTCGCGACGAAGGTGAGCACACCGCGCCCGAAAGTGCCCGTGCCGATCACGAGACCGAAGCCCTTGCCGGGTGCCCCCGCAAAGAGACTCGTCGCGATCGGCAACATGCTCACCACTGCGTACTCGAACCCGACGATGAAGACGGCGAGCCCCACCAAACCGACGGCGAGCAGCGAGTCGAAAGCAGCGAGCACGACCGCCGAGGGAATCATGAGCAGGGCCCCGAGCGCCACGCTGCGTTCTTTTCCGATGCGATCGGTGTAGCGCGCGCTGGACACCGACGACAACAACTCACCGGCGCCGAGCGCGAAGCCGACCGCGGCGATGCGACTGGCTCCGAAGCCGAAGTCGTCGGCAAGCCAGGCTCCGAACGTGACGAAGAGGCACTGGCTTGCACCCATCAACCCGAACATCGAGAGCGGTACGAGCCATGCTCGTGCGGCGCGCGCGCCCGCAGTACGCGCGCCCAAGGTGCGCGCGCCCGCATGTGACGCATCGCCACTCGCGGCAACATCTTTCGTCGTCGTGCCGCCGTGTGCCGTGCTGCCGGAGCGTCGCAAGCTCGAGTCGAGCCAGGTCGCGCAGGCCGCGATGGCAACTGCGCCGATCACGCACGCGACTCGCCACGTCGACACGGCAGTCACGAGCCCGAGCACCGACACGCCCACCAACAGACTGAGCGCCCACGAAGTTTCGGTGATTCCGACCACGCGTCCGCGACGGTCGTAGGGCACGCGATCGGCGATCCACGCCGCCATGCCGAGATCAAAGCACGACTTCAACAAGTTGAGCAGCGTGAGCCCGACGCACAGCACCACGAGATTCGGCGCGATCGCCATCAGCAGGATTCCGGCGAACGACCCGCCGAGCCCGACTGCCATCGCCGTGCGACGCGAGACTCGGTCGACGAACGTGCCGAGCAGTGGTGCCAAGAATCCGGCGAGTTCAGAAATGCTGATCACGAGCCCGATGCGGGCTATGGAGACATCGAAACCCTGCTGCGCGCCGGCGATGATCGCGATGAACGGTGGCGCGAATCGGTAGGCGGTGTTCGCCACGATGCGCGTCGCGGTGAGCGGCAGCAGGTTCTCGCGCACCGCACGGTCGTACGACTCGTCGAGCAGCCGAGACAGCACGCCGACCGACGCTAGACGCTGCGACTAGACCGCGTCGTTCGTGACTGGCCGCGACTTCGCGACGAGCGCGATGAAATCACCGGCCACGAGTCGAGAGTCGGCGTCGAGACCGAACGAGCATCCCTCGAGGTTGTGCAACCTGCGGTCGTGCACATTGAGACGCCGACGCACCGTGCGGATCACGCCGCTGTGGCTGACGACGAGCACCCGCGCGCGACTCTGTGCCAACTCGTGCAGCGCGGTGGTCGCGCGCGCGAACACTTCGTCGGGCGGCTCGAAATCGGGCGGGGTGCGACGGTCGCGCAGATAGTTCGGCCACGCCTGCTCGATCTCGTGCTGGCGCAAGCCTTCCCACGGCCCGACGTCGGTCTCGACGAGCCGATCATCGACCTGCGGCGCGGCGAGTCCGAGGTGCTCGGCGATGATCACGGCCGTGTCGTGCGCGCGGCGCAACGAACTCGACACGACTCGCTCGAATGCAAATGCGCCGCGGCTGATGTGCTCTGCTGCGGCTCGTGCCTGTGCCCGACCCGACTCGGTCAACTTCGTGTCGGCGCGGCCCTGCCACTTGCCGAGCACGTTCCACTCCGACTCGCCGTGGCGCACCACGACGAGTGCCGCATCACTATTCGCGGTCGACGATTTCGTGTCGTGCCTGCTGCTCGCGGTCGTTTGCGTCGTGTCACGTTCGGTCTTCGCGGCTGGTCTCGTCATGATGTGCCCGTCGCAGGGTAGTGGCTTGGGTAACCTGACCTCGTGGCGCGACTCCTGCTCTTTGCTTCGGCGCGCGAAGCAGCCGGCCGTTCACGTGACACGATCGACGGTGCCACCGTCGCCGACGTGCTCGCTGCCGCCACGCAGCAGTTCGGTCCGCGGTTCGAGACCGTGCTCGCGTCGTGCACCGTGTGGTTGAACGGCGAGGAGTGCGAACCCGACGCGCCGGTGGTCGACTCCGACGAAGTGGCGGTCTTGCCCCCAGTGTCGGGTGGATCTGGCGACCTCGCGGCGATGTCGTTGGCCGACGTGCGTGCTCGGCGCACCGAACTGCAGAAAGAAGAAGATGCCGTGTCGTTCGTGCGCCGTGTCGCGCAGGGCCGCCTCGACATGGCACGCGACGAAGAGCGACGCCGCACGACTGGCGCCGCCCACGATCGCGACGTCACCGACGGCATCACCCGCGTGTTCGCCGCCGAGCGCGGCGGTGGATCGAATCGTCCTCCCCGTGACACCGAACCCGAGATCACGCATCCGCTCTTCGTCGAACTCGAGTCGTTGTGCGAGTCAGTCGGCTTCGGCGGTCTGCGCGAGCTCGACCTGGGCGAACTCGCGACGTGCTGCGCGCGACTCGCCGACTTCGAGTCGCGCGCCTCCGCGCGTCGCAAAGACTTGTTCGCCGAGATCGACGCGTTGTCGGGCGAACTCGTGCGCCGATATCGCGAGTCGTCGGCGAACGTCGACGTGCTGCTCGACGAAAACCGCTAGCGCATGAACAGCCGCAAGCGCCCGGATCTCGGCGCCTTCATCCGCCAGCAGCGCGAGATCGCGCAACAGTCGATTCGCGACCTCGCCAAACGCGCCGGGGTGTCGAATCCGTACCTCTCGCAGATCGAACGCGGTCTTCGCAAACCGTCGGCGGAAATCCTCCAACAGATCGCGCGGGCGCTCGAGATTTCGGCCGAGACGTTGTACGAACGCGCCGGCATGCTCGACCCCAAAGAGTCGCAAGGCAACGCGGTGATCGACGCCGTCGCCAAAGACCCGCACCTCAACGACGAGCAGAAGCAGGCGATGCTCGCCATTTATCGCAGCTTCGTGGCAGAAGACCCAGTCGGCTGAACGACCGCTGAACCACTGCTGAACCACTGCTGCCCGTCCGGCAGAACATCCGTTGAACGTCCGGCTGGTCGCAGCCGACCCTCTTCCAGATAGGTTCAGTTTCCCATGGCTGCCACTCCCGCGCAGCGCGTCGCCGTGCTGTCACTGCACACGTCGCCTCTCGCCCAACCCGGCGTCGGCGACGGCGGCGGCATGAACGTCTACGTGCGCGAGCTCACGTCGTCGCTCGCGCGGCTCGGCGTCGAGTGCACGACCTACACGCGCGCGTGGAGGCCTGACCTGCCCGCCGTCGTCGATATCGAACCCAACCACCGGCTCGTGCATGTTCGCGCCGGCGACTTCGACTTGCCGAAAGAACGTCTGGTGGATGTCGTCCCCGAGTTCACCGACACGGTCGGCCACCATCTGCGCACGCACGCGCGCGCGCAGGTGATCCACGCCAACTACTGGCTGTCAGGCCTGTCGGGCCACCTGCTGAAGCACGATCTCAACCTGCCGCTCGTCACCACCTTCCACACGTTGGCGCGCGTGAAGTCGTTGCACGGCGACGCCGAGTCGCGCGAGCGCGAGGCGATCGAGTCTTCGATCATCGGATGCAGCGACGCGATCTTCGTGTCGTGCGAGGAAGAGCGCGACCAGTTCCGCCGTCTGTACGGCTCGTCGCCCGGCACGGTCGACGTCATCACGCCCGGTGTCGACCGCGCGTATTTCTCACCGGGCGGCCGCGCTGGTGCGCGCAGCGCGCTGTCGACGCACGACTTCTCGCTCGGCACCCGCCCCGTTCTTCTGTTCGTCGGCCGCATCCAGCCGCTGAAGGGCCTCGACGTGGCAGTCGAAACTCTCGCCGCGCTGCGTCGCAGCGATGCAGTGCTGCTCGTGGTCGGCGGTGCGAGCGGCACCGAGGGCGAGCGCGAACTCGCCCGTGTCACGGCCCTCGCCGAGTCGCTCGGCGTCGCCGGACGGGTGCGCTTCGTCGCCCCGCAACCGCATCACTTGCTCTCCACGTATTACCGCGCGGCAGACGTGGTGCTCGTGCCCTCGCGCAGCGAGAGTTTCGGTCTCGTCGCGCTCGAAGCCTCGGCGTGCGGAACCCCCGTTGTCGCGACTGCGGTGGGCGGGCTCTTGTCGCTCGTCGACGACGGCGTCAATGGTTTCTTGGTGCCCGCGCGCGACGGCGAGATGTTCGCCCGACGAGTCGCGCAGATTCTCGACGACGAAGCGCTCGCTACCCGGCTCGGCGATTCCGCAGTTCGGCGCGCATCGCGATATTCGTGGCAGCACGCCGCGATGCGCATGCGTCGCGTGGTGGCAGAGTTCGCCGCACGCGACCTCGTGGTCTGCACCTGACAGCGCGATGAGCGACCTCTTCGACGACGGCCGCCGCGCCGCACTCGAGCGGCGCATCGACGAATGGCTCGGCACGGTGCACACGCAGCACCCCAACGTGGTCACCGCGCAACGAGCCGAGGGCGAGGAGTCGTGCTGGATGTTGAGACTGCGCGGCGAAGCCAAAGAGTTCACCACGGTGTGGATGCGCCTCGGCCAGCGCACGCTGCGATACGAGACGTACGTGATGCCGTACCCCGAGGAGAACGCGTCGCAGTTGTTCGAGCAAGTGCTGCGCCGCAACGAGCGCCTCGTCGGAGTCCACTACGCGCTCGGGGCGGAGAACGCGGTGTTCCTCACCGGCGAACTCGTCTTGCAGGCCGTGGACGAGCGCGAACTCGACCGCATCATCGGCACGCTGTTTGCCACCGTCGAAGCCCACTTCACCGACCTGATTCGCCTCGGTTTCGCCAGCCGCTTCACGACGTCGTCGTAAGTAGCCTTCGCGTCGTGGAGCAGCGCACGCTCGTCGTCGTGGGCGGCGGCAACATGGGTGCGGCACTCGTGCAAGGGCTGCTTGCCGCGAAGCGCGATGCGTCGTCGATCGTCGTCTGCGAGACGAGTGCTGAGCGCCGCGAGGTGCTGCGCGGCATGTTTCCCCGTGTCGAAGTGCGCGACAGCATGCCGAAATGCACCGAGGCGATCGTCGCGGTGAAGCCGCCCGACGTGCCGGCTGCCTGCCAAGCGGCGTCGGCGGCCGGCGCCGTGCGCGTGGTGTCGATCGCGGCTGGCGTGCGGCTCTCCGCGCTGCAGCACGCCTGCGGCACGGGCGTGCGCGTGGTGCGCGCGATGCCCAACACGCCCGCCCTGGTCGGTCTCGCAGCGACGGCGATGTCGGCCGGCAGCGGCTGCGACGACGCCGACCGCGCATGGGCGCGCGAGTTGCTGTCTTGCGTCGGCATGGTGGTGGAAGTCGAAGAGCCGATGCTTGATGCGTTCACTGGGCTTGTCGGCTCGGGCCCCGCGTACGCGTTCTACGTGGCCGAAGCGTTGCGTGATGCAGCGATTGCAGAAGGATTCGACGCAGAGACGAGTGCTGCGCTCGTCGCGCGCGTGATGCTCGGGGCTGCCGCGCTGCTCGACCGCGAACCGTACGACGCCAAAGGCTTGCGCGAGCGAGTAACGTCACCGAACGGCACGACTGCTGCTGGCATCGCGACGCTCGACGAAGAAGGAGTGCGCGAGGCATTCGTGTCGGCGGTGCGCGCAGCAACTCAACGAAGCAAAGAACTCGGCGACGCGTAGCGCTGGCTTGTCACGATAGCAACCTCATCCGACGATTGCGAGCCGCTTGGTGACACCCCGAAAATTCCCTGTGGTCGGTGTTGCAAACGGTGATTCGAAGCGTAAGGTGGGGAAACAAGAAATCACCGGGCGGCATGCCGCTCCGGGAGTCGCGCCCGCAAGGGTCGCGCCGTATGGGTCGGTGCCGTCGGGGGGTTGGCACCGGCCCGTACGTTTTTCTGGCACAAGTTTCTGTCGCGCTCGTAGCGTGACGACATCGTGATCGCGCCGCGCTACGACATCGTCTCCTTTCTCTCTGACTACGGCTTGCGCGACGAGTTCGTCGGCATCGTGAAAGGCGTGATTGCCGACATCGCACCGCACACACGGGTGATCGACCTCACCCACGAAGTGCCGCCCTTTGACGTGCGGGCGGGTTCGCTGGCGCTCGCCAGATGTGTCTCGTATGTTCCGTCGGGCGTGGTGCTCGCGGTGGTCGACCCGGGTGTCGGCACGGCGCGCCGCGGCATCGCAGTCTCGGTGGGCGACGGCCGGGGCGTGCTGATCGGGCCCGACAACGGGCTGTTGTCGATGGGCACCGCGCTCGCCGGCGGTGCCGACGCGGCAGTGGTGCTCAACAACCCCAAGTATCAACTCGAGGCACCGGGCGCCACTTTCGCCGGACGAGATATTTTTGCCCCCGCCGCCGCGCACCTCTGCAACGGAGTCGCGCTCGGAGAACTGGGCGACGCGATCGACCCGAATCTCTTGCTGCCAGGGGTCGTTCCGCTGCCGCG
>Ga0233425_10005625_pt1 | contig 19562 bp, 11 predicted proteins | sample Watercolumn_Towu_2_FD_181712 | JGI IMG/M metagenome (GOLD analysis project Ga0233425, IMG submission 181712) | Freshwater microbial communities from Lake Towuti, South Sulawesi, Indonesia - Watercolumn_Towuti2014_140_MG | ecosystem: Environmental > Aquatic > Freshwater > Lake | place... | reverse complement strand
GCTGCGCCACGACTTGCGCGACCTTCTCCAAGGGGCTGAAGCCCGCGTTGGCGACGATTTGGGCCAAGGGCCGCTTCAGGGCCGAGAGCACCGCCTCGGCGCCATAGACGGCCAGACCGGCCAGACCTTCCCGGCGCCGGGCGACGGCCCCTGAGGCGGCGATCTCGGCGGCCCCGCCACCAGGCAGCACTCCGCCCATCGCCGCCGCCTGCACCGCCGCCGCCGCATCCCGACCGACCCGCAGACGTTCCTCGCGCACCTCCGCCGTCGCCGCGCCCACCAGCAGCGTCGCCGCGGGTGTGCCGCCCCCGCCGCGGATCGCGACATACCCCAACCGCTCATCCTCGGCGACCTCCGCGGCCGCGCCCAGGACGCCGGCCAGCTCCTCCGGGCCGCGCCGGAGCCCGGACCGCATCACCGGCCGCGCGCCGCAGTGCTCAGCGATGGCGGCGAGGTCCCGGCGGCCCAAGCGCCGCAGTACCATCACGCCCGCCTCGGTCAGCGCCTCCTCCGCGGTCTCATCGACCCGGCCCTCCACCGCGACGAACGTCACGCCCAGCCCGACGATCCGTCGGAGAGCCGCCTCGAACTCCTCGCGCAGAGCGGCGTGGCGCCGGTAGCCCGACTCTGTGGCGAGGGCCTCATCGTCGACCTTCTCCGGCTCGAGCGCGTCGGCGACCGCCAGCACCCGGGCCTCGCGCACCAGGGCCGGCATCTGCCGGTTCATGCGGGTCTTGTCGATGAGCAGGCCGCGGAAGACGCCGTCCGCCGCGCCTTCACGCGCGACCACACAGCGGCTGAGCCGAAAGGCCGGATCGCCGAGCAGCTTCTCCGGCGGCAGCAACCCCGCCGCCTGCACCGCAAGGCCCGCGAGGCGCTCATCCCCACGCGCGGAGACTCGCGCTGCGCTGAGCAGGAGCGGATCGTCGAGGCCCTGCACGGGCGTCGCTGCCGCAGCCATCCACTCCACCGCCGCCTCGACACCGGCGCGCAGGCCCTCGATCACCTTGGTGGGCGGCACACCCTCGAGGACATGGTTCACACCCTCCTCAATCAGCGCGGCCGCCAGCACGGTGGTGGTGGTGGTGCCGTCGCCGACCTCCTCGTCCTGCGCCTGGGCGGCATGGATGAGCAGCCGTGAGGCCGGGTGCTGGGCGTCGATCCGCGCCAGGACCGTCGCCCCGTCGTTGGTGATCGTGACCTCCCCGAGGCGGTCCACCAGCATCACGTCGAGGCCCTTCGGCCCCAGGGTGCCCTCGACCGCCGACGCGATCGTGCGCACCGCCGCGGCGTTGGAGCGCAACGCCCGCCGCTTCTCATCGACATCCGAGAACGCCGTCTGGCCTGTGGGCTCACTCATGGGGCGGTGCCGCCGCCTTCGACCAACTTGCCGTCACCAGGCCTCGTGGGCCCGAGGTGCTCCGTCAGCTCGTCCGCGACGCACGTGACGGCCGGGACGGCGCGCCAGTACGACATCCGTTTGGGGCCCAAGGCGGCCACGACTCCCCGCATCCCGGCGCCGCCGACATACGTCTTGGCCACGAGGCCGCACCCTCGTGCAGCGGGCAGCGGGTTCTCCTCGCCGATGCGGATCGTCACCCGCCGCTCGCGCGCGAAGGGCTTCAGCAGCGACCCAACCAGCCGCTCCTGGTGGAGCGTCTCCAGCATCTCGCGCAGTTCGCCGCCCCGCGCGAACTCCGGGTCCTGCAGGATGTAGGCGACGCCGTCGATGAACACGTCATGCTGCTGCTCGCGTTCCAGCCCCAGCCTCAGGGCCTCCAGGATGGGCACCGGCAGCGCCAGATCGCCCATCTCGGCCGCCAGAGCCTGGGCATCGAGTCGAGCCAAGGCGCCCACCTCGGCTCCGACGAGACGTCGGTTCAGGAGCTCGCTCAGCCGCTCGAGCTGCTGACTGGTGACCGCCGCCGGCAGCTCCACCAACCGGTTCTCCACATGCCCATCGGAGGTCACGAAGACGAGCAGCACATTGCGCGAACTGACCGGCGAGGCGTGGAAGTGCTGCAGCTGTCGGGAGGGCTCGCGGGGGGACATCACCACCGCAGGGCAGTGCAACAGGTCGGCGAGCAGCCGTGCCGCCTCCCGCAGGACGTCGGCCGGGCTCTCGGCGCGACGCCGGAAGGCGCTCCGCACCCACGCGGTCTCCCGCAGGGCGAGAGGCTCCTCGGCCATGACGTACTCGACGAAGAACCGATAGCCGCGATCGGTCGGCCGCCGTCCGGCGGAGGTATGGGGCTGCTCGATCAGGCCCAGCTCCGCCAGCGCCGCCATGTCGTTGCGGATCGTCGCCGAGCTGGCGGCAATGGCGTGGGCCGCCTGAGCCGTGCGTGAGCCGACGAGCTGACCCGTGCGCGCGTACTCCCGCACGATGGCCGCGAGAACCTGCTGCTGCCGTTCGGTTAGCCCAACTTGTCCGCCCTGAGGCACCGTCTCGCCCTCTCGCGTCGCCTGCCCCCTCCCCGACGCCCCTACTCCCGGGAACGTGCCCCGGAAGGTAGCAGTTTCCCGTGTGCCTGTCAATGCAACGGAAGGCCCGGTGTCCGGCCGCGCCGAAGGAACGGCTGAGCCCAACCGGAGGGAAGCCGATGCAGCTGCGAATCGCCGGAGCCCAGATGCCTGTCACCCGCGACGTGGAGGGCAATGCCGGCTGCCTGCTGCGCGCCGTGGACTTCGCCGCCGCCGAGGGCGCTCAGGTCCTGCTGACCCCCGAGGGGTCGCTGAGCGGGTACACCCACGAGTTCGACATGGCGCGCGTTGGCGAGGGGCTGGAGGAGGTGCTCGCGCGGGCTCGCGAGGCCCGCATCGCCCTGGCGCTGGGCACGTGCTTCGTGGAGCCGGACGGTCGCTGCTACAACCAGATACGCTTCTACCAAGCGACCGGGGAGTTCGTCGGCTTCCACAGCAAGACGCTCACCTGTGGAACGCTGGAGCAGCCCTCGCAGGGAGAGATCAATCACTTCGCCGTGGCTCCGCTGCGCACGTTCGAGCTGGCCGGCGTCCGCGTCGGCGGGCTCATCTGCAACGACCTCTGGGCCAACCCGGGCTGTACGCCCCAGGACGACCCCCACCTCACACAGCAGCTCAGCCGGATGGGAGCCCGAATCATCCTCCACGCGGTGAACGGCGGTCGCGACGGGAGCGAGTGGTCCCGTGTGGCGTGGCAGTACCACGAGTCGAACCTGCGGATGCGGGCCCGCGCCGGGCGCCTGTGGATCGTGACCGTCGACAGCGCCGACCCGGTCGAGCTTCCCTGCTCCGCCCCCTCCGGCGTCATCGATCCGGACGGGAACTGGCTCGTCCAAGCTCCTCCCCAGGGCGAGCAGCACTTCGTGGCGACGGTGCTACTCCGCTGCTAGGACGAAGTCGTCGAACCACGCCGGCCGCCGTTGTCCGCTGCCGGGGGAGATGGCGCCGAGGCCGATCTGCAGGTCGTAGAGCGAGGCCTCACGAGGCGGGCCAACCCGGCGCCACTCGCCACCCTCGTCCTGCGCGGAGAACGTGTAGGTGCGGTCTTGCCGCGTGACCCTGAGGGTCACGGGCCCATTCCCAAGGCGAGGCAGCGACGACGAGGTGTACTGGCCGCCTAGCTCGACCGCCGCGTCGAGGGACATCCCGCCCCCGGCGAAGACACTCGAGAGCCGTATGTAGTTGTCCGCGTCCTGCCAGACGCACAGGAAGGCCTGCTCATACTCCGCGCCCGCGGACACGAAGGCCCGCACGCTGACCGCGAAGTCCCCAGGCGGGGCGGGTTGCAGAAACAGGTTCCGGTAGTCCGCCCGGCCCTCGTGCATGTCCCCGTCCAGGGTCGTCACCTGCAGCCGTCCGCCGGCGACTCGGTAGGCCTCGGGGGCCTCGTCGACCACCGTCCAGCGGCTGCGGTCGAGCGAGGCGCTGAAGCCATCGCTCCCCCCAACGCGCGAGCAGGGGGCGCCGGATGGCCATGCCTGAGGCTCGGTCGTCGGAGCGTCAGCCTGCAGGGCCACCCCGGTCTCCGCGTCCTCCACGAACCGGGCCCGGCTGAGGGCCAGCTGTCGCGCATACCCCCCAGCCCCCAGGTGGACGTGGTAGTACGCGAAGAGCTCCGACCCATCCGGGGAGGGAATCAGGCCCATACACCCCGGCCCGCGCAAGCCGCCCGCCTGGGCGACAACCGGACCGCCGGTGCGCTTACGCCAGGGCCCGAGAGGCGAGTCCGCCGTGGCGCAGCCCACGCAGTAGTCGGGCATCCGGAAGTCGTTGGCGGCGTAGAGCAGCACGTACTTCCCGGCGTGCTTCGTAACGAACGCGCCCTCATTGACCGGGTGGGTCTCCCACGGCTGATCGGGTTGCAGGATCAACTGCGGCTCCCCGGCGAGCGACAGCAGATCCTCGCTGAGCGGCGCAACATGGATGGTGTTTCGCCCGTGGTCGGTGATCGTGTAGAAGAGGTACGCCGAGCCGTCGTCGTCACGGAACACGTCGGCATCGATCGCGTCGCCCTGTTCCACCTCGAACAGCGGAGCTTTGACGTCGGAGAAAGGGCCGAGCGGCGAGTCAGCGGCCGCGACGCAGACCCTCCCAACTCGCCGGCCGCCTACCTGCCGGAAGGCTCCGTAGTACATCAGCCACCGGCCGCCGTGACGAACCAAGTCCGGCCCCCAGAACCAGAACTGCCCCCACCGCTCCCCCAGGTTCTCGAGCGCGAGCCCGCGCTCCCGCCAGTTCACCAGGTCCTGGGAGGTCCACACGGGAAAGCCCTCGACCACCCGCCGCGGGTCGGCCATCGTGCCGTAGAGGTAGTAAGTGCCCTCCCAGAGGATGATGTCCGGGTCGCCGACCTTGGCGTCCACCGGGTTCGCGAAGGTGGGGGCCGAGGACGCTCCCGGGGTCAGCGCCGCCGTCAACAGCCAGAGGAGACCGGTCATAGCTTCACCACCGTGGCGCCTTCGCCGCCTTCGAAGCGTTCGGCGAGGGTGAAGGAGCGGACGTGGCGGTGGGTCCGGAGGTACTCGTGGATGCCCCGGCGGAGGGCCCCCGTCCCCTTGCCGTGGATGAGCCGAACGGACTCGAGGCCGGCGAGGAAGGCATCGTCGAGGTACTTCTCCAGCTCGTCGTGGGCCTCGCCGACGGTGAGGCCGATGAGGTTGATCTCCCGCGGGACGCTGAACTGCTTGCTGATCTTGAGGCGCTCGGCGAGGGCGCGGTGCTCCTCGCTGATCGGCTGCTCGGGCGGGCCGAGGTCGCGCGCGGCGACCTCCACGCGCATCTTGCCGACCTCCACCAAGACGTGGTCGGCGTCGACACGACGCACAACGATCCCGTCGCGGCTGAAGGGCCTCACATGGGCCGGATCGCCCTCGGCGAAGGCGAACTCCGGCGTGGGAGTCTCGCCGGCCTCGGCGGCGCGTTCGGCTTCATCGTGCTGGGTGGCCTGCTGCTCGACCTCCCGGCGTAGCTCCGCGATCTCCTGCCGGCGCTGCTCGGTGACCTTGGACTGGCTGGGCTGGCGCTGGAGCTCGGCAATGATCTCCCGCGCCTGCTCCTCAGCGCGGCTGACGATCTCCCGGGCCTCGGCAAACCCCTCCTCCATCGCCTGCCGCCGGCGCTGGTTCAGGTCCTCCAGGCGGTTCGCGTAGTCCCGCTGGAGGCGCTCCAGCTCCTCGCGCTCGCCCGCGGCGAGATCGGCCTCTTCGCTGAGCCGGCGGCGCGTGTGCTCCATCCGGCGGATGACCTCCTCGACCGCCATGTCTTCCTCATCCACGAAGGACTTCGCGCGCCGGGCGATCGTGCGCGGCAGGCCCAGCCGCTGCGCGATCTCGAAGGCGTTGCTCGAGCCGGGCTCGCCGATGAGGAGGTGGAAGGTGGGGCGCAGGGTCTTCACGTCGAACTCGACGGAGGCGTTCGTCATTCGCTTCGCGGCGTAGGCGAAGGTCTTGAGCTCGTTGTAGTGCGTGGTCGCGATCGTGCGGGCGCCCAGCTGCTGCAGCTCCTCCAGGATCGCGCGCGCCAGCGCCGAGCCCTCGGTGGGATCGGTCCCGGCGCCCAGCTCATCGAAGAGCACCAGCGCGTTCACCGAGCCCGGATCCCGGCGATGCTGGGCCTCCAGCCGCTGAAGGACCTTGATGATCTGCGTCATGTGGGAGCTGAAGGTCGAGAGCGACTGGGCGATGCCCTGCTCGTCGCCGATGTCAGCGTAGAGATCGTCGAAGACCGCGATCTCCGAGCCCACCGACGCGGGGATGTGCAGGCCCGACTGACACATCAGTACCAGCAGCCCCACCGTACGGAGCGCGACCGTCTTGCCGCCGGTGTTCGGCCCGGTGATCACCAGCGTGTCGAACTCGCGGCCGATCCAGATGTCGGTCGGCACCACGTCGCCCGTCAAGAGCGGGTGTCGAGCGCGGTTGAGGAAGAAGGTCCCGCGGTCCGCGAGGGCAGGCTCCGTGGCGTTCAGCTTGCCCGCCAGCCGCGCCTTCGCGAAGATGAAGTCCAGCACGCCCAGCGTGCGGAGATCCTCGCCCGCCTCGCCGGCGACCGCGCCGACCCGGGCGCTCAGGTCGTGGAGGATGCGGAGCTTCTCCTCCTCGATGGCGAGCTCCGCCTCGCGCAGCTCGTTCCCGAACTCGACCGTCTCCAGCGGCTCCATGAAGACCGTGGCGCCCGAATCGGACCGATCGTGGATGATCCCCGAGAAGCGTCCCTGCGACGAGGCGCGCACGGGCAGGCAGTACCTCCCCGACCGCTGCACGATGAGGCGCTCCTGCAGGGCGGAGCCGGCAGCCTCGCGACTGAGGATGCGGCCGAGTGCGTTCTGCAGCCGGTCGTAGGCCGAGCCGTGCCGCCGGCGGAGCGCCCGCAGCTCGTCGGAAGCATCGTCGCGTACCTTGCCCTCGTCATCGAGGGATCGCTCGATCCGCTCCTCCACCTCCCGGTGCTCGTGGAGGCCCTCGGCCATCGCCTTCAGCCTCAGGAAGTCGTCCTCGGGCGTCTCCTCGAAGTAGTGCCTCACCCGACGCGCCGCGCGCAGGGCATCGCCGACGTGCAGCAACTCCTCGCCTTCGAGCATCCGCCCGGCGGCCGCCTTGCGCAGCAGTTCGCTCACGTCGCGCAGCCCGCCGAAGGGCGGGACGCCGTGCTTGCCGCCCGCTTCCCGCGCCTCGGTGGTCTCCTTCAGCCGCTCGGCGATCCACGCCGCGTCCTGCGACGGCCGCAGCGCGCGGGCGCGCCGCTTGCCGAGGCTACAGGCGCAGCACGCCGCCAGCATCTCGCGGATCCGTTCGAACTCCAGTACCCTCAGCGCGTGACTGTCCATCGCCGCTCGTGCCTTCCGCCGTCTCTCCCAAACTCCCAGACTCCCAAGCTCCTACACTCCCAGTCGCTGTCGGTGTAGCTCGATGTTCTGCTGCAGCCACTCGTCGACCTGACGGGTCACCGATTCGTGGATGACGAAGGGCACATGCTCGGGCTCGGGCGGGTCCAGCCGCATGAGCGCGCGACAGACGGCCTCCGTCCCGCGTTCCATCGCGGACAGGTCGTAGCCTCCCTCCAGCACGACCACCAGCCGGCCCTGGCACTGCCGCGCTGCGAGGTCCACGAGCATCCGGGTCATCGCATAGTACCCCGTGTTCGTGAGGCACATGCGCGCCAGCGGGTCGGCCGCGTGGCCGTCGAAGCCGCACGATACGAAGAGCATCTCCGCCTCGAAGGCGCGGATCAGCGGGATGACCAGCTCCTGGAAGGCCTCGACGTAGTGCGCGTCCTGCGCGCCCGCCGGGAGCATGATGTTGACGGTCTTCCCCGCCCCGGCGTCGATGCCGACCTCGTCTACCGACCCGGTGCCCGGGTAGAGCCCGCCCTGGTGCAGCGAGATGAACTGCACATCGCCGCGATCGAAGAAGACGTCCTGCGTCCCGTTGCCGTGGTGGACATCCCAGTCCACGATGGTGACCTGATCCCGGTGCCCTCGTCGGAGAGCGAGCTCCGCTGCGAGAGCCACGTTGCTCAGGAAGCAGAACCCCATCCCCTGGCCGGGCAGGGCGTGGTGTCCCGGCGGCCGCACCAGACACAAGGCGTTCTCGACCTTCCCCTGCAACACGGCCTCGGCGGCCGCGAGGCACCCGCCGGCCGCGAGGAGCGCCACCTCGTAGGTCTCGGCAGTCGCGCGAGTGTCTGCATCGAGGCTGCCGCCCCCGCGCCGGCAGATCAGTTCCAGCTCCTCCAGGTAGTCCTCCGTGTGGACCCAGAGCACTTCCTCAAGGGTAGCCGGACGCGCCGGGAGGTGAGCCAGCCCTTCCCACAGACCTGTCGCCTTCAGGTGTGCTACTGCGGAGCGCAGGCGGTCCGCGTTCTCTGGGTGGTGCGGATCACCGTGGGTCAGGTATGCGTCATCGTACACGAGTCCGGTCATGCCGGCCTCCTATGCCTTCGGCTCCGGGAAGGGTCGCACCCGCTGCTCGAAGGCGGCCCCCAACCAGGGGAGCGACGTCAGAACCGGCCCGCCCTCGTACTCAACCTCGGCGAACAACGCCGCGCCTTCCAGGGCCGCGGTGTTGCTCACGGTGACGCGGGCGTGGAAGCCCTCCATCGCCGTCGGCTGGAACGTGTAGGCCCCATCGAAGGAGACCCACAACGTCGCCCGCGCCGGCGCCGCGACCCCGTCCACCGCGCACCGCAGTCCCTCGTCCTCGCGCACGACGGCAAGCTCGGGCATCGGGGGCATGGTTCCGGCGCGCAGGTACGCGTCAATCGCGGCGCCGATGGCCTGTTCGCGCGTCCGCCGGGCCTCCGCGCTGTTGTCGAAGGCGTCTACTTCGGGGTTGTCGCCCGCGAAGTAGCCGTGATCCCAGTTGGGGATGACCAGCAGCCGGAACTCATCCTGCGCCGAGGCCTCCGCGCTCGTCTTCGTGCAGGGAAGCGGGAAGTACTCGTCCTGCGCGCCCACGATCAGCAGCACGGCTCCGTGCTGCGTCCCTGCGTAGAGGATCGGGTCGTAGCATCGGGCGAAGGTGTGGAACTCGTCGGGGATGTAGCACTGCCCGGCCTCATCGCGGTGCAGGTAGTTCGCCCAGCCCCCGTGATCCAACGCGCGCACGATGTCGCCGCCTGTGGCCACGGGGATCGTCAGCTTCAGCCGCGGGTCCACTCCGTTGGCGATCCACGCCATCGTCCCGCCGCGCGAGCTGCCGGTGATCCCAATCCGGTCCGGGTCGACGTCGGGCAGCGTTGTCGCCAGCGTCACCGCCCGCAAGGCCGAGGTGATGTAGTGCCACATCCAGCTGTCACGCGGGTCGGTGAAGCGCACCCAGTTGCGGTAATCGTCCTCCGGGCCGGTGCTGTCCCCCGTGCCGGGCCGGTCAATGACGAGGGTGGCGACCCGGTGCCTGCGGGCGAACTCGATCCCCGTGTCCGCGTCGCCGGTGCCCATGATGACGGCCGGCACAGGCGGCGGCACGGCGGGCAGCGCGACATGGGCGGCGATGACGACTTCGCCCCCGTCCCATCGGTGGGAGAGGTACCGCAGCTCCTGCGTCCGCACCCGCGACTTGCCCCAGCCGACCGCACCGTGCCGTAGCGTCCGAACTTGCAGCGGCCCCTCGGCGATCTGCCGCAGATCCCACAGGTCGGCGAGACGGCGATCCGGCGTCTCCATCGGCTCACCTCGTTCGGACGACAAGCCACTTCGAGAGGGAACGGCCTCTGACCTGTCCGGCCGTGCGAAGGGGCTTGCGAGGGGCTCCTGCGCCTGCGACGCGGCGCCGTTCGGCGTCGCCAGGTTCACCAACGCCACCGCGACCACTGCCAGAGCCACACCGAGCAGGCCCCACCGGTTGGGGCGCTCCCGCCAGGCCACCGCGGAGAACAGCACCGCGAACACCAGGCCGCCGGCGGCCGTGACGGGGAAGACCACGACCCCCGAGTAGTGGTCCAACGCCTGGATCATTGCGAAGTTCGCCCCGGCGTTCACCAGCCCCAGGAAGGCCCCAACCCCCAGCGCATCCCAGGACCATTGCCGGGAGCGCAACCGCCACACGGTCCCGGCATAGAGGGCGGCGGTCGCGAACAGGAAGGCGAAGAAGACCGGGCGCTGCTCCGGCCGACCGATGACATGGAACACCTTCGCCACCGAGCTGCAGGCGCCGTTGACCAGGAACAGCCCCACCAGCAGCAACGTGCCCCAGCGCAGCGGCTCCGCGACGACATTGCGCGCGCGCCCGGTCACCAGCAGCGGCAGGGCCGCCAGGGCCAGCAGGGCCCCGACTCCCTGCCACGTGTTCGGCACCTCCTGCCACAGGAACAGCGAGAGGAGCATCGGCGCGACCACGGACAGGCGCATCGCCGCCGAGGTGATCGCCACCCCTTTGGCCCGCAGGACGGGGAGCATCAGCATGTACGCGGAGGCATAGAACACGCCGCCCGTAATGCCCACCGTCCAGGCCGCCGTGCCAACCTCCGGGCGGGGGAAGGGCCGCAACAGGGGCACGAAGCAGCACGCGGCCGTGAGGTAGTTCACCGCGCTGATGCACAGGGAGTCGACGCCGCGGCGCTGGCCAAAGCGCACCACGACCGCGAAGCCGCCCATCCCAAGCGTCGCCGCGAAGAGCCAGAGCATGTCCCCGTTCCTCAGCCAAACAGGCGCTGCTTCCCGAGCCGCCGCGAGTCCCCCTGCAACGGCGCCGGTTCGGGGGTGCCCGAATTGACGCACCGGATTCCCTATGGTACACTCGGCCCAGTGGCACGGGCCGCGGGTCCGTCGCCGTTCAGGGGCGCCAGGAGCCTGATCCGGCGTCCCTGCTGCGAATCTGCGCACCTGCCAACTGTTGTGGGGAGGCGCTCGATGCGGAAACTAGGCGTGATGGCGGCGCTGTTGCTCGTCGGCCTGACGAGCGCGATGGCCTCCGGCCCTACACCGGTCACGGCGACCCTGGACAACGGTTTGCGGGTCGTGGTGGTGGAGACCCATGCGGCGCCGGTGGTGGCGGTGCGGATCTACGTGGGGGCCGGGAGCATCTTCGAGGCCGACCGGCTGGGCCACGGCATGTCCCACTACCTGGAGCACACGCTCAGTGGCGGCTCGGAGAAGCGCTCGAAGGACGAGATCGACTCCCTCGTCGAGTCCATCGGCAACGACTCCAACGCCTACACCTCCCTCGACCACTGCTGCTACCACATCACCACGGCCTCCCAGTATTGGGAGACGGCGTTGGACGTGCTCAGCGATTACGTCTTCCACCCGACGCTCCCGGCAGACGAGGTCGAGACCCAGAAAGGCGTCATCCTGCGGGAGATCGCGATGACGCAGGATGAGACGCAGGACCAGATCTACTGGCTCTTCGCGCAGACGATGTTCCAGGTGCATCCCGCGCGGTACCCGATCATCGGGTACGCGAACCGCTTCGTGGAGACGACGCGCGACGACCTCGTGCGGTACCACGCCGAGAAGTACGTGCCTGACAACGCGGTGGTCGCCATCGCCGGCGATGTGAAGGCCGAGGAGGCCATCGCGAAGTGCCGGCAGTACCTGGAGAGCGTTCCACGTCGCCCGCCGCCGCCGGTCGTGCTGCCGGTGGAGCCGCCGCAGACGGCCCCGCGCCGTGCCGTCGAGGTCGATGAGAAGCTCCAGCGGGCCTACCTGTACCTCGGCTACCGCACCGTCGACCTGCTGCACCCCGACCTGCACGCGCTCGACGTGCTGGCCGACATCCTGGGCAGCGGCGCCAGCAGCCGGCTGGTGCGGGTGGTGCAGGAAGATCGGCAGTTGGTGGACGCAATCGCGTGCTACTCCCACACTCCGACCTATGACGCCGGGTCCTTCAGCGTCGCGGCGACGCTGGACCCGGAGAAGCTGGGGGAGGCGGAGGCCGCGATCCTCGCGGAGCTGGCGCGCTGTCGGACCGAGCTCGTCTCCGCCGCCGAACTGCAGCGCTCCAAGACGCAGACGGCGGCCGGGCTGATCTTCGGCCGCCAGACTGCCGAGAGCCTCGCCGAGAACGCCGGCACCGACCTCCTCGGCACGGGCGACCCCAGCTTCAGCGACGGGTACGTCGACAAGATCAAGGCGGTCACCCGTGAGGATGTCCGCCGTGTGGCCCAGACTTACTTCCGCCCCGAAGCGCTTTGCGTGGCCGTCCTGACCCCGAAGGCGCCGAAGGCGACCGGCTCGACGGGCGGCGAGGCGGAGAAGCCGGAGACGATCATCCGGACCCTCAGCAATGGGCTGAAGGTCCTGGTCCAGCGCAGCACGGCCTCGCCCACCGTTACCCTCTGCACCTCGGCAAAGGGCGGCCTGCGCTTCGAGACGCCGGAGACCAACGGCGTCACCGGGTTCATGGCCGAGATGCTCGCCCGCGGCACGAAGACCCGGTCGCGCGAGGTGTTGGCTCGGACAGTCGAGGACCTGGGCGGAGGGCTTTCGCCCTTCTCGGGCCGCAACAGCTTCGGCGTGCAGGCCTCGGCGCTGCGGGAGGACCTGGGGACGATCCTGGACGTCACGGCGGACGTGCTGATGAACGCGACGTTCCCCGAGGATGAGTTCGAGAAGCAGCGGCAGTTCACGCTCGCGGGTATCGCGCAGCAGCAGGACGACGCTACGACCGTCGCGCGCAAGCTGTTCAACGAGACGATGTTCACCGTTCATCCGTACCGCTTCTTCGCGACCGGCACCGAGGCCAGCATCTCGAAGCTCACGCGGGAGCAGGTTGTTGACTACTACACCCGCTACTGCCGGCCCAACCGGACCGTTCTGGCTCTCTACGGCGACCTCGACCCCGAACAGGCCTTTGCGGCGGTCGAGAAGGCGCTGGGCAAGTGGGCGCCCTCAGAGGCAGCAGATGAGACGCCGCCTCCGGAGCCGCCGCTGATCGAGGTCCGCGAAGCCCGCCAGGAGCGCGAGCAAGAGCAGTCCATCATCTACCTCGGCTTCCCCGGCCTCGCGGTGGGGGATGACCGGCGGTTCATCGTCGACGTGCTTGATGCTGTGCTGGCCGGACGCGGCTACCCGGGCGGGCGGCTGCACGACGCCTTGCGGGGGCGGCAACTCGTGTACTACGTCCATGCCTGGTCGGAGTCGGGTTTTGACCCAGGGGCCTTCGTCGTCAATGCGGCGACGGAGCCGGCAAAGACCGACGAGGTGATCGGGCTCATCAAGCAGCTGATCACCGATTTCAAGGGCGCGCCCGTCGGCGAGGAGGAGCTGACCCGCGGCAAGCGGATGTGCATCGCGGAGCACGACATCGGCCTGGAAACTGCCGCCACCCGGGCGCAGACCGCGACGATCAATGAGCTGTACGGGCTGGGTTACCAGGAGGCGGAGCGGTACAACGCCGAGATCGACCGCGTCACGGCGGCCGACGTGCAGCGGGTCGCGCAGGAGCTGCTGGACCTCGATCGGTGCGTGATCACGGTGCTCGCCCCGCCCCCATCCTGATCGGCGTCGGTGACGAACGATGGCCGCCGCTCCCTATGACCACGCGTTGCGCATCGCCGATGAGCTGCGGCGTACGCTGACCCACACCAGCCGGGAGGAGGGCCTGGCTCTCGTCGAGGCCATCCTCGCGGCGCGCGGGGTTTTCTGCAGCGGACAGGGCCGCAGCGGGCTGATGGTGAAGGCCTTCGCCATGCGACTCGTGCATCTGGGCCTCAACGCGCACGTCGTGGGCGAGACGACGACCCCCGCCATCGGCCCCGGCGACCTCCTGGTGGCGGCGACGGGCTCCGGGCGAACGCGAACGACTCTGGCGATCGTCGAGGCGGCACAGGAGCGCGGCGCGAGGGTCGCGTGCCTCACCGCCCAGCCGGACTCGCCCATCGCCTCGGCGGCCAATCTCGTCGTCGAGCTACACGGACCCATCTCGGGGCATGCGCCGGACGGCAAGTCCATCCAGCCGCCCGGCTCCCTCTTCGAGCAGGCGCTGCTCATCTGTTGTGACGCGGTCGTCATGGCCCTCATCGAGCGTCTCGGCACCACCGAAGAGGAGATGCGCGCCCGCCACACCAAGCTCGAATGACGGTGCCGTCCGCCGTGGTTGTGCCGTCTCCTGACTCCGGAATCCTGAATCCCGAACCCTGCCGTGCCCGACATCGAGGCCCTCAACACAACCGTCCGGAAGTACTGGCCGGCAGCCGACCCGGAGCTGCTGCCGCGCGCGTACCGCTTCGCCGAGGCCGCTCACGGGGATCAGAAGCGCCTGGACGGCACCCCCTACATCCGGCACCCGCTCGAGGTCGGCGGACTGCTGGCGGAGATCGAGTCGGACCCTCCCTCCGTGGCCGCGGCGCTCCTGCATGATGTCGTCGAGGATACGCCAACCCGGCCCGCCGATATCGAGGCGGAGTTCGGCCCGACCATTCGCACGCTGGTGGAGGGCGTGACGAAGCTGTCCCTCGCGAACTTCCGCACGCGTCAGGAGGGTCAGGCTCACAACCTCCGTAAGATGTTCCTCGCAATGGCGGATGATGTGCGCGTGATCCTCATCAAGCTGGGCGACCGGCTGCACAACATGCGCACCCTCGAGCCGCTGGAGCGCCACCGACGCGAAGCCATCGCCGAGGAGACGCTGCACATCTACGCGCCGCTCGCGCACCGGCTCGGGGTGCGGCGGTTCAAGTGGGAGTTGGAGGATCTCGCCTTCAAGACCCTCGACCCCGAGGCCTTCCACGAGATCGCGGGCCGGATCGGCGCCGGGCGCGCGGACCGGGAGGCCGCCGTCGCGCATGCCATCCACGACCTGCAGGAGCAGTTGCGCGCCGCGGAGATCGACGCGCGCATCGAGGGCCGGCCGAAGCACTTCTTCAGCATCTACCAGAAGATGCAGCGCCAGAGCATCGACTTCGACCACCTCGGCGATCTGATGGCGATGCGTGTCATCGTCGACTCGGTACCCGATTGTTACAGCGTACTAGGGCTCGTCCACAAGCTCTGGATCCCCATCACCGACCAGTTCTCGGACTACATCGCCAAGCCCAAACCGAACGGTTACCAGTCGCTGCACACGAAGGTCGTGGGCCTCGACGGGCAGCCGATGGAGGTGCAGATTCGCACGCGCGAGATGCACCGCGTGGCCGAACACGGCATCGCCGCCCACTGGCGGTACAAGGAGGGCGGCCAACCGTCGCGGTTCGACGAGCAGATGATGGCGTGGATGGAGCAACTGCGGGAGCTCGAGGACCATCTGCCCGACGAGCACGAGTGGCTAGAGCTCGTGCGCCTGGACCTGTTCAAGGACCAGGTCTTTGTGTTCACGCCGAACTGGGATGTGGTCGACCTGCCCTCGGGCGCCGGGCCCCTCGACTTCGCCTACCGCATCCACACCGATGTGGGGCACCACTGCGCCGGAGCGAAGGTCAACGGCAAACTCGTCTCGCTGGACTACCAGTTCCGGAACGGCGACATCGTCGAGATCACCACCCACACCGGCGCGCACCCGACCGTCGACTGGCTCAAGCTGATCGTCACCTCGGGCGCGAAGAGCAAGGTCCGCCGCTACCTGCGCGACCAGGTCCGCGGAGAGACCATCGCCGCCGGGCGCGAGGCCTTCGAGAAGGCGGTGCGCCGCCTCCCGCCCGACGAGCGCGCCATTCTGCGGATGGACGCCCTCGAGCAGGTCGCGCGCTCGTTCAACCTGCGGGATGAGGAAGCGCTCTTCGCCGCCATCGGTTTTGGCGAAATCGAGTCCGAGACCGTCATCCAGCGCCTCCAGCCCGAGGCGCCCGGACCCCGCAGCATCGCCGAGGAGATCGAGTCCTTCCGCGACCTGGAGGCCTCCCGGGCCGCTCCTGCGACGCGGGCGTCCGTCACCATGGGCGACATCGACGGGCTCGCTGCGCGCCGCGCGCGCTGCTGCAACCCCCTGCCCGGCGATCCGATCAGGGGGTACATCACCCGCGGTCAGGGCCTCGCCATCCATCGCGCGGACTGCAAGAACCTCGTCCACCGGGCTGCGATGGAGCCCGAGCGGGTGCAGGACCTCACCTGGGGCCGCCAGCGAGCTGCGGACACCTACCGGGCGAGCATCGAGCTGGTGGCGCTGGACCGTGTGGGCCTGCTGGCGCACATCACCGCCGTCGTCAGCGAGACCGGGATGAACATCGCCTCGGCGGCCGTGGACGCCGAGAAAGGGAACGTCGCTACGATTCGTTTGGTTGTTGATGTGGAGAACCGCTCGGAACTGAACCGCCTCGTGGAGCGGCTCCGGAACCTCATTGATGTCATTGACGCCCGCGCCGTGCCGAACAAGACCGCCTCACCGGCGCGCCGGTAGGAAACGGGTGCCTGTCCCTGGTTTCCTCCTCCTCCTGCTGCTTCCGGCGTTCGGCCTGTCTCAGCACCTCCTCGTCCCGATGGATGACGCCCAGACCGACCATCTGCGCGCGTACGGGCTGACCTACTGGTGCCTGGAAAGCCCGGACGGGGGCACGTGCGAGTGGTTGCTCAACTATCGGGGCGGGGGATTCGTCCTGCCCGAGGCGCCGGCGGTGCGGGCCAGGGCCGCGGCGCTGGGCGTGACGGTGGAGCCCCTCTCCGACGCCGGTCGCGACCGGATCCAGGCCACCATCGCCGAGGAGAACATGGAGCGGGTCGTTCTGGAGAAGGCGCCCAAGATGGCGGTCTACATCCCGCCGACAGCCGAGCCGTGGGACGACGCGGTCACGCTGGCCCTGGAGTACGCCCAGGTCGAGTATGCGGAGCTGTATGACGAGGAGATCCTCCAAGGGCGGCTGGCCGAGTACGACTGGCTGCACACCCACCATGAGGACTTCAGCGGGCAGTTCGGCAAGTTCTGGAGCAGCTTCCGGCAGGAGCCCTGGTACCAGCAGCAGGTGAACGCGGCGCAGGACGACGCCCGACGGCTGGGCTACGCGAGCGTGCAAGAGTTGAAGGGCGCCGTGGCGACGCAGATCGCGCAGTGGGTGGCGGGCGGTGGGTTCCTGTTCGCGATGTGCAGCGCATGCGACAGCCTCGACGTCGGACTCGCCGCCGTGGGGGTCGACATTGTCCCGCCGGAGATCGACGGCTCGCCCCTCGACCCGAGCGCGCAAGACAAGCTGGACTACGACGTGACCTTCTGTTTCCGCGACTTCCGCCTCGTCACCGACGCCGGTGTGAACGAGATCGCCGACATCGACATTACGCCCCCGGAGGCGGACTTCGTGGGGACCGGCGCCACCTTCGAGCTCTTCGAGTTCTCCGCGAAGCAGGACCCGGTCGTGACGATGCTGACCCAGTGCCACACGCTGCAGGTGCCCGACTTCCTCGGCCTCGCGACCGCCTTCGACCGGGAGCGCCTGAAGGACAACGTCGTGGTGATGGGTGAGCGCCCGGGGACGAACATGACGAAGTACATCCACGCCGACTACGGCGACGGCACCGCCACCTACCTCGGCGGTCATGACCCCGAGGACTTCGCCCACGTCATCGGCGAGGACCCCACCGACCTCGCTCTCCACAAGCACTCCCCCGGCTACCGCCTCATCCTAAACAACATCCTCTTCCCCGCCGCCCGGCCCAGAGAGAGGAAGACGTAGAGGCGCGGGACGGGGGGAACGTCCCGAGTGACTGGGCGAGGCTCAGCCTACGCGCCCCTCCGCTCGGCCCCTCTTGCTCAAGTGCTTGCTCGTCTTGCCCAGTGCCGCTTGTCTGGGCGCTCCAGTTCGGTGCGGAACAGCCTGGCCCACCCGACCTGGTTGGCGTGGTCGGCCTTCGGCAGAGCACGCTCGCATACCGCCAGCCCCTCGGCGAGGTCGCCCCGCCTCAGGCACAGTAGCGCGTGCGCCCAGTCGTACGCGAGCTGCCCGTAGAGCGGCCTCCCCATCTCCACCAGGCACCGCTCCGACTGCCCCAAGTGCGCCTCGGCACCGTCCCACTCCCCTGCCACGGAGGCTGCGCAGGAGCGGTTGTAGTGCCAGCCATGCAACATCCACACGTGCACTTGGTCCCCGTACATGCCGAGCATCCCCTCGGCGCGCCGCTGGATTCCCGCATAGAGGGCTGGCGCCTTGCGGGCCGTGTGGAACAGGGCAGAGCCGAAGGTCCCCAGGGCCACAGGCCCTTCGCCCCGCGCCTCGGCTTGCTCAGACACCTGGAGCAGGCGCCGACAGGCCGGCAGGCCGCAGTCCTCGATCGCGGCCTCCGCAGCCCAGCCGCAGTGCGCCAGCACGGTCATCGTCGGCCCGAGCCCCAGGCCGTTCATCCCGAAGTGGGCACTCAGCTCCCTCGCTATGGTGTCCGCCGCGGAAGCGTTCAGCCGATCCCGGCCGCCGTGGCCGTGCATGTGCATCTCGATGTGCCGCAGCAGGCACGCGGCCGCGCGCTGCTTCCGCACCTGCCGCGCGCCAGCAGGATGGCTGCGGTCCTCCAGCACCGCGCGCTCCAACTCCTTCACGACGACCGTCACCTCGACGACGTCCGCCGGGAGAGGGTACTCGCTGCCGCTGACGTACTGCCGCCACATCTCACAGGCGATCTCGTCTACGTCGGGCCGGCAGGCCAGGTCCTCTCGGCGCCAGACCCCTGGGTACTGGCGATCCACACAGGCCGCGAAGACGGCGGTTCGGTACTGGGAGACCTCGTGGTTGGTCAGCCCATGCCTCCGCATCACCTTGCCCAGCGCTTCGAGTTCCTCGGTGCTGCTGGGTGGCTGACCCTCTTCCCACTTGCGGATGACCTTGGTGGTGAGGGCCTTGCGCTTGGGGAGATGCGCTGACACCGCAACCCCCAGTTGCGCGCGGCTCAACCCCGCCCACTCGGACCGCCAGACGCGGAGAAACGTTCCCATCGCAGACGTCGGGTTCACCCGCCTCACCCCCGAAAAAAAGCGCCCAAAAAAGTGTGCCCCAAAAAGGGCACTTGGGCAGACCTCCTCGTCTTCCCGTCGAATCCATTCGCAGTCCGGTGCGTGGATACCTGCTTGTCACCCGACCAAGCGTCACGATGGGTCGCGTAGGTCGGGCTTCCAGCCCGACGATGCCCCGAGGTGGACAGATGGAGTGCGGCCTGAGTCGGATAGCCTTCTCCCGGTTGGTAGCGGGGGGCCAGGAGTGTCTCTTCGTCATGGACGCGGACGGCAGCGCGGTGAGGCAACTGACGACCCCACAGCAGGGGCACAGCTGCGGCCCAAGCTGGAGCCCCGACGGCGCGCGCCTCTGCTTTGCCTCGAGGCGGGACGGCTACAGCAGCCTCTTCGTGATCGACGCCGAGGGCTCGAACGAGGTGCGCCTGACCGCCGCCGAGGGCCTGGATGACGACTACCCGGCCTGGTCACCGGACGGCCGCACGATCGCCTTCAGTCGCGGGAACGGGAAGGGCCCGGAGGATCTGTGGCTCATCGACTTGGCGTCCGGGGACGAGCGGCGTCTCACCGAGGGCGGCTACATGGACTACCGGCCCTCCTGGTCGCCGGACGGGCGCTGCCTCGCCTTCCGTCGGTCGCTGGTCGAGCGGCCGGGGGTGTACGTCGTGCCCGCCGCGGGGCAAGACCCGTGGTATGTGGCGCGCGGCCACGATCCCGCCTGGAGCCCCACCGGGGACCGCCTCGCCCTCTCCCACGGCGAGAGCCTGTGGACCGTGCCGG
>Ga0233425_10005624_pt1 | contig 19564 bp, 17 predicted proteins | sample Watercolumn_Towu_2_FD_181712 | JGI IMG/M metagenome (GOLD analysis project Ga0233425, IMG submission 181712) | Freshwater microbial communities from Lake Towuti, South Sulawesi, Indonesia - Watercolumn_Towuti2014_140_MG | ecosystem: Environmental > Aquatic > Freshwater > Lake | place... | reverse complement strand
TGCCGAGGCCTATTGCCGTATCTCCAGCTACCTGCAGACCATGGCTTACCAGGGTTACAACCCGCTCATCGCCATCCAGATGGCCCTGTCAGGGCAGATTTATGAGACGGGGGGCGAGTAGTTACCCACGAAGTTCGTGGCATCCTGGTGCCGACCGACGTCTGTTCAGTCGCTGCGTCCACACGCTCGGTTCGAAGCACCTTGCGCTTCATGGCGGTGACTTCGCGCACCAGACCCAGTTCGATCATCGCGTCGAGCATCTTGTTGACGATGCGGGGGCTCCGGCCAGGATGGTGGTCACCAGGCGATCGAACATCGCTTAGGATTTGGTCCAAAATAACTTCCCCGAATTCTCGCAGGACGGAGTCAGAGCCCTTCGGGTCGAAATCTGGAACCCTCTCCCCGCGAGAAGGTCCGCGACTCAAGCGGACGTTTGCGATTGGAGGAGCGGCAGGGTGAGGGCCAAAACGCCTGATGTTTCAACGAGCTTGTCGCAAGCACAACGCGCCCCGGCCCTCACCCCAACCCGCTTCGCCCCCCTCGCTTCGCTCTCCCCGCAGGGACAGGGGCTCCAAGGCGACCCCATCGGGACTGGCTGCTCAGAAATATCGGTCGGGGACTTTCGGGAAGTTATTGTCGGCCACATCCTAAAGGGCACATCGCGCATGGCCACGAAGCAAGCCGACCCGAAGCAAATTCGAAATTCGGCCGGCTGGCTTCGGCCCTTTCGCGCCGATCAGAACGGCAGCAAGCTCTTCTTGTGGGTTTCCACGTAGCTGCGGATGAAGTCGGCGATGTCCTTGTGGCCGGCGGCTTCCGCCTGGGCGATGGCGGTCTCGCGGCGCTTGTTGCGCTTGCCGGCGTCGGCGCCGGCTTCCAGCAGCAGCCTGACCACGTCGGCATGGCCGGCCGAGGCGGCCAGCATCAAGGCCGTATTGCCCAGGTCGTTGACGCTCTCATGACTGGCGCCCTTGGCCAGCAGCAGCTTGACCCCGTCGGCGTGGCCGCGGTTGGCGGCCATCAGCAGGGGCGTGTTGCCGCCTTGCTTGCTGCGGGCATCGACCTCCACCGGGTGGCCGAGGATCTCCGCGATCATGTCGGCGCGCCCCCGCAGCGCTGCCCGGCCCAGCACGGTCTGGCCTTCCTTGTCCGGCAAATTGGGGTTGGCGCCGCGGTCCAGCAGCAGCTTCACCACGTCGGTGCGGGAGTTGTCCGCCGCCAGGAACAGCGCGCTGTGGCCTTCCTGATCGACGTCGTTGGGATGGGCGCCGGCCGACAGCAGCAGTTCGGCCATCTCGGCGTCGCCCTTGCGGGCCGCGCTCAACAGCGGCGCCATGCCGTCGCCGCGGGACAGGTTGACGTCGGCCTTGAGCCCGATCAGGGCGCGGGCGGCGTCGATGAAACCGTTGTCCACCGCCAGCATCAAGGCGGTGCTGCCGTCCTTGCGGCGGCCGTTGACGTCCAGCCCCTTGATCGCCAGGGCGCGCACCACCGGAACCCGGCCGTCCTTGGCGGCCAGCATCAAAGCGCTGGTGCCGTCCTCCAGCCGGGTATCGAGGCTGGCGCCGCGGCCCAGCAACTCCTGCACCACCGGGACATGACCATTCCAGGCGGCACGGGTCAGCGGGGTGTGACCTTCCGGGTCCTTGCCGTCCACGACAGCCCCTTTGTCCAGCAACACCTTGACCGCCGCCAGGTCGCCGCGCCAAGCGGCCACGTTGAGCGGCGGCCAGCCGTCGAAGCCCTTGATGGCCTCGTTCACCGCCAGCTTGGGCGGCAGCCTGAGCCGGGTGCCGCCGGTCGCGGATTCCTGCCGTTCCCCTTCGGGCTTTCCCGCGTCCTGCTTGTCCAGCTTGCTGAAAGGCACTTTGGCGGATTCCTTATCGCCCCCCTCCTCCGCCCTGGGCCGCGCCGTCGAAGCGCCGGCGGCGGCCAAGAGGTTCGCCAGGTCGCTACGCCCCGCCTGCAGGGCCAGGGCATAGGCGGTACGGCCCTTCTTGTCCCTGGCGTTGAGGTCGGCGCCGCCCTCCGCCAACAGCTTTTGCAGCATCTCCCGGCTGCCCCGCCGCACCGCGGTATGCAGGGCCGTGCCTTCGGCCATGCGGGGCTTCTCCGGCTGCTCCGCCGCGCCCTCGCGCTTGCGCAGCCCCTCCTCCAGCTTCTTGCGGGCCATGCCATGGTCCTGGGCCGCGGCCTTCCGGTACCAATCCCGCGCGGTGTCATGATCGGTCTTCACGCCCCAGCCGTTTTCATACATGGCGCCCAGGTTGAACTGGGCCCGGGCGTTGCCCTGCTGGGCCGACTTGCGGAACCACCCCAGCGCGGCGGCGAAATCCTTGGCCACCCCCTGGCCGTTCAGGTAGAGGGTGGCGAGATGGTACTGGGCGTCCGCATTGCCCTGCTCCGCCAACGGCCGCCAGGACTGCAGGGCGGCCTCGTAGTTGCGCGACCGCGCCGCGCGCAATCCGTCCTCCAGCGGGCCGGCCCGGCCGGCACCGGCGCCGAGCAGCAACAGCAGGGCCACGGTGCAGGCGCGATTGCGGAGTGTCGACATGGGGATTCCTCGGGAAAGTAGGCAAAGCAGCGGGAAGAGTAGCGCAAAACACCGGCGCCCGAACCGCCGGCGACGCGGCAGCGGCCGGCTCAGGGCGTACCGAACTTGGTGTCGACCTGGATGCCGATCTCCTTGAGGAAGCCGGTGGGCAGGATGCCGCCGGCACAGATGATGACGGCATCGTTGGGCAGGTCCACGTCGAATTCGTCCCACTTGAGGGAGACCTGATCCGGCTGGATGCGCTTGACCTGGGACTTGAGCATCACCTTGAGCCGGCCCGACTCCTCCCGCTCCTTGAGGTTCTTGCGGTTCTTCTCCTTGACCCGCGAGAAGGCCTCGGAGCGGTAGGACAGGGTCACGGTGGTGCCGGGTTCGTCGGCGATAGTGGTGGCGGCCTCGATGGCGGAGTCACCGCCGCCCACCACCAGCACGTGCATGTTTTGATACTGGGCCGGGTCGATCAGCCGGTACACCACCTTGGGTTGGTCCTCGCCCGGCACGCCCAGCTTGCGGGGCGTGCCGCGGCGGCCGATGGCCAACAGCACGGCGCGGGTCTGGTAGCTGTTCTTGTTACTCTTGACCGTAAACCCGTTGCCGCTCGGGGTGATGGTCTCGACCCGCTCGTGGTAGCTGATCTGGACCCGGGTCTTGACTTCCACGTCCTGCCAAAAGGCCAGCAGCTTTTCCTTGGTGGTTTCCTTGAAATTGACCTTGCCGACCATGGGCAGGTCCACCGGCGCGGTCATCACGATCTTGCCGCGGGGAAACTGGAACACCGTGCCGCCCAGGGAATCCTGCTCCAGGGTGGCATAGCGCAAGCCATGCTGCATGGCCCCCAGGGAAGCGGCGAAACCGGCCGGCCCGGCACCGACGATCAGCACGTCCAGCCCGTCGCCCTTGCCCATGCCGTCCAGCTTGCGGACGCTGTCCAGGGCTTGGCGGCCCTGGGTGATGGCGTTACGGATCAGCCCCATGCCCCCCAGTTCGCCGGCGATGAAGATGCCCGGCACGTTGGTCTCGAAATTGGGCTGCACCATGGGGATGTCGACCCCGCGGGTCTCGCTGCCGAACACCAGGGTGATGGCATCCAGCGGGCAGGCCGACTTGCAGGCGCCGTGGCCGATGCAGTGGGAGGGATTGATGAGCCGGGCCTTCATGTCCACCAGGCCGATGATGGTGCCCTCGGGACAGGCGGTGATGCAGGCGGCACAGCCGATGCAGCGGTTGTCGTTGAAGATGGGATGAAGCGAGGCCGGCTCCATCAGCCCGGCTTCCTTGTTGGTCTGCAACTCCGCCAGGCTGCGGCGGTCGCTGCTCCAGCGGTGCCAGAAATAGAACAGCAGGATGATGGCGAGACTGCCGCCATAGACCGCATTCTCGAAGATCGAGTCGAAGATCGAATCCCACAGTTCGGGGGGCAGGTCCATATTCATGGGTATCCTTCCGGGTAGCTCATCGCTCCTCGCCTACTTGCGCAGCCCCTGGTAGCCGGTTTCGCTGTCCTTCATGATGCGGCGCCCCTCGTCGATGAGGCGCTGGCCGGAATCGACGGTGGCCTGGCCCTTGCGCACCAGTTCCTCGCCCTCCTGGACCTTGTTCTTGCCGTCCATCCAGCGCTGTCCCATCCGGGCGATCCCCTCGCTCTCCTGCAGCATCTGCTCGCCGGACTGCACTTGTGGGGCCGCGGGCGCCGGCTTGGGGGGCGTCGAACAGGCGCTGAGCGCCCAGAGTGGAACTACGGCTGAAACGATACGGGAGCGGACTTTCAACATAAGGGACTCCAGCCGGGCCGGCGTGCCGCCGCCTCGGCGTTCGGTTGGACAAGGAAAAAGTCGAAACGGTTGCGCCACAAAACGGGTAACCCAGCGGCCAGCTCACCTTTAAGGCTAGGGCCATTATGCCCATCCAGCACGCGCCGTGCCAGACGCATCAACGCCGGGGCCGCTGTCCCAAGGTCACCCGCGGGTTGCCCTGCAGGTCGCGATGGGAGGCGACCCGGGTAAAGCCTTGTGCGGTAAACAATGCCGCCGCCTCGGCCGCCTGATCGTAGCCATGCTCCACCGCCAGCCAGCCGCCCTCCGCGAGAAACGCGAGGGCGGAGCCGGTAATCCTGCGCAGCGCATCGAGCCCGTCGGGGCCGGACGACAGCGCTTGGGCCGGCTCGAAGCGCACGTCGCCCTGCCCCAGATGGGCATCACCGCCGGCGATATAGGGCGGATTGGCGACGATGAGGTCGAAGCGAACCTCCGGCGACAGCGCGGCGAACCAGTCGCTCGTCAGAAATTGCACCCTGCCCGCCCCCAGCGCTTCGGCATTGAATCGGGCCACCTGCAGGGCGGCGTCGCTGATGTCCAGCGCCGTCACTTCGGCGCCTGGGATTTCCAGGGCCAGGGTGACGGCCAGGATGCCGCTGCCGGTCCCCAGGTCGAGGATGCACGGCCGGCCCTGCCGGCACAGCGGCAACGCCAGTTCCACCAGCAGCTCGGTTTCCGGCCGGGGGATGAGCACCGCTTCGGATACCCGGAAGGGTCTCGACCAGAACTCGCGCACCCCGGTCAGATAAGCCACCGGCATGCCCCGCCGGCGTTTTTCCAACAACGTCCGGAAGTCTTCGATCGCAGCGTCATCGAGCACGCGTTCCGGCCAAGCCCGGAAATGGCTGCGGTCCTTGCCGGTGACGTGGGCCAGCAGGACTTCGGCGTCGAGCCTCGGCGTGTCGGATGCCGACTGCAGCGCCTCGGCGGCCTGAGCCAGCAGTTTCGCAATGTCAACCATGGTCGCCGGGGACACCGGTTTTCGCCGAAAACAAATTCCCCGATCCGGACCCCGGCAGTTGCAGGTCGGGAGCCAACCGAAAATACATACGCGACCTTCGCAAGCTAGTGTCGGGCTGAAGCCCGACCTACGAAATCCGCGTGGCTACGGGGCCACATGCTCACTCGTCGCCCAACTGCGCCAGCAGGTCGGCCTGGTGCTCGTGGATCAGGGGCTCGATCACCGGATCCAGGTCCCCTTCGACGATGCTGTCCAGTTTGTAGAGGGTCAGGTTGATGCGGTGGTCGGTGAGCCGGCCTTGCGGAAAGTTGTAGGTGCGGATGCGCTCGGAGCGGTCGCCGGAACCCACCTGAAGCTTGCGGTTGGCCGCCACTTCGGCGTCCTGCTTCTGCTGTTCGGCGTCGAGGATGCGGGACTTCAGCAGCGACATGGCACGGGAGCGGTTCTTGTGCTGGGACCGCTCGTCCTGGCATTCCACCACGATGCCGGTGGGAATGTGGACGATGCGGATCGCCGAGTCGGTTCGATTGACGTGCTGGCCGCCCGCCCCCGAGGCGCGGTAGGTATCGACCCGCAGATCGGCGGGGTTGATGTCGACGTCCACCTCCTCCACCTCCGGCAACACCGCGACGGTGCAGGCCGAGGTGTGGATGCGGCCCTGAGCCTCGGTTTCCGGGACCCGCTGCACCCGATGGGTGCCGGCCTCGAACTTCAGCCGCGAATACACGTCCTGGCCGCTGATGCGCAGCACCACCTCCTTGTAGCCGCCCAGTTCGCCCTCGCTCTCGCTGACGATCTCCCCTCTCCAGCCCTTGTTCTCGGCATAGCGGCTGTACATCCGGCACAGGTCGCCTGCGAACAGCGCCGCTTCGGCGCCGCCGGTGCCGGCACGGACTTCCAGGTAGATGTTGCGGTCGTCGTTGGGGTCTTTGGGCAATAGCAGAATCTGCAGCTCGTTGGACAAGGCCTCGGCCTGCTCCTTGGCTGCGAGCATTTCCTCGCGGGCCATGGCGCGCACCTCCGGATCGCTGTCCTGGGCCAGGGTTTCGGCATATTCGATGTCCGCCTGACTCGCCTGGTAGCGGCGATAGCAGTCGATCACCGGTTCCAGCTGGGCATACTCGCGGCTGAGGGCACGAAACCGGTTCTGGTCGTTCTGGACTTCCGGCTCCGCCAGCAGGGCGGTGATTTCTTCGAATCGTTGGGAGAGGCTGTCGAGCTTGCTGCGGATGGATGCTTTCACGTATCGGAACTGGACTTGAGTTGAAAGAGTTCGCGCGCCGCGGCGATCAGGTCGTGGCGTTCGTCGATGCCGGCCTGGCGCATCTGGGTGCTGGGCAGATGGATGAGCTTGTTGGTGAGGGTGTTGGCCAGCAGATCCACCACCTCTTCCGGCGGCCTGCCGCTCTTGAGCGCCCGCAGCGCCCCGTTGAGCGCCTCGTCGCGGATGGTCTCGGCGTGGCTGCGGAAATCGCGGATGGTCTGGGTGACGCCCAGGGAACGCAGCCAGGCGAGGAAATGGTCCACTTCCGTATCGATGATCTCCTCCGCCTGGCGGGCGGCTTCCTGGCGCGAGCGCAGGCCCTCCTCCACCGTGCTGCGCAGGTCGTCCACGGTATAGAGATAAACGTCGCGCAGCTGGGCCACCTCCGGCTCGATGTCGCGCGGCACCGCCAGATCCACCATGAACATGGGCTTGCGCCTGCGGGCCTTCAAGGCGCTTTCCACACAGCCCTTGCCGAGGATGGGCAAGGGACTGCCGGTGGAAGCCACCACGATGTCGGCCTTGGCCAGATGCTGGGGCAGCTCGTTGAGGGCGATGGCGAAGCCGTTGAACTGGGCCGCCAGGGTGTGGGCGCGGTCGAAGGTGCGGTTGGCGATGATGATCTCGCCGATGCCCTGCTCGTGCAGGTGGCGGGCGGTCAGCTCGATGGTCTCGCCGGCCCCGATCAGCACCGCGGTCTGGTCCTCGAGCCGGTCGAAGATGCGCTGGGCCAGGCGCACCGCGGCGAAGGCGACCGACACCGGGCTCGAGCCGATGGCGGTGTCGGTGCGCACCTTCTTGGCGGCGGTGAAGGTGTGCTGGAACAGCCGACCCAAGGTCTTGCCCAGAGTCCCGGCCTCGCTGGCCGCCTGATAGGCGGTCTTCATCTGCCCCAGGATCTGCGGTTCCCCCAGGATCATGGAATCCAGCCCGCAGGCGACCCGAAACATGTGGCGAATGGTCTCGGCGTCGGTATGGGCGTAGAGATAGGGGCGGAAATCGTCCTTCTGCAACTGCTGCTCGTGGGCGATCCAATCGATCAGGCTGGCGGGATCGTCCTGTTCCAGCCCGCAGTACAGCTCGGTACGGTTGCAGGTGGACAAAATCGCCGCCTCCCGTACCGCCGGCAGCTGGATCAGGCCGCGCAGCGCCAGCTGCAGCCGCTCGGCGGGAAATGCGAGGCGCTCGCGGATCGAAACCGGCGCGCTGTTATGGTTTAATCCCAGGGTCAGGATGGTCATCGAATCTTCGCTTCGAGCTTCACGCAATCCGCAATTTTAAGAACAAAGCCCCTTTCCGACCAGATCGGCGGTCCTAAGGCGCTATTGCCGCCGCAACCCGGTAGCGTAAAATTTGCCGTCCAGCATGCCGACCTTCCGCGTTTTCCGCTGTCCCACCGCAGGACGCCGGTGGATCGCTCCGGTCGCCCGAACCAGACCCAGCCGGCGGGTTTTCGCCCGCACCGCCAAGACGCCAGAGAATCACCCGTGCCGAAAAAATTAGTCTCCCTGCTTTTTCTGAGCGCCCTGTTTGTATCCGGCTGCAGCACTTTTCGCAGCTCCGGTCCCGGCGACGGCCAGTTGGCGGAAGACCTCATCCGCCCCTCGGCGAAGCTCGGCACACCCCAGGACAACAACGTCATCTACCTGCTGCTGGCGGCCGAAATGGCCGGACAGCGCGGCCAGTATGACATCGCCCTGGAGAATTATCTCAAAGCGGCGGAAATCTCCAGAGACCCCAAGGTCGCCTCCCGCGCCACCCAGATCGCGCTGTTCGTCAAGAATTCCGACAAGGCGGCGGCGGCCGCGAAGTTCTGGCGCGACCTGGAACCGGACAGCACCGATGCCCTGCGCATCAACGCACTGCTGCAACTGCAGTCGGGCAACGTGGATGCGGCGATGGCCCAACTGCGGCAATTGCTGGCGAAACCCGACGTCGATCTGGAAAACACCCTGGTGGAAATCGTCAAGGTGCTGGAGGGCCGGCCCGACCCGCAGGAAGGCTTCGGCGTGCTGCGGCAGCTCATCGCCGATTTCCCGGACATGGCCGAGCTGCATTTCGCCCTGGCCCTTCTGGCCAGCAGCAAGGACGAGTTCCAGATGGCGCTGCGCGAAACCGAATCGGCCCTGGCGCTCCATCCGGACTGGAACCGCGCCCGCCTGCTGCAAGCCCAGGTCATGACCCGCATGGGCGATTCCAAGAAGGCGCGCGACCTGATCCGCCGATCGGTCCAGGCCGACCCCAAGAATCTCAGGCTGCGGCTGATCTATGCCCAGTTCCTCGCCAAGGCCGGCGAACTCAAGGCCGCCAACAAGGAACTGCAACACATCCTGAGCAAAGACCCCGCCAACGACGACGCCCGCTTCACCTTGGGCATGACCCTGATGGAACTGGGCCAGCAGGAAAAGGCACGGCAGACCTTCCTCAAGCTCACCGACTCCAGCCGCTGGCAGATGCAGTCCTATTTCTATCTGGGGCTGGTGGATGCGGAGCGGGGCCATCTGGAAGAGGCACTGGAATGGTTCGACAAGGTGACCGACGGCCCCCTGGCCTTCGACGCCCAGGTCAATTCGATCACCGCCCTGATCAATCTGGGCCAGCTGCAGAAGGGCCGGGCGCGGCTCGGCGCGGTGCGGATCAAGTTCCCCAACGAAGCCTTGCGGCTGTATTTGCTGGAAGCGGAACTGCTCACCAAGAACAAGGACTACACCTCGGCCTTCGACCTGTTGAGCGAAGCCCTGGAGCAGATGCCGGGCACGGTGGAACTGCTGTATACCCGCGCCCTGGTGGCCGAACAGCTCGACCGCATCGAGTCCCTGGAGGCGGACCTTAGGGCGGTGCTGGAGAAGAACCCCGATGATCCCAACGCCCTCAATGCCCTCGGATACACCCTGGCGGACCGCTATCCCGACCGTCTGGCGGAAGCGAAGAAATACCTGGACCGGGCACTGGAGCTGAAGCCCGACGACCCGGCGATCCAGGACAGCTACGGCTGGCTGCAGTACCGCCTGGGCGATTACCACGCCGCCGAACGTCATCTGCGCAAGGCCTACGAAGTGGTCAAGGATCCGGAGATCGCCGGCCATCTGGGCGAAGTGCTGTGGGAAGCGGGCAAGCGTACCGACGCCCGCAAGATCTGGAAGGAAGCGTTCCGCAAGAATCCCGACGGCGACGACGCCAAGCGCATCCGCGCCCGCTATCCGGAAGCCTTCGGCGACCGCTGATGGAAAGCGTCACACCCGGCACTGTGCGCCGGCTGGGAATCGCGCTGCTGGTGACCGCGGCGCTGGCCGGCTGCACCACCACCCTCAAGCCGCTGCCGACCGATGCCGCCGCGACCGACCAGGCGCGGCTGTACGCACTGTCCTATTGGAAAGCCGAGGGCCGCATGGGCATCCAGGCCAACGGCCGGGCCTGGAACGCCAATCTGTTCTGGGAACATGACCGCGGCCAGGACCGGCTGCGGTTGTCCGGCCCCTTCAACCAGGGCGTGGTGTCCATCATCCTGCAGGACGACCTGATCCTGATCAACGAGGGCAATGGCGTCACCGAGACCACCACCGACATCGACGCGGCCCTCACCCGAAGGCTCGGCTTCACCGTGCCGGTGGCGAGCCTGCGCTACTGGATGCTGGGCATACCGGCGCCGCAGGGCGAATTCACCCGCACCGGGAGCGGAGCCACCCGGCAACTGGCCCAGCAGGGATGGTCGATGGACTTCGACCGCTACACGCCCCTAGCCGGCGCCATGGTGCCGGGCAAGTCCTCGATCCGCGGCAAAGGCGTCAAACTCAAACTCCTCGTCGACACCTGGTCGACCGCCAAACCATGACCCAGACCCTGCGCCTGCCCGCCCCCGCCAAGCTCAACCTGATGCTGCGCATCGTCGGCCGCCGCGCCGACGGCTACCACCTGCTGCAGACGGTGTTCCAGTTCATCGACCGCTGCGACTGGATTACGCTGGAACAGCGCGGCGACGGACGGATTCATCTGGCCCAGCCGCTGCCCGGCGTGCCCGAGGATGCCGACCTGACCGTGCGCGCCGCCCAGCTGCTGAAGAACCACGTCGGCTCCGCCGGTCTGGGGGTCGACATCACCGTGGAGAAGAACCTGCCCATGGGCGGGGGATTGGGCGGCGGCAGTTCCGATGCGGCCACGCTGCTGGTGGGGCTCGACCGGCTGTGGAACCTCGGACTGTCCGAGGACACCCTGGCCGAACTGGGATTGAAACTGGGCGCCGACGTGCCGGTGTTCGTGCGCGGCCGGGCGGCCTGGGCGGAAGGCGTCGGCGAACATCTCACGCCGCTGCCGGAGCTGGCCGAACCCTGGTATGTGGTGATCGTGCCGGACTGCCACGTCGCGACCGCCGCGGTGTTCGGCGCGGCGGATTTGACACGGAACAGCGCGCCCATCACAATAGCCGACTTTTCGCGGGGGGACGGACGCAACGACTGTTTGCCGGTCGTTCGGGCGATCTATCCTCCGGTTGCCGCCGCGCTGGACAGGCTGTCGAGCATCTCGGCGGGAGCCCGGCTCACCGGGACCGGTGCCTGCGTGTTCGCGGAATTCCAGGACCAAGCCGCGGCCCTGGCCGCGGTGGACACCCTCTCCGCGGAAGGCCTGAAGGCATTCGCGGCCAGGGGAGCGAACCGGTCGCCGCTGCAGCAGAGCCTGGACCAGGCCTGATCAGACGGATCTCGGAGCCGCCTTAGATGACGGTTTTCCCATAGCCAAGGCTGAGCTTGGCTGACACTCGCAACCGCCGTGGCGGTTGGAGAGCGGGGCATCCGGCCTCGCACGAGCCTCGAGAGGCTTTGCTACCTTCAAACCCACTTCATTGGGGCGTCGCCAAGCGGTAAGGCACGGGGTTTTGATCCCCGCATACCCAGGTTCGAATCCTGGCGCCCCAGCCATTACCCGTCGTACTGCACTCATGGTATCAGGAGCTCCCGAATGACCGACGCCGCCTTCATGGTGTTTTCGGGCAACGCGAACCGTCCCCTGGCCGAAGGCATCGTACGCAAACTCAACCTGCGTCTCGGCATGGCCAGCGTCGGCCGCTTCAGCGACGGCGAGATCGCGGTGGAGATCGAGGAGAACGTGCGCGGCCGCGAGGTGTTCGTGGTCCAGCCCACCTGCACGCCCATCAACGAACATTTGATGGAGCTGCTGATCATGATCGACGCCTTCCGCCGCTCGTCGGCCGGGTTGATCACCGCCGTCATCCCCTATTACGGCTATTCGCGCCAAGACCGCCGCACCCGCTCGTCCCGCGTCCCCATCTCCGCCAAGCTGGTGGCCAAGATGATCACCGCCGCCGGCGCCGACCGGGTACTGACGGTGGACCTCCACGCCGACCAGATTCAAGGCTTCTTCGACGTGCCGGTGGACAACGTCTATGCCTCGCCGATCCTGCTGGGCGACGTGTGGCGCCAGCAGTATCCCAACCTGATCGTGGTGTCGCCCGACGTGGGCGGGGTGGTGCGGGCCCGCGCCCTGGCCAAGCGGCTCGACGACGCCGACCTGGCCATCATCGACAAGCGCCGTCCCCGCGCCAACGAAGCCAAGGTAATGAACATCATCGGCGACGTCGAGAACCGCACCTGCGTCATGGTGGACGACCTGGTGGACACCGCCGGCACCCTGTGCAAGGCGGCCGCCGCACTGAAAGACCACGGAGCCACCCGCGTGGTGGCCTATTGTACCCATCCGGTCCTGTCCGGCTCCGCCGTGGAGAATCTCCACAACTCGGTGCTGGACGAACTGGTGGTGACCGACACCATCCCCCTGCGTTCCGAGGCCCAGCAGTGCCGCAAGATCCGGGTACTGTCGGTGGCCGAAATGCTGGCCGAAACCATCCGCCGCATCGCGGTGGGGGAATCGGTCAGCTCCCTCTATGTCGATTAACCCCAACCTGCTCAGAGTATTTTGGAGAAAAAGATGGCAAGCAGTTTTGAATTTGAAGCAGAACTCAGAACCGGCGGCGGCAAGCGTGATTCCCGCCGCACCCGGCGCGACGGCAAGATTCCCGCGGTCGTTTACGGCGGCAGCGCCGACCCGGTCAAGCTCAACCTGAGCCACCACAAGGTGGTCAAGGCCCTGGAGAACGAGGCGGTGTATTCCCACATCCTCACCATCCGCTACGACGGCAAGGAAGAGAAGGCGATCCTGAAGGACATGCAGCGCCATCCCGCGCGGCCGATGATCATGCACATGGACTTCCAGCGGGTGAACGAGACCGACAAGCTCAAGGTCCACGTCCCCCTGCACTTCATCAACCATGACATCTCCGTCGGCGTCAAGAAAGGCGGTGTGGTCACCCACAACATGGTCGAAGTGGAAGTTTTCTGCCTGTCGCAGAACCTTCCGGAATTCATCGAGGTGGATCTGGCCCAGATCGACGTGGGCGGCTCGGTCCATCTGTCCGACCTCAAACTGCCGGCCGGCGTTGAAATCGTCGCACTGCACCAGGGTCCCTCCCACGACCTGCCGGTGGCGGCCATCCAGACCACCCGCGGCGGCGGCGAAGCCCAGGAATAAGCCAGCCATCCCGTGGCACGGATACGGCTCCTGGTGGGGCTGGGCAATCCCGGCCCCCAATACAGCAAAACCCGGCACAATGCCGGGTTTTGGTTTTTGGACGCCCTGGCGGAGCGGGAACGCCTGGTGCTGCGCCAGGAAAGCCGCTTCCAGGGCCTGGCCGGCAAGCTGGAGCACCAGGGCCAGCCGCTGCTGCTGCTGGAACCGCAGGGCTATATGAACCGCAGCGGCCACGCCGTGGCGATGATGGCGCGCTATTGGAAAATCCCGCCGGAAGAGATTCTGGTGGCGCACGACGAACTGGACTTCCCGCCGGGCACCATCAAGGCCAAACAGGGTGGCGGCCACGGCGGCCACAACGGCCTGCGCGACATCGTGGCGCAACTGGGCAGCAACAATTTTTTTCGCCTGAGGATCGGCATCGGCCATCCCGGCGACCGCTCCAAGGTCACCGACTACGTGCTGGGACCGCCCGGCAAGGCCGAACTGGAGGCCATCGCGGCGGCCATCGACAGCTCCCTGGCACGAGAGGTTCTGGATCATTTGTTGGCCGGAGAGATCTCTCAGGCCATGACGCGACTGGCACGGCTACAGACTCCGGCTCGTCCAAGCGTCTCCCCTCCCAAAAGTTGAAAATCCCCCCCGATTTCCCTATGCTGCGACGTCCCTCGCGGCGCCCCACGGCCCTGTGGCGCCGATCCGGCGAGGCAAGCGCAACCCGATAACCCCAGAGAACACGCCATGACCGACAGCACCAGCCGGGTTTGGGAAAATGTGCCCAGCCCGTTTTGCGGGATCGCCTCCGATGACCTGACGATCCGGGTCGAGGGCCAGCAGCTGACGGTCCTGACCAACGGCGACTCGGTCACCACCGCCGGATTCCAGCAGCCTTTGGGCGATACCAGCCCGCGGGTGCGCGGCGCTTCGACCGATCTGGCTACTGCGGTTTCCACCGCTGCGCAACTCCTGAAAGACGCCCATCTTCCGGTCTTCAGCGGCTTCGGCACCGACGTCAACGACAGCCGCGCCGCCCTGTCCCTGGCCGACCGTTGCGGCGCGGTGGTGGATCAGGCCCGCGCCGAAGGCGGCTTGCGCAATCTCCTGGTGCTGGCCGATTCCGGCTGGATGGCGACCACCCTGGCGGAACTCAAGAACCGGGTGGACGTGCTGGTGGTGTTCGGCAGCGACATCGAGGCTGACTTCCCCCGCTTCTACGAGCGCTTCGTGTGGAACCCGGAGACTCTGTTCGGCCAGGACAGTTCCAAGCGGGAAGTCATCTACATCGGCAAGGCGCCCTCCGGAAGCGCATCGACTGCGCCGGACGGCCGCAAGCCGCAGGTGTTGGCGTGCGCCGACCAGCATCTGCCGGAGGTGGCCGCAGCCTTGGCGGCCCTAACCAACGGCGCGAGCCTCCAAACCGCGTCCGTCGGCGGCATCGCGGTCAGCGATCTGGCCGCCGTGGTCGAACGCCTGAAGGCGGCCAAGTACAGCGTCGTCACCTGGGCCGCCGGCCACCTGGCCTTCGGTCACGCGGAACTCACGGTCCAGCAACTGTGCCGCTGGGTCGTGGCTCTCAACAAGTCCGGGGCCACCCGCAGTTCCGCCCTGCCCTTGGGCGGCCAGGACGGCGACCGCACCGCCAGCCAGGTATTCGCCTGGCAGTCGGGCTACCCCACCCGTTTCAGCTATGCCCGCGGTTACCCGGAATATGATCCCTATCACTATTCCGCAAACAAGCTGCTGGCTTCCGGCGAAGCCGACTTACTGGTCTGGGTGGCCAGCATCAACGCCCGCCAGACGCCGCCAACCACCCAAGTGCCCACCGTCGTCATCGGCCGCGCCGGCATGCGGTTCGAGCGGGAACCGGAGGTCTACATCCCGGTGGGCACACCGGGGATCGACCACGCCGGCCACATGTACCGCTGCGACAACGTGGTCTGCTTGCCGTTGCGGAAACTGCGGGATTCCGGCCTGCCCAGTGCGGCTTCGGTGTTGCGGGCCGTCGAAGGCGTTCTAACCTGAAGGGAAAGGCCATGGGGCATGTCTTCGCCGACATTGAACTGAGCAATCCCCGCCAGCCTGAGTTGACGCCGGTCACGGTGCATGCACTGGCGGACAGCGGCGCCTTGATGCTTTGCATCCCGGAACATGTCGCCAATCAGCTCGATCTGGAACAGGAGTCCACCCGCGAAGTTTCCGTCGCCGACGGGCGCAGCTTGAAAGTGCCTTACGTCGGCCCGGTCAAAGTGACGTTCGGCAAGCGCTTCTGCTATGTGGGGGCCCTGGTGTTGGGCGACGAGGTCCTGCTCGGAGCGGTCCCCATGGAAGACATGGACCTGGTGATCAACCCGGCTCGACGGGAACTCACGGTGGATCCCGCCAGCCCCAACATTCCCCATGCCCGAGTCAAATGAATAATGTTGGGTTAGCAGCTCTATCGCGTAACCCAACGCCGGCTCGTTGGGTTACGGCTGCGCCTAACCCAACCTACGAAAGAATCTGGAGATCTGACATGCTGACCAAACTCACAGGCGGCCGCGTCTACGACCCCGCCCATGGCATCGACGGCGAGGTGCGCGATCTGTGGCTGCGGGACGGCCGCATCATCGCCGCACCGGGCGATGCCAAGCCGGATGTGGAATACGACCTGCGAGGCAAGGTGGTGATGGCCGGCGCCATCGACATGCACACCCACATCGGCGGCGGCAAGGTCACCATCGCCCGCAACCTGCTGCCGGAAGACCACCGGGGCGACCCGGTACAACGTCACGGCCTGATGCGCGCCGGCTGCGGCCATGCGGTGCCGTCCACCCTCACCACCGGCTACCGCTATGCGGAGATGGGCTACACCGCGGGGTTCGAACCGGCGGTGCTGCCCATCAACGCCCGTCAGGCCCACCACGAGATGGCCGACGTGCCGCTGCTGGACGTGGGCGGCTACGTCATGCTGGGCAGCGACGACTATTTCCTGCGCCTGCTGGCCTCCGGCAAGACCCAGGAGGAGATCAACAACTACGTGGCCTGGACCATCCATTCCAGCCAGACCATCGGCGTCAAAGTCGTCAATCCCGGCGGCATCAGCGCCTTCAAGTTCAACCAGCGGAGCCTGGACCTGGACGAGCAGCACAGCCATTACGGCGTCACCCCGCGCAAGGTGCTGCAGACCCTGGCCCGCGCCGTCCACGAACTGGGCGTGCCCCATCCGCTGCATGTGCACGGTTGCAACCTGGGCGTGCCGGGAAACGTGGAGACCACGCTGAACACCATGGCGGGCATCGAAGGATTGCCGATGCACCTCACCCACATCCAGTTCCACAGCTACGGCACCGAGGGCGACCGCAAGTTCTCCTCCGGCGCGGCCCGCATCGCCGAGGCCTTCAACAGCACCAAGAACATCACCATGGACGTGGGCCAGATCCTGTTCGGCGCCACCGTCACCGCCTCGGGCGACTCCCAGCGTCAGTTCGCCAATTCCGCCCACGCCCACAACGGCAAGTGGGTGTGCATGGACATCGAATGCGACGCCGGCTGCGGGGTGGTGCCGTTCAAATACAAGGACAAGAACTTCGTCAACGCCCTGCAGTGGGCCATCGGCCTGGAAATCTTCCTGCTGGCGGAAGACCCCTGGCGGATATTCCTCACCACCGACCATCCCAACGGCGCGCCCTTCACCGCCTATCCGCATCTGATCAAGCTGCTGATGAACAAGAGCTTCCGCAACGACATGCTGGCCACCATCAACCCCGACGCGGCGGCCTTGAGCACCCTGGGCTCCATCAACCGGGAATACAGCCTCTACGAGATCGCCATCATGACCCGGGCCGGCGCCGCCAAGCTGCTGGGGCTCAAGGACCGCGGCCATCTGGGCGTGGGCGCCGGTGCCGACATCACGGTGTATACCGAGCAGGAGGACAAGGAGAAGATGTTCGAGAAACCCGACTACGTGTTCAAGGACGGCGAGCTGGTGGTGAAGCACGGCGAGGTGGTGAAGATCGTCTGGGGCAACGTTCACACGGTCAAGCCCGAATTCGACCGGACCGGCGCCGAAAAGGATCTGAAGGACTACTACGACCGCTACCTCACCATGAAGCTGGACAACTTCATCATCCGTGACGAGGAGATCGAGGCGGACGGGCGCAGCAAGATTGTCGTGCACCCCTGTGGCAGGGCATAGTTTAAGTGTCGCCGTTGGTGGAAGCAGCGTCTATTGAGTCGAGTGGCACCCCATCGCCGCACCACGTCTTGGAGCGGCCATGGACCTACGCAGTCGTTGGACTAACGGTTGACTTCGATGGTGGTCAGAATGAAGTTCTATTGGAGCTGCGTCTAAGAAAAGGTTCTGATCTGGTTACGCTCGTGTTTTTTGGAGTACATGAACTGGAAATCGACGCAGGCTTCCCCTGGCTGGGCTCTGGAATGCAAATACTGGATGAGTCTTCTCGAGGCATGGAAGACGCCAAAATCAGGGTATCGAGCTTTGAACAAGATCCAGCGATTCGTTTCTGGGCACGCGGAGTCAAGCGCGTCAGCGCCGATTAAGGATTTGGTCCAAAATAACTTCCCCGAATTCTCGCAGGACGGAGTCAGAGCCCTTCGGGTCGAAATCTGGAACCCTCTCCCCGCGGGAGAGGGCAGGGTGAGGGCCAAAACGCTTGATGTTTCAACGAGCTTATCGCAAGCACAACGCGCCCAGGCCCTCACCCCAACCCCTCTCCCGCAGGGAGAGGGGCTCCAAGGCGACCCCATCGGGTCTGGCTGCTCAGAAATATCGGCCGGGGACTTTCGGGAAGTTATTGTCGGCCACATCCTAAGTTACGTTTGCCGAATTCGTGAATTTCGCGAGGTATGTCAATGAAGTGGCAAGAAGTATACGACGACCCGCTGTTGCGCGACCTGCCTTACAAGATCGAACTCAATGAATGGGGGCAGATCGTGATGAGTCCGGCATCAAATCGACATGGCAACCTTCGAGCTGCATTGATTCGAACCCTGGCGACTACACGTAGCGACGGAACGGTCATTTCCGAATGCTCCATTACAACGTCCAAGGGTGTGAAGGTTCCGGTCATAGGCTGGGCATCGGACGGTTTCATGCGGGACTTCGGCACGGTTACGCCTTATCCCAAAGCACCGGAGCTCTGTATCGAAATCTTGTCCCCGTCCAACACGGACACCGAAATGCTGGGGAAGCGTGAGCTTTATTTCGCTCGCGGCGCCCAGGAAGTTTGGCTGTGTGACGAGCAGGGCGAACTTACATTCTTTGACTGCACGGGCCAGATTCCCGCCTCACGGTTGTTTCCCGGCATCGGCCGGATCGAATCGGAATATTTACACTAGCGCCTTCGGAACCCAGCATGATCATTAACGGCGTCCAAATCGACCCCACCTTCGCCGAGGCCTTCCCCATGAAGGCCACCCGGGTCATCATCACCGCCCAGAACCTGAAGTGGGCCTACATCTCCGCCCAGGCCTTCACCGGCTTCGCCACCTCGGTCATCGCCTGCGGCTGCGAGGCGGGCATCGAGCGGGAGCTGGACCCGTCCGAGACTCCGGACGGGCGGCCGGGTGTTTCCGCCATGATCTTCGCCATGGGCGGCAAGGGCCTGGCCAAGCAGTTGGAGACCCGCGCCGGCCAGTGCGTGCTCACATCCCCCACTTCGGCCCTGTTCGCCGGCATCGACGGCGGCACGCCCATCGCCCTGGGCAAGAATCTGCGCTACTTCGGCGACGGCTTCCAGATTTCCAAGCGCATAGCCGGGAAGCGCTATTGGCGGGTGCCGGTGATGGACGGCGAATTCCTCACCGAGGAAACCACCGGCATGGTGTCGGCGGTGGGCGGCGGCAACTTCCTGGTACTGGCGGAATCCCAGCCCCAAGCCCTGGCCGCCTGCGAGGCCGCCATCGAGGCCATGCGCAAGGTGCCCAACGTCATCATGCCTTTCCCCGGCGGGGTGGTGCGGTCCGGCTCCAAGGTCGGCTCCAAGTACAAGGCGCTGAGCGCTTCCACCAACGACGCCTTCTGCCCCACCCTCAAGGGCCAGACCCAGACCGAGCTGTCGCCGGAAATCGAGTCGGTCATGGAGATCGTCATCGACGGGCTGAGCGACGCCGACATCAAGCAATCCATGCGGGTGGGCATCGAGGCGGTGTGCCAGCTGGGCTCCGCCCACGGAATCCGCCGCATCAGCGCCGGCAACTACGGCGGCAAGCTGGGGCCATTCCTGTTCCATCTTCAGGAAATCATGGCGTGACCCCCCTCTTCCAAGGGACAATGCCGTTAAGCCCCTCTCCCTGCGGGAGAGGGGATGGGGTGAGGGCCAGGCGGCTAATGCTAACGAGGCTACGCCTCAGACCGACAAGGCATGTGTGGGAGGGCTCCGCGGTGCCGGTGTGGTAAGGTAACCACGCCGGCGTTGGATCGCCGTGCGATC
>Ga0233425_10005623_pt1 | contig 19569 bp, 16 predicted proteins | sample Watercolumn_Towu_2_FD_181712 | JGI IMG/M metagenome (GOLD analysis project Ga0233425, IMG submission 181712) | Freshwater microbial communities from Lake Towuti, South Sulawesi, Indonesia - Watercolumn_Towuti2014_140_MG | ecosystem: Environmental > Aquatic > Freshwater > Lake | place... | reverse complement strand
TGGAATAACCATAAAAGAAGCTACAAAAATCTTATCGGTAGACGAAAGAGTCGCAGTTTTTATATTAGAAAGTCTAAATCTGAAAAAGGTGGATAAAGAGTGGTTTAGTTTTAATAATCTTGATGATGATAAAGACAACAGCAAAATTCCCCTAAGAATCGCTGGGTTGAAGATGTTGGCTATCATTCCCGAGTTGGAGATTGGAGTGTTTCACGAGGGACTTCGTAAGCATTCGAGCCGATTTTACTCAAACATCGCACCTGTGCATGTTGTTAGTCACGTTTTGCCAATGTTAGGATTTAACATTAACGGCGCTAGAGTTTCGACTCGCCTTCCAACAAAGGGTGTTCTATCACAAAGCGAGAACACCTTGATTTCTGCGATTAGCAAAAATCAAGGTGTTGCGAGCTTCTTGGAAATAGCGGAAGAATTTTTTCTTCAAAGGCTTTCTTTGCCCGCCGTCTCAGTCACGCTCAAACGATCTCCGATAGCAGAAAAGGCAGACGAGGGTCTATATAACCTGCGCGGAATGGGTATAACATGGCAACAGGTCGAAGATGCTAAAAAGCGGCAGAAGCGATTCTCTCAAGATTCCGAGGTTACTTATGGACTCGATGGAGTGGTCAGAATGAAACTAACAGTAAGCAGTTATGCCTTCCTAACAGGAGTGGTCGGATCTTACGGGATAAGAGAACTATCGGGTTCATGGCCTGTGATACACGATGGCGAATCGTTTGGCGAGGCGAAAATAGACGATGTTTACTTATGGGGGCTGGCTAAACTTTTCAAGAAATTGGATATAAAAATGGGGGAGCGAATCGAGTTGGCACTAAATACGTGGAATAGAACTCTGTCGGTTGAGAAGGTGAAGGATGAACATACATGATGAACTGAGCAATCCTGAAATATTGACTCTTGCCGTTTATCTGCGCGGCGGGGCGGCTTCTCCAATTGACCTTGAAGACGCTGCAATTGAAGCATTTAACTTGGCCCCGAAGAAATTTAGCTGGAAGAAGTATGAGGATCAGATAGACTTGCGAATAATTCAATATGCATTGCAAGACGCATGCAAGGCAAAAATAGGATATTTGAAAGGCGGATCAAAATACGGTTTTATGCTCACCCAATCAGGGCTAAATTGGGCTGAAAGGCTTGATGAAAGCAAACGACTTTCAACAACAAGCAGAAAATCATCGCCTTCTGACCTCTTGCTAAAGGAGCAAATTCGATTGCAAAAGAGTCGCGCCTATGAAAAGTTTATAAGTGGCAATCCAGATAAAATTACTATGATGGACTTTCGAGAATTTGCCAGAGTAAATGATTATTTTCCAGAACATGTACGCAAGCAAAGATACGTCAAGATTGACAATGTAGTAAAGGATGATGAAGAGCTAAAGAAAATTTGGACTTATCTCAGAACAAGATTTGCGGGGGAATAAACCATGAGCAAGCGAATTTCTGTAAAAAGTCACGTCTCACGTGATTTTCTTCAAAATGCTGCATATTTCAACACTCTGCCCAAAGTAATATGGGAATACGTTTCCAATTCTCTGGACAATGGCAGGGAAGGCATTCAAACTACTGTCGTAGTGGAAATTCGGAAGGAAGAGAATACTCTCATTATTGCCGATAACGGTACAGGTATGTTGCGCGAGGATTTAGAACGATTCTTTACCATGCATGGTGAGAATGTTCAAAGAAAAAGAGGTAAGCGCGTTCGAGGTAGATTTGGAACGGGTAAATCAGCAGCATTTGGGATTGCGAAATCTCTCACCATTGACACACGAAAAAGCGGGAAAAGGAATGTTGTCTCTTTGCATTTGGATGATATTAAGAAAGCCACAAGCGGCGGATCGTTTGAAGTGAATGAAATCGCGGTTGACGAGGTTACAGCACAAGAAGATGGTACTGTGATCGAAATAAAAGAATTCATAACCTTACGATTGGACATTGACGCTACTATCAGCTATATTGAAAAACATTTGGCGCGATATCGTTTGTGGGCAAATGTTTCCATCAATGGACACATTTGCAAATTCAAAGAGCCGCCTGCGTTACAAACTATCACCGTGCCTGCTCCCAAGGAGATTGAGCAACATATTGGAGCGCCTGCATTGACTATCAAAGTAGCCCCGTTTTCATTGGATCAAGATGAGAGAGGAATTGACATCCTTTCAGAAGGGATATGGCATGAGACAACCCTGGGCGATATTGAAGGAAAAGAATTGTCCGAAAGGATTTTTGGCGAGGTTGATGTGCCTTTACTAGAACAAGTTAACGATGACATAGCGCCATTTGATAACACCAGAAACAATTTGCTAAATCGAGCAAACCCACGAGTAGTAATTCTCATCGCGTGGATTTCCCAAGAACTCGAAAAAGTTCGTCAAACGCTTGCGCAAGAGGAAAAAGAAAAACGTAAAAGTGAGCAAGCCAAAAAACTTGAACAGGAAGCTCAACGAATGGCTAATATTCTCAATGATGATTTCAAGAATCTAATGATAGATCTTGAGGTGTCACGCCGTATCACAGGAAAGTCAAAAAATAGAACTGACGAATCCGATTCTTCACAAGGCACAATCTTGCCTGGAAATGGAGATCAAAATTCGGAATGGCAACAAGCTGGACAGCCGCATGGCAATGGGCATAGAGGAAAAAAACCACCTGGCGAGGGAGATCTGCTTCGAGAGGGTCCGACCTTATTGCCTGGAGTGTCGATAGGCTCGCCAAAGGAATCTACCGATTCTGGAAGTAAGCGCAGATCAGGCTTATTTAGCATTGAATTTGTTAATTCTACCGTAGACTATCCAAGATCACAGTACAAAAGGGATGAGCACAAGATTTTGATAAATCTAGATCACCCACAGGTTGCGCTTGCTCTGAAAGAAGGTGGAGGATCGCAAGACTCGCGTCATTTCCTTGCAATGGTTTATGAAGTTGCGGCTGTAGAGTACGCACAGGCTATCCCATTTGAAAGAATCCAACAAGGCGAACAGGTTGATGCCGCAGACGCACTATTTGCAGTCGGAGATACAGTAGACAGAGTAACGCGAAGATTTGCTGCTGTTTTACAAACGTAGTTTTCCCCTAATCTCCCAACGAACGAGGGAGGGGTCACAATGGGCTGTGTCGCGGAGGCTTCGCGCGGACGGGGAATGGATGTCCGTTTCGACAGGCTCAACGCAAGGCTTTGGAAGGGAGAGAAAAGTTAACGAAGTCCCCCCATGCTATAATCAACATTATGGAAGTTGGCGATATCCGCTTTTATAAAGAACGCTGGAAAGCCATCGAGGAGATCGAACGGCAGGAGTTGCGCGCCATGACATTGGAAGAACACTGGCGAAAACTCAATGCCATTGTCCGCTTTGCGATTGAAACAGGGCTGCAGCGGGAGGATGACGACGGCGAAATGGAAGTCATTTTGCGTTGGGCAAAAATAAAGGCGCAGTATGAAGCTGGATAAAAGCCTGGAACCATTCCGCGCCGCGCTTGAAGCGCTTCAACGACTCCTGCATAAATTCGACGATCGGGGCGTGATTATTGGCGGGATCGCCGTCAGCTTTTTGGGTAAGCCGCGCTTCACAGCCGATATTGACGCTGTGTTCCTGTTATCAACACAGGATATTCCAAAATTCATTGAACTTGCCAGCAAGGAAAACATCATACCCCGCCGTAAAGATGCGGAGGGATTTGCGCGTAAAAGCCGCGTACTACTTTTGAAGCATTCACCAACCGAAACAGACATTGATATTTCCCTTGGCATCCTTCCTTTTGAGGAGGAACTGGTGGAGAGAAGCGATATCAAATCCTTTGCCGATCTTTCCGTCCGTCTGCCAACCCCCGAAGACTTGATCATTATGAAAGCCATCGCTCATCGCCCCAAGGATTTGGAGGATATTCGGACGATTGCGGATAAATATCCAAAGTTGGATGTGAAGCGTATTGAAAAGTGGGTGAAGGATTTTGGGGAAGCATTGGAAACGCCAGCTCTTTGGGATTTGGTCAAGTCCCTGTTGCAATAGCGCGACCCCAAAACACCCCCCGAAAAGGACAATTCCTCATGCTGGGACAAGTGCTGGTCAACCGATACAGATTAGACTCCGAGCTTGGCAAAGGCGGTATGGGAGTTGTTTATCGCGGCCATGACACACTGCTTGACCGCGAAGTGGCGGTCAAACTCATTTCCGGCGCAGGGCTGGGCACAGAAGGGCGTGCCCGCCTCATGGTCGAGGCGCGAGCCGCCGCCCGCTTGAATCACCCCAATATCGTCACCATCTACGACGCGGTTGATGATGAGCAGACGCCCTTCATCGTCATGGAACTGGTAGAAGGGAAAACCCTGCGCTCCACCCCCGGCCCCGGCATCGAAAACAGCGTCGAATACGCGCGCCAGATTTGCGCCGCACTGGCCCACGCTCACAGTAAAGGCATCGTCCACCGCGACCTGAAACCAGAGAACGCGATGTTGACCCCGCAGGACATTGTCAAATTGATGGACTTCGGGCTGGCGCGCAGCGCCGGCGCTCCACGCTTTACGGCTTCGGGCGTCATCGTGGGCACGGCCGCCTACATCGCGCCGGAACTGATCGAGGACGGCGAACCAAGCCCGCAGTCAGACCTGTATGCGCTCGGCGTCATGTTGTTTGAAATGCTCACGGGCAGTCAGCCCTTCAAAGGCGCAGACATCATCCAGTTAATCTATCAACACATCAACGCGCCGATCCCCTCGCCAAGAGACATCAAAGTGGATATCCCTGCCGCATTGGATTCGCTGGTGATGAGTCTGCTAAGAAAAGCGCCTGAGGAAAGGCCCGCATCGGCGCTTGACGTTGAGCTGGCTCTGGCATCCGTGCAAAGTGACCAGCGCCGGCACACCCTCGCGGGCACGGCGATTCGGTCCCTGCCAAAACTTGCCGAAAAGCGCGCTGAAGCGCAAATGAGTTGGGACAGGCAGTGGAGAAACAAGGGGTATTCAAAATCATCCCTGCCGGTGCTTGAACCGACCGAGCGCCCGTTGATCATGTCCAATCGCGGACAGGAACTCGCGCGCGCGGTTGAGTTTCTAAAAGACCATCGCCTGCTGCTGGTGAACGGAATGCCCGGCATCGGCAAGAGCACATTCGCGCGCGCCCTGCTTGAATTCATGCCGGTCGAATCGCCGCCACCCTTCTGGTACGACTTCGAACGCCAGCGCAGCAGCGGCAACACGCTCGGCGTATTACTCGACCGAATATCCAGTTACATCGAAAATTGCCTGGGCGGCGAAGTGCGCCGCGAGGTGATGGCCTTTCGCAACTCGCCGGAAGGACAAGCCTCGGCCTACGAAGTGGACCTGCTCATTGATTACCTGAATTCAGAGACGCCGATCTGGCTGGTCTTCGACAATCTTGAAACCGTCCTTTCGCGCGGCTCAAACCATTTCGTTGATGAAGGGCTTGAACTTCTCTTCGAAGGACTTAAGAGCAACACGCATAATGCGCGCGTCATCATCACCAATCCGTTCGTGCCAGTGTTGCATAACGAGCAGTTCCTGCTTGAGTTCGGCACCCAGCCGTTGACCCTGCTCGGGCTGGTCGAATCAGATTCGGTTGATTTTTTGCGCGCCTTCGGGTTGGATAAATTTCCCGAGGATATGCTGCTCTCGCTGGCGCGCATCTCAGACGGGCATCCGTTCACCCTCAATCACCTGGCGCATTACATTCAGGCGCTGGGCGTGGCCCCGGCCTTTGGCGACCTCCAAAGCAGATTGGAAGAAACCACTGAACACTTTAAAGTGTCTCTACAGCAGCGTCTTTCGCCGCAGGAATTTGATGCCCTGCAATCCATCACCATTCTTCACAGGGAGATTACGCTGGAAGGGTTATGCCAGACAGCCCAGGCTTCGCCGGTGGTCATCAAACGGCTGCGCGAGGAAGGACTGCTTCAAATCAATGATTCGGGAAAGTTCTGGCTGCCGAACATCGTGAAAAGCAGTTTGAAACCCGCCAGCGCCGACGCTACCCATCAGGCGCATTTGCGCGCAACCACTTTCTACCGCAATCAACAGATCCCCTCCCCCCGCCAGAGCATGGACGATTACGCCAGCATCCTTGAATGGCATCACCATGCGGTTCAGGCCGGGGATGCCGCCAGCAGTTACGCCGCGCTTTTTACAACCGGGCTGAAAGACCAGCTTATGGCATGGAATGAATACAGCCTGCTTGCGGACCTGTGTGAGGCAACCCTCTCCGCAGCCGGCTCGGAGAAAAAGGGACTGTCTAAATTTGAATGGGCTGTGGCCCAGCACACATTGGGTGTGATGCACTTCCTGCTTGGGGATTATCCGCAGAGCATTGCCCGCCTGATTAAGGGGCTTGATTCTGTCCCTGCGGGCGAATCCCCGGAACTGCGCATCAGGCTGCTCATTGACCTGGCCGAGTCCTACAGTTCCAACGGAGATATCGTCACAGCCCGGGAAATCTGCCAGCATTCCGTAGATGCATTATCCAAACATCAAAATGACGGTTTGTCGGCCAAGGCTCTGCTCGTCCGGGGAGTCATCAATTTGAAACAGGGCAGGCAGGATCAGGCCGTGACAGACCTGGAAAACTCGTTGAAATTGTATGAACGCCTTAACGATCAAACCGGCATTGCCTATGTCACCGGGGAATTGGGAATTGTCTATTATTACCAGAACCAATTTGCAAAGGCAATCGCAAACTACCGCCGTGTGATCGCTTCATGCGAAGCGCGGCACGACATCCGCGGGGTGATGATCGGTCACTTTAACGTGGGCGACATCCTGCTTCAGGACGGGCAATTCGAACTCGCCGAAAAGGAACTCCGCATGGCATGGGAAATGGCTCGTAAAAGAAAACTGGTAAACGCAGAGATCGCGGCGGGCTTGTACCTTGTGGAAGCCGGGATGGAACTTTCACGCCTTGAGCAGGCAGAAAAAGAACTGAACGAACTAACCCCGTTGATCGCAAAGCAGTCATCGGCCAGTTTTTCCGGTCAGGAACTCATCCTGCGCGCGCGCCTGCACTGGAAACAAAACCGCTCCGCCCAGGCAGGCGCAGAGTTTGAACAGGCCTTTGACCTCTTAAAGCATGATGATTGTAAATATGAGCGCGCGCACTCCTCCATTGCGTATTCCGCTTATCTGGCAGAGTGCGGGGATTTGGAAAAAGCCAAAATCGTTTTGCAGAAAGCAAAAAAAATCTTCGCTGAACTGAACAACTCGCTTGGCTTGCAGTCCGTCGAAAAAATGATGAAATCAATTCAATAAAAAAGCGCGAGCCTGAACGGTTCGCGCTTTTTGCTTCCATGTGTTAAATCCTCTATGACGATTTCGGGCTTCCCCAGCCCATTGGCGGGTCACCCCACGAGTCAACGGTGATTGAAACCCCGCCCCGCTCAATTTTGGAATAATCAATCCTGTCAGCGGCGAATGGCTTCCAGTTCGTGGCGCCTGGAATGATCTTCACCGGTACAAGATCTGAAATTTTATAGTCCGCCTTTTGCAGTTGCTCAATGTCCTGCGCGTTGTAACTCATCCACAATGTAACCGGGCTGTCAAATTTTTCGATCTCCCGCCCGGCGCTGTCTTGAAACCGGACATCGGCAGCGATCGAGAGTAAAACTTTGAAGCCTTCCTTCGGCTGTGAACGCAGGGCACTTTCGTTGAGCGGCATGAGATAGGGCGTCAACCCGGCAGGGACATTGGAGAAAATGATCTGGCGCCCGTCGCGGCTGCAATCCCATTTCCGCAAGGGGCTGGACGGGTCTTCGGTGATATCCCTGCCCTTGACCGGCCCGTCGCCCGGCATAAACCTTCTGAAAAGAAAAGCGATCACAAGCAGGAGCAAGACCAGCAAAAAAGTTGAAGCCGACATGATTACCTCGTTTTCATCCTTGAACAGTTTGGGGGCGACCTTTCAGAGCCATAATACCATAGTTGAATTTGAGGGGCAATAAACCGCTAAACAGCCGCGACCACTTCCTTCGTTTCGATAACCTCGACCTGGATTTTCCCCGCTGAGAGTTCGCGCAAGCCGAGTTGAAACGCGGCAAATTCATTGACGGGAAATTGAAATGTCATCGTAATGTCACCTGCAAAATCTTCACCGAGAATCTCGCTGCGATGTCGCGCCGCGAGCAGGCGCACCCGTTCGAGCAAATTGTACGGTATCACTGCCATCGCCACATGCACAGCCACCCGCTGTCCGCGGCCGACTGCGTTAACAACCAACTGCGCGGATTCGGTGTACGCCTTGACCAGCCCGCCCGTGCCGAGCAATGTCCCGCCGAAGTAACGCGTGATGACCAGCGCCGCGTCGCCGAGACCGCTGCCCCGCAGTACCGCCAGAGCAGGCCGGCCCGCAGTTCCGCCCGGCTCTCCATCGTCAGAAAAATATTCCGTGAGCGTATTCCCGCCGCCGATGATGTAGGCAGGGACGTTATGCGAGGCGTCCGCAAATTCGCGTTTGACGCGCGTCATGAATGCCCGCGCCTCGTCAATGCTAAAGGCGGGCGCGAGCGTGGCAATGAAACGCGAGTTCATCACGACATGCTCGCGGCGGATTTCAGTCAGCGGGACAAAATAAGGTTTGGTCACCAGTCAATTGTAAACGGTAACGCGGCATCGCGAAGCGTGTCACATTATGAAACATCATGTGTTAAACTTTTCAAATGAAACCAAACATAAAAATCTTTAAATCCATTGATGAACTGAGTCTTGCCGCCGCACAGTTATTCAGCGAATCAGCTTCGCAAGCCATTGCGGCGCGCGGACGTTTTCTGGCTGCGCTTTCCGGCGGAGGCACGCCCGGCCATCTTTATCAATTGCTGGCAGGCGCTCCTTACCGCGATCAAATTGACTGGCAGAAAACGCACATCTTTTGGGGCGATGAACGTTGTGTGCCAAGGGATGATCCCGGCAATAATTATTTTCAGGCGCGGCGGGCATTACTGGATCATGTCAACATCCCGGCGGATCATGTTCACCGCGTACAATCTGACCTCGTACCTGCCCGGGCCGCGCTGGATTATGCGCGAACGCTGAAGCAGTTTTCCGCGCCCCCGCTCAACTGGCCTAGATTCGATTTGGTCCTGCTCGGCATGGGCGATGACGGTCACACGGCATCGTTGTTTCCCGGCTCCGCGGTGGAGATGAGCGAGCCTGTCATTGCGGTCACTGCAAATTACCAGGGACGCCCCGCGGAACGCGTTTCGTTAACACCGCTGGTTTTCAACAGCGCGCGCAGGATAATTTTTCTCATATCAGGCTTAAGTAAGGCCGTAACTTTAACCCGGGTACTCGGCGACGTATCTAAAATGGAGTTGCTGCCAGCGCAACGGATTCAGCCGGCAGAGGGCGAGCTTCTCTGGCTGGTGGATGAAGCAGCGGCAGGTAAATTATAAAGAGCAGGGCGGGATGACCCTGCCCAATCAAAATCAAAGGAGCAGGAAGATAATGGAACTCGCACTCATCGGTTTGGGAAAAATGGGATTGAACATGGCAAACCGCCTCGTGCGCGGCGGACATAAAGTGATTGGATACGCCCGCACAAAAGAGACTGTGGAATCAGCGATCAAACTTGGCGCAGAAGGCGCATACTCGCTGGAAGAAGCAGTCGGCAGGTTAACCTCTTCCCCCAGGGTTGTCTGGGTCATGGTTCCCTCCGGCAAGACCACCACAGACACCATTGAAAAAGTCGCGGCGCTTTTGAAAGCTGGCGATATCATCATAGACGGCGGCAACTCCAATTACAAAGACACCATCGCTCACGCCGCCCTGCTCGAAGCCAAAGGCATAGACTTTGTAGATTGCGGCACCAGCGGCGGCATTTGGGGACTCACCGAAGGCTATAGCCTGATGATCGGCGGCAAGCTCGAAGTAACCGAAAAACTGCGCCCCATTTTCGAGACTCTCGCGCCAGGCAAGGAAACAGGCTGGGGACGAGTCGGCCCGCACGGCGCGGGTCATTATGTAAAGATGGTTCACAATGGAATCGAATACGGCATGATGCAGGCCTTTGCCGAAGGCTTTGGCATTCTGAAAGCCAAAAAGGAATTTGAACTCGACCTCTCGCAGATTTCACACATCTGGCAGAACGGCAGTGTAGTCCGCTCGTGGCTGCTTGACCTCGCCGCGAATGCTCTCGACCAGGATACCGAACTGAAAGACATCAAGCCCTGGGTCGCAGACTCCGGTGAAGGCCGCTGGACAGTCTTTGAATCGATAGACCTCGATGTCCCCGCGCCCATCATCACCCTTGCGCTTCAAATGCGGTTTGCCAGCCGCGACGAGGAAAACTACCCTGCCCGCATGTTGGCCGCCCTGCGCAATCAATTCGGCGGGCATGCCATCAAAAAGGCAGAGTAATTAGATATTGGTCATTGGAGATGGAAATCCTCAATGACCAGTTGCCAATTATTATGAACACCCTACCCAACAACGGTTTATTAACGACGATCATCATCTTCGGCGCATCCGGCGATCTGACCCAGCGCAAGTTGATTCCCTCGCTGTTTAACTTATTCCGCAAGCGCCGCACGCCCAGGAAATTTCAGATCGTCGGCTTCGGCGGGACAGCCTTCACCGGCGAACAGTTCCGCGAACATCTGCTCAAAGGCCTGAAAGAACACGCAGGCTACGAATTTACAGCCGAAGAATGGAATATCTTCGCGCCCAACCTGCATTATCTTTCCGGCAAATACACCGAAGCCGGCGATTTCCAAAAACTGGCTGAAACGCTGACAAGCCTCGAAGACGGCCAGGCCAACCGCCTCTTTTACATGGCACTGCCGCCCAGCATCTTCCCCGCCATCATTGACAACCTCAATTTGTCAGGTCAACTGCACGAGAATGGAGCCTGGCGGCGCGTGGTGCTTGAAAAGCCATTCGGCACAGACTTGAATTCTGCGGTCACGTTGAATCAACAGGTACACAAGGCGCTCAACGAAAACCAGATCTATCGCATTGACCATTATCTCGGCAAGGAAACCGTGCAAAACATTTTGTTCACGCGTTTTGCCAATACCATCTTCGAGCCGATCTGGAACCGCACCTACATTGACCACGTCCAGATCACCGTGGCAGAGAAGGTCGGCCTTGAACACCGCGCGGGGTTTTACGACAGCGTGGGTGTGCTGCGCGACATGTTTCAGAATCACCTTTTACAATTGCTCACATTGGTTGCGATGGAGCCGCCCGCGTCCTTCAGCGCAAGCCACCTGCGGAACGAAAAAGTAAAAGTCCTCAGCGCAGTCCAGCCCATGACGCCCGAACAGGTTTCGACAAATACGGTGCGCGCGCAATATAAAGGCTATCGCAATGAGGAGCAGGTCAACCCAAACTCCACCACCCCCACTTACGCCGCCCTGCGTTTTTACATCAACAACTGGCGCTGGAAGGGCGTGCCCTTCTACCTGCGCTCGGGCAAAAACCTCGCGGAAAAGCAATCGCAGATCATCATTCAATTCAAGGAACCGCCGCTGGCCATGTTCCCAATGCAGACCATGAAGCCGAACATGCTTGTGCTGTATTTACAGCCTGACGAGGGACTGCACGTCCGCTTTGAGGCCAAGGCTCCAGACACCGTCAACGAGACGCGTTCAGTGGACATGGAATTTCACTACTCTGATTCTTTCGGCCAGACCTCAATCCCCGAATCCTACGAAAGACTCCTGCTCGACGCCATCCAAGGCGACGCTTCGCTCTTCACCCGCGCCGATGAAGTGGAAACAGCCTGGTCGCTGATTGATCCGATTCTCCAGACCTGGGAAACGCATCAGACTCCGCCGTTGGCTGTTTACAGACCCGGCAGCTGGGGCCCGCCCGAAGGCTACGACCTGCTCGCCCGCGACGGCCGCCGCTGGTTGAACGAAGAAGCCAAAATGATGCTGGAGAATTGACCCCCGCCCTGCCCTCCCCCATTTTCGAGAAAGCCGAAAATGGGGGAGGTGTCCCACCTGCGGGCACCTCCCCCAAATCCGACAATGCAAACTTTGAAACCGCATTCGGACTTTATCTTGTCGTATTTGGGGGAGGATGAGTGGGGGCGAACTAATACCTTCCTCTTTGCACAATCGCATCGGGATTGGGAAGTTCATCTTCTCTTGCAGGAAACACCTGCACAGCGCAAGCCTTGAACTCGGGAATCTTCGCCTGCGGGTCGAGCGCGTCGTTGGTCAATAAATTCGCGGCGGCTTCGACAAAGTGGAAGGGGATGAAGACCACACCGACGGTTGTCTTTTCGGTGACGGCGACTCGCAAGACCACTTCCCCGCGCCTGGACTTAACTGTGACAGGGTCGCCGTTACGAATGCCATGAATCTCCGCGTCGGCAGGGTGCATCTCCACCCGCGCTTCGGGGTAGGCTTCATTCAAAGACGAGTGACGAGTCATTGCGCCGGTGTGCCAATGTTCCAACACGCGCCCTGTCGTTAAGATAAACGGAAATTCATCGTCCACAGATTCCATCGCGGGGACATAACTTAACGCATGGAATTTTCCTTTGCCGCGCGGAAATGATTCCGTAAAAAGAGTCGGCGTGCCGGGGTGGTCAAGAGTCGGCACGGGGTAGATGAGTCCAAGTTTGTCAATGCGCTCATAGGTGATGCCCGCATAATCTGGATTGACACTGCCCATCTCGCGCAGAATCTCTTCGGGGTGGGAATACTTCCAGTACGCTGAATCAACCCCAAGTCGAGACTCGATGCGCAGGGCTACATCGCAAATGATCTGCCAATCCACGCGAGCCTGTCCACGCGGGGCATGGGCGGCTCTCACTCTTTGCACGCGGCGGTCGGTGTTCGAGAAGGTTCCATCCTTTTCAGCGAAGGGAGTCGCGGGCAGAAAGACATCCGCAAACGCCGCAGACTCGGTCATGAAAATATCCTGCGCCACAAGGAACTCCAACTGCTCCATGTGATGGCGAGTCTCGTTCAGGTTCGGCTCAGACATCATCGGGTTCTCGCCCATGATGTAGAGTGCGCGGATACCTCCCTCATGAGCGTGACTCAAAATCTCGGTGGTGGTCAGGCCGAGTTTGAGACTCAGCCCGCCTTCTTCGATGTTCCAAGCCTTCTCCCATTTGGCGCGGTTGTCGGGGTTATCCACGCGCATGTAGCCGGGATAATGAAAGGGCATACAACCCATGTCGCTCGCGCCCTGCACGTTGTTTTGTCCGCGCAGGGGATTTAGTCCCGTGCCTTCGCGGCCAATATGACCCGTGAGAAAAGCAAGGTTGATCAGCGCCAGCGCAGATGCGGTTCCGTGCGACAACTGCGAGATGCCCATGCCCCAATAAATGGCGGCGTTCTTGGCAGTGGCATACATGCGCGCCGCCTTGCGGATGTCTTCAGCGGGCACACCAGAAATTTCTTCGGCGTATTCGGGCGTGAACTTGTCGAGCGACTCGATGAAGTCGTTGAAGCCCTCGGTGCGGTTCTGGATGAACTGCGGATTGGTCAGTCCCTCTTTGACAATGACATGCGCCATCGCAGAGAAGACAGGCACGTTCGTACCGGGCTTGAGCGGAAGCCACATCTCGGCAAAGTCAACCAACTCAATTCGGCGCGGGTCAATGACGATCATTTTTGCGCCATACTGACGCACGGCTTCTTTCATTTGCAGCGCGATGATGGGATGATTCTCGCTGGTGTTCGAGCCTGTGACGATGAACACGTCATTTTGAATCACCTGCGAAGCGGTGTTGCTCATCGCGGAAGAACCTGTCGCTTGTTGCAGTGCGACCACGGAACCCGCATGACACAAGCGGGTGCAGTGATCCACGTTATTGGTGCGGAACAGGGCGCGGTACATTTTCTGCAAAAGATAATTATCCTCGTTGGTGGCTTTGGCGCAGGCATAGACCGCCATCGCATCCGAGCCGTCACGTTTGTAAATGCGGACAAGGTTATCGGCGACGATGTTCAGCGCGGTGTCCCAATCGGTTACGAGCCAGTCCCAAGGGGAAACGAGTTGCGAGTTACGAGATACGAGTGACGAGTTACCAAATTCAGGCGCGTCTTTTCTGTTCACTGACAACTGTCCACTGTCCACTGTCAACTGATTACTTTCTTCAAGTAAATACCTTCTCACCATCGGCGTTGTGATGCGCTTCGGATGATAAACATAGTCATAGCCGAAGCGTCCCTTCACACAGAGATTGCCGTGATTGACAGGCGAATCAAACGGCGAGGTGACCTTGAAGACATGCTCGTCCTTGACGTGTAACTGTAAATTACATCCCACTCCGCAGTAAGGGCAGGTGGTGGTGACAACTCGGTCGGGTTTGATCATGGAACTCCTTTGGCACAAGTTGCAGGTTTAAAGTTAAACGCCCAACCTACAATCTGTGACCTTTAACTTTAAATAGTTATCAAAACAATCGCAACCATCGCCAGCAGGACGCCGAACCATTGCGAGCGCGAAATATGTTCCTTCAAAAAAATCCAGGCCAGCAGGACAGTCGCACCGGGGTAGAGAGATGCCAGTACCGCCGCAACATCCAAACGCCCGGCCTGATTCGCAAGCAGGAAAAATATATTCCCAGCCACGTCAAAGACACTGATGAACAGCAGGAAATACCATTGTCGAATCGGCGGAGCCATCGGCTGGCGCAAAACTGACGCCACCAAAACAAGCACCAGCGTGGCAGAGACGCGCAGGACAAAGATCGGCCACAGGATCGAGCCGCCGCCGATCTCATCCATCAGGACAAAGAACATCCCGAACAAAGTGCCGGCCAGCAGCGGCAGGCGGATATTTTCCCAATTAAATTTCAAGGCGCTCCCCCCTTCGCGTGCAATGAGCCAGATCGCGGCCAGCGCAATTACCATGCCCGTCGAAACAAAAACGCCCGGCAATCCCAGCTTGAAGATGCCGACAAAAACAGGCAGCACACCGGCCATCAATGCCGAGACTGGCGCGGCGATGCTCATGCGTCCTTCTGCAAATGAACGGTAGAGCAGCAAAATTCCCAGCCCGCCGAAGACGCCGCTCGCAAGCGAAAGCCAGACTCCGCGCACCGTCAGGAACGGATCGCCGGCCAGCCATGCGGCAGTTGCAATGATGGGCATGGCGAGGATATCAGCCCAGATGACCACCGCATATGAGTTCGCGCGCCTGCTTGCTATGCCGCCGGTGAAGTCTGCTGCGCCGTATGTGATCGCAGACAGTAAACCAAACATGATCGCGGCCATTATTTTCTCTTCTTCCGCCCGCTGTTCAACACGCCAATTTGATCCGCGCTCAGGCCCTGCTCCAGCAGGTATTCGCGCTTCGGTTTCAATGCGCCTGTGGGACAAATCGCAACACATTGCCCGCACAGCACACAACTCGTTTCGGGAATTGCCTTATCGAAGAATGTGCCGATCTGGGTTTCAAATCCGCGCCCGCTGAAGTTGATCGCAAAAGTATATTGCGCGTCCTCCGCGCAAACCTGCACACAGCGCCAGCACAACAGGCACTTCGAATAATCGCGCACATACATCGGGTTGTCGTCCTTCGCCGCCGACTCTCTTCGTTGCGCATCGGGGAAGCGGCTGGACGATGCGCCGTACTCGTACATCATGTGCTGGATCTCGGTCGACTCAGACAGGTCCATTGTGGAAGCCAGCATCTCCAAAATGGTTCGGCGCGCGCGGATGACCTTCTCGCTTCGCGTCTGGACCTTCATGCCTGCCCCCGCCTTGACGATGCAACTCGGCTGGAGCACCCTCTGCCCCTCCACCTCGACGACGCAGATTCGGCACAGGGCATTGGCTGTGGTCGCCTCGTGGAAGCAAATGGTGGGGATGTCAATGCCGTTTGCACGGGCGGCGTCCAACAACGTCTGCCCGTCTTCTGCGGTTACTTCCCTGCCATCCATAAAAAATGTGACTGTCATGATTCACCTTGGGTTTATAAATTGAAAGTTGCAGGCTACAGGTTGAAAGTTTCAAGTTCAAAGTTGAATTCACTTCTTTTTCGTTCTGCTTATTATCGTTTTCCTGGAAGTCTTCAAGGCCAACTTCGGCACCTTTGAAACCTTCTTCGCCTTGGACACCTTCGATACCCTTGATGCCTTTGCCTTTTTACTTTCACCCTCCGACCTTTGACCTTCAACAAACAGCTCCGGCCACAATTTCATTGCAGACAAAACAGCGCCCGCCGCAGTCTGACCCAGGCCGCACAGGCTGGCCTCCGTCATCGTCCAGCCGACATCCTGCAAACGGGCAAAGTCATCGGCCAGCGCGCGCCCGCCTGCTATACGGTCCAAAACTTCCATCTGGCGCTGTGTGCCCATCTGGCAGGGATAGCACTTGCCGCAGGATTCATGCGCGAAGAATTTACCCAGCCGCTTCAAGACATCGCGCAGGTCGCGGGTTTCGTTGAAGACCATCACTACCCCGGAGCCAAGCGGAAGCCCGGCTGCGCGCAGGTCTTCAAAGGTTAATTTCACGTTCAAATGTTTGGAAGTGGCAAATGCGCCCGCCGCACCGCCAAACAAAACAGCCTTGAGCGGTTTCTTCCCCGCAACTCCGCCAGCCATTTTCAGCAATTGCCGCAAGGTAACGCCGAACGGGACTTCATACACTCCCGGCTTTGCCACATCACCGGAGACGCAGAACAGTTTTGTGCCCGGAGATTTCTCTGTGCCGATTCTGCGGTAGCCTTGCGCCCCGCTTTTGATGATCAGCGGCACATTGCAAAGTGTCTCGACGTTATTAATCACGGTCGGCCTGTCAAACAAACCGTTGGTCGTTGGGAAGGGCGGCTTGACTCGCGGGAAACCGCGCCTGCCTTCGATCGATTCAAACAGGGCAGTCTCCTCGCCGCAGATATAAGCGCCAGCGCCAACGCGGATTTCTATATCAAAAGAAGCGCCAAGGTAACCATCCATGCGCGCTTCGTTCAAGGCATTTTCCAATACCGGGACAATGTATGGATATTCGCCGCGAATGTAAATGTACCCCTTCGTCGCGCCGATGGCATACGCGGCAATGCACATGCCCTCGATCATTCGGTGTGGATCGTCGAGCAATAAGACCCTGTCTTTGAAAGTTCCCGGCTCGGATTCATCGGCATTACAGACTACATATTTTTGATCGGCGTTTGCGTTGGCCGCGCCTTCCCACTTGATTCCGGTTGGGAACGCCGCGCCGCCGCGCCCAACCAGCCCGCTGGCTTTGATTTCGGCGATCACGTCAGCGGACTGCATCTTCAATGCTTTTTTGTAGGCTGTGTATTCGCCATACCTGGCAAGGGTTGAAGTACCCGTGCCGCAGTTGACAGTCAGTTTGCGGTGCGAGCCATAGACCAAAGAGCGGGGGATGCCAATATCATAAGAATGGAAATCGAGGGCGATGTTCGTCTCTGCGTCATCGTCCACCAACGCCGCCGGGGCCTGCTCGCACAACCCAAGGCAGGGACTCCGCTCAATGGTGAGAGACAGGTCACGGGTCGTCTGACCCGCTTCCACATCATAATGTTTACAGAGATGATTCAACAGCCTGTCCGCGCCTTTAAGCGCGCAAGCCTGGTCGGTGCAGACGCGGATGATCCTTTCGCCGATCGGTTGGTTGTAAAACAGGGAATAGAATTCGATGACTCCATGCACATCCGCGAGCGGCACACGTAAGGGCTTTGCCACCTCCGCAGCAACCTCGTGCGGCAGCCAGCCATAGATATTTTGCGCGGCGTGCAGAGCCGGCAGCAGGCCGGAACGTCCGAGCGGAATATATTTTTGAAGTTCTGCTTGCAGCGGGGCGAGGTCAATTTCAGACATGATTACTCCAGTAAACCGAGTATAGACTGAAATAAACCATCACGCAAGCGAGGCGCACTTCCTGCTATTAAAACCAGTCCTGCTTGTAGAAGATATATGCTGCAAGGGCGGCAAACCCGACTGAGATCGCAATGATGATCAGGAATCCATACGGGTTGGATTCTGAAAGCGGCAGCGGGACGTTCATACCGAAGAAGGCGCCGACCGTGCCCGGCAGCGAGATGATGATGGTGAGCGCCGCGAGCACTTTCATGACTCCGTTGAGGTTGTTGGAGATGATGGATGCGAAGGCGTCCATCATGCCTGAAAGGATCTCGGTGGCGATGCTGGTCATTTGGATGGCTTGCTGGTTTTCGGTGAGCACGTCTTCGAGCAGGTCTTTGTCCTCTTCATAATAGTTAAATAATTGCGTCTTTTGCACCCGTTCCATCATCACTTCGTTCGAGCGCAGGGCGGTTGAAAAATAGGTCAGGCATTTCTGGTATTTAAGCAGTTCCAGCACTTCATGGTTGCGGGTGGACTTTTGGAGCTGGTCTTCTATCGCCTCAGTGGCGCGGTTGATCTCGCGCAGCAGGGTCAGGTAACGCACGGCGGTTTCGAGGAAGATGTAAAGCGCAAGGCGGTAACGCTTGCCGGTTTTGAATAAACGATATTTTCCACCGGTCAGCGTCTTGATGATGTCGCTTTCATAGCGGCAGACGGTAACGACCTTGTTCTCAAGGATCATGATGCCCATCGGGACGGTGCTGAAGGGCAGGTCGCTTTCGGGCTGGTAGATCGGGATGCGCAGCAGGAGAAAGGTGTACTCCTCGTCACGCTCCATGCGCGGCATTTCATCCTGGTCGAGGGAGTAGTTGATGTAGTCCATGTCCATGCCCCAGTTGACCAGTTTTTCAATCTCTTCGGGCGTTGGGTCGGCAGCATTAACCCAGGCTCCATTGGCGATCATGTCAATTTTTTCAAGCCCCCGCTCATTGTTCTTGTAAATGCTCAGCATGAATACCTCCTTTTTAATAACTCGCCTTACGCGGCAGCGCGAGACCATGGCCTCGCGTTTACAAGCGGCACGAATGTCGCGCTACGAGTAAACTGCGCAACATCAGTTAATAAAAAACAAAAACCACCTTGGTTTTTCTCCGAAGGTGGCGATGACTCGCGCGGCAAGGAACTGTCTACCTACTCATGCTGCGCAAAGGGATGATGGCGCACTAAAAGACAGTTGACTTGCCTTAGGGTCATTCGCTTTTCGGAGAACTTAAAACGAGACAGATACGGGCGGGATAAATGGTCATCCGCGTCCACGGCCATCACCTCCTTTTGGGGTTGAGATTGAATTACGATCATACCGTTTGAGTTTATACTCCCGCCGATTGGAATCCGTCAAGAGTGGAAGTTTGCCAGCTTTGTTATTTGAATATTCGCTGTCTGCATGTAAATTAACGTGAATAATGTTTAGCGCTATTCGGCGGGCTGAAGCCCTACCTCAGTTCATGGAAGCCCTTTCGGGCTGGTTGCGTCAGCCCCGCAGGGGCTTCCAAGTGCTGAGCGGCCCCGCGATTCACGTGGAATAACCTTATCCATTACTGACGATAAATTAATTTCGTGCCACCCTGCGGCAAAGGCGGGGCTTCTTCGTCGACACGCCCTAACTTCGATTCAACCCCCGCGCCTTTTCAACCAGTCCCGGCAGGGACTTCAAGAAGTCATCCACATGTTCAGGCGACGAATCAACGCCGAGGGTGATTCGCAGGGAACCAAGCCCCCAGTCACGGTCATAGCCAAGGGATGTGATCACTTCACTCGGCTCGGG